>ERZ1034949.35-NODE-35-length-82546-cov-16.696452_pt1 | contig 82546 bp, 70 predicted proteins | sample MGYA00520590_ERZ1034949 | MGnify/ENA primary metagenome ERZ1034949 (study PRJEB33766, sample SAMN09781752) | gut metagenome | biome: gut microbiome | host: Homo sapiens | place: Madagascar | study: EMG produced TPA metagenomics assembly of the PRJNA485056 data set...
AGAGAGAGAGAGAGACCTTTGCTTAGCTTATTTTTCATCTTTCTTTCCTCTATAATTAGTTATTTACTGCCATATATTTAATGGGGTTTTCCAAAAAAACAGACTATCGCCTGTCAGATGTAAAGTTATAAAAAAAGCGGTAAAATATCAAGTAAAAAATGTTTCAGCTGGTGACAAATTGTCACCAACTCTTGAGTTAAGAAACTATATCAAATCGTGAATATTATATTCGTCATAGCCCTCATAATAGTAGCTGACATCAATACCTTTCATAAATATTTCTCGTTCATTGATTTTATCAGTAAGGGCGTTTTGCAGCAAATGTTTGATTTCTATATCTTTAATCGGACTTCGTTCCATAGCAGAAAGATAATCGGCTTTATCAATTTTATTCCAATCCACGACTTTTTTCAGTTCTTTTTTGAAGATTAAATCAAGCCAGATTCTAGTCGCACGCCCGTTTCCCTCTCTAAAAGGGTGGGCAACGTTCATTTCCACATATTTTTCCACTATTTCATCAAAATTTGATTGCGGCATTTTATCTATTTGCTTTAGGGATTGCGCTAAATACATAACCGGAGCAAACCGAAAATTGCCTTTAGCAATGTTGACTGTGCGGAGCTTACCTGCAAAATCGTAAATATCTTCAAACAAATACTTATGAATTTGTTTCAGACCGGCAAAAGTTCCGACTTTTATTTTTTCAATTTTTCCGCTGTCAAAGAGCTTTTTAGCCTTAATTTTACTTATTTTCTCTTCAGCCTTATTTAGTTCTATTTGGTCTGTGATATTTAATTTATTTTCTAAAACCATATCAACACCTTTAAAATATTTAGAACTTATAACCTAAATTGAACAGATAGTAAACATTGCTCTTTTGTTCGAGCGGAGCGTTTACCGCAGCGCTGAGCGAAAGTTTTTTATAGTCGTATTGCGCTTTCATTGTCAGCAAACCGCTGTTACGCTGTAAACGATTACTGCTAATTTGATAAGAACCAAGCATATTATCCATAGTTGCCATTGTTGAATATTTATTGCCAAATTCATGGAAATAGCGTCCGCCGGCAGTTAATAAAACAGATTGTTCTTTGCCGAGTTCAAACTCTTTTTTAATATCCATACCAATAACAGATTGAATAGACGTAACTTTATCGCTATCGGCTTTAAGTCCGCCGTTATTTTCTTTTAGGTCGTCAACTTTTACTTCGGTAATATTAGCGCCGATAACAGGCTCAATTTGCGCAACATTCACGTCAATAGTTTGGCGCGCCTCAGCGTCAACACCATAGTAGTAGTTGGTTAAATCTGCTTTATAGGCTTTATCTACGCCGCTGCGGTTGTAGTGACCATTGCCAAACCCTACTTTAGGTTTAGCCATAGCGCGGAAATTATCGTTAGTGTAAGTAAGCGGAGCAAAAACTTCCAGCACATTGTTATAACGAGATGAATCGTCATCAAAATCGCTGTCGCTGCGAGCCGCCGCCGCACCAAAACCGGCGCGCAAGTTGTTGGCAATTTGATAGTCGCTGAAACCATAAACCGCTGTCACCTTGTCTTTGTAGCCGGAAACATTTTGTTTGCCGTCAAATTCTTGTTGATAAGCCATAACGTTAACTTTAGCGCGGTTGATTTCATCAGTTTGCGTCAAAATATCGTCATTAGCCGCGCGGTTGATGTTTGAAAGTAAATCCAAGTCTTGTTTTGCCAAGTTTGGAACCATGCTAAAGCCAAATTCGCGGTTTATTGCCATATCAAAAGCCGAAGCGCTGGACGCGCCTTTTAAGGTGTTGAAAACGCCCTCGCCTTTTTGCGCCGCATAGTTAGTGCTTAAATAAGAAGCCAATTCTTTATCTGCAACGGTTTCTGCAAATGATTTCATGGTCATAATAACATCGGTGTTTCCGGATTCGTTAGCGGCTTTTTCAGCGTTAAACATATAGGAGCCGGAAACCACATTTAAACCTGCGTCTTTGCCGATAAATGAGTTATCATTGCGGTAGGTTGTTTCAAATCCGCTTTGAGTTATATCAGCGTTTGCGGTTACTGTTCCTTTTAAAACCGGAGCTGTATAGCTACCATTTTTACCGATTTCAATAGAACCGTTATTTTGTGTTGAAGCGTCAAAATCTACATTTGCTTCATAGTTTATAGTTCCATTATTTATGAAAGACGCGTTGTTTTTCACCATGATTGCAGTTGATTTAGCGGATGATTCTTCGCTGTTTTCACTTTCGGTTTCATCTTCGCAATCCAAACCCGTGCATTTTACGGCGCCGTTATTTACAATGATAGAACCGTTATTGGTTGCGGTGCCTGCGGTTAAATAAATTCCGTAAGATGTACCGGATTGTCCGCCTTGATTTATGGTAATAGTTCCTTCATTGCTAAATTCGCCGCCGTAAAGTTTTACGCCGGAAGAACCGGAACCGTAAACAATGATTTTTCCTCCGTTTTCATTTTTAGCAGTGCCGCCCTTTACTTCAATACCTGTGCCGCTGCTGACATAGTTGGAGGCCGAACCGATAGTTATGGTTCCGCTGTTTGTAAATTCGCCGCTGTTAACAGCTGCGCCGATGCCGCCGTTGCCGATTACAGTAATATTGCCGCTGTTAGTTGTGGTTTCGCCGCCGACATTTATTCCGGTGCCGCTGCTTCCGGAAATATAAATTGAGCCGGTATTTGTTGTTTGTCCTGCCGAAATTATGCCGGTGCTGAAATCAGATTGTATAGAAATGTTTCCGCTGTTGTTAAATGTGCCGCTGCCTACTGAAACAGCAATATTCTTATTACTATTGCCGGCAGATGTATGAACAATTTCAATTTCATTTGTATTATCAAAATTTGCGCTGCCGACTAAGACCGCTGTGCTGTCGCTGGTGTTATTCAGTCGTAAAGTTCCATTATTTGTAATTGTTCCGGAACTATCTTCGGCATTTATAATAGTTCCTTTTTCAGTAACCGAAAGCTGAACGCCGCTGTTGATTGTGAGTGTGGAAGCATCTTTTAGTTTTATCATTGTTCCCTTAGCGATGCTTTGATTTCTTGTTAATGTCAAATCTCCTGAGCTGCCGGAAACAAGATAATAAGTTAGCGAATCTGCGGCATCAGATTTACAATTTGCGCCATCAGCGTTTTTATCGCATATAATAATATTTCCGACTTCTTCTACTTTAGCTTTTCCTTCAATTCGGAACACAACTGCATTTTTTCCGAAAATTTTAATAATATTGTTTTTTATAACAGCTCCGTCCTTATTTTCATTTGTTCCGGCAGAATAAATGGCGGTATTGTCATCGCCGTATATGTTTATAATACCATTATTGGTAATATGGCTGTTGCCTGTTGCATACATGCCGAAAGATTTTTTTTCAACTACGTTTATAACACCGGTTTTGTCATTTATCATGTTGGCAATACTCGTTGCGGCACTGCTCATACCTGTTGAATAACTGGTATTAACGTTAATAGTTCCCTGATTAACAATTTTTGCTACAGAAATTGCATCGCTTGTCAAGTGCATGCCCGTATTGCCGTAGTTTGTGTTATCAGACATTAAATTTATGATTCCGGTGTTGGTGGCAGAGCCTTGTTTGGATTCTACGGTCATAGCCGAGGTGTCGGCAGAAGACAAGGTGATTGTGCCGGAGTTTATTATGGATTCCGTTTCTGACGACGTTACCGAAGAAGTTAGGCTTGGTGATTTTGTATTCATAACATTTTGTTTAAGGTTAAGCAGATTTTTTGCATCTGAACTGCTACTGCTTGACGAACTGCTGCTGTTATTATTTGCTTCATAGATTATTGTTCCGGTATTGACGAGTTTACTATAGTTACCGCCAAATACTTCAGAAGACACAGCATTGCGATAAATGTGAATAGTGCCATTGTTTGTGATGCTTGTATTGCCGCTATAATCATTTTTCATAGCTGTGGAATTGTTGGAATATACATTTATTTGTCCATTATTAACTAATGATGTTAAAGTGCTGTCGCTTGAACCATACATACCGATATTATTAGTATAAAGAGTCGCGGAATCGTCATTTCCTAAAATTATGATACCGTTTTTATCGTTTGTTAATGTTCCGCCGTTATAAGATGCCATTCCATAGCCGTTGCTGGCGTTAAGTTTGATATTTCCGCTGTTAGTTATGGCCGGTTTTACAGCCGTATAAAGTCCGGAAACCGAACCGGAACCTTCTACTGCCAACATACCATAAGCAATACGCTGATTATCGCCGTTTGTTTGAATGGTGATAGTTGCATTTTGATTATTGGTAATTTTACCGCCATGCACGGATTGCATACCGGCCGCAACAGCGACATTTCCGGACGCAGAGCTTCCTTCTGAATCGGTAGAAGACCTATCGTCCAAAGTGATGTTTATATTTCCATTGTTTGCAGCTGTGGTATTGGCTTCAGCGCGAATACCGACAATTCCTCCTAAACCTTTGCGCAAAGTTTTTGTAGAATCAAATGTATATAGACCGGTATATCCCAAATCAATTGTGCCGTTGTTTGTTAATATGGATTTTTCAGCGCGTTGAATATTTTTTGAACCGTTTAAAAAGCCGTCATCCAAATAACTTCCCATGCCGATAATATTAACTTTGATTTCAGAGGCGGCGGCTCCTGCGTCGCCTGCGCTTAGTTTTATGGTGCCGCTGTTTAAGGCGGTGTTGGTATTGTTAAGGGCTTGTGTTCCGGAATTTATAATCATGGTTTCCATACCGATAATCGTACCGGATACGGCGGTTTTCTTAGTGTTTTCAGAAGAACTATCGGAGCCGGAACCGCTGCTTTGGGTATTGTCTTTAGTTGTGGCGGAAATGGCTTTTGTTGCCGAGCCGTTTATTTCTCCGGTGTTTATAATTTGCGAATTATTATCAGCATACATGCCTATAATGGTGTTATTTTCGTTATATCCCGAAAAATTAAGGTTTATGCCGTTAGAATCAGTATTTTGAGCAACTCCGATTCCATTGTTGTAGGCAATTGAGTTGTTACTGGCAATCATTGCGACCGAACTGTTAAAAGCATCGGCGTTTATATAGCCATTATTAACAACCTGACTGTTATTAACAGCAGCCATAGCGGTTGAACCTTCGTTTATGGAAATTTTGGTATCTTTATTATTTGTATATGAGCCTCCGTTTATGGCTTCTAAGCCTATATGCATATATTTTCCTGCTTCTATCGGATTTTCATTAAAGTTAAGTTCGGCAATTTTTGTTATATTCGGATTATTTACATCCAATATACTGCTATTTGCCGCTTTTCCGGTGGTTGTATTATATATTGAACCCAAAGAGCCAAGAACGGAACCGAGATAATCGTTTGTTTCAGAGCCGCCGGCGTTGCTGTCGCTGCTTCCACCGCCTCCTCCTCCGCCCATAGCCAATGCGGCAATACCGCCACCTACGGCCAAACCACCTAATAACCACCACGTTGTAGAAGAAATTTTGTAGCTTTCTTTTCCCATTTTTCCAAAAGCTTCACGAGGTGTAGCCGTTATTGAAACAGCTCTTGAGGTGTTTACGAAATCTTCATAATAAGGAATTTTCTGCACACACGGATGACGAGGATTTGCTCCGGCGGCGCGGAACGCGTTATATGTATAGGAATCACGATTTTGCGCGGCAACACATAGACCTGTGTCTCCGTTTTGATTTATGGTGTCTATATTCATACCCCGTCTGACGGAAGCACGCAGAGCTTCAACTTCGCCGTTTTGGGCCAAGTTATACATTCTGTTAAAAGATAATGGCGCTAAATTGTAGGCAAAAGCCTGAAAAGGCAAGGAAGACAAGCCAATTGAAGCTATAGAAAACAAGCCGGCAGTTTTTAGCAAAATCTTATTATTTAACATATCAATCCTCATTAAAGACAAAATCTGTGTCCAGCATAAATAAAAGAATTTAAATTTTGATTAAGTTTGACGGATTGGATAATAAAAAAAGACTTTGTTTCATGTGAAACAAAGTCTTGTATCTTAGTTGTTATTTGTTTATTCAGTCGTTAGATTTTTCATATAAACAACCTATTTACTGATTGAAATTTCGTCAATTTCTTCCATCTCCGAGGCGGAGTTGCTGCATCCGCAGCCGCAACCGCTTTTAGAAACAGTCGGTTTAGCCTGTTGGGAAGGTTTTTTGTTGTCATATGATTTTTTCATTTTTATCTCCTTTGAATTTGTTTTAATAAAATAACATCGCTGTTACGCTAAATGAGATAAAACCGATTTCAATAAATCAAAGATAACCGTTAGTCCAGTTTATTTTTTTGTTTCATGATAACTTTTTTCCGTGTTAACCTGCCAAATTATTTTTTTATCAGAAATTTCTCCCAAAATATGTCGTACAGCCGCAAAAGACGTGGCCATTGAATGGTCCATGTTGTTATAGCGATGCTGGCCATTGCGTCCGACACAATAAAGATTTTTGAAAGAATTTAAGTATTCTGTCAGCTTGTCAATATTTTTATAGGTATCAAAATAAGCTGGATAGGCTTTTTTCACTCGCTCTAAATGAGAGTCCAATACGTCTTTTTCACTTGAGATAACGCCCATTTTCAAAAGTTCTTTAACTCCGAAGGCTCTCCATTCTGCCGGACTCATATTCCAATATTCATCATTTTCGCGGCAAAAATATTCCAAACCAATCCAAACTGTTTCTTCCGGTTTAGCCACTAAATATGGCGACCAGTTGTTAAATATTTGAATGCGTCCTAATTTTACGCCGGTATCTTGTACATAAATCCAGCAATCGGGAATAATATTGTTAAGTGTTTTGATTTTTGTTTGATTTTTAAGGTTTAATTTTTTCAAAAGCAAACCTACAGTTATAAAATCGCGATAAGGCAAACCATCGGCAATTCGTTCTATTTTGCTTGGAATGCCGTCTATTCCTGCCGCCAAATCTTTTAAAGGCATAGAAGAAATGACAATATCTGCAGGCAAAGAACATTCTTTACCGTCTTTAACATAAACAACTTCCTTAAACTCATTTTTTTTAGTTTTAAATTTTACGACTTTAGCGTTTTTAACAATTTTACCGCCCATATCTTCAATTTTAGACGCGGCAGTTTCCCAAAGCTGTCCCGGACCGAATTTCGGATAGCTGAACTCCTCTATCAGCGAAGTTTCTACCTGTTTGGGTTTTATAAAAAGAATTTTATTTAAGATATCCTTGATAATAGCGACAATGGAAAGTCCTTTTACTCTCTGCGCGCCCCAATCGGCAGAAATATCGCGCGGATGTCTTCCCCATAATTTTTCGGTGTATCCTTCAAAAAACATGGAGTACAATTTGCGTCCGAAACGATTGATATAGAAGTTTTCCAGCGAGTTTTCCGGAAGTTTGCGTATAATAGCGAATATATAGCTGAATCCAGCCTGAGAGGTGGTAAACAATCCCATATTCATAATAGTGTTTAGATTCATTTTGACCGGATAATCAAAAAATTTACGTTTGTAATAAATCCGCGAAATTCTCCGGCGTTTAAGCATAACCGTATCTTCTTTTTCTGGATTTGGTCCATCGGGATTCAGTTCTAAAGCTCGTCCGGTTTTTATGTCATCAAAAGAAGGCGCTCCTTGTAAAGGCATCAGATTATTCCACCAATTTGTCACTTCAGAATCTTTAGAAAAAAATCTGTGACCGCCGATGTCCATTCTATTTCCGTTATAACGGACGGTGCGGGATATTCCGCCGATTGCATCGCTTTCCTCCAAAATTATAACCTGATAGTCTTTAGATTTTTTTAAAAGCTCAAAACCAGCTGTTAAACCAGCAGGACCGGCTCCTATAATTACAACTTTTTTCATAGCAGCTCCTTTCTTTTTTTATTATTATAACCTGTTAAAATTTACAGATTGGTTAATAATTTAATTTGTTTATAAAATCTCTTGCCTTTTCGTATTGAAAAAACTAAATAAGTTATAGTGGCAAACCATAAAAAGGATATAAAATGAAAAAAGTATTTTGCTTTAATTGTCAAAAAGATGTAACCCCTATAAAATTTTGGAAATGGAGTTTTTGTCCGCATTGCCTGCGCAGGACTAAAGATAGCGGAGATGGTTTGTATTTAGTTTGTGATAAATGCGGCGCCAATATTCCGGTTGATTCATTTTATTGCATAAAGTGCGGTCATGGAGTAAACGGACATTCGGACAAGGAAATTGTAACAATGCTGCCGGAAACCGGTTTATGGCTAAAATGGTTGCGAGAAGCCGGATTATTTATTATTTCAATTTTGCTTGCCGCCGGTATTTTATATGTTTCTGTTTATTTTTTGCTCATTGTTTTGTTTTTTGTTTTAGTCTTTGGTTTAGGTTGTATGATTTACAGCGGAATAAAACAAAAGTTTTAATAAAACACGCCGGTAACAAATATTGCGTTTAATAGATGTGTCGTGCAATAATAAAAAAAGAACCGATTGAATAATCAGTTCTTTTTTATTATTAGGTCAGTAACATAAAAATGCTACTATCGCACTTGCCAGCGAGGCAATCCCAAAAAAGGCGCTCGCCAGTTTTGTTTGGTCGGAATGTTTGGCGTTAACTCCGTATGAAACAGAAATTATGAGACATAAAACCGTCAATGATGAAAACATTGCAAAAAAAGTATGACTTTTTTTCTCCGCTTTCGGTTCAGCCGGTTTGTCAATAACCGTCTGATTATCGACAGCATTCTCCTTCAGCAATGGAATGTTTTTTACGTCTACTTCGTCAACATTCGTCTGAGGCTGCATCTTTAATACAATCTCTTTTGCCGCCAATAAATTTTCATCTTGTAAAAAACACTTCTGCACCAAAATCACACATCCGATGCCAAAAATAATTCCCAAGATGAATACTATCAAAAAATAAAAATTCTTCATAAGAATAAAATTTAATGGGTTCACAATAATTTAAAATGTACACTGATTATAAATAATTTTTGTCAAAAAGTCAACATAAACCGATTGATTTTTTTATATTTTTAAATTTACTTGTATAAAAATCAAAGATGTGTTATAAAGATATAAAGTAATCTGAGGAGATTTTATTATGTATAAATTTATTCTTTTAAGTTTTATTTTTATTTGTTCTGCGAATGCGCAAGAAATTCAAGATTTTGATTGGCAAAAAACAGTAAAAGAAAAACTATCAGCTCCTGGTATTCAGGAGATGTTGACAGATGGTTTTTCTGTTAATGATGTTAACGGCGATGGTTTTATTTCCGAAAACGAATATGGTTATCTGCTCAACAGTATAGATATTGATTTTAGCCTCAACGATGAACAAAAGTCGGCTAAAAAATCCAGAATGACGGAATATTTTAAACAAGCAGATAAAAACGGCGATTTTCGTTTGGATAAAGATGAATATTTTGCGGTTTTACAAAAAGAAACAGAATACGAAGCGAAAGAACGCGTGAATAAAATACAAGAAATGGCAAATAAATCTCCAGAAGAAATATTGAAAGACTTGAACGAACAAATGGACAAAACAAAAAAAGCTTTAGAAAAATTTCAAAATGTTTCTGCTGATGAGATGTCGGATAATATAATAAGTAATATATCCGGCAATATTGCCGGAGAAAATTATTTTCAGATGGATAAAAACAAAGATGGCTGCGTTACTGAAGATGAATATGTGGAATATATGACAGTTTTTGCCTCTGATAATAAAGAGGATGAGGGGAAATATCCGAAATTATCCGAGGATGATTGGAGAAATATTTATCAGTTTGAGAAAAAATCTAAGGAAAATTGTTTAACTAAAGAAGAATATATGCGTAATTATTTGGAAACGCCTGATATGTCAGTAGTAGAGTCCGATACTGCCGCTTCTGAATTGTTAACAGATAAAAAAGTTGTCAAATAATGTTGACAAACACAAACTAAAGTGTTAAACAAGGCTAAATTTTAATAATTATGGCAGGTATATTTTTATTTTTTACATTTATTGTCGGATTGGTTATTTTAACTTTATTCCGAATTTGTTTTGAAAGTATTATAGTTGCCGCGAATATATGCATAAGGGTTGTTTTAATACTCAGCTGCTTAAAAAGGGGAGCCGCTGTAAGTTTTAACAACTTATTGAGAACAGGTTTGTTTTTACCTGATAATCTCCCTCATATTCGCTCGCCAACTTAAAGGTTATTATGGAAATAATCTTTGCCAAACTATAACCGCATTGTACTTCTTTTTTTAAGGTACTTTGCGGTTTTTTTTATTGATAATATCTGCAGCCGGTATTACATCTTTTAGCGTTAAATTCAAAAAAATAACCGCAGCGTTTTTGACTGAACCCGCGGTTATCGCTTTTTTTAATGATATTGCAATAATTGCCGACATAAACAAAATAATAAATTGAAAAAGCTTTTCTATTTTTAATCTGTAAATGTGTAAAAAGTAGCTATTCAATTTATGTTTTTTGTGCATTTCTTAACTTTTTCTAGTTAATATAAAAGAAGTTAATCTGCTATTTAGGGGTAAAAATGAAAAAGTTTTTGATTTTGCTGTTTATGTGTATATTTGGTTTTTCAGCGTTTGCCGCAGAAACAAATAAAGATTATAATGAATATGAAAAGATAACTGATGCCATTAAAAATAATCCGAATCAAGCTATTAAACAGCTCAAAAAAATGATTGATACAAATGATTCCGCTGCGTTTGAATATTTAATATTGCAGAGTATCTATCATCCTAAACAGGTAAAGACTAAAGAGTTTTCGCAAATTGCCCAAAGATTGCATGAAAAATTGGTTGCTCAATACGAAAAAATTGTTCCGAATGAGCCTTTTTATAGAATGTATCAAGAGCATTATTTAGAATTAGTGGGCGAAAATCCGCTGAAATGTTACAAGCAGTTAAAATGCTTGATAGAAATCGGGGCTTTGCATTTTTCTAAATTTTTTGATATTTGGGATAATGAAAGTAATTATATAAGTTATACGCCATGGCAGATTGTTGTTCCCTGCCCTACAGCGCGAAAACTTAAAATGACGGCTATTCTGGATTATGCCGGCGGCGGTCACGGAGCTGAAGCAATAGATATTTCTAACTGTTCGCAATATGATGAATATTATTTCCCTAAAGAAGTAAACAAATTTTATTATAATTTATATAGTAATTTTTATTTTGAGAGCGGAGGCTCCAGCCGTTTTGTTCATCAGGCAAAGGAAAAATACTATAATAACATTTACCGCTATAATCCGGATTGGAATATTAAAGGCAATGAAAAATATCTTAAAGTTATGCCGCTGGAACAATGGGCGATGGCCTCATATCCGAATTATAAAAAAGTTACAGAAACTCTAAATTATGGTATAGGTTTTAAAGAAGCGGTAAAGCAGCTGGCTAAGCATTATGTTAAAACGTTTAAGGTTTCAGAAAAAATTGCAGAGCAATATGCTCATTTAGCAATGATGCCGCCGGCAACCCGCGGAGAACCGGTAGATAAAAGCACTCTGCGCTATAAAATTCTTTCCGGTGCGCCGATAAAAGAAATTAAGGATTTGCTTATAAAGCAAATTCAGGGCGGAGAAATTCTTAAAGAACCGCAGATACCGGTTGAGGCTGATGAAATTTTAATGATAAGCATTCATCGTCCTGATGTTTTGGCTTTATTGCTGCAGGAGTGTTCTGAAAATAAGTGTAAAGGAATAAATACAGATGTAAATGCTGTAAATTCTATAGGCAAAACCGCTTTGATGTATGCAGCTCAATACGGCTTTTTAGACAGCGTAAAAATATTGTTAAAAGCTGGTGCGGATATAGATGCTCAGACTAATGCCGGCAATAAAGACAACGGTTATTATTGCAATGAGGATATTTGCATACAGTATGGAGAAAGAACAGCCTTAATGTATGCGGTACAGGAAGGAAATTTAGAGGTTGCGAAGTATTTAGTTGAAAATGGTGCCGATTTAAAATTGACTGATTCGCAAGGGAATGATGTTTATGATTATTTGCGAGGTTCTGTGCCTTATGGAACATCTTCTGAGCCGAAAAATGAAAACTTAACCTCAGAACAAGTTGAGGAATTTGCAGAATTTTTGAGAAATTATGAAAAAGAACATTCAGATGCTCAAACTCCTAATATTCGGGAAAAAAGTTGTCTGTAGTTTATTTAGACGGTAAAATTTATTTATCGCAAGGCAATAGCAGAGGCAATTTTTTGACCGAATAAAGTATGGCATAAGCTATAAAATTTACAGGTATAGAGATATGCTTAGGGTTTCTGTTTTTGGACGGATGTCGGTTAAATAAGGCATAAGCCGAATCTTACTGTTTTGCAAATCAAAAATGCATACGAGAGTTAACCTTACAAGAAATTAACAGCGCATGTAAATCATGCACAAAAGAAGCAGGTAAAGTTTGCGGACTTATTTTAGAGTTTTGAAAAAAGCCTCAAAATTAGTATTACACTAGCTTTGAGGCACCTTAAATTTATCTTACGCACATACAATAAATTGTTATTACAATCATTGCAATAGCGTACCATTTCGTTATTTTCCAAGAAGTTTTTTTATCTTCTTCATAACGGTTTTCATATTCTACCTTGTTTGTCATTTCAAGTAATCCAAGATAAATGAATGTGCAAACCAAAATCGCTATAAAATAAGCAGCTGCCATAATTATTGAAAATTAAAAATAAATAATTGCTATAAGTATAATAAAACATCAGGATATTGTCAATTTATCTATTTTGCAGTTTTATATAATATTTCTATTTTGGAATAACATTTATCTATTTAAAACAAATAAGCACTTTAAAAGGCGCTTATCATAAATGGTGCGTGATACTGTGCAGTTATCGGACTAATGGGTATGAAGATTTTAAGCGATTAGCAAATAAAATTGAACTTCTTATGGAAAGTCTTTCAAAGTTACTGGCTTATCTTTAACATTCTTGCGGATAAAGGCTTTAAGGCAGAGAATATCAATGTTTCGCCGAAACAATATTATAAAATATCTTATTTCCATTGTGGTTATTGTGAAGTTATTTCTTTACTTTTTCCTCAATTTCATTTAGTCTGAACTCAAAATTAAGCGGCTGATTTAATAAGGAGTATGCAATGCGGAAATTGTTTTTAATTCTAAGTGTTTGCTTGACTTTGGTGGGATGCGCGTTTCCGCAAACGCCGAATGAGAGCGACCTGTTGCGCGCCAGCCGTCAGTTTCGTCCCGCATTGTTTAACAGCGGCGCCCGCGGAGTGGTTATTACCTCTTTATCGGACAATGTGTCCGATGATGGGTTCTTTGGCGCCAATTATAACGATATTGTCGCTTTCAAAAATATAAAAACAAATGAAGTTTTTTATATGAGTACCATCTTGGACGGCAACAAATATGATACGGCGATGCTGCCGATAGGGGTATACGAGGTAACCAACCTTTATTTGCAATATATCTATACAACGACCGAACAGTATGGCAATACCCAAGTCGTCCGCACGGTGGTAGAAACAGATGAACATTATGAGGGCAACAGCAAAATCAGATTTACGGTGCGCCCGCAGGAAGTGACCTATATCGGACATTTTGCATTGACAAAAACGGATAATGAGGTTTCAGCAGACGGACATGTTAAGGCGAATTCTTTCAGCATAACGGACAAATCTGATGAAATTTCAGATAAGCAGAAAATGGATTGGCAAAAAGAATTCGGCCAAAATTTTGTTGTCAGATTGGCAAAAGTTCAATAGGAGAGCGCAGATGAAAAAAGTCTTATTAGTAATTGCGATGATTGTTCTGACATCTTGCAGCACCACTATCGGAAATGAAAAATTGGCAGACAGCCGCATCAGTATAGAAAACCAAATGGACGGCGTTTCTTCTAAAACAGACGCAAGAGAAAAATTCGGAACGCCGAATCTTGTGTTTCAGAAAAACAATTTGGAATATTATGAATATCGAAAAATATATGGTGCCGGAAGATACCATTGGTTGATACCGCTCATTGGCTGGGTTATGTCATGGTTCCAAGATAATTATACTTTTGAGGAAACAAATCTGTTTATCGGATTTGATAAATCTGGCAAAGTCGTCGATTATGATATTATCCAATCCGGCGGCACGATGTAAAAGCCCACTTGATTTTATTGGCTTTTGCTTAAAAAGTCCGATAATCGTTGGAAAAATGGTATTTTAGGGAACGGAATTACCGGACTTTACGAGAGTCAGTTATACCAACAATAAAGCACCTCAAAAGGTGCTTATCATAAATGGTGCCATTAGCAAGAATCGGACTTGCGACCCCGTCATTACCAATGACGTGCTCTACCACTGAGCTATAATGGCGTGACTAAACTAAAAACATAATACTTAACAGATGACGGGGTCTGCTCCCCCGCTTGTCGGTCTAGGCTCGCCGCGGTCGTTTTACTTTCCTTGCTTGCCAAGCCCTTACAAGGCGTTACAGACAAAAATAACAAAAAATTGTTATTTTTGCTTAGCCGCTACCAATGACGTGCTCTACCACTGAGCTATAATGGCAACGGCAGAAACTCATCAACTGAAATATCCCAGCAACAAATTTCATATAACAACATACAGATAAGATTTTAAAAATCAATGTATTTTTTTATAAAAGTGCAAAATTTATGCAAAATTTTTACTATTTGTCTGTTATGTTATGCTGTGATTATTGTAAAAATAAATAGTTAGAGGGAAAAATGAGCGCTAAAAATCCTGAAAAAAAAATAAAAAAATCAGATAAAACAGAGAATTTTGATTTGCCGGAACAGCCTGAAAGCTGGTTTTCCAACGGCTTACATCGCTTTATGATTGTTTTTAGCGTGATGTGGTTTGGTATTGTTGCCATATATATTACCAAATTTTTCGGCTGGGATAATCTTTTTTCTATGATGCCGAATGAATTTAGCGGTTTTATCGCCGGAATCTCTTTGCCTTTGGCAATTGTTTGGGTGGTTATGGCGTATATTGACCGCGGCAATAGTTTTCGCAATGAGACACAGATGCTGCGCGATTCGCTGAATCGGGTTATTTTTCCGGATTCTAATGGTAACGCCGCAACAAAAATGATTGCCGACGCCATAAAAGCTCAGGTTTCCGAATTAAAAGAGACAACACGCGATGTCTGCGCTCAGGCTGATGTGATTAAACGAGATTTAAGTGACCGCATAGCCGAGATGAAATCTCTTGCCGGAGAGTTGGATACTTATTCTTCGCAAACAATGCAGGAATTAAATTCTGAAATAAAAAAACTTGTTGAAAATTTTACATTCGTGGCTGAAAAAGCCGCTTCAACTACAGCAGATTTTCGTGTGAATACCATGCAGATACGCGAGGACAGCGAACAGCTTTCTAATATTATGAAACCAATGGTAAATGAGATGGTTACCGCGGCTGAAAATATAAAAGAAGTAGTAAATGTAAACAATGAAAATATAGAAAAAGCTCAGGCTCAGCTTAATAATTATTCTGAATCCAGTCAGCTGGCAATTGGCAGAATTATTGAATCTTGGGCGGAAAAAGGCGAAAATTTAGAAAAAACTTTTTTGCGTACGGCAGAAAACTGTGAAGAACTGTTTCATCGTTTGGATTCCGGAATTTCGCATATAGAAAACAGTATTAACGAACAAAAAACCGTGGTCGAGCAACAGTCGGCTATTTTGGATAAAAATTCCGGTTATTTAGATAAAAAACTCGGCGAATACGGCAAACTAATCAGTCTTGAAGTAGAGGCTATGATTGAACGTTCTAATACTTTAGAGCAAAATATTCAGGCTCAGATGAAAAATATAAAAGAAGCTTCACGGCAAACTGAAGAAATTTTTGGACGTTTGGGGACGGATATTTCTGATAAGCGTCAGCTTTTGGAAACAGAAGGCAGCCGCATGGTTAATAATATTCATTTAACAGTCGGAAATTTGGGAGAAGAAGTGGCGCGTTTGCAAGATTTTTATAAAAACACCCAGGATAAAAACAGCGAATTAGGCAAAGTATTTTCATCTATAGCTCAAACCTTAAAAGAAATGGAAGATGGTTTGCTGGCGAGCGTCAATAACTTCAGCAGCAAAGCTGGAGGCGTTGTAGATAAATTCAATGATGTAAACACTCTTGTTTTGGGAAATATCGGCAAATTGTCTGAGACCGCGGATAATATTGCCAATCAGAGCAAGGCTAATGCCGGACTGCTGATAGAACAGGATGAATATGTAAATAAATCCTTAGCCAGCCTGAAGCAAATCAGTTCTCAAATTGCCGCTCTTAATAAGGATATGTCGTCTACAGCCGGTAATGTCGGCAAAACCTTGTCAGCATATGAAAATAAGATGTCGGCTTTCAGCAAGGTTATGGGCGAACATCTGACAGATTTAAATGAAAATTATGATAAAACTCAAAAACAATATGATGAATTTAATCAAAAATTTAAGGTTGCCAGCATAGATTCGTTTATGAAAAATTCTGCTGATATTATAAGTGAATTAGAAACAATATCCATAGACATCAACAGCATCTTTAATAAAAGCGGTGACGATGAAGTTTTATGGAAAAAATATTATGAAGGCGACCATAGTGTTTTTGTGCGCTATCTTTCAAAAAATATGACTAAAAAAGAAATTATCGCCGTGCGTGAAGATTATGAAAAAAAGCCTGATTTCCGCGTGGTTGTCGATAAATATCTGGATGATTTTAATAGTTTGATTGAGGCGGCTCGCAGCAACAACCGTGCCGGTACATTGCTGGCTCTGATTTCCGGTTCGGATATAGGCAAAGTTTATTATATTTTATCTCGCGCGTTGGGAAAGGTTAATTGACAGATGATTTTTAGCGGATTTGACAGTCCGGTGTTTTTGGCGCCGATGGCGGGGGTTACCGATAGACCTTTTCGGCAGGTTTTAGCCGGCTGCGGCAGAGGAAATATGTATGCGGAGATGGCTGCTGTCAATGCTCTGCAGCGTAAAAATCCGAAAAGTTGGCAAATTGCCGATGTGCGCTCAGAAAATTATCCGGTAGTTGTTCAGTTGGTGGGAAATGATGCGGCGTTGTTTTCCGAGGCGGCAAAGCTTGTGGCGGATTTAGGCGCTCGTTCTTTGGATATTAACATGGGGTGTCCGGTTAAAAAAATTGTCAATAACGAGTCTGGTTCGGCACTAATGAAAGATATGCCTCGCGCTGCTAAAATTATTGAGGCTGTGGTAAAAGCTACTCCGCTAAGAGTAAGTGTAAAATTTCGCAAAGGTTGGGATAACGAGCATATAAATGCCGTTCCGTTTGCCAAAATGTGCGAAGAAAGCGGTGCTTCGTATATCACGGTTCACGGACGTACTCGGGCGCAGGGTTACAGCGGCGAGGCTGATTGGAATATCATTAAGGCTGTGAAAGAAAGCGTTAAAATACCTGTTATAGGCAATGGTGATATAGATTCGCCGCAAAAGGCAAAACAGCGTATGGCTGAAAGCGGTGTAGACGGTGTGATGATTGGACGTGCCGTGTTGGGTAATCCGTGGCTCTTAAATCAAACGCATGAATATTTACAGAACAATATTTTGCCGTCCGAACCTACGATATTGCAAATAAAAGAAATGTTGCTTAATCATTTGCGTTTATTGGCGGAATATTATGGAGAAAAATCCGGAATCGCCATATCTCGCAAACATGTAGGTTGGTATGTCCGTAGTTTGTATGAAGCTAAAAAGTTTCGTGAGCAATATACAAAAATTGCAGATTTTACAACGGCGGAAAAGCTTATAAATGATTATTTTTCAGGGTTGGAAGCATGAAGATTGTTATTGGCGGCGCATCGGGTGTCGGTAAAAGTTTTGTTGGGTATTTGAGTTTAGGCAATAACGATATTGTGGTTGTGGATGAAGATGCCGCAAAATTGGATGATATCGCTAAAGAATATGATATTCAGCCCGTTACCGGTTCAATATCAAATCCTGATATCCAAGAAGCTGTCGGGATGAAAAAAGCTGATATGATGATTGCTGTAACCGAAAGCGATGAGGTTAATCTGGTGGCGTGCCAAGTGGCATATACCTTGTTTGGCGTGCCGCGAAAAATAGCTCGTGTGGATTCGCAGTATTTTCTTAATCCGTTGTGGAATAAGCTTTATAATGAAAAGAGCCTGCCGGTTGATTTAGTGATTACTCCGGATATTGAAATTGCTTCGTTCTTGGTTGGTTTGTTTAAGCTGCCCGGAAGTATGGCTGTTTATCCGTTTTTAAATAAGGAATTAAATATTTTTAATTTCCGCCAAAAAGACACGGATATACCTTTTATGAAATTTTCGCTTAATCACATAAACAGCAAATTAGCCGAATTATCGGCAGCGGTGGTGATGATTCTTCGTGGAAACCATCGTATTTTGGCTTATGAGGAAGACGTTTATTTGCAACGTAACGACATTATTTACATTGCATGCTCTCCTGAACGCAATATAGATGTAATGCGATTGTTTGGCGTAGACCATAATCCGTATGAAAAAGCTGTGATTTTCGGGGCAAATGCTATTTCTCGTTATTTAGCCGCACAGCTGGAAGATGATGAAAATATCATAAGCTGTAGTATTGTCGAAAATGATATGCAAAAAGCCCATCGTTTGGCCGAAAAGTTGAATAAGGCCACGGTGATTGCCGGAGAAATGATGAGTGACCGTATTTTAGAAGACGCCGGCTTTGCAACTGCCGATGTCAGCGTGGCAGTTACCGAAAAAGATAAAGATAACCTCCTGATTTCTTTGCTGGCTTCCAAAAACAAGGATACTCAAGCTGTTTCGCTTATAAATTCGCGTGAGTATAATTTATTGGCAACAAATATCCGCAACAACACTATTATAGACTGTTCGGTTATTACAGTTTCCGGCATATTGCAATATTTACGCCGCGCCCGTATAAACGAGGCATACGCGCTAGGGCGTGAAATGGGAGAACTTTGGGAAATTCGTTTGGGCGAAGACAGCAGTAATGTCGGGCAGACCATAAAAGAGCTTGGATTGCCGGAAAACAGCGCCGTTTTGGCAATAGCAAGCGGTGAAAATTTTATTTATAACCCTACAGATTATGAACTGAAAGAACAAGACAGGCTTATTGTGTATGTTTCGCCTGCGGATATCAGAAATGTTGAACAGGTGTTTTATCGTTAAATACTTCAAAATAAAGCTTAAAAACTCTTGAAATTTTAAAAAAATGCGCTATTGTTAGGCAACTTTAAGCACGTGTTACTTATGTTACGCGTAGCTTTTTTGTGGAGATTTTATAAAAGGAAAATTTAATAATGAGTATGAGAAATATTGCCATAATAGCCCACGTTGACCATGGTAAAACTACATTGGTGGATGGGTTATTGCGCCAAAGCGGTACATTCCGCGACAATCAAAAAGTAGCAGACTGCGTTATGGACAGTAACGCGTTGGAGCGCGAAAGAGGTATTACTATCCTTTCTAAATGCACTTCTGTTGATTGGCATGGTACTCATATAAATATTGTAGATACTCCGGGACACGCTGACTTTGGCGGTGAGGTTGAACGAATTTTATCTATGGTTGATGGTGTGGTGTTGTTGGTGGACTCTTCCGAAGGACCAATGCCGCAAACTAAATTCGTTTTGGGTAAGGCTTTGAAAATTGGCTTGAAACCTATTGTTGTTATTAACAAGGCAGATAAACCTGATGCTCGTCCGGATGAAGTTTTGAATGAAATCTTTGATTTGTTTGTTAGCTTAAACGCTAATGATGAGCAGTTGGATTTTCCTGTTTTGTATGCTTCAGGGCGTAACGGCTGGGCGGTACGCGATTTAGCGGATGAACATAAGGATTTGACGCCGTTGTTTGAAACTATTTTATCTTATGTTAGTGAGCCGGTTTGCGAACCTGATAAACCTTTTAGAATGTTGGCGACAACGTTGGAATCAGATAAATTTGTCGGCCGTATTTTGACCGGTAAAATCCAAAGCGGCAGCGTCAAAGTTAATGATTCGGTAAAAGTCATAAATGAACATGGCGAGGTAGAACGCGCGAAAATAACTAAAATTATGGCTTATAAGGGTTTGGACCGCGTGGCTTTGGATTCTGCTCATGCCGGCGATATTGTGGCTGTAGCCGGTATTGTTAAAGGAACGGTGGCCGACACTATCTGCGCACCGGAAGTAGATGTAAAAGACTTTATAAAGGCTCAGCCGATAGACCCTCCGACATTGGCAATGACTTTTTCGGTAAATGATTCTCCGTTAGCCGGTAAGGAAGGAGATAAAGTAACTTCTCGTGTGATTTGGGCGCGTTTGGAAAAAGAAGCTGAGGGAAATATCGCTTTGAAAATTTCCCGCACCGATAACTCTGATACTTTTGAAGTTGCAGGACGCGGCGAGTTGCAGCTCGGTGTATTGATTGAAACCATGCGCCGTGAAGGCTTTGAACTTTCTATTTCTCGTCCTCGTGTTATTATGAAGCGTGATGAAAACGGCCAGCTTTTAGAGCCGGTTGAAGAAGTTGTTGTGGATGTAGATGAGGAATTTTCCGGCGCTGTTGTTGAAAAATTGAGCAAACGCCGTGCTGAATTGGTAGAAATGATTCCATCGCAGGTTGGCAATAAAGTTCGTTTGATTTTCCATGCTCCTTCTCGCGGTTTAATCGGCTATCATTCAGAATTTTTGACCGATACTCGCGGTACCGGCGTAATGAATCGTATTTTTTATGAATTTGAGCCATATAAAGGAGAAATTGAAGACCGCCGCAACGGTGTGATGATTTCCAGCGAAAATGGTCAAGCTATTGCTTATTCTTTGTGGAAATTACAGGACAGAGGCCCGATGTTTGTAGAGCATAACAGTCCGGTTTATGTGGGTATGATTATCGGTGAACACACAAAATACAATGATATTGAAGTAAACCCGACAAAATCTAAGCAGCTGACCAATATTCGCGCTGCCGGTAAGGATGAGGCTATTGACCTTATTCCGCCGCGTAGATTGAGCTTAGAGCAAGCTTTGGCTTATATTCAGTCTGATGAGCTTTTGGAAGTTACGCCTAAATCTTTGCGTTTAAGAAAGCGGATTTTGGACCCTATTGCCCGTAAACGAGCTAAACCGGAAGCGGTTGAATAAAAATAAGCGCCTTAATGGCGCTTTTCTTTATTGAATTTTAAGCATTTTTGAGCTAGCTTAATCGCATGGGAGAAAGATATGTCCGAAGTTGAAGTTCATAAAAAGTGTCCGGAATATTGTCCGTTTCTGAAGGCAAATAACACGTTTTGCGAGTTGTTTAAACGTGCGCTTCAGCAAATATCCGCTTTGCCGCAAAAATGTGAAGAATGTCTGAATCCGGAACAGCGGATGGAAACCTATAAATCATTGGGATTGACATTGGATAGCCGTATTGAAATGTGGCAGAAAGCGGTGGTTAAGCATAATGAAATAGAACTTGGAAAACGCCGGGAAGAAGAAGCTTTGCGGCAAAAATTCTCAGCGTTTTTGACAGATAAATTCGGTGACAGACCTCCGTTGTCCGGAAATACATATCTTAATAATTTGGTTATAAATCTTTTTATGGTGCTTGATAATTCAGAGCGGCACATGATGATGTCTGTGTTGAAAGGCCGGGGAGGAGATTCGTTGCTGCAAGCCATAGACCGTGCGCCTAAAGACGATTCTTTACTGCGTAATATCAGACGGGAATTGGATTTGCAATATCAGGAATATCAACAGGTTTTACAAAATTCTTTGTCTGGTCGGGAAAATAATCGTTAATTTCGTTGATTTTTTGTCAACTTTATGCTAGTCTGAAACAAATAACCGAGGAAAAGACTGTATGACCCAAGAAACTTTGTTGCTTACAACATCTGATAATCACATTATTGCTTTGAAACTTGAATATAATAACGTTGCGGAAAAACATCGCAAAATCAGGTTATATGAACAATTATGCGAAAATTGGAACTATAAGGATTTTTTTTCAAAATATAATAGTTTTGTGAGAGCTGGAACCTGTGCCGACGCCTCTGAGCGTAACTTTTTTAAGGAGGTTGATACAAACAATACGGAATTTTTGGAAAAAGAAATTCATCAGTATGATTTTGTAAAAAATCCCGAAAATTACCAAAATAATATTGCAGAAAATAATTATCCGGCGTCCGTGGCGTCAAAACCGTATACCGTTCATTTTGATAATCGCGTTGATGATTCTGAGATTCCGCAGCTGATTAAGAATTTAGGTTATAAAATAGAGCCGGAAGATAATGTTTATGATGTAAGTTTTAACGCTGTAAAGCAAAGCTATGAAATTGTTGGCCTAAATCGTCGGCGTGCCTCGGTGAATGTTGGAAAAAAACGCGTAAAGTTTATACGAAACCATCTGACTTTTCCGCCGGCCGAATATGCTGTGATGCAAAGATTATTGTCGCAATGGAATAATAGCCGACGGGCAAATCCCAATTTAAGTATCAGAGGTTTTTGCAGAACCATCAGTAATGCCAAAGAAAGAAGTTTATTTTCATTATATGCAATAGAACAAACAAATGTGAATAGTCGGCTGCTGTTTTTGAAGCATGAATTGACACATGTTAAAAATAGTGCGCTGCAAGCAGGCTTCGGTTTGAAAAAGAATGCAAAACGTCTGTCTGTTGAGGATTATTACCGCTTACAGGTAGAAGATGAGCGCAGCGCTTATTTGTCGCAGGTGGTTAATGCGGCCAATATCTATGTCAAGCAAGGCAACAGCAATGATTTTTCAATGTTTGATATAGAATCTTCCGTATTGGTTGCTGCGCTAAAAAGCATGCCGGAAGACCGTCGTTTTTCGTATGCTCTAAATCCTGAAAATTTAATTGATTCGGCATTTAAATCATTCACCAAAAATCATCGCGGCGAATATGACAAGGGGCAGTTTGTTAATAACATGAAACTGGAAATGCAAAAAGTTCCCATGAGTGCGGAAGCAGATGAAAATCATGAAGAATTTTTTAAACGCCGTTCTTTATATTATCGTTACAAACTTTATAATCCGCAGACCCAGAGTTATGAGCATAAAAACTTTACACCATTTGTAGAAGGTTTGCGTGAAGTCTCGTTGAGTCAGGAGAATATAGCAAATATCATAACGCCTTGTCAGCAAATTGTTTCGCGCCGTTTGGCGGAATTTAACCGAGATAAAAGCCGCGGATTGATAAATTCTGCATTGGTTGAAGAGGCTAAGGCTTTGATGCGTGATAATTTACATAAATCCCGACTGATAAATAATATAAACGGTATGGAAATTTCTGAGTTGTCGGATGATAAGCCGCAAGTTGTTTCGCCATCTCCGCAGCAGCCGCGTAAACCGGCAAAATGGAGCCGTGATATTGAGGCTTATTGGAGTAAATTTGAAGGTTATAAAGAAATTGCCAATAATGAGGATGAATACTATTTCAGTATAAATAAAAATAAAATTCGCTATACAGCCAAAGATAAAGTTCAGATGGGTAAAGATGCTGAATATGATATGTATGTAAAATTGTTAAAAGAGCCGAGCAATCAAAATAAACCTATTATATTTAAGGATACGCTTACAAAAGAACAAGCCTTGAAATTGTATGTTGCTTGTGTTAATAATAACCGGCAAATGAAAGGTGCGGTTCCGAAAGATTTTTCATTGCTGAAAAAATTACGCGATATTCCGGCTGCGGATTTACAAAAATGTCAACGGACTATTTGTCAGAATAATCAGCAAAATCAAATTCTGCAAAGACAAATTATGTCGCAAGCCGGACGGTAGCTGTCAAAAAAAACGTCTTTGTTAAATGCGCTTTTAGAGGGGTATTCTGTAAAAAATGATAAATCTACCATGCTGTATAAAAAATCCTCTGTATCGGCGGAAAAACGTGCTTTATGTGAAAGAGCTTAAACGAAAGGTAAAAAATGGATAATAAAACGATTTATGCTTTATCAACAGTTTTTGGAAAGTCTGGTGTTGCTGTTATTCGTGTTTCCGGAAACAGAGCTTTTGATGTTGTTGAAAAAATGACCGATTTGGATATTTCAAAAATTGATAGCCGAAAAATGTATTTAACAGAATTTCACAATCCTGTTTCACGTGAAACACTTGATAATTCATTGGTGGTTGTTTTTAAGTCTCCGGCCTCATATACCGGAGAAGATACGGTTGAAATAAATTGCCACGGTTCAAAGGCTGTTATTCGCAGTTTTTTAGACGCTTTGTCTGTTTTGCCGGATTTTCGCTTAGCTGAGCCGGGAGAATTTTCACGCCGCTCTTTTTATAGCGGTAAAATGGATTTAACAGAAGCAGATGGTTTGGCGGATTTAATTGATGCCGAAACATCATTGCAGCAAAAAGTTGCCTTGCAGCAGATGGGGGGAGCTTTGTTTGATTTATATAATAATTGGCGCTCCCGTTTAGTTTCTGTTTTATCGTATATCGAGGCATATATAGATTTTCCGGACGAAGATATACCGCAAGATACTGTTAAAAAAATTGAAAACGGTGTATTTAAAATTTCTGAGGAAATTGAAAATCATTTACGGCAAAATAATGTTGAAGAACGTTTGCGCGATGGTTTTAAGGTTGTTATTGCCGGTCCGACAAATGCTGGAAAATCAAGCCTGATAAACGCCATAGTAAAAAGAAATGTTGCAATTGTTTCGGATATTGCCGGAACTACGCGTGATGTTATTGATGCTTATGTTGATATAAAAGGAATTCCTGTGATTTTTACGGATACTGCCGGATTGCGCGAATCGGACGATAAGATTGAGCAAATTGGCATTAAATTGGCAAAAGATAAAATTTCTGAAGCGGATTTCTGTCTTTTTTTGTTCGATGCTGAAAAGGATAATGCGTCAATTTTCAATGACTACCTGAAATCTGTTAATGTTCCATATATACTTGTTGCAAATAAACAAGATAAAATTTCACCGGCTATACAAAAAAAACTTACGGATGATGGATGTATTTTGGTGTCAGCCAAAGAAAGCCTTAATATAAATATTCTTACGGATAAAATTTATGAGTCTTTTCAAAGTATGTATGAAAAAAGCTCATCTTGTTTGATTACTCGTCAGCGCTACAAAGAATCCTTAAATGAATGTTTAGATAATTTGAAACGTTTTAATTTGCAAAAAGAAATAGAATTATCTGCCGAAGATATTCGCTTGGCTTGCCGTGCTATTGGAAAGATTACCGGTCAGGTAGAAGTTGATGAAATATTGGATAAAATATTCAGTAGTTTTTGTATAGGAAAATGATAAAACGTTGTATTTAAATTTACTGATAAGAAAATACGCTGTATTTAAAAGTTTGCAGCGTATTTTAATTTGCATTTATTTTGGTTTTGTGATTTATTATAAAAAAAATAGAGGCTGAAAATGAATAATATATATGATGTAATTGTAGTGGGTGGCGGCCATGCCGGTTGTGAGGCGTGTGCTGCGGCGGCGCGTACCGGTGCTAAAACTTTGTTGGTTACCCATAAAATAAGCACTATCGGGGAAATGTCTTGTAATCCTGCTATAGGCGGATTGGGTAAAGGGCATTTGGTTCGCGAGGTAGACGCTCTGGATGGTTTAATGGGACGCGTGATTGATAAGGCAGGCATCCAATTTAGAATGTTGAATTTATCTAAAGGTCCTGCTGTTCGAGGTCCTCGTGCGCAAGCCGACAGAGAATTGTATAAAAAATTTATGCAGCAGGCTTTGTCTGAAACATCCGGTTTGGATATAAGAGAAGGCGCTGTTGAGGGCTTGCTTATAAAAGATAAAACTGTTTGCGGCGTGACACTTGCCGATGGTGCGGAAATTTTTGCTAAAGCAGTTGTCTTAACTACGGGAACATTTTTAAACGGTATAATGTTTACCGGACATAAAACATCTGTTGGTGGACGCGTTGGAGATATTTCTTGCACTGGTATAACACCGTATTTAAAATCTTTGAATCTGCAAATCGGACGTTTGAAAACAGGGACTCCATCACGCTTAAACGGCGATACGATAAATTGGGATATTTTGGAAAAACAATCAGGTGATAAAAATCCAATTCCGTTTTCTTTTTTAACCAGAGAACTTAATAATCCCCAAATTGAGTGCGGTGTTTCTTATACAAATGAAAAAACTCACAAGATTATTCGTGACAATTTTTCTAAATGCGCATTATTTTCCGGTTTGATTACCGGCAAAGGACCTCGCTATTGTCCGAGTATTGAGGATAAGCTGGTGCGTTTTGCGGATAGAACTTCGCATCAGATTTTTTTAGAGCCAGAGGGGTATAATACTAACGTTGTTTATCCGAATGGAATTTCTACATCATTGCCGGCTGATGTGCAGGATGCTTTTATTCATACGATGAAAGGCTTGGAAAATGTCGAAATTTTGAGATATGCTTATGCTATTGAATATGATTATGTCAATCCGCATGAGCTGAATCATTGTTTGGCTGTTAAAAAGTCTAAAGGTCTATATTTAGCCGGACAGATAAACGGAACAACTGGGTATGAGGAGGCGGCCGCGCAAGGATTGGTTGCCGGTGTTAATGCTGCTTTATTTGCTTTAAACAAAGGAAAAGAATTTAAGATTGACCGCAGTCAAGGCTATATCGGCGTTATGGTTGACGATTTAATTACAAAAGGTGTTGATGAACCGTATCGTATGTTTACATCTCGTTCGGAATATAGATTGGTGCTGCGTGCCGATAATGCTGATGCTAGGTTGACGGAGCTGGGGTATGAAATCGGCTGCGTTTCTGAAGACAGATACGCTGTATTTAAAACAAAAGAAGCTAAAATAAAAAAATTTAATGATTTTTGCCTTAATAAATATGTGTCATATCCGGAAATAGAATCCTTAGGAATTACAGTTAAACATAATGGTAAAAAAACATTGAAAGATTTACTTGGTTATCAATGTGTTTCACGTGAAACAATTTCAAAAATTGCACCAGAAAGCAAGGATATAGATAATTCTGTTTATGAGCAGGTTGAAATTGAAGCTAAGTATGCCGGATATTTAAAACGAGAATACGAAGATATTGCTGTATTTAAGCGCGATGAGAATTTGCAGATTCGCGATGATGTGGATTACACCAAAATAGGCGGACTGTCAACCGAGATGATACAACGCTTTACTGCCGTAAAGCCAAAAACAATAGGTGAGGCTGCTCGTATAAAAGGCGTTACACCAGCTGCTGTTACAGCCATATTGGGATATATAAAAAGATGATGATTCAAAATTTTTCGTATCACACGCATACAAATTTTTCTGATGGTAGAAATACTTTAGAAGAAATGGTTGCTGCTGCAAAGAAAAAAGGGTTTTGCGAGCTTGGTATCAGCGACCATTTATGCGTGCATAAAAATATTAAGCAAAGTAAATCGTGGCCGTTATGGGAAAAAAGAGGAAATAGTCATATTTTTAAAAATGACTTTGAAACAATTTTGCCTGATTTTCAAAAACATTGTGAATATATTAGAAAAATCTCGCATAAAAGCGGTATAAAGTTATATGTGGGTTTTGAGGTAGATTATTTTACTTATGATGGATGGTTTTCTGAATTACAGGACTTTTTAAGTAAGTTGGATTATGATTATGTGATTACCGGCAATCACATGCTTTTTGATGAAAAATGTGAAAATATTATAGATTTGTATGATTTGCCTGCTTTCTATGATGATGAAACTTTGCAAAATGAATTATTGCTTCGGCATTTTAAAACTATTGAAATGGCGGTAAAAAGCGGTGTATTTAAATTTTTGGCGCATTTAGACTATGCTCGTAAGCTTGGAGAAATATGTTCTGCTGATAAATTTATACCTCAGAAAATACATATTTTGGATGCGCTTCAAAACAAAAATATGGGAATGGAAATCAGTACCAAAGGATTGAGAAAAATTAACGATTTTTATCCGGATGAACAGATTTTGCGAGAGGCGTCAAAACGTAATATTCCATTTGTAATAAGCGATGATGCTCATACTGTTTCCGAATTAGGAGATAGATTTGATTTGGCTGAAAAACGCTTGTCCTTGTTTAATATAAAAAATCGTTTAAAGTTTTAGTGAATAACAATTATATTTTGTTGCATAAAAATTTAAATAGCATACTGTATTATCAGAGGTAAAAATGAATTTTGATGAAGAAGTTTTAAAATATGATGTTTCACGTGAAACATTGCAAAAAATGAAAGATTTTCTGCAAATTCTTTTAGAGTGGAACAAAAAAATCAATTTAGTAAGCAAAAATGCTGAAAAAGAACTCGAAACTCGTCATTTATTAGATTCCTTACAGTTGATAAAATATATACGGGATGATGCTAAGCTTATTGTTGATGTCGGCAGCGGCTCAGGATTTCCAGGTGTTGTTTTGGCAATAGCATGTCAGGAAAAAATCCCGTCAGCGAAAATTGTTCTGGTTGAAAGTATTGCTAAAAAAGCGCTGTATTTAAAAGATGTTTGCTCACGGTTAGGTTTATGCAATGTTGAGGTTATCAATAAACGTGCTGAAAACATTGTATTTAAAAATGTTGACTTTATAACTGCCCGCGCTGTTGCTTCTGTTGATAAAATTTTTGCCTGCACAGGCGGACTGCGCTCAAAAAATACAAAATATATTTTACCAAAAGGTCATACCGGTAATGAGGAACTTAATGAGGCCGGTAAAAAATGGAATATGAATATTGAAGTTTTTGATAATTTATATGCGCGCTCCAACGAGGTTGAAAGCGGAAAAGAAGGTTTTGTTTTTTGTTTGTCCGAGGTGAAAAGAAAATGAAAATAATATCTGTAGCAAATCGCAAAGGCGGTGTAGGTAAAACTACAACGACAATCAATATCGCCACAGCTTTATCAGCAATAGGGCGTAAAGTTTTGGTTATAGATTTTGACCCACAAGGCAACGCCACAACATCAATGGGTATAGCAAAACAAAAAGAAAATTATTCATCTTATGATGTTTTAATCGGTAAGTGCGATGTGAAAGAAGCTGTGCTGCACACAGATTTGCCTCGTTTTGACATGATACCGTCTTCACCTGATTTGGCTGCGGCTGAAATAGAATTGGTTGAGGTCGAAAAGCGCGAGTTTGTTTTGAAGAAAGCTTTAAGCAATTTGACCTCGGTTTATGATTATGTGCTGATTGATTGCCCGCCGTCATTAAATTTAATAACAATTAACGCGCTGGTTAGCTCTGATTCTGTTATGGTTCCGCTGCAATGCGAGTTTTTGGCATTGGAGGGTTTGGCAGACTTAATGAAAAATATCAATGCTATAAAACGTAATTTCAATCCGTCACTAGCTTTGCAGGGAATCATTTTAACAATGTATAGCCGGCAAAATAATTTAAGCCAGATGATTGAGGCTGATGTGCGCAAATATTTTGGCGATAAGGTATATCAAACTGTTATACCGCGCAGCGTGCGTATAGCCGAGGCGCCATCGCATGGAAAGCCTATTTTGATATATGATTTTAAGAGCGCTGGTGCGCAGGCATATATTCAACTTGCAAAAGAAGTTTTGAAAAGAGAAAAGGAGTTATAAATGAACGCAAATAACAAAAAGTTTGGTTTGGGTCGCGGTCTTGAAGCTTTGCTCGGTGACGAAGATATGAATCTAAATTTGGATGATGAAACCGCAGATGTCGGCAGTTTTGTTGAAAACGCTGTATTTAAATCTGAAAAAAATGAAATAAAAATATCTGATATTGTTCCGTGTTCATTTCAGCCTCGAACAGAATTTGATAGGAACGCGTTAGAGTCTTTGGCACAGTCAATAAAAGAAAAAGGGGTTTTGCAGCCGCTTCTTGTTCGCAAAAAAAACGATAAATATGAAATTATTGCCGGTGAACGCCGGTGGCGCGCCGCACAGCTTGCCGGTTTAGATAAAGTTCCGGCTATCATTAAAGATTTGACGGATAGCGAAACTTTGGAAATTGCGTTAATAGAAAATCTGCAACGTGAAAATCTGTCGGCGATTGAAGAAGCCGAAGGTCTAAATCGTTTGATGAATGAATATGCATACACCCAAGAAGTCATTGGCAAAGTAATAGGTAAATCACGCAGCTATATTGCTAACACGCTCCGCCTTTTAGGTTTGCCTGATGAAATTAAACAAATGGTTAGAGAAAATAAACTTTCTGCCGGACATGCACGTGCTTTAATCGGCTGCGAAAATTCTGTTGAATTGGCAAACAAAATAGTTAAAGAGGGTTTGAGCGTCAGAGAAGCAGAAACTTTGGCGGCAAATGTCAAAGGTATAAACATAAAAAATATTGCCCCGAAAGAACCTAAGCCAGTTGATAGAGATTTAGAAAAAATTATGGCTGATTTGGAAGAAAAATTAAAACTTAAAGTTAAAATAAATGCTGGAAAAAAAGGTAAAGGTAGTATAACATTGCACTATAACACGCCAGCGGAATTAAGTAATCTTCTGGATATTTTAGAACAAAGATAGGAGAACATAAAATGACTACAATTTTGGAGAAAATGTTAGATAATTGCAAAAAAGCCGGATATTATCCGACACAAAACATTGAAAAAATCGCCAAAGCAAAGAATATGATGTTTGGAGATAGTGAGTGGCAGCGCTGCCCTTGCGATGGGAATAATGAAAAAAGATATTGCATTTCAGAACTTTGCCGCAGCGATATTGAGCGTGACGGAATTTGCCATTGTCGTTGCTATCAAAAAGCAAGCTCAGATAAGTAATTGATTGTTGAGGGGCGCCTTATGGCGCCTTTATTAGCAAATGACCGAGCCGAAATTTATACATCTTCGTGTACATACTGCATATTCGCTGTCGCTTGGTGCTATGCTGGTGCCTAAATTAGTGCATAAAATGCATGATTTAGGCATACCTTGCTGCGCCATCACAGACAGGGGCAATTTATTTGGCGGTAAATGTTTTTCTAAATACGCATCAGATGAAGGAATTAAGCCGATTCTCGGCTCAGAACTCTGCGTGCATAACGAGGATTCGGAAAATTTAGCTCTGTCTAAAGGGAAAGAGCTTCCGCCTGATAGAATTATACTGCTTGTAAAAAACGAAACCGGCTACAAATCTATTATGAAAATGTTTCGCCGCTATTATCTCGACAATATGGAGAATAGCGATACTCCGCAGCTAAATATGCAAAATCTGCGTGATTTTAATGATGGACTTATTTGTCTTACAGGTGGTTACGAAGGTCCTATCGGTCGTTTGATTCTGCAAAATCGCAAAGAAGAAGCAGAACAAAAACTTCTGGAATATAAAGAGATTTTTGGCGACAGATTATACATGGAAATTTCCCGTGTCGGATACGAAGAAGAAAAGAAAACAGAGCCGGTGTTTTTGGAATTTGCTTACAAACACAACATACCGCTTGCGGCAACAAACGATGTTTTCTTTTTTGATGAGGGTATGTATGAGGCGCATGACGCGCTTTGCTGTATTGCCGCCGGAGAATATGTGGCAAACGAAAACCGCCGTAAATATCTGCCGGGGAACCATTGGCGAACTGAAGCCGAAATGCTTGAGTTGTTTAAAGATATTCCAGAAGCGCTTGAAAATACGGTAAATATTGCTAAACGCTGTAATTATCTTTCGTACAAAATGGAGCCTCTGCTGCCGATTTTTATTTGTCCTGAAGGTAAAACTCAAGACGAATTTATCACGGAAGAAGCCTATAAAGGCTTGAATGAGCGTATGAAAATTCAAGTTTATCACGATGGAATGACGGCAGAAGAACGTGCGGAAACAGACCGGCATTATTATGAGCGCTTGGATTATGAATTAAGCGTCATCAAAAAAATGGGGTTTCCTGGATATTTTCTTATCGTGTCAGATTTTATTCGTTGGTCAAAAACACATGGCGTGCCTATTGGACCTGGGCGTGGTTCCGGTGCCGGTTCTATTGTGGCATGGGCCTTGAAAATTACCGACCTTGACCCGATTCGCTTAGATTTGCTGTTTGAACGTTTTTTGAACCCGGAACGTGTAAATATGCCGGATTTTGATGTGGACTTGTGTCAGGAAAACCGCCATAAAACCATTGAATATGTGCAAAAAAAATATGGCTACGACCACGTTGCGCAAATTATCACCTATGGTAAACTGCAATCAAAAGCGGTAATTCGCGATGTGGCGCGTGTTTTGCAAATGCCATATAGCCAAGCTGATAGAATATCTAAAATGATTCCGCCGGGACAGGGTGGTAAAAACCCGACGCTGCCGGAAGCGCTCGAACAAGTGCCGGAATTAGAAGAAATGCGCGTGAAAGACCCACAGATTAACAAGCTGTTTGATATAGCGATGAAGCTTGAGGGGTTATACCGCAATTCAGGAATGCACGCCGCCGGTGTGGTAATCGGCGATAGACCGCTTGACCAACTTGTTCCGCTTTATAAAGACCCTCGCGCCGAAATGCCGGTTACGCAATATGATATGAAATTTGTGGAAGAAACAGGTCTGATTAAGTTTGACTTTTTGGGCCTAAAAACACTTACGGTTATCAAACGCGCGGTGGATTGGGTGAAGAAAACACGCGGTATAGAGCTGGATATGGCTTCTGTTCCGCTGGACGATAAGCCTACCTATGAACTGATGCAAGAGGGTAACACCAGCGCCATTTTCCAATTTGAATCTTCCGGTATGCGCGACGTAATGAAACAAATTAAACCTGACCGTTTTGAAGATTTAATCGCTGTTATCTCTCTTTATCGCCCGGGGCCTATGGATAATATTCCGACCTATATCAACCGCAAGCACGGACGCGAGGAAATTAAATATCTGCATCCGGATTTGGAGCCGATTCTCGGTGAAACTTACGGAATTATGGTTTACCAAGAGCAAGTGATGAAAATTGCTCAGGTTTTGGGTGGATATACGCTTGGCGGCGCCGATAAACTGCGTAAAGTTATGGGTAAGAAAATGCGTGATGAAATTCCGCATCAGCGTCAAATGTTTACCGATGGAGCCATAAAAAAAGGCATAGACGGAGAAGTCGCAAAAACTATTTTTGACCAAATGGAAAAGTTTGCTTCTTACGGTTTTAACAAATCGCACGCCGCCGCATATTCGCTGATTTCTTACCAAACAGCGTATTTAAAGGCGCATTATCCGGTGGAATTTATGTGCGCCATTATGGATTTTGATATAACCAACACCGAAAAAGTGTTGTTTTATACCGAAGAGTTCAAAAAAATGGGATATAAAGTTTTGCCGCCGGATATAAATATGTCTAACGCTTTGTTTAAGGTGGAGGGAAACAATATTCGTTTTGCTCTCGCAGGTCTAAAAGGCGTGGGCGAGGCCAATATGAACGCCATTGTTGAAGAACGAGAAAAAAATGGTAAATTCAAAGATTTATCAGATTTTATACATCGCGTTGATATAAAGCAAATCAATCGCAAACAGCTTGAACAATTGATAAAAGCCGGCGCATTCGATTGTTTAGATAAAAATCGCGGCAAATTGTTTGCGAATATTGAGAACATTATGCGTCACATGGCGGCTGCCGCAGAACTGAAAACAAGTAGTCAAACTTCATTATTTGGCAGCGAGGAGCTGAATGCAAAAGTAAAACTTCAAGATAAACCGGATTGGCCGGCTCTGGAGCGTTTACAACTGGAGGCGGAATCTATTGGTTTTTATCTGTCGGCGCATCCGCTTGATGTCTATAAGGAAAGCATGGAGCGTTTGGGCGTTACCACTTATGCTGATGCAATAAAAGGTATTAAGACCGGCGATACGATTTATGCCAACTTAGCCGGTTGCTTGCAAAGTTTCCAGCGCAAAATCAGCAAAAGCGGCAAACCATTTGCTTTTGTAAAACTTTCCGATACCACGTCGGCTTATGAGGGCTTGCTATTTTCTGACGGAATTACTAAATATGAACATGCCATCAACAGCGGTTTGCCTCTTTATGCAAAAGTGAAGATAGAAAAGCAGTCTGATGATATGCCGCCACGAATGCTGTTTAATGTCATTAAAACTTTGGATGAGGAAATTACCGAAAATTCAAAGGGTTTGATTATTGTTGTAAATAATGTCGAAGCTGTGCGTCCGATTCGTGAAGTTTTGTCGCATGAACGCTATGGCACAAACAAGGTCTATATAAAGCCGGAAAATGATGATTGGGATATTCGTATAGAACTTAAAAACGGCTACGCTCTGGCGGATGGAAATTTGCTTTCATCTATAAGGGCAATTGCCGGAGTTACTTTGGTAAAGGAAATATAAAATGAAACTTACATTCTATAAAATTTTGCTGAATACAGTAAGTTTACTTAAAAAAATACCTGAAAACTATATGGTTATAGTCTGCTATGCTACGATTTTAACGCTATTGTCGTTTGCTTCCGGATTGCTCCCCTCTTGTCAACTGGGACGCGAAGGCGGTTGGTGGTGCTACATGGAAAACAGTAACGGAACTTTCCCTCTTTATTTATTTGTTTTGAATAAATTTTTATTTTTTGTAATATGCTGTTTATTTTTTATAGATTTTTATAATAGTGCGTTTAACGGAAAAGTTTTTCGATTTAAAGAATTTGCAGATTTCAACAAACCAAGATTAAAAGTATTGTTATTTTTAATCCTGTCATTTGTTTTGTTGCTGGGGTCGGTTGCTGCTGTTTTTGCAATTATGCTGAAACAAGCAAATCCTGATTGGAGAATAGAATTTATTTATTTTGTAGCAGCATTTATTTGTTGTTGGATACCTTTTATTCTTTTGCGGATTTCATCAGCCATCAGTTATCTGGCGAGCGGAGAATGTCCGCCTTTAAGGTTGATTTGGCAAAAAACATCTGACCGGAATTTTCATATAATATTTTCCTTTATTGTGATTTTTATAGTCATAAATTTTGTATCGCTGTATATTAACGCAATACTGAAATTTATAATGTTAAAAAGTTTTAATGTTGCAACCTCGCTTGCTGCTGATTTTATATATAACGGCTTCACATTGATATATATTTCTCTTTTTATGATGCTGTTTAGAGCGATGCATCAAATTTTAGCCTCCGAAAATTTGAGTCCGTCAGATGAAAGCACATCTATGGATTCGTTAAAAAATGATATAACACTGCCGGAAGCTGAAAATGATAACTCCAGAGTCAAAAAATCGGCTAAAAAAGCAAAATCGGCAAAATCTCGCAAAAATAAAAAAGAAAAGAAGTAAATTAAAAAGAAAGCCGCCGGATAAGTTAACCCGGCGGTAAGTTTATCTAGTCTTTATCGTGTTTTGGAAAATCCTTAAAATCACGAGGTGGAAATCTGTGTTTTTCTCTGCCTTCAAACTCTTTTTCGTGATGTTGCTTGCGAGCTTCCAATTTTGCTTTTTGCTTCGGAGTCAATAAGGCTTCAAATTTTTTCATGTCGGCTTCGCGGATTTTATCCATTTTTTCGCGGATAGTTTTCATTTCCTTCATCAGCGGCTCAATTTCCTTACGGCTCTGCTCGCGGATTTCTTTAGCCTTAGCTTTTTGTTCATCGGTCAGGTCTAAAAATTTATCCATTTTTTCCGGTTCCGGACGTTTGCGCATTTCTTTATGATGTTTAGGCATTCTTTCTGTCTGTTGAGCCGGTTCTGCCGGATTCGCTGCCGCTTCGGCAAAAGCGTTGGAATAAGCCGAAAAGGCGATTAGGGTGGAAAGTGCGGTGGTCAGTAATAATTTAGTCATTGTTTTTCTCCTTTAGAAAACTTAATTTTTGAGCTAATATCTTGCGGGCGTTAAACAATCTGGATTTAACTGTCCCTTCGGCGATTTTCAACTTGTCGGCAATTTCTTTGTATGATTTTTCTTCAAATTCATACAAAATAATTACTTTTCGCAAATCGGCCGGTAGTTCGTCAACTGCTTTCAAGATAATTTTCTGGCGTTTCTTTTTATCTATTTTTTCATCAAATTTAGGGGTTATGCTAACCTTTTCAATTATTTCTCCCTGTAAAGTACAATTATTGTATTTGTTAAAACGAGATTTTAAATAGTCGCGGCATAAGTTGGCAGTCAGCATACCGAGCCATGCGGATTTTTTGCCTTGCTCTTGATAGTTTTCTTGGTTTTGCCATATTTTCAGATAGGCTTCCTGCTCCAAATCTTCATTGTAATTGCCGGTGATTTTTTTGATGACAGCGCGGACAATGGCTTTGTATGATGCTATTTCATTGCTCATCAGCTAATCCTCAAAAATCCGTATTCATCTGTTGGAAGTCCTAAGTTTTCTATAGCCGAGCCGTTTTGCAGCAGGCTTATGGTGCTTGACATATTGTCAAAGTCATAAATATAAGTATCTGTGCGTTGAAAAGCTCCAAATGCTAGAAATGCGGCAATTGAAAGTACGCCGGCGGCTTTTGTTAGGGTTCTAATCCGTTTGCGCCGAAAATACAGCGGTTTTGCCTCTTTTAACAAATCAGATATATCGTCCATTTTCATACCTCGTTTAACTTGTTTACATTATTTATAACGACATATGTTGTACAAAAGTTCACTAAAAAAATAAAACCGCCGAAATATTTCAGCGGTCGTGTTTATATGCAAAGTATTTACGCTTGCGGAGTGTCCGCCTCAAAGTTGTCATTATCATCCTCATCCGGATTATATTCAATTCCGAGTTTTGCCAGCATATCATCGTTAATATCTTCACGCTGAGCCACAATCCAATCCGGAACGTTTGGACAAGGCGGTATTTTAGCCAGTTTTTTCATTTTCGGGTCAAGATACCAACGAGGAGAATCCGCCATAATTGGTCTATCAATGTAACTTTGCATCAAAATAACTTGCTTCAGTAACGGCAAGCTCAGTAACTGAGTGGCACTGATAACCGGAACACCCTGCATTTGATAGTTAACATTTTTAGCGAGCGGATTAAAGTCTTTACCCAAGCTGCCTTCTGTACGGCTGAAAGAAGAAACTTGCACGGTTTTGTTGCCAATCATCTTAGAAAAACGCTGCGCTGTAACCTCGTTGTTTTGAGAAAGAATAATCTTGCAAGCTGTGGTAGAAATAACAGTTTCAAGGTCATCCTTACCATATTTACCAGAAATTTGTCCCAAATCTTGTCCAATCAGCAAATAAGACACTTTTTGACCACGTCCGACTGCCGGTCCGTCAATAATTGCTTTCATTTTAGGCATTTGCGGAAACTCATCGAGGATGAACAAAGCAGGGAACGGTCCCATTTTACCGTCTGTTTTATTAACGTGATTAGGCGGATTAGAAATCAAATAAGATGACATCAATTCAATAAACGTACTGCTGATAACGCCCAGAGCGCGTGCATCAACTTGGTTTACGGAAAGATAAACTGAAATAGGTTTCCATTCTCCGGTAACCGGATCTTTCATACCGCGCAGGTCTTTAAATTGAATGTCAGAAAAGCTGGTTCTAGCTTTTACGGCTTGGTTCTTAAAACATCCGATACCGGCAAAAGCTGTAGAAAGCACGGAGCCGCGCTCTTTATCCGGCATACTGCTGAGTGAGCTTAATTCAGTTATGCAACGTTGCGAATAACCAAAATTGCGAGCTTCTTTCACGGCTTCTTCCAACATATCGTGAGTCGGGTCGGCCATAGCCGCCATCTGGTCGCCTTCATCCATGCGGCGTTGAATTTCTTGCGCGGCGTTAATTTGCGCTTCAGTAATCCATTCCATAATCATGGCGATACAAGCTTCTCGTCCCATCCAGCGTGATGGCAGTAAATTCCAAGTACCGATAGGCAGGTAGTTTTCCATAGTCAGAGTGCCGTTTTTCAGGTTTTGTATGGCGCGCGGTGCTGCCGGGTCGCGCATTTCCATATAATAACCTTCCAAAATTTCTTTATCTTTTGCATCTAGTTTACCTTCATAGATACGGCCGATAAAATAGTCATTGGCTCTGGCTCGGTCACATTTGGATGCTACAAAGTTAATAAAACCCGTTAGAGCCGCACGGCCGGTATTTGCCCAGTGCGGGTCTGCGCCGCCTTTTGGGTCTTCAACCAAAATATTGCACATTGAGTCCACATACATATCGCGGTCAGGGCCTGCTTCCGGCATAGAATTTGGCGACAGCGGATTCCAGCTTGGATAATAAATACCCTCGCTTGGATTATCTTCAGCACCCCAGTTAATTACAAACACCGGACCTACTTTAGCGCGTGCGCCTGTAGTGGAATAACAAAGCTCCGGTTTAGGGTCGTTTACGATAATACTCAATTTATTGGAGTTAAAAATTGTCGGAATAACCACACCGGCGGTTTTACCTGTACCCGGAGGAGCGCAGCATAGTGTTGACAATGTTTCTTTCAGCATCAAAAAACGGCCTTTGAATTTGCCTACAACCTGACAAAAGCCATCAAATCCAAGCAATGCCATTTTGTTGATGTCGCGCAATTCGGCGATTCGCGCCGAACCCTGCGTATTGACTTGAAACTTATATGGACTGAGTAACGCGCCGACAATCAAACCTACCGGAATGGTGATAAACGGCAGGAGCGGCAGCCACAAACTTAGAGAAAAAGAACCGTGATAGCGAATAAGCTGCTTAAACCATTTAATGTACATGGCCCACAAATGTCCCGGATTATCAACAATAGTCGCTAAAAATTTGTTTATCATCTCAAAGGATGCTTTTGAAACGCCGTGACCAACCAAATATGACAAAGGCAAGACGAAAATAAAGAGAAAAATCGTTAATCCCAAACAAATCAGAAAAGTAATCATCATCCAGCGTACGGCGCTGTCGTATTCTTTCCATTCTTCTCCGCGTTCTTTTAGTGCCATTTTATCCTCTATTTAATATTTTTTAAAATTTTGCGCAGGCGGTTAAAATCTTTTCTGTCAATTTGCCCGTCCGCATCATCCAAAGATTTTGAAAATAAATGAATTTCTTTTGGTGCGCCGCGGTTAATGCGAGTTACCTCAATATCCATTTTATTCCAAATTTCAAACATATCATCAGCGTTTATGATGTTAGCCATTTGTACAACTACATATGATTTGACTTCTTGTTCAAAATCTTCTTCAGCCAGTTTATCACGAATTATATTGCGTGCAACATCTAATTTGCGAACAGGTGAAATTCTATGGCTGTTTTCTGAAAACCAGAGCGGTTCTTCACCGTTAAACAGTTCTTCATCAGCCAGCCAATCACCATTTTCTTTATCAACCAGACACAAACAAATTTCGTTGTCAGAAACGCCTACAAAGTCAATCAGCGTGTTGTTTACATTTACACCGGTAATAATGTCATATCCTTTTTGCTGCAAGCTGTCATATACAGGACTGCGCGGAGCGCTATTGTCATTTCCGTTGTCGCTGTAAGCATCATTATTTTGTTTATTGCCGTGGTTTTGTTTATCATCACGCGTGTCGTCTCGATTCTGCTTATTTTTTTGCCGCTGTTCTTTACCGCGGTTATTATCCATGTTTCTATCGTTTTTATTGCGGCGATTATTGCTGCGCGGCTGAAAATCATCATCAATGTCTTCGCCGTCATCATCTTCATCAAAAACAGGTTTTTTAGAAGCTCGTTTAGTGTTGTTATCATTTTCGCGTTTGTTTTTGCGTGGCGGAATATCGTCTTCTTCATCTTCATCATCAAAGACTGGCTTTTTGGTTTTTGTTGGTTCTTTTTTCTTTAAGATGTCTGCTTTTTCAAAAGAATCAATATCTAAATCAAAATCATCGTCATCATCATCAAACTTAAACAAAGCATGGTCTATAGCAGACGGAATATCGGTTTTTTTAGCGGTTTTAGACGCAGCCGGAGCTGCCGGAGCCGCTGTCGGGCGTACCTGAGACGGCAAAACCGCGCTGCCGCCGACGCCTGCCGTTACCGGAGCCGCCGACTTATTATCAGCATAATCGGAAATAGGCATTCTGAAACCGACACCGGCCGGTCTGATTTGTTTATATGATTTTCTTTTTACCACTCCGTATTTGTTGTTAGTTTTCATAACATTCAGAGGGGTTTTAATCATGCGGCGATAAAGTGCCAGCGGCGATGTTATAATGTCATAAATAATCCGCTCCCACGCCACCATACACAATGTCCACCATCCTGTAACAAGCATAGGAATAAAGGTGACAATAATAATCACGAAAGCCCATTCTTTCGGAGCGCGTATAACCCATCCGGCTTTCCAGAGGGCGTAAGCTTGCCGCCAATGGTCCGGCCAAAAAATGTCAAAATGCCAATTGCAAAGCATAATCACGCGGATGCCTTCTATGAAGACTATGCTCCATAGGCATCCCACGATAAGTATTCTTGCAAAGACAATTAAGGATTTCACCCGTCTTACTCCATTTTTTTGTTGTCAGTATAAAGCAAATTTATAAAGAGAGTGTTAATTGATTTCATTTTCTATCTTTTCCACTATTTCTTTACGAAATTCAGCCGAATTTGCCAGCGGATTTTTTTTGTTCTCCAATTCAATACGTTCTTGTACCAATTGTTCGATGGTTTTTTTCTCCTCTATTTTCAGATTTTTTATGTTTACTTCCGGCATTCCGCCGCTGTATTTATCCATTCCTCTGTTTGCCAGCCAGTTAAGCGGCTTTGTAATAAGGTTCATATATTGATATTTCAGCAGTTTTCGCCAACATAAAATTACCAGCGGAAAATAAGAAAAAATACCGAGCAGCATAAACAAATCACCGGCCTTCAGCACGCCGCCGTCATTCCAGTAATTGCGCAAAGAATTTTGAATTGTTAAAATGTTTGTCTGATAGCAATAGAAAAACACTTGCTGATAAATCAGCAATAATAAAGCGCTTAACAATGTTCCGGCAATAAGAGCGCAAAGATAATGAAAAATTTTTTTAAGCATTTCAGCGTCCTTGCGATTGGTTCATGATTTTTATGAATATATGGTTGTCGTTATTCATAACATTTTCAAAATTTTTGCTGTTAAGAACTTTTTCTTTCCATTGCGAAAGTTTTTCCTTGCGAGATTGATTTTGTTCTTTTGAATATTTGTTACCGGCTTCTTTCTGACTGAATTGACTGCTGATGCCTTCTAAAGCAGAGGCTGAAAAACGTTCTTGAGCGTCTGATTTCAGGTCGTAGGAAACAATTTTCTTATGTGTTTTTGCAAGAATTGCGTCACCGAGTTTATCAAGATTTGTCAATTTTTTTAGCGATTTATAACTTTGAATTGTCTCTATTGAAACGCCGCTGTCCAGCATTTTGTCGTTGTTGCCGTAGCGAGCATAATTAAAGTTACCTTTATCTAAATCATTTGACAGCTTTGTTTTGCAGTCTATGGTTTCTTTAGCCAATGTGCTAAGATATGCCGCCGTAAATTCCGCTTGTTTTGTTTTTATGGCTTCTTTATCGGTAATTCCCTCGCGAGCCGCTTTCAATTCAATTGCTAAATTTGCGGCTTCAATGGTTTCTTGAATTTCTCTAGCTTTTTCGGCTGCTTTTTTGCTCAGTTTCTTATCAATATCAGCAGCTGATAAATCACCAAGATTATATTTGAATTTTGCCGCACGAGACAAGCGTCCGTTGTCCATGCCTTCATAGGCCATTTCAACCGCTGCCATTTCAGCGCCCAAACCATAAATAGTGGCGGCAAATTTTTCGGTCTTGTCATAGTTTTTGATTGTGGTATTAACTTTATCGATGCAAGCCTGCGGATTTTGCTTATATTCTTTGTTTACCATGTCGATAAATTTCTTGTCTTTAGGATTTTCCGGATTTAGAGCGGTCCACGTTTGCGGCGTTTTGCCCAAGTTAGCGGCTATATCTTTCCACATGGCAAATTTTTTATTTTTTGTTTCGGCATAATTATTTTTAAGGTTTGTTACAGCTTCGCCCAGCAGATACTCTCCGTTTTTCTTAAAACCGTCGACCTTATCCTGACGTTTTTCTTCTTTTTCTCTTTTTAACCTTTTCATTTGTTTGTTGCTGCGGTCGCATAAATAATCAACGCCATCGCAAGCCTTGCTGACAACTTTATTTAAGCAGTAACTTGCCGCGGCCAAAAACCATTCGTTATACATATAATCGATAATATCTTGTTCTTTGATTTTGTCGCCGTTAAAATCATTTTTGCTTTTGTCGTCTTCGGGGGCATCTTCAATGGTAGCTTCGTTAATGTCTTCATCTTCTGTTTTTTTCTTAGGCTGAACGTTGATTTTCACCGGTTTTTCTTCAACTTTGACTTTTAAGGCTTCTTTTTTATCTTCGCCGCCGATTTCCAAACCATCTTCATTGGCGGCGACGTTGACTTGCAGAGGCGTCTGTTGGAGTTGATTTTGCTTTTCGGCGGAAGATTGTGCATTTGCCAGAGGTTTACCGCTGATAGCCGGAGATATTCCGTCCTCATCTTTTATGTTTCCGGCTTTGGAAATTTCATCAATTGTCAAACCATTGCCATCTGCTTCCAAAGATACGCCTAGATTTTTTAATTCTTCAAGTTTGGATGTATAATCAGATTGATGTTTTTTAAATACATTTCTATCCGCTTCCGGCAATTCCGGACGAGCCGTATTGGCCTTATCGCAGGCAGCAACCGCTTGTTTTGCGGTAAAAGTTGCAAAAGTTTCTTTGGTCATCGGATGTTTTATTTCTAAAAAGGAATTTAGTTGCTCTTGTTTTATTGTGCCATTTTCAGCAAGTCCTTTAACCCTTTTAACGGTTTCAACCATTTTGTCTAAATTAACCAAACCCATATTTTTTTTATTGCCGACTTTAGGAAAAACTTTTTTGGCAAACTCTTTAGATTCCAAAAGTTTTGGATTTTTATCCAAAATAGATTTCAGTTTATCATCAGATTCTTTATTTTCAACAGCATTCAAAAATTCAGTTGCTGCTTTTGCCGCTTGAACATCTTTTGCCATAAGTGATACTCCTTTTTCAATCTTTAGTGCCAATATACCATATAAAATGATTTTTGTCTATTATTTTTTAACTAAACTTTGAGTCTTTTCAAAAAGTTACCGATTTCCAAATTAACTCTGATACCATCTTTAGGGGTGACTTTTAAAAGTCCGAACCACCGCGGTTTAATTTTACTGAAATCTATAGGTGAAAATATTGCCGGATTAGTTGTTAGCGCCTTAAAAGCGCCGTCAACATCTTTCTGCGCCACCCTAAAGTAGTTGCTGATTAGTTTATCGGCGTCCACAGGAAAGTTTTTTGCCGCCAACGCTTCAGTAAATTTGCGTTGTCTTTCTTTTCGTTCCATATATTCTTCATACATCATACGTTTAATTTGTTTTTCCTGATATTTCAAAAATTTTGCCTGATAGGTCAGCTCGCAACCTTCAATATCTATTAAAATTTCTACATAAGAAATTACGGCCAATTGCAAATCGGTGTCAGTAAGTTTTTCAGCAAAATTTAAAAATGCCTCGTCGGAAGAAGTAAGTGGAAAATTTCCGATTTCCTGAGGATACATTTTTGTCAGAAGCACCCATCCGGCAACAACATCGTCAGACAGAATTTTTCCGATACTCGGCTTATAATTAGGATACAGGTCGTCGATTTCAAACAAGCATTGATATGGTTGGTTCAAATTGGCCATAGAAAGCTTGTTTACGGAATTGTAAAAATTCAGAAAAGCTTGAGCCAATTCAGATTCATCATTTCCCAACATCGGCTGGTCATGAGTTTCTTGAGCTTCGATTTTAGCGTCTTGCAAAGAAGATACCAGCATTTTATCCAAATCTTCATCCGACATGGTTTCATTTACTTCCTGACCTTGAGCGCTCAATTCGGAGGTATAATCAATCTGTTCATCATCATCTTCCTCTTCCTCGTTTTCTGCAGCAGGAGTCGGTTCTGCGTTTTTCAGCTGATTTATTCTTTCATTAGCTGACACGTCGCTTTCCGCCTCTGCTTCGTCCAGGGAATCGTTAATAAAACTGTCTAAAAGTTTTTCAAAATCATCATCTTCTAAAACATTGCTGTCGGCCATATTTTTTCTCCTGAATATCTGCATAATCTTTACTTGCAATTATAAGCAAGACTTATTAAGCTGTATTATAATGCAAATATATTTAATAAAGGCTAAAAATGAACAGCGAAGACACAATATTTTCAACACCCGAAGTGGTAAAGGCGGATGAAAAGCAGCGTTTGGATAAGTTTTTGACCGGAAATCTGCCGGATTTTTCTCGCTCGCAGATTCAAAGACTGATTTCTGAAGGCAATGTTATGGCGGATGATGTGGTTATCTCGGATAATTCATACCGGATTAAAGAGGGAGACAGTTTTACGGTTTGCGTGCCGCCGGCCGAAGAAGCCCTGCCTTTAGCGGAGAATATTGAGCTGGATATCGTTTATGAAGACAACGATTTATTAGTTGTAAACAAACCGGCTGGTATGACTGTTCATCCGGCGGCCGGTGTTTCTCATGGAACATTGGTTAATGCCTTGCTTTTTCATTGTAAAGACAGTTTGTCTGGAATAGGCGGAGTTAAGCGTCCGGGGATAGTTCATCGTATAGACCGTGAAACCAGCGGTTTGCTTGTTGTGGCAAAAAATGATATTGCTCACCGTTTTTTAAGCGAGCAATTTGCCGAACATTCTATAGAACGCACATATTTTGCCGTTGTTTACGGGGTTCCTATGCCGTTGGCCGGAAAAATTGAAGGCAATATAGGCCGCAGTCCGGTTGACCGTAAAAAAATGTCAATTGTAACAAGCGGAGGGAAAACCGCCGTAACTCACTATAAAACTCTGCAAATATTTAAAAATGCCATTTCTTTAGTGCAATGTAATTTAGAAACAGGACGCACACACCAGATTCGAGTACACTTAACAAGTGTAGGGAATGCTTTAGTCGGTGACAAAGTCTATGTTAAAAATCATAAAACGTCTGTTAATTTGCCGCAAAAACTTAAAAATTTTGTAAATGAATTTCCGAGACAAGCCTTGCATGCAAAGAGTTTGGGGTTTATTCATCCGCGCACGAAAAAGTTTATGCAATTTGATTCTGAAATGCCGGATGATATTTCGGAATTGTTGCAGAAATTGGCTGAGTAGTACAAATCTTTAGTTGATATTTGTTCAAAAATAAAACTAAAGTATAGGTTGTTTGTTAAAATTTTCATCTATATCATACATCTAAACAACTAACAGGGGAAGTGAATATAATGGAAAATTTAACAGCACTTACCGGAATGGACTTTTCTCCGGAAATTAACTTGGCCAGATATTTGCAAAATATTCGCAGATATCCGATTTTGACTCAGGAAGAAGAATACATGCTTGCCACAAAATATAAAGAAAGCGGCAATAAAGATGTGGCATATCAGCTTATCACATCGCACTTGCGGTTGGTAGTGAAAGTTGTGTCACGCTATAAAGGCTATGGATTGCCGGTAAGTGAAATGATTTCTGAAGGAAATATCGGATTGTTATATGCCATAGATAAATTTGAGCCGGATAAAGGCTTTCGTTTTTCTACATACGCATTGTGGTGGATAAAGGCTTCGGTGCAAAAGTATATCCTTAATTCATGGTCGTTGGTAAAACTTGGAACTACGGCAGCGCAGAAAAAGTTATTTTTTAATTTACGGAAAATTAAAAACAATCTGAATCTGATAGATGACCGTGAACTTTCTTCAGATGTGCTGAAAGAAATTGCTCGCTCGCTGGATGTGAGCGTTCAGGAAGTTACAGATATGAATACACGTTTGAAGGCGCATGACGGCTCATTAAATTCTCCCATAGACAGCGATTCTGACCATACTGCGGAATGGATGGATTTTATTTCAGATGGCAAACCAAATCAGGAAGAACGCTACGCATATAAGGAAACCATGAATTACCGCCGCAAATTGTTTAATCGCGCAATTACTGTTTTAAACCCTCGTGAAAAGGACATTCTTTTTAAGCGCCGGATGAGTGAGGATACTATCACCTTAGAAGACCTTAGTCAGGCATATAATATCTCAAAAGAGCGAGTTCGTCAAATAGAGCTGAACTCTATCCGAAAAATATCAAAAGCTATAGAAGTTTTACAATAATCATTCTCTTGAAAAGTTCTTTTTATCGCATATCTATAGTCAGACTCATTATATCTCGGAGGTTTGGCGGCTATGAAAAAAAGCACTTTCAAAAATGTATTGATTATAATATTGTCACTTATAATTGTTGTCGGCTGTATTTTGTTTTATTTCTATAGACGTCAACCGGCCGTGAATTTTATAAAACCGGAAAAACCGATTGAGGTCGTGGCTGAATTGCCGAAAATTCAGGATATAAGCATTGAAAAAAATTTTATAGGACGCGTTGCGGCAATCAGAAGTGTTAATATTTTACCATATTTGAGCGGATATGTGGCGGATATTCCTTCAGACAGCGGACAACAGGTAAAGCGCGGAGATATTTTAATCATATTGCGGCAATCTGAGTACAAAGCGGCCGTACATTCTGCTTATGCCGCTGTTTTATCTGCGGTTGCGGATTTGCAAAACTCCAAGAATCAATATCAGCGTCTGCAAAAAGCCGGAGCCAAAGCGGTGTCTCAATCCGAGCTTGATAATGCCGAAACAGCGGTTCTGACCTCTGAGGCTGCCGTAAAGCAAGCGGCGGCAAACTTAGAAACAGCTCGCATAAATTTGAATTATACTTTAATAAGAGCGCCGTTTGATGGGGTTTTAGGCAATATCAACATAGCGGTCGGAGATTTTGTAACTCCTTCAATGAAGCCGAGTTTAGTGCGTATTGTACAATATAATCCGGCGCGTGTGATTTTTTCTGTTACGGATAAAGAATTTTTACAGCAGCACAATCTGTTTAAGGATAAAGTGCGCCTAATACTTTCAGATGGTAAAAAATATCCATTCAGCGGTAAAGTGATATATACCGAGAATGCTATAGAAAAAAGCACCAATACTCTGGCTGTTTATGCCGAATTTGAAAATCCGGATAAAATGTTAATTCCCAACGCATATGTGAAAGTTTTGCTGGAACACACTTATAAAAATGTGGTTTCTGTTTCTGGAAAATTGATACAGAAAAAAAATAATATCAGTTATTTATATGTTGTGAAAAACGATAAAGTTGTTTTGAAACCCGTTGATATTTTGGCGGATAACGGTGAGTCTGTTATTTTGAAAAATAATTTTATTCAGGGAGAAAGTTTGATAACACAGGAGATTGAGCCTCATTTATTGGGGCAAAAAGTTCTAATTAAAAATCAATCGCCGGAGGAAAAATAAGTTATGTTTTCAGAATTTTTTATTAACCGTCCGCGTTTTGCTATTGTGCTTTCCATTGTATTGATAATTCTTGGTCTGTTATCATTGTCTGTGCTGCCCGTGGCTCAATATCCCGAAATCACTCCGCCGCAGATTGTTGTTTCCACAACTTATTCCGGTGCCGGTTCACAAGTTTTGACCGATACAGTAGCCGTTCCGATAGAAAATGAGGTGAATGGTGTGGAAAATATGCTTTATATGTCATCATCGTCAGATGATAATGGTTCTTATCAGCTGACCGTAACTTTTGATATTGGGACAAACGCTGATATTGCTCAGGTAAAAGTACAAAATCGTTTGCAACAGGTAATGTCCGAATTGCCTGAGGAAGTCAATCAATACGGTGTCAGCGTTAAAACCCAAAACCCCAACATTCTAGCGCTGTTGGTGCTGCGTTCGCCGAATCATTTGTATGATGATTTGTTTTTAAGCAATTATGCCTACACTAACATAAAAAATGCTCTGTCGCGAGTCAAAGGAGTTGGTGAGGTGCAAATATTCGGACCGCAGTACAGTATGCGAATTTGGCTTAATTCAGACAAACTAAATGCTTTGGGATTGAACAGTATTGATGTGATGAAAGCTGTTAAAAATCAAAATATTCAGGCTTCTGTCGGCAGCATAGGCGCGGCTCCGAGCGATAAGGATAATAAAATTGTGCTGTCGCTGACGGCAAAGGGATTGCTTAATAGTGTTGAGGATTTTAATAATATTGTAGTCGCATCCGGTGCCGATGGAGCGCAAATATATCTCAAAGATGTGGCAAAAGTTGAATTGGGCGCCGATACTTATAATATTAAATCAGGCTACAACAATGCGCCTGCTTTAATTATGGCAATAAATCAATTGCCGAACTCAAATTCTTTGCAGATTATGGATAATTTGCGCCGAAAAATTGCTGATTTGTCAAAAGTTTTGCCGCAAGACATGGATTTAGAGGTTGCTTATGATTCCACCGAATATGTGCGAGCATCTATTCAAAGTATTATAGATACGCTGCTGATTACTTTTTTACTGGTGGTTCTGGTAACGTATATATTTTTGCAAAAACTTAAAACAACGCTTATACCGCTTCTGACAATTCCCGTATCATTGATAGCCACGTTTATTGTTGTGTATTTGCTTGGTTTTAATATTAACATTTTGACCTTGTTTGCCATGATTTTGGCAATTGGTCTGGTGGTGGATGACGCTATTATTGTTGTTGAGCGAGTGCAATATTTGATGCTTAACCAAAAACAAGACGCTAAAACCGCCTCTCTGACAGCCATGCGGCAGATTGGCAGCGCCATTGTGGCGACCACGTTTGTGCTGCTTGCAATTTTTATTCCGGTTGGGTTAATGGCCGGAATTACCGGTAAAATTTATCAGCAATTTGCCGTAACCATCGCTACGGCTGTTGCTTTTTCGGCGCTTAATGCTCTGACGCTGAGTCCGGCTTTGTGCGCAATATTTCTGCGCGGAGACGAAAACAGCGAGCCGCACGGCTTTTTTGCTTGGTTTGATAAAGTGCTGGATAAAAGCAGGACTCATTATCTTAAAGCTGTTGTTTATTTTTCGGAACATCTAAAGATTATGCTGCTGTGCATGCTTGGAACAATAGTGTTGATAGCGGCTGGGTTTGCCTATACGCCGACCTCGTTTTTGCCGGAAGAAGACCAGGGCATTGTTTTTGCCGATATTCAGCTGGCGGACACGGCTAGCATAAATGAGACCAACAAAATCATAAGTGAAATGAATGATGAAATATTGCAAACAGAGGGTGTTAAATATTTTATATCAGTCGCCGGTTACAGTATGTTGGGCGGTGGCGGAGAAAACGTGGCATTAGGTGTGATTGGTCTGGAAAATTGGGATAAACGAAAAGTTAAAGAACTTTCCATAGAAGCCATAAGTCAAAATTTGCGCCGCCGATTTGCTGATAATAAACAAGCGTCAATAAACTTTTTTGCGCCTCCGGCCATTCCCGGTGTCGGACAAAGCAATGGTATTTCTTTTGAATTTGTTACATTAGACGGCAACGCATCTCCGCAAAAATTATATTCACAATTAGAAAAATATTTGCAGGCGGTTAATAAAAGCGGAGATTTTAATTATGCGTTCAGTACGTTTACGGCGCAAACTCCGCATATATATTTGGATATAGACCGCAAAAAAGCGGAATATTACAAAGTTCCGGTCTCATCATTGTTTACGGCGCTGCAAAATAATTTGGGAGCGCGTTATATCAACAATATTACATTAAGCGGTCAGGTAAATAAAGTTATTCTGCAAGCCGACTACCAATATCGCCGAAGCACAGAGGATATAGGTAATTTATATGTTCGCTCGGAAGACGGGCAGCTTGTGCGTATAAATAGTTTTGCCGATGTGAAAACCGAACTTTTACCAAAGATAATTTATCGGTTTAATCAATATGCTTCAGCTTCCGTTACGGCAATGTCAAAAGAAGGGGTCAGCAGCGGCACGGCGCTGAATAAACTTGAGCAGATTGAAAAAATTCTGCCTAAAGAATATGGAATCCGGTGGACAGGGCTAAGTTTGCAAGAAATAGAAACGCGTGGATTAGCATTGATATTGATTAGTCTGGCCGTGATATTTTGCTATTTGTTTTTAGTGGCATTGTATGAGAGCTGGCTTTTAGCTTTGGCGGTAATATTTTCAACGGTGTTTGCGATTTTAGGTGCGCTGGTTGGTTTATTTATTATGGGACAGTCTTTAAGTATTTATGCTCAGCTTGGGTTGATTATGCTGATAGGTCTAGCCGCAAAAAACGCCATTTTGATTGTGGAATTTACAAAAATGTATCGTGAACAGGGGATTTCTATAACAGAAGCGGCGCGCCGCGGAGCCGAAGAACGCTATCGCGCAGTTTTGATGACCGCATTCACATTTATTCTCGGTGTTTTTCCTATGATTGTTGCGACCGGAGCCGGAGCAAGTTCGCAAATAGCCATCGGCTCATCCGTATTTTATGGAATGATTGCGGCAACTTTAATCGGTATTATCTTTATTCCGGCGCTGTTTGCTTTTTTTGAACATATAAAAGAATATTTTGCTTCGCAATCTAAAAACAAGGAGACGGAAAATGCATAAATTTTGTGTTGTTCTAAGTCTTATGGCGGTAGCTTGCACGGTTGGTGAAGATTTCCGCCGGCCGTCTGTTTATAATGACACAGTCATAAAACAGGAATTGTCATTAAAAGACGGAAATAATCCTTCAAAAAATTGGTATTCTTTGTTTGGAGATAAACAGCTAGATATGCTTATTGAAAAAGGATTGAAAAACAGTACGGATATTGAACGTGCCATAGCAAAATTGCGGCAATCAAGGTCTGAGCTGAACATAAGTCAGTCAAGATTTTTGCCGCAAATAAACGCTGTTGGCGGCTATAATTATCAAAAAAACAGTAAAAATATCGGTACAACGGCAGATGCTCATTACTATAACGCCGGTTTTGATGCTTCATGGGAACTGGATATTTGGGGAAAGGGACGCCGTCAAAATGAAGCAGCCGCGGCAATGCTAAAAGCCGAAGATTATAATCTTGACCAAGTACGAAATGTTGTGGCAGCGGAAATCGCGTCAAACTACGTTAATTTGAAATTGGCGGTTGAAAAGTTATATATAGCTCGCCGTAATTTAGCTTTGCAAAGAGATATTTTTGCTATGGTGAAAGCTAAATATCAAAGCGGTCTGACAGATGATATGGCATATAATCAAGCCGAATATCTCTTAAATTCGACAGAGACGCAGATACCTCAGCTGCAAAGTAAAATAGAACAATATAAAAATTCTTTAGCTGTGTTATCCGGTGTTTTGCCGTCGCAGCTTCCGGCAGGAATAGAAAAACATTCACCGCTTTTCAGTAACGCTTATCAATATAACATTAAATCATTATATAATCTTCCGGCCTCGGTAATTCGTAAGCGTCCGGATGTTGCTGCCGCCGAGCAGAATTTGATAGCGCAAAATGCTTTAGTCGGAGCGGCGGTTGCCGATTTATATCCTGACATAAAGATTTCTGCTTTGTGGGGGTATGCGGCAACCGGCGGCAACAGTCTGTTTAATTCCAAAAGTCAGGGTTACAGCTATGAGCCTGTCGTTAGTCTGCCTCTTTTGGATTGGAACCGCCTGCAAAATCAGCTGAATAAGCAAAAATACCAAAAGCAAGAAGCATTTGCCGTCTATAAAAAAACAGTTTTGACAGCTGTCGGAGAGTTGAAAAATGCTATGACAAATGTACAGACCGAGCTGAAAAATAATCAGTTGCAAAATCGCGCGTTGGCAAATATGAAAAAAGTCGTAGCGGCATCAGCCGAAAAATATCGCAGCGGTCTTATAGAATTTTCAGATTTTCTGGTTATGGAACAAAACCGCCTGCAAGCGCAAAATAATAGTTTGGAGAGCAAGGCGGAAATTTTTCAAAATCTGATAGCGTACTATAAAGCTGCCGGCGGCGGCTATTTGCTGTAGATGCTTTCTAACGGAACGTAGTCAGTACCTTTTTGCGGATTGTATACAAACACGTTTGTTACGGTCGGAATATCGTATTTTCTATGCCAATAGCCTTTTGCTTCCATGCACAAACGATACTCTTTGGGGTCGGAATCAGCAGAATCGCGGATAGAGTTTACCAATAGAGGAGAAGCGCCTCTGTAAGGGACATAGCTGGCCCAAATACCTTTTGATTTATGCCAATCTACAATAATATTATAACGATATTCTTCGGAATAAAACCAACTGCTGAAATCAGGCCAATGGTACCACGGTTCTGCCTCTTTCAAACATTCTGAATGGTCTCTGGAAAATTTTTGCACTCCGGTGCGCTCTCTTTCCCAATGATAAATAATTTGACCTTTTCCGCCCCAAGAAGAACAGGAAGTCAGAAGAATAAAAGATATAATCAGTAAGTATCTCATTTTAAAAATCCAAATCATTATAGTGTTTTGCCGGATAAATACCTTTAAAACGGTCATTCAGAATATCTTTAAAACTAGGACGCGACTTGATTTTAGAATACCATAACTTTGCGTTTTTATAGTCTTCCCACGGAACATCGCCCAAATAGTCGATAATAGAAAGTTGGGCGGCGGCGCTTATATCGGCTAACGAAAAATTATTTCCGGCAAGATAATTATTTCTTTCGGTTATCCAGTCAATATATTCCAAATGAAACCGTAAATTGTTTATTCCGGCCTTGATGCGTCTTGATTCAGGAGGCTGCTGCAAGGCAAAACGTTTATAAATTTTTTCTCCGGCGATGTATTGATATACCTCGCGGTTAAATTTATTATCAAACCAATCAACCAAACGTCTGACTTCGGCGCGTTCTTTATTATTTCCGTTAATCAGTCGGTTTTGCGTGTAAGTTTCTTCCAAAAATTCGGTAATGGCGTAGTTGCCGGAAATTATATTTCCGTCATATATAAAAACAGGCAGTTCTCCGGCCGGATTTATTTTCATAATATCCTTAGAAAGTTTCCACGGATTTTCTTCTTTCAAAACAAACAGCATTTTCTTTTCAGACATAAGTATTCTGATTTTACGGCATTGCGGTAAAACGCTGTTATGCACTAAAAGAACCATTTATATAACCTCCCTAAATTCCATCCAATACATCATCAATAGATTTTTGTTTAATTTTTTGTTCCAATACTCGTCCATTTTTGTTTTCTGCCTGAGCTTCCGTAGAATCCTGATTGGTTGTTTCGGTCGGAGGTAAGACTTTTTTAGCAAAAGCCGGAGGAACAATACCCAGATTTTTAGCAATTTCATCTTCAACCATCCGTAAGATTTCTTGTTTTACGCTATTGCCAAATTCAGGATTATTAAATTCTTTTGAAAATATTTTGTCATAGAGTGATAATTTAGGCGTAGTTTTGGACATTGCAACAAAAACCGGAATTTTGAACAACGGTTTTTTGGAATAGGCCAAATATTGTTCTATGCCATAGCGGCTTGACATGATACGATTATAATAAAGTCCGCCCAAAATATAATCGACTTCACCTGTAAAAAGTTTTTCATAGGCGTCATACGGAGTTTCGGCAAATGTCAGATTCAGCGGTTTTATTTTTCTTAAAACAAAGTCGCTTAAATATTCTGTTTTGCTTATGATTCCTTTTAAGGCGGCTAAGTCTTTGGTCGTTTTTATTTTTTCTTGTTCATCAGGCAATGTGATGATGTGAATCGGATTAGAAACAACTGCCGGATAAATCAGATGTATTCCGGTAAATAATTTTGAGTCTGAATATGCGCCGATAAACATCTGAGCATTACCGCTGCGTATGTCTAAAATTACGTCTTGCAAGGTTACGCTGCCGGATTTTGGTTCATCTTTTATTTTAAAGTCATATTTTTGGGCGATTTCTTTAAGCGGTTTTAAAAACGCGCTATCCAACATAAAAAACTCCTTTTGGCTCGTAAGATAGTTTGAAAACGGAGGATAATCCGGCAATCCCGTATAATATATATCATCGGTCAAATACCCCTGTTTTTGCACCATGTGCTGAGCCTGGGCGGAATTTATGACCGTTAAGCAGCAGAATAAAATATAAATTACAAATCTTTTCATGTATATTTCCCAATCATATAGATAAAATATAAATAAATTGTGTTAAAAAGATTTTAATCGTTTGCAAGAAAACAATAAATTTGTCACTATCATAATAACAAAAAAAGAAAAGTACAAGATGATAAATCAGGATAACGCAAATAAAAATTTATTTTTGACGCCTCAATCGGAAATAACTGCGGTTACGTCCGGTTTTGGCAGCATGGGAAAAACATGGCTTTCTGTGACATTGGCTCATGCTTTGAATATGCTGCACAAAAGTGTTTTGCTCTTTGATGCCAACAGCGGTTTATTGAATACAGATTTTCAGTTGGATATAAATTGCCGCGGTTATCTGAATCAGGTTATATCGGGAAAATTGACTCTGAATCAAGCCGTTTCTCCGGTAAATAAAAAAAAGTTTGATGTTATCAGCGGTTTGATGGGAAGTGATTTGCTGGAGGGCGTGCCTTTGGGGCGCTTGCAAATTTTACGGGAAGAATTGGCATTGTTGGCGCAAAATTATGATAATGTGGTTATAGATTTGCCGTCTTCCGAAAAAATATTATATAATTTTTTACCTCCGTCCAATTTAATCTTAGTTTGCACCAATGAACCGGCCAATGTGGTGGCAACTTATGATTTTTTGCAGCGCAACGGCGGACGTTTTTCATATAAGAGTTTGCAAATAGTGATAAATTATGCTAATTCATATGAGGAAGGTATCAGAACTTATGATACTTTGCGTCGCGGATGTGAACAATATATGTCGTCAACACCGCGGTTGCTGGGGGTTGTCCGTCGAGACACCAGAGTTCGCGACGCTATCCGCAATCATGTGTTGATGCTCAATCGCTATCCTAATTCGGAAGCGGCGGAAGATGTGATGAATATTGCTAAAAAGCTATGGATAAAGGAGACGGCGGATGAGCGCTAATTTTGATGCAAGAGGTTATTATAAAGTTTTAGAAGTTACGCCTAACGCGCCTCTCTCGTTGATAAAACAGCAGTATTATGACAGAGCCAAATATTGGCATCCTGACCATAATGACAATCCGGATGCTGTCGAAATTTTTCAAAAAATTTCTGTCGCGTATAATTTGCTTAAAGACCAAAAGAAACGTTTGAAATATGACCTTCTTTCAATTATTTATAATAATAATGACTTTCCGGATATGGAATCTCTGAACCCGTATAAAAATCAATCCGGACAAGATGATGCGGCGTTGCGAGTTTTAAAACAGCGTAAAATCACCGCATTTTTTACGGGTTTTCAAAAAAAAGAAACTAAGGATATTTGCAATTATATTGAAGCTAAGGACATGGTGGTGTCGACATCTCTGGCAAACTGGCTGCGCGGCTGGTGGGGAATAGCTGCTTTTGCCGAAAATATAAAAGCGCTTAAATTTAATTATCAAGCGGCCGATGCGGCAGATGACGATAATTTGAAATTATTGATACATAACGCCGTTGCCTATGAAACCGCTAATCGTAAAGATTTTGCGTGGATATATGCAAAACAGGCGATGCTGCTTGTCAAAGCGGATAGTCGTGAAAAAGAATTATTGCAGACTTTTATAGATATTTTAGATTATCATCCGCAAAAATCGGTGGTGTTGCCGCGTTGGTCGGCGGCCGAACTACGGATGAGACAATTGCTGATGCCGATATTTTTTGCGGCCGTGGCGGTAATTTTTGGCATAACTATCATGGGAAAAGTCGGTTTAATCAATTTGCCTCAGCATAAAAACTCCGGTTACTATAAAGAAATGGTAATCGGCGGAGTTAAAGTGGCAGATGACCAGATAGAAAGCCATATTATTAAAGTTGACGGCGATAAAAGCGATGAAAATTATATTTTTCATTTAACGGATAATTGCAAGATTTATTACGGACCGGACAGCCGCTATGACGTGTTAAAAGAAGGCGTTAAAGGGCAGACAGTCAGAGTTGTCGGATATACTCCTGATAAAAGCTGGTTCAAAATAATTATTGACAACGGCGAGGCCGGATACGTAAATAGAAACAATATAGCTAAAGGAATAGGAAATCCGATTCCTCCGCGTTCACAAGTCAGATAATAGGATATGATATGGGACTAAAATTTGAAATAGATAAAAAAATAGGAAAAAGCCGTTTGGGACGTTTAATCACAAAGCACGGTGTTGTAAATACTCCGGCGTTTATGCCAGTGGGAACATGCGGCACGGTTAAAGCAATGATGCCGGAAAGCGTGGCGGCGACCGGCGCGGAGATTTTGCTCGGCAATACCTATCATCTGATGCTGCGTCCTGGGGCAGATTTGGTTGAAAAAATGGGCGGATTGCACAAATTTATGAATTGGAATAAGCCTATTTTGACGGATTCCGGCGGCTTTCAGGTTATGAGTTTAAGCGGTCTGCGCAAATTAACAGAAGAAGGCGTGACTTTCCGTTCGCATGTTGATGGCAAAAAATTCTTTTTAAGTCCGGAAGAGTCCATGAAAATTCAGCATAAGCTGGATTCAAATATTACTATGTGTTTAGATGAATGCACGCCGTATCCGTCAACCTATGAAACCTGCGCCAAGTCTATGCGGATGTCTATGCGTTGGGCAAAACGCAGCAAAGAAGCATTTGTTGACCGTGAAGGGTATGGTATTTTTGGCATTCAGCAAGGAAATGTCTATAAAGATTTGCGGGAAGAATCTGCAAAAGCGCTGCGTGAAATCGGTTTTGACGGTTATGCCATCGGTGGTTTAGCCATCGGTGAGGGGCAGGAAAAAATGTTTGAAGTTTTGGATTATGCTCCGGGAATGCTGCCGGAAGATAAGCCTCGTTATCTAATGGGCGTTGGACGCCCTGACGACATTGTCGGTGCGGTTTTGCGCGGCGTTGATATGTTTGACTGCGTTATGCCGACCCGTTCAGGACGCACAGCGCAGGCTTTTACCAAATATGGACCGATAAATATCCGCAACGCTCGCCATCGCGAAGATTTCCGTCCATTGGAAGAAGGGTGCGATTGTCCGTTATGCACGCATTATAGCCGCGCTTATATTCATCATTTGCAGAAATGCAATGAAGTATTGGGCATTATGCTTTTAACATGGCACAATATTCGTTATTATGAACGCTTGATGCAAGGATTGCGTGCCGCCCTTAAAAATGATACGCTTCAAGAATTTGCGGCAGAGTTTTATGCTAATCAGGCAAAAGGTGATATAGAGGAGCTGTAAAATATGGAAGAACAAACCTGTAATGTTGAAGAAAAAGTAATCCAAAGTTTTAAAGAGGCCAACAAAGAAGACGGTATCCGGGTGTTTGTTGCCGGTGGTTCTCGTTCCGGTAATGATACTGCTTATGCGCAAGAGGCGTATAATTTGGGTAAAAAAATTGTAAAAATGGAATTTAAACTGGATTTCGGATTATCTAACAGCGGCATTATGGGGGCGGTGGCAAAAGGTGTGCTGGATGGCTGGAACAAGCTTCAATGCAAGCTGGAAGGCTCTCCTATTCAAGGTATTACCACCAAAAAATATTTTGATTTATATCCTAATGACGATGAGCTAATCAATAAAATGGATATAGTGGTTGCCAAAACATTGGAAGAACGCAAGCAAAAACTCTTGGAGTCCGATTTTGTGGTATTCGCTCCGGGGGGAGTTGGAACTTTGGACGAACTGGCTTATGATTGTGTTGCCATGCAGGACGGCATGCTGCCCATGAAACCGTTTATTATATATAATATTAACGGCTTCTTCCATCACTTGCTGGAGTTTTTGAAATATATTGCTCAAGAAGGATTCGCCAATCCGGTGCCGTTTATTGTGGTGGATAATAATGAAGAGCTTGAAATTGCTTTCCGTCTTTTGAAAAAGCGCTACATCAAGTGTGCGGATGGACAGGAGGCTTATGCCAACGCGCGTCAGCTGGTATATGAATTGCCGTATTTTATTAAACAAAAATTGAACTATAATTTTGAAGTGGAAGATTGTATTGAAAAAATGCGTCAAATCAACACGTCAGGCACTTATCAGGAACGCACCGTTTTGCGCAATGAAATAGAAACCGCTTATTTAGAAAAAGAAATCAGCCGCATGTATGACCGTTTGGCAAAAACCGGACGCGATACAGGCAATGTAAGTGAAAAATTAACCAAGCTGAAAAAACGTCGCAAGGAATTGGCTGAATGAGCGTTTTCAGCTTTATTTTCAAGTATTTACGCAAAACAAAACTGATGGCGTCAATTATTTTGGCTGCGCTGATTGGACGCTGCATAGCTGAGCGCGGTCAAATTTTTGCCATGTCACAGGTTATAGGATATTTACCTAAGTATGCGGAGAATAATGTAATTGTATCGCAAATTTTGTTATTTATCGGTTTATTGGCGGCAATGCTGACGCTTGATGGACTATGCTCGTATGTTTGGCGATATACGGCCGGTAAGTTTATGCCTTATTTTTGCAGTCTGGTCTATAAAGACATTTTTGTAATTGTTCATCATCATTCGATTCGTTTTTTTAATGAAGAAATGGCCGGTAAAATTGCTTCAAAAACCAAAAATATTGTTTCCGGTATCAGAGAAATATATGGTCAAATAGTATTTGGGGTCATTCGCCCGTTATGTGGCTTGATTATTACCATGTTTTTAATTTGTTCAGCCGATATTGAACTTGGGTTTATCATCTTTTTGCTGAATATAATTTATCTGCTGATGATGGTTTATATCCGCAAAAGAATAGGCTCGTTTGCCGAAAAAAGAGCCAGATTCGGTGCTGAAACAGACGGAGTGTTTATTGATACTGTTACAAATTCTGATTTGGTGAAAAGCTTTGCCAATTATTTTTATGAAAAAAAACGTTTTTACAATGTGTTGAAAACAGCCGTAAAGGCAGAGCAGACTGAACGAACTAAAGACGCGTGGTTTGATTTTGAAGGAAAACTATGTTTTGCCGTGACTTATATGGCCTCTTGTTTGATTGTCTTTTACTATTGGTATTTACAAAAAATCAGTTTCGCCGATGTGGTTATGGCCACTTCGTTGTTAAACGGTATAATGTTTGATGTTATAAATATTGGCTTTTTTGTGAGCGAATTTTCTCAGTCTTACGGACAGGTTAAGGACGGTTTGAATTTGATTTTTCAGCCATGTCAGGTTCAGGATTTGTCTAACGCGTATAATCTCAAAATGCGCAATCGTTCTATCAGCTTTGAAAATATAGATTTTTGCTATCCTCAAAAAGGTAAATTTTTTAACAATTTTTCGCTGAAAATAAAATCTGGAGAAAAAGTAGGATTGGTCGGGCATTCCGGCAGCGGAAAATCAACATTGATTAAATTGCTGGTACGCTATTTTGATGTTTGCGGCGGTAAAATATTGGTCGGCGGTGAAGATATTTCTAAAGTCCGTCAAGAAAGCCTGCGAGCGCAAATTGCGGTGATTCCGCAAGATACGACCATGTTCAACCGTTCGATTCGCGAAAATATCCGCTATGGTCGCTTAGATGCGACAGACGCTGAAGTTGAGGCTGCGGCAAAGCAGGCGTTTGCCGACGATTTTATCAAGCAGCTTCCGGAAGGTTATGATAGCAAAGTCGGAGAGCGAGGCGTGCTGCTTTCGGGAGGAGAACGTCAGCGCATAGCCATTGCGCGTGCCATTTTGAAAAACGCGCCGATTCTTATTTTAGATGAGGCAACCTCGGCGTTGGATAGTCAAAGTGAAAATTATATACAGAAATCATTGAAAAAACTGATGAAGGGCAAAACGGTTATTGCTATTGCCCATCGTCTTTCTACTTTGAAAGAAATGGATTCGCTGGTGGTTATGGATAAAGGTAAAATTGTGGAACAGGGGTCGCATGATGAACTTTTAGCTCGCAAAGGTGCATATTATAAATTTTACTGCCTGCAAAATTTTGATAAATAGATAGTAAATAAAATGCTTGCAAAAAAATAGAAATTGCATATATTTTAGGCAGTTATAAAACTTAACTTTTTAAGGAGAAAAAAATGCCTTTAGTATCTATGCGTCAAATTCTTGACCATGCGGCAGAACACGGATATGGTGTTCCGGCTTTCAATGTTAATGATATGGAACAAATTTTAGCTGTTTTGCAAGCTGCTAAAAAAGTAAACGCTCCGGTTATTTTGCAAACATCTACCGGTGCTCGTAAATTTGCTGGCGACCCGATGATTCGCCACATGGTAATGGCCGGTATCGAGATGTTTCCTGAATTGCCGATTTGCTTGCACCAAGACCACGGCGCTTCTGTAAATATTTGCCAATCCGCTATTGTAAACGGTTACAGCTCTGTAATGATGGACGGCTCTTTGGAAGCTGATGGCAAAACACCGGCTTCATTTGAATATAACGTTCGCGTAACTCAAGAAGTTGTTGCCCGCGCACACGCTGTCGGCGCTTCGGTTGAAGGTGAATTGGGCGTTATCGGTTCTTTGGAAACTGGTAAGGCCGACAAGGAAGATGGTCACGGTGCTGAAGGTACTTTGGATAGAAAACGTTTGGTCACCGATCCTGATGAAGCAGCTGAATTTGTGGCTTTGACACATTTGGATGCTTTGGCTGTGGCTGTTGGTACTTCTCACGGCGCTTATAAATTCACTCGCAAACCAGATGGCGATATTTTGGCTATTGATGTTATTGAAAAAATTCATGCCAAATTGCCTAACACTCACTTGGTAATGCACGGTTCTTCTTCGGTTCCGCAAGAATTGCAAGATTTAATCAATGCTTACGGCGGTGCTATTCCTCAGACCTATGGTGTTCCGGTAGAAGAAATTGTTCGCGGTATTAAATCCGGCGTTCGTAAAGTAAACGTAGACACCGACTCCCGTATGGCTATTACTGGTGCTATCCGCCGCGTATTTGCTGAAAATCCAAAAGAATTTGACCCTCGTAAATATTTGAAACCTGCTATTGAAGAAATGCAGAAAGTTTGCGAAGCTCGCTATATTGCTTTTGGCGCAGCTGGTCATGCCGACCAAATCAAAGCTATCAAATTGTCTGATATGGCACAGAGATACGCTGCCGGCGAACTCTAATCGTTTGCTGAAAAATAAAAAAAGTCCCGAAGATTCATCTCCGAATTTTCGGGATTATTTGTAGTTAACTGTTATTGCTTATTATAAGTTTCAGGTCGCAAGAATATTGAGAACATATAGCGCAGCTTTGAGCTATTTCAGGTAAAATGCCGTCTTTATAATATTTACAGTGCCACTGTTTAGCAATTTCTGCCGGTATACCATAACCGCATAATTCATAAATACCGATTTTCAAATTGTCATTCAGGATCGCCGTCCACATATTTCTAAAATCAGGAGTTAGACTGAAAAAAGCTTTACAAACTTCTACAGATTCCTTGTTTGGCGGCATAAAAAACATAAAAATAAGCCGATTCCATTCCGGACTAAAGTCCGGAGCGTAAATACTCAGTATATTTCCAAATAAATCTTTATTATCTTCATCAAGCATATTATCTGGAATGACATTTATCTCTTTGAAAAAAGTTACCATGTTTACGCCGGGAGCGCCATTATTATAACTTCGGCTGTTAGAAAATGCGACTTTTAAGTTTGTCATCATCATCGTAAAGTTATCTTTCCACTTGTCGATTTTCCACATAGTCATCGCCTTAGAATAACCGGCGATACCGCCCACGCTTAACACTCCAACAATCGCCAGAACTCCAAGCATTTCAATCATGGAACGCCCGGCTGAAACCGCGTATAGCGGCGCATCTAAAGCAGTTTTACGCTGTCTCAAAGAATTCATGTACCTCCGATGTACACTAGAATTTTTTTCGCAGCTGGAAACCACTTTATCTACACCACCCTCCGCAGTTTTGAAGAGTTTTGAGGCGTATTGACGCAAGGCATCCAAACCCTTAAATGTGATGTTGGTTAGGTTAGTTTCTTGTTTGCTGATTATTTCAAAAAACTCTGTAAATACCTTTGTGACAGCAGAAAAAGTGTCTTTAATCAGATGATTAGGATTTGCAGAGAGAGAGAGAGACCTTTGAATAGCTTATTTTTCATCTTTCTTTCCTCTAAAATTATGTTGTTTACACTCCAATTCTATAACAATCATTCAAACAAAGTCAACCGCAAAAATCAAACGTAAAATGATAGGCGTCTCAGGCTTTTTGTAATAGTCAATCAAAATTGTAAGACAATTAAACAAAAGTGTTCGTCTTTCAAACAAGTTTTACATAAATTATGAATTTCCGCCGGTTTTAAGTCCGTAAGACATAAACGTTTATCTGAACAATACTCGTCTCCGTAATATGTTACATCATGCCCAAGTACCATAGACGCACTATATAATGAATAATGTAAGGGTTGTATAACATCAGTAATAATAGCTGTACAAAATTTATCTGAATATGATGATGATACCATAACACCATTGTCATTTCTTTTCATCCAACCGATATATAAATCAAATGACAAATAGCTATTTCTTGAAAAAGGTACAAAATAATTTCCTATTGAATCTATAGAAGTGGACCAGCTTTGAGGTATAAGATTTGCTGCTTCGGCAAATGAGGACATTCCAATAATATTACCGGTGTTTGGTTTTGTTAAGCGTCTTGCATCTTCTATATAATTAAGCATTCCAAAAATGTAATAATTGTATTCCTGAACAAGCTTATTCAACTTGAATTTTTCCATCGCCTTAGAATAACCGGCGATACCGCCGACAGATAAAACTGCAATTATCGCCAAAACGCCGAGCATTTCTATCATGCTTTTTCCACTCTGCACGTCATCTGCTTGTAATTTTTTCTCTCGTGTACTTCTTTTGTACACGTCGCTTAAAAATCCCGTCGCATCTAGCGCACTTTGCGGAAAAAGACTCCGCCCTTTTTCAAAATTCTTATACATATTTCTAACCTCCGTTTAATTTGTTATATATAAAAACGAAACCCGCTATGAGAAGCGGGCGGATGTTGAGAAACCGTACTGTAACAAACGGCTCGGCCTATTCAGCGCATAGCCATATTCAGCCGACATCCGTCCAACGGAAATCGGCATAACAAATTTAAGTCGTTTATGCACAACGACTGTTACAGAAAAGGGTTCTCACGCCCTAAAAATGCTATTGCATTTTCAAAACAATAGTATTTGGAAAAAGATTTTTTGTAAAGATATTTCTAGCGGCATACAAAAAAACAGCCGCCTTATTATAAGACGACTGTTTAATCATATTATCCTTCTTTTTGGATTTGTTCATAAAGTTTTTCGAGTTCAGAAAGATATTCTTTACCCAGATTCAAACCTTTCTGCCAAAAATCAGGCTTAGAAGCGTCAACGCCGAAATGCGCCAATGCCTCGCGATAGGTTTCTACACCGCCTTTGCGCAGCATCTGCATATATTTTTCCGCAAACCCATCTACTGTATTGTTGAGATAAATCTCATACAGCGTGTTGACAACACAACAAGCAAAACAATATGAATAGACATAGAACGGATACTGGAAAAAGTGCAAAATACCAGCCCACATCGGTGCCAAACTAGAAGTATCAACGCTTTCGCCTAAGTAGCCTTTCATATATTTCAGCCACAGTTTTTCAAGCTTATCTGCAGATATTTCACCTTTAAGACGCATAGTTGCGGCAGAGCTTTCAAAACCATGAAAAGCTATTTGACGATAGGCCGTGGCAATCATATCTTCCAGATGTTCGGCCAACAAACAAAAACGCTGCTTTGGTGTTTTTGCTTTTTTCAACAACAAATTAAAAACCAGCTGTTCGGCAAAAATAGAAGCAGTCTCAGCTTGCGCGCAAGATTTGCGGCGTCCAAGTTCTCCCTGCTCTTTGCTTAAATATTCATGCACAGCATGTCCTAACTCGTGCGCCATAGTAATAACGCTGTCGGTTGAACCTGTAAAGTTCAAAAAGACCATCGGCATAGCGTCACCAGCCATCTCCATACAATATGCTCCACTGTCTTTGCCTTTGCAAGGATAGTAATCTATCAAATCCTCGTCAAAGAATCTTTGCGCAATGCGGGCAAATTCCGGCGAAAAAGCGTTGAAGGCCTCCAACACCAAATCTTTGGCTTGTTCAATGGTATAGGTTTCTTGCTCTGTATCCGCAACAAATGGAAACGGTGCCATTCTGTCCCAATAAGATATTTGCTCCGCCCCAAAAGCTTTGGCTTTCAGCGTATAATAACGCTGCGGTATAGAGTTGTTAGACAGCACAGTATCAACTAAATTATTCAAATCTTCTGCCTCAATGTTGTTTTCCAACACAGACTTTTCTTCCGGATAATCATAGTTATGCCATTGAGTGTCAATCTGACGGCTACGCAGCAGTGCGTTATAAATCAGAGCAAAAGTAGAGTGCTTTTTATCATATTCCTTAGACAGAGCTTGACCAGCATCTTTACGGATTTTGCTGTTATCCGAACTAAGCAAGGCTAAAGCATCGCCTTCCGAAAGCATTTTACCATTGATTTTGAATGTCATCGCCGCGCGGGTTTCATCGTAAAGACGAATCCAATATTGCTCCACACTGCTCTCATCTTCAAACAATTGCTGAAGTTTGATGTCAATGGTGTGCTTTTGGAAGCGGTGAATTTGTTTCAGCCAAGCAAAAGTGCCGGCAGGCAAAACTGTTTTCAGTTCGTCAAAATGGATATTTTCACCATTCTTCAGCCAATTAACAAAAAACACCAATTGTTTTTCAACAGAGCTTATCTTTTCGCACACATCTTGATAAAACGCCGAAATACTGGCGTTGTTCAAATTTGTTGAATGTAAAAGATAAGCATAGTCATTCACTCTTCCGGCGTCAATCATCAATTCAATATAGCGCTTTAACACCACATCAATAGCCGGAGGTGTTAACTCGCGCAAACGATATTCATAAAAAATACGAAAATCTTTTACATCGTCTAACACTCTTTCCATCGTTTTTTCCGCCATAGCTTGAGATGCGAAAACTACGTTTAAGTTCCAATTTTTATTCATAATGATAAAAGTTAAAAATAAAACATAAAAAAAATCTTAGAAACAAAAAATATTCTATTTTTTGTCTAAAGTCAAGCCATATATACAAAAGCCGCCTTTGTAAACTAAAAACAGAAAACAAACGATTGAGAATAAAAAAATCGTGTATTTCGTAAAAAAAGAAAAAAAATAGCTGGCTGGTAAAGGATATAATAAAAAAGAGAAAGTTATTTTGCTGGGCATATTACTTGGCGGATAATGGCTCTATAGAAAACAGAAACAAAATCTTGCGTCAGTTTTTGCCTAAGAGACTAATTTTGATTTTATTTCTCGAGACACTCTCGATAATATTCAGAGGTCTATTAACAATAGACCTCTGAATATTACTTGGTTGTAATACACCTTTTTCAGTTTCTCCGTTCGTTTAGCTACTTTAATCTACACTACGGCAATAACTTTTAGGATTTTACAAATAAATGTTTGAATCTTATTTTATAAACTTATCCAAACTAGCAATAGCTTCGTCAATTAACATGCTTTTATCAGTTTTGCTGATATGAGCCAAAATGGCTTTTTTAGCAACTTTAACTGATGAATTTGCCACAGACTGATTTATTTCAGCCATTGCATTTTCTGTGGATGCGGCTATACGGCGTTTAATTTCTTTTTCTTTCACGGCTGTATTTTCTTTCAGCAAAGCCAAATCATTTTTCTTTTGATTTGCAATATTTTTCTCTGCTTGCTCCAATATCTTAGCCACTTCAGATTCCGTCGCCATAAATTTACGTTCATATTGAGCTAAAAGCTCTTGGGCATCGTCACGCAATTTTTCCGCATCCGAGATTTGTTTTTTTACAGACTCTATCTTGTTTTGCATCGCGCCTTTTAAAAAGCGGTAAGCAGGTTTGGCTAATACTATGATTGATAAAATAAAAGCCATTCCGACCCAAAATTCCACATCGGCATAAAAAGGCACATTTGCTATTTGATTGGCCACATCAGGATTCGCTTTATCAAACACTTCTGACACATTTTCAGCTGCGTCAATAATAGCGTTTTGTGTGGCATCTATAAAATCATTGCCTGTTTGCAAAGTAGAATCTGCCGCATCTGTCAAAGAGCTGTCTGTGATTTCTTCAGCCATTAGTCATTTCCTTTTTGAGCCGCAGCATCTGCAATATCCTTTTTGCTGATTTGCGTAAAACCGAGTTTCTGCACAATATCAAACGCCAAATTTTGCGAAAGTGCTTCAATTTGCTGGAGAGTTTCTTTTTTCTCTGTCGCTAATTTAAATTCACTGTCGGCAATTTGTTTATTTAAGCGTTCATTCAGCAATTTTTCTTCTGCTGCCAAAAAGGCTGCCGATTCTTTTTGATTTGCAACTATATCTGCCGATGCTTTTATTTTCGCTTCATTTAAAGCCTTCTCAAATTTTTCCAACGAAGTTTTTGCTTGTTGGTTTAATTTTTCTGCTTTGCGGATATAGTCGTCTATTTTACGCTTACGTTGTTCTAGCACATCTGTAATTTTCGGAGTTATGAAAATTGACAGCATAATCCAAAGCAAGCTAAAACTCAGAATCATCCAAAAAGCTTGAGAGGCAAATGTAGATAAGTCTAATTGAGGCATTTTGTTCCCTCGCTAAAAAAAGGAATTTATGTCTGTTAGATAATCATCAATATGGCAATAACCAGAATGTACAAAGCAATAGCTTCAATAGAACCCATACCGATAAAGCCGAACAAGGTTACATCTTTTTTAACCTGTGGATTGCGGCCTACGGTTTCAATCAAAGCTACCCACAGTTTTGTTAAACCCCAAGCGGCAACAGTCATAGCCAAAGCGCAGATGCCGGCACCGATATAAGCTAAAGTTTTGTTTTGTAAGATTTCGTTTTCCATTTTGAGTTCCTTTCTATTTAGTCAACAAAATTTAGTGTTCGCTGCTTACTGCCATGTTTAAATATACGCAGCTTAGCGTTGTGTATATATAAGCTTGCAGCAGAGTTACGAATAGTTCAAACATAATGATTCCCATGTCGGCAATCAGCGGTACAAAGCCGAAAAGCTGCATGGTAATGATAAATCCGCCCAAAACCTTTAGAATTATGTGTCCGACAGACATGTTTACGGCCAAACGGATAGTCAGACTAAAAGGTTTTGACAATAGGGAAATAGTTTCAATCGGCACAATTAGCGGTGCCATCAACACCGGCACGCCGTGCGGTAAAAAGGTGCGAAAATAACCGAAGCCGCGTTTTTTTATGCCAACTACAATATTCATCAATAGGCAAAACATAGAGAGCGCTCCCACGGCGGCAATGTGCGATGTAAACGTAAAGCTATATGGGAAAAGTCCTAAAATATTTCCGCCGGCGATAAATGTAAATAGTGCAAAAACAAATGAAAAATATTTTATTCCGTTTTTGCCCAGAGTTTCACCCATAATACCCTGAATAAAGCTGTAAATCGCTTCGGGTATGGTTTGCGCCGCGGTTGGCACGATATTTCTTTTTCTGAGGCAAAAAGCCATACTTAATAAAATTACGGCAATTGTAATCATCATACAAAGAGATGAATTTGTAAAAGACAAATCAATTCCGTTTACCTCAACCGGAATGATTTTTTTTATTTCAAACTGTTCAATCGGACTTGACATCAATCTTTTCCCTTCTGAATATCTTTATCCATCTCTTGCGCCGAACGATAAACATTCAACATACCAGCCATACACCCAAATAAAGAAAATACAAGCAGAAAAACAACTTTAGTCCCGAAAATTTTATCTAAAGTGTATCCAATGGCGATTCCGACCAGTACGGCGGCAATAAATTCTGTCCCGATTCTAAAGGCGTTGGCAATTGAATCGCGCAAAGGAGAATGAACATCGGTTTTTTGTTTATGCTGATGTTCTTTCATCTCGCGGATTCGTTTATCCATTTCTTTTATGTCATCGGCATTATTTTTCATTTAGGTTGTTTTATCCCCATTCTGGCATAACGGCCATCTAAATATTCTTTTAAGGAGTTGAAGCTGGCTGCTGAATAAATAATCTCATTTCCATCTCGTCCGCTAAATAACAATGCCGGAGTTCCAGTCATTCCAAGCTGTTTTAAGCCTTGTTGACGGTCAGAGATTATTATCTGCGCCATTGCGTCATCATGCAGGCAAGCTTCTGCCTCGTCATAGCTTATGCCGTATTCGGCAGCATAAGTATGAAGCGGTGTTGTGTCGCCTGCCAAATACCAAAATCTTTGTTTGTCAAAAAGGCGGCTTAAAAAAGCATGATAGTTGTCTGTTGATGCGCATTGCAAAAGCATTGCCGCTTCCATAGATTTTTTATCAAGAGGAAAGTTGACGAATACAATACGAAGCAAGCCTTGTTCAACATATTCTTTTTCCAATTTAGGAATAACATCTAAATGAAAGTCGGCGCAATGAGGACAGCCGAGAGATGAAAATTCGTATAAGGTAATCGGAGCGTTATATGAGCCTGTCGCATATTTTGTTGAGGCGTTTATGTTTAATTCCTGAGGCAAAACAGTGGCAATCCCGTTTTTTTCAGCAGCTGATGCGGCTTGAATTTTTAGCACGATTTGTCCGTTTTCATCAATTACAAAACCTTTGTAATTAAAATAAAAAACAGCTGCAGCAAAAAAAGTTACAATCATGGTTGCAACTTTGCTGAGAGATTTTATAAGCTTGTCCAAGTTGTTTCTCCTAAGATTTTTTATTGCTGAAAACCGCTTTGCCCAAATTTTCTAAATGTTTGCGCAAGTCATTGTTGTCAACATCCTTAATTATTTCAGTAATATAATTTTGTTCTTCTTCAGATACAAGAATTTTTTTCACATTATCAATGGGTTTTTTCGTAATTAAAAAATTTTCGGGACAAGAGTTTTGAATGATTTTAAGTTTTGCTACCGCATCATATCCGAAATAAGTGTTTATTTTATCCAAAATTTGTGTTTCGCGCTGTTTGATTTCCAGGGCAAAGGCTCCGCTTAAAACAAGCACTTCAAGTGTGCCGTTGCGCTGTTCGTTTTTTCCGAATATCAGTCTTTGCGGCAAGGAAAAACTGGCTGTTTCTTCTCCGATGATTGAGGCCCAATCAGCCAAAAGCTCAATATTCAATAGTCCTTTTTTCCCTAAGAGCTGCTTTGCCAAAGGCATAATTGTTTTAGAAACGCTGGTTAAATCATCAAGAGAATGTTCTTCTTTTATGCATATTTTTTTAGTCATCGTTTTTTTCCGTAAAATGTGACAAAGGATGTTTGCTGCGTACGATATCTCCGAGTTTTTGCGGTATAATATGGGTATAAATTTCAGTTGTGGCAATACTTTCATGCCCCAGCATTTTTTGTACGGAACGCAAATCTGCGCTATTATTTAAAAGATGTGTCGCAAATGAGTGGCGCAAAACGTGCGGTGAAACTCGTGAAGGATAAATTCCGCAGTCAACTGCCAGTTTTTTCAGGTCTTTATAGAAGGCGTCTCTGGTTAAATGTCCGGAAACGGATGTTAAAGACGGAAACAGCCATGTTGATTCGGAATTTTTTTTAATAAATTCATTGCGTAGGTTAAAATAGTCGCTCAGCATGTTTAACGCCTTTTCTGCGACTGGAACGATTCTTTCTTTGCTGCCTTTTCCGAAAATGGTAATCAGTTTCTTATCAAAATTTATGGCGTTTTTCGGTAATTTTACCAGCTCTGAAACGCGTAAGCCAGAAGCGTACATAAGCTCAATCATTACTCCGATTCGCCAATAGCGGTAATCTGCTTTGGCAAAAGCCGTGTCTGCTAAAAGACGAATTTCCTGCACGCTTAAAAATTTAGGCAACGGTTTTTCTTGTTTTGGTGTCAGAATATATGCTGCCGGATTCGTTTTTATAATTTTTTCGGAATATAAAAATTTGCAAAAATCTTTAATTACCGAAAGTTTTCGCGCCAGGCTTTTGGGAGCGTAGGATTCAGTTTGCAATTTTTGTATAAATTTTTCAATTATATCTTCGTTCAATTCATTAGGCGAAGATATGCCGCAAAAATCCAGAAATTGCCGCAAATCGCATTCATAAGCGGACAAAGTGGTCTGCGCCGCACCTTTTTCTGCGGCTTCAGTTTCTAAAAAACTTTCAAGAAAATTGCCGAGCATATTGTTTAATTGTCAATGTTCACGGACACGTCTTGTGTTATATGTTCGGTTGGAACCTGAATATCATGCACCATTAAAAAACCGATGCCGATTAAAATCATAAAACCTAAAGCGTAAAATATAATTCGCAGAGAGCCGCTCTGTCCGTAGGCTGATTGTCTTTTCATAAATTTCTTCCTTGTGACAAGTTAAAAAAATATTGAATAATAGTAGCAAGGATATATTATGAGGTCAATAGAAAGCAAAAGTTTAAACAAAGAAAAATACGAAAATGTCGAAAATAAATAAAATAATTCTCTTGGTGGGATTGATGGGAAGCGGTAAGACAAGCGTGGGCAAAAGGCTGGCGCGCCGTTTATCTCTGCCATTTGTGGATGGCGACCAGGAAATAGAAAAAGCCGCAGGATTGTCGCTTGTTGATGTGCTTAAATGTTTTGGCGAAAAAGAATACCGCGCCGGTGAAGAACGTGTGATGAAACGCTTGCTGCAGGGAACACCATGCGTTTTGGCCTCCGGAGGAGGTTCGTTTGTGGCCGAACAAACGCGGGAACTGGCTAAAGAACACGCTGTGACAATCTGGCTGAAGGCTGATATAGATACTTTGTATCACCGAACAGCAGGCCGCACGCGCCGTCCATTTTTATTGGGCGACAATGCAACGGTGAAAAATAAGCTTCAAGAATATATAACTGAAGAATATCCTTATTATTCTGAGGCAGATATTGTGGTTGAAACACGTGATGAAAAGGTTGAAAATACTGTGAAAAGAGTGGCCTCGGCCATACATAGATTTTTTTTGCAGCAGAAAAATCCGGAAAAATTGAGAGGATGAATAATGCGTAAAGACAACCGCGGAGCAGAAAATATGCGCCAAACAGAAATAATTCCTAACGTTAATTTGTATGCTGAAGGCTCTTGCTTGATTAAATGCGGCAATACTCATGTTTTGTGTACGGCTAGTGTCGGCAAAGAAGTGCCTGCTTGGCTTAAAGGCAGTGATAAAGGTTGGATAACCGCCGAATATTCGCTGCTGCCCAGAGCAACACAAACCAGAGTCAATCGCGAAACCAAAGGCGTCGGTGGGCGGACGGCGGAGATTCAGCGTTTGATTGGCCGTTCGTTGCGTGCTGCCGTTGATTTGTCAAAGATGCCGGAAATGTGCGTGCAGGTGGACTGCGATGTCCTTCAGGCAGACGGAGGCACAAGAACCGCATCTATAACCGGCGGATTTGTTGCGTTGTATCTGGCGATGCAAAAAATGGTTAAAGATGGAAAACTCTCAGACAATCCGATTCGTGAATATGTGGCGGCGGTGTCTTGCGGAATTTGTCAGGGTGTACCTGTATTGGATTTGGATTATGATGAGGATTCGCATGCCGATGCCGATACGAATTTTGTGCTGACGGAAAGCGGAAAAATTGTTGAAATTCAAGCAACAGCGGAAGGTGCGGTGTTTGATAAAAACAAATTTAACGAACTTTTTCGTCTGGCTGAAAAAGGTGTGAACCATCTGATTTCTGTGCAGAAAAAGGCAATAGATAGGGGATGAATATGAAATTAACCGAGGTTGTTTTTGCCAGCCATAATGCCGGTAAAATAAAAGAAATTAAAGAGCTGCTTGAGCCTTATGGCATAAAAGTAAAATCAGCTTTGGATATGGAGCTGCCTGATGTTGAAGAAAACGGAACCACTTTTGCCGAAAATTCTTTATTGAAATCACAGACAATAGCAAAGCTTACGGGGCTTCCTTGTATTGCCGACGATTCCGGTTTATGCGTGGATTCGCTCGGCGGCGCTCCGGGGGTTTATTCGGCGCGATATGCACCAAACCGCGATTTTGATAAAGGGATGGATAAACTGCTTTTGGAAATGGAACAGAGCAGCAGTAAAAGCCGAAAAGCCCACTTTTCATGTGTTATTTCTTTAGCTTTTCCAAATGGTGAATATGAATTGTTTGAGGGACGTGTGGACGGGCAGATTGCTTCAAAAAAACAAGGAAACGGCGGATTCGGCTATGATGCGCTGTTTGTGCCGGATGGATTCGCAAAAAGCTTTGCGCAAATGACGAAGGATGAAAAAAATCAAGTGTCGCATCGCGGACGCGCCGTGCAGAAATTGAAAGCTTACTTAACAAAAAATTAGGAGAAAAAAATGGCGGCTAAAATCTATAATGTTAATGCCGGAGAATCGTTTGCGGATGTTTTAGCTGAGCATTTTTTAAAAGAATATAAAAATCGTCCGGAAGAACTGTCGAAAGTTTTGTTTTTGCTTCCTAATAGACGCGCCTGCCAAAGCCTGAGCGAAGCATTCGTCCGTGCAAAAGGATTGGAACCGACGATTTTGCCGCAAATTATGCCGATTGCAGATGTTGAAGAAGATGAAGTTTTTTTGACCGGTAGCTCGGAAGTTTTGCAAAATTTAGCGCCTGAGATTTCCAAAACCGAGCGCACGTTAATTTTTACAAGATTGATTATGCAAAAACCGGCAGATTGGGGATTGGGACATTTATCTTTGGCGCAGGCATACGCGTTGGCTGAAAATCTGGCCGATTTGATAGATTTGTCATATAATGAAAATTTGGATTTTTCTCGTTTAGATAATATTGTTCCGGCAGAATATGCGGCGCATTGGCAGGAAAGTTTGAAACTTTTAAGTATTATTACCGAATTTTGGCCGCATATTTTAGATGAGCGCGGTGTTGTCGATGCCTCATTCCGCCGCAATCAATTACTGAAGGCAGAATTAGCGGTTTGGCGGCATTCGCAAACCAGTCAAAAGATTGTGGTCGCAGGCACAACGGCGGCTTATCCTATATTAAAAGAATTGGTAAAAACTGTTGCCGATTTGCCAAACGGAGAAGTTTGGCTGTATGGTTTGGACAATTGTCTGGAAGATTCCGGGTGGCAGGCAATAGATGAAAATCATCCGCAATTCGAACTCAAAGAATTGCTTGAATATCTGCAAATAAACCGTGCAGAAGTGCGTAATGTGCCAAACAAAGAGGTTACAGAACGCGAACGTTTGGTTTCGGAAATTATGCGTCCGGCGCCTAGTTCCGGAGAATGGCGGACTTTGTCGGCGCATCCGTTTTCTAAAGAAACTTTTGACGGAATACATTTGCTAAACTGCGATGACATCAGGCAAGAGGCTAAAGCAATTGCTTTGCTTATCCGTCGTACATTGGATATTCCGGAAAAGACGGCAGCATTGGTGACAATGGACCGCAATTTGGCGCGCCGCGTTGTTTCAGAACTAAAAAAATGGAATATTATTGCTGATGATTCTGCCGGACAGCCGCTCGGTTTATCACCGATAGGCGGATATTTGCGTTTAATTATGAATGTTCTGGAAAATAATTTTTCACAAGTAAGCATGCTTTCATTATTCAAACATCCGTTTACATCTTGCGGTAAAAATTCGGCGGAGTTTAACCAATTTGTGCGCAATTTGGAATTAGGATGGAGAAAAAATAAAAATTTTCCTGATGACAACGCTGAAAAGCGCTATTTGGAATATATGCGTCCGCTAGAATCTTTTTTGGCTGAAATAAAAAAAATCATGCAGCCATTGGCCGAACTATATAAACAGCCGGAAGTTTCTGTAAGCGAATTTTTCAGCTGCCACATAAAAACTGCTGAAAATTTAGCGGACACAGATATTAAAAGCGGAGATAAAATTATTTGGAAAAATGATGCCGGTGCGGTTGCCGCCAAGTTTGTTAGTGAATTTGTGCAAAAAAGCGAACTGCTCGGCAATATAAAACCCTGCGATTATTTGCCGCTTTTGGAATGCCTCTTGTCTGAGCATAATGTGCGCGTGCGCTATGGAATGCATCCGAGAGTTAAAATTTTAGGACCTATTGAAGCTCGCTTGACTCAGTTTAATGTTACAATTATCGGCGAAGTGAATGAAGGTGTGTGGCCAAAATTGCCGTCGGCCGATTTATGGATGTCGCGTCCCATGAAAAAAGATTTCGGTTTTCCGTTGCCCGAACGTTCTATTGGTGTGACAGCCGCTGATTTTGCCCATTTATTGAACTCTGAGAATGTTTATTTAACCCGCGCTGAAAGAGTTGATGGAACTCCGACCAATAAATCGCGGTGGTGGCTTAGATTGGAAACCGTGTTGGCAGCAAATTTCGGTAATAAAAAAGAAGATAAGGAAAAATACGCGTTTCTATATGATAATAAATATTCTTTATGGGCAAAATATGCAGAACGCGCGGCGAAAATGCTTCCTATTAAATCTCCGTGTCCGTGTCCTCCCGTGGCGGCGCGTCCCCGTAAGCTTTCTGCCGTTAATTTTGAAATGCTGATGCGTGACCCGTATACGATTTTTGCCAAATATATTCTCAATCTTTATCCGTTGGAAGAACTTGACAGCGATGTCGGTTATAGCGATTATGGCAACATCGTACATAAGGTGATTCAAAAATTTAATAATATATACAACACCGGAAAATATCCTGAAGATGCCGGCGAACGTTTGTTGAAAATGGGAGAAGATGAGTTTGCCGCAAACAATATCGGTGCAGACATTAAGGCTTTTTGGTGGCCTAAATTTGTTAAAACGATAGAGTGGTTGACCGCCGCCGAAAAGACTTATCGCGGAGATATTTTGAAAGTGCATAATGAAGTTTGCGGAAGTATGAATTTTGATTCTGCCGGCGGAAAATTTACAATAACGGCCAAAGCCGACCGTATTGATGAAACCAAAGACGGACGGCTTAATGTTTTAGATTATAAAACCGGAAAAGCTCGCTCAGTTAAAGAAATTATTACCGGTATGGCTCCGCAGCTGCCAATTGAAGGACTTATTGCCGAAAGCGGAGGGTTTCCAGGGATTCCGGCTAAAAAAGTCGCCGGTTTGCGTTATTGGCGTTTAGGCAGGGAAGAAATCGCTGCCAATGAAGAACAAAGCCGGAAAGGTCTTGAAAAAACCTTATTATATTTACAAACACTCATTATGCATTTTGATAATGAATCCACCCCATATTTTGCCAAGCCTAATCCAAGCGACGCTCCGAGTTATTCTGATTATGACCATCTGTCGCGTTTTTTGGAGTGGTCGGTAAGAGATGAATCGGCGCAGGAGGAATATTCCAATGATGACTAAAGAAGATTTTGAAAGAAAACGTGATGAACGTGGACAATTGGCGACGGCGCAGCAGCGCGCCGCGGCAAATCCTCAAAAATCAGTTTGGGTAGAAGCGTCGGCCGGAACCGGAAAAACAAAAGTACTTTCTGACCGTGTGCTTCGGTTATTGCTGAGCGATGTTAATCCGCAGCGTATATTGTGTTTGACATATACCAAAGCGGCGGCGGTGGAAATGAATAGCCGTATATCAGAGCGTCTAAGCAAATGGTCTGTAATGACAGAAAGCGAATTGGAAAAAAGTTTATTTGAATTGTTAGGTGATGAAATAGGCAATGCTGAGCAGCAAAAAAAATATAAACGCCGCGCCCGTACATTGTTTGCTGTTTTGCTGGACACCCCAGGCGGTATAAAAATTCAGACCATTCATAGTTTTTGTCAGGAAGTGTTGAAACGTTTTCCGCTGGAAGCTGGAATTTCTCCATATTTTGATATTTTGGATGACGAGAGTTCCAATGAGGCATTGTCGCAGATTCAAAAAGAACTTTTGGAACAGGCTGAGTTTGGCGAGGAGTGTCCGCTAAAAGATGCCTTGCGGTATTTAACGGAAAAATTAAGCGAATATTCTTTTCCTAAGGTAATGAAAAATATTACAATAAATCGCTCCAAAATAACCGATTTGCTGAACAATTACAAAAATTTTGAAGATTATATCGGCGCTTTGGCCAAAAATTTGGAGATTTCAGTCAATGATACGGAAGAAAGCGTTATTGCCGATTTTATGTCTGGTATAAATATTGATGGTTTGCGGGCAAATATTGTTGCTTTATTGCAAGGCGGTAAAACAGATAAGGAGCGCGCCGAAAAACTGGAGCATATTTTATCGGCAAATCTGAATCCGTCAGAATATCCATTATATACCGAAGTTTTTTTAACTCAAAAGGGAACGCTGCGCAAGCAGGCTGATAAAAAATCCGAGGCGGCGGATTCTTTAGTTACTGAACGGATGACACAAGAGGGTGAGCGCGTTTTGCAAAATGAAGATAAGATTCACAGAACACGCCTGTTCAATGCGACAAAAGCTGTGTTTGTTATTGCCGGCGAACTAACTAAACGCTATAATAATTTCAAAAAACAGCATTCGCGTCTGGATTATGAAGACCTTATTTTAATTACCCGTAATCTATTGGCCGATGATTCGGCTGCGTCTTGGGTTTTGTTTAAGCTGGACGGAGGTATTGACCACGTTTTGATTGATGAAGCGCAGGATACTTCGCCGAATCAATGGGAAATAGTAAAATCATTAAGTACGGAATTTTTTGCCGGAGCCGGAAGTTCCGATAAAAAAAGAACCGTATTTGCCGTGGGTGACCGAAAACAATCTATTTACAGTTTTCAGGGAGCTGACCCTGATAAGTTTGACACTATGTCTGAGCTTTTTGCCAAACGTGCCGGAACAGATTTCAGAAAAGTTAATCTGGAAGTATCTTTTCGCTCATCTGCGGCTGTGTTGAACATGGTTAATGAACTTTTTGCCAATCCTGAAAATTCATCGGGGGTTACGGCAAAAGATGAAAAAGTAAAGCATATTCCGTTTCGAGCCGGAGAATTTGGTAAAGTGGAGATTTGGCCGCTGCTGATTGCTGAAAAAAAAGAAAAAAAAGATGATTATAATTGGCAGCCGCCGGTAGAAATGAGTAAGGAAATATCCGTAAAAACTCGGTTGGCGCGTCAAATTGCCGCTAAAATAAGGGAATTGGTGGATAAAGATAATCTTCATTATCGAGATATTATGGTACTGGTGCAGACACGCAGCAGTTTTGTTGATGAATTTATACGAGAATGCAAAGAAGCAAATGTTAATATAAGCGGTGCCGATAAACTCAGATTGGGAGAGCAAATTGCCGTGCAGGATTTAATTTCTCTCGGGCGTTTTTTGCTTTTGAATAATGATGATTTGTCTTTAGCCGAAGTGTTGAAATCTCCGTTGTTCGGACTAACCGATGATGATTTGTTCAAGCTTTGCCGTAATCGCGGAAATGCGCCATTGTGGTCTAAGCTTGGAGACTTTGCCGAATACAGAAATATTTATGATGAATTGAAAACTCTTTCTAGCATGCTGGATTTTGTGCGTCCGTATGAACTGTTTAATTATGTTTTAACCACCATGAACGGACGCTATAAATTTACGGAACGCATGGGGATGGAGATTGAAGATGCTTTGGATGAATTTATAAATCTGACGATTTCTTATGAGCAAGAACATATACCAAGCTTACAAGGCTTTATAGATTGGATTGGCCGTAGTGAAATAGAGGTTAAAAGAGAAACAGAGCAAAAAGATAATGATGCTGTTCGCCTTATGACCGTTCACGGTTCAAAAGGTTTGCAGGCGCCGGTAGTGTTTTTGCCGGATTCTGTGCGTATTAAAAATATTAAAAACGAACAAGCTTTGCTTTGGGGGCGCGATATTGCTTATTATCCGCTTAACAGCGATTGCTATGACCAAAACTGTCTAAGCATTAAAGCCGAAAATAGTGTAAAATCTTTTGAAGAATATCGTCGTTTGCTCTATGTGGCTCTTACACGAGCCGAAGACCGATTGTATATTTGCGGTTTTGCCGGAAAAGATGGCGCCGATAAACGTTCATGGTATGAACTTTGCAAACAGACTTTACAAGAATATGGTCAGGCTGTCGGTGATAATTTTGAAGTGTTGGAGCCTGAAGTTATTGCTAAAAAACAAGATGAAAACAAAAAAAATCAGCAAGTCATGCTTCCGCTGGAAGAATGGATGTATAAAGACGCTGAGCCGGAAGCTTTGTTAGCAAAGCCTTATACTCCATCGCATTTGGATGAAGAAAAAGATGAGGATTCGGTATCTCCTCTGAAAGAAAACGGAAATTTTTATCGGCGTGGAACTCTTATTCATAAATTATTGCAGTTTTTGCCTCAGAGCAGTGAAAATCGTGAAAATATTTTGGATGAGTATCTTAACAAAAATGCCGAAGGTTTTGACAAAGGTCAAATATTGCAAATAAAACATGAGGTTACGGCTTTATTGGACAATCCTGAATTTTCGGAGATATTTGGTGAAAATTCAAAAGCAGAAGTTCCGATAATCGGCGAAGTCGGAGGAGAGATTATTTCAGCTCAGCTGGACCGCCTGATTATTTTGCCGCAAAAAATAATGATTGTTGATTTCAAAACAAACAGGCCGGCAGCCAAAGATTTGGCATCTACTTCACCTTCATATATCAAGCAGCTCGGAAAATATGCTGAATTGCTGTGCAAAATATATCCTGAAAAAAAGATTGAAACTTATATTTTGTGGACTAATGAAACCAGATTGATGCGAGTTAGCTGAAAAAAATCTTGTCTTATTAACGTATAACCTTTAATATGGGCAAACATAAAACTATATAGATGTTATCATTTTTATAAAATTAAGGAGAAATATTATGACACAACCATTAACGGATAAGCAATTTTCAGAAAACGTATTAAATTCTAAAGGGCTTGTTTTAGTGGATTTTTGGGCGGAATGGTGCGGACCTTGCCGTCAGCTCGGACCTATTTTGGAGGCTATTGATGAAGAAATGGGAAATGAAGTGACAATCTATAAAATGAATGTGGATGACTCACCGGAAACAGCTAGTCAATTCGGTATCCGCAGCATCCCGACCATGTTTTTATTTAAAGACGGCAAGCAAGTAGATACAAAAGTCGGTTTAAACACTCAATCAACAATATCGTCATGGATTGAATCATATAAATAATTATATGAAGAAATACAGCAATTTATTGTCCCTATTAGTTTTTAGGGACATTTTTTTAGGGCGTTTTTATCTTTTTACTATCTCAATAATTTTGGAATATGCCATAATTTCCCGATTTTTTCGCTTCATCTATAAGAGAAATTGAATCCATCTTGACGACAGCCGGCAAGCGTGCTAAAAAATAAAAAAAGTCAAGGAGGTTTTAATGAAAAATAATGAAAATGGCCGCAGTATGATAGAAATGCTCGGCGTTTTGTCAATTATCGGGGTGCTGAGCGTGGGCGGTATTACAGCTTTCGGCACAATGTTTAACCGCTACAAAATTAACGAAACGCAGATACAGGCTAATGCAATTGCCGCAAAAATCTCGGCTTACGGCTCTGAAAGCGCTTCATATGATGGTCTGACAAATGTGGCGGCGATTAAAATGGGGGCGGTTCCCAACAAAGCCGTGGCAGACGCGGATAAAGGGGAGCTGACAAATTTATACAGAGGTTCAATAACTATCTCCGGAGCTCCGTTATTTAATAAATCTACAGATATTTTGGCCTATACGATTACATATAATAACTTGCCGAAAGATGCTTGTGCTGCAATGGCTTCATATAATTGGGGTAAAGAGAGTTCATCTTTAATTGGTGTCGGAGTTGGAGCTGCAGATAGCGATATTTCCAAAATAGAGGCGACTTTGTATAAAGGTTGTGACGGATTTAAATCCAATGGTTCAAACACATATTCTGTAGCGTGCAATAAAGGAAAAACGGTTTCGATTCCGATGCCTCCGTCGTCATTAGGCTCTGCCTGCGAATGCAAAAATGACACATGTGTTTTGGTTTTGAAATTTATTTAGGAGAATGTTTATGTATAAATCTGCAAATCAGTCCGGACGCTCAATGATAGAAATGCTGGGCGTATTGTCAATTATAGGTGTTTTATCTGTTGGCGGTATTGCCGGTTTTTCTAAAGCTATGAATTCTCATAAAACCAATAAATGTGTGGAACAAATAGCTACTATTATAGCCAATACCAGAAGCATCGGATTGCGTCAGCACGGAAGTTTTAAAGGTTTGACAACAACTTCCGCCGTAAAATTGAGAGTTGCGCCTGAGGAAATGGTAAAAGTCGTTAATAAGACAACTTCATTGGAAAATGTTTTCGGCGGAGAAGTAAAAATCGGTACATCTAAAGCTCAGCACAGCAATACTAATAACACTAAGGAAAAAGATTTCTCTGTGGAATTTTACGGTTTGCCGCGTGAGACATGTCTGGAAATTATGGCAAAAGATTGGGGCGGCAAAAGAATAGGTGTTCTAGCGGCAAAAGATGCGAATACCTTGAGTAAAGCCAGTTATTTCAGCAGCTATGAATATTCCGACACGGCAGAATGCAAAACAGGTACCGGCTTGGCTTTTTGCGTTAATAAACAAATGCCTTTAGCAACGGCAAATCCAGCGTGCGGTTGCGGAAAGCAATCGACTTGCGCTGTCGCGGTTTGGCTTTTTTAGCTTTTTTAACGATTATAAATCTTAAAAAAACGCATAAAAACTGAGGATAAAGATAAATTTGTTGCAAAAAAAATATTTTTGTGTATTACATTAAATCCAAATGGGTTTTTATAACCCTGCGATTTGTTTTTTAAATTTAAGGATAGAAAAATGGTATCATTAGCAGAAAAAATGGCGGCCAATATAGATATGTCTGCCTTTAGCAAAGCCGATGAACTGAAGAAAAGACTTTGGTTTACTGTTTGGGCTTTGATTATTTTCCGTTTGGGAACGTATATTCCTCTTCCTGGAATCAATCCGGGTGTTTTGGCTGAGATGTTTAGTCGTAATCAGGGCGGTATCTTGGGTATGTTTAATATGTTTTCCGGCGGTGCGTTGGAGCGTATGACTATTTTTGCCTTAAATATTATGCCATATATTTCTGCATCAATCATTGTTCAGTTGGGACAGTCCGTTATTCCGTCTTTGATGGCTCTCAAAAAAGAGGGCGAGGCCGGACATCGAAAAATTACTCACTATACAAAATGTTTGACGGTGTTGATTACCATTATTCAAGGTTATGGTATCGCTGTTGGGTTGGAAAGCGTTTCCGGCGCAAATGGTTCGTCTGCCGTGATGATAGACAGTTTTGCATTCAGATTTTCTACCATTGTTTCTTTGGTCGGCGGCACCATGTTTATTGTATGGCTGGGTGACCAAATTACACAGCGCGGCGTTGGTAACGGTTCTTCGTTAATCATTACCGTAGGTATTATCGCCAATATTCCGAACGCTTTGGCTCAGACTTTTGAATTGGGCCGCGCCGGTCAAATGTCTATTACCACAATTTTAATGCTGTTGGCAATGGCTTTGGCTTTGATTTATGTTATTGTGTTTGTTGAAAGAGCGCAAAGAAAAATCATTATTCAATATCCAAAGCGTCAGATGGGTATGCGCATGATGGCCGCCGAAAGCTCTCACTTGCCGCTGAAAATCAATCCAACAGGTGTTATTCCGCCGATTTTTGCCAGCTCTTTACTGCTGTTGCCTATCACAATCGCCAATTTATCGGCAGAAAAAGGCCCGTCTTGGGTGCAAAGTTTGAGTCAGATGCTGGGACACGGTCAGCCCGTATATTTGGGATTGTATGCGTTCTTAATTCTGTTCTTTACGTTTTTCTATACTTCAGTAGTATTTAATCCGCAGGAAACAGCAGATAATTTAAAGAAACACGGCGGTTTTATTGCCGGTATCCGTCCGGGTAAAAATACAGCTGAATATTTGGACTATGTTATTACACGTTTAACGGTTATAGCTTCCATTTATTTGGTTTGTCTGTGCATTTTGCCTGAATTGCTGATTAGTAAAGTCGGCGTGCCGTTTGTTTTGGGCGGTACTACGCTGCTTATCGTTGTGCAGGTTACAATGGATTTTGTCGGTCAAATTCAATCTCATCTGATTGCTTATCAATATGAGGGACTTTTGAAAAAGGCCGCATTGATTAAAAAGAAAGGGCGTTAATGTCTGAAACAAAAAAAGGTTTATATGTTGTTTTTACCGGCGCTCCAGGCTGCGGTAAAGGAACTCAAGCCAGAATTTTGAAAGAAAAAACACACATCTGTCATTTGTCTACAGGTGAAATGTTGAGGGAGTATGCCGCACAGGATACTCCCTTAGGGCGTAATTTGAAAGCTTTACTGGATAAAGGCGAGTTTGCTACCGATGAAATGATTATCGAAATGGTGCGCAACCGTATTGGTCAGCCTGATTGCGAACATGGTTTTATTTTAGACGGTTTTCCTCGTACTTTGCCGCAAGCTGAGGTGCTGGAAGGTCTGCTTGCTGAAAAGGGTATTAAACTAACTTGCGTTTTGGAAATTCAGGTTCCGGACGAAATCATTATGGAGCGTATTTTAGGCCGCTATTCTTGCTTAAAATGCGGTGCCGGCTATCATGATAAATTCCAAAAACCTAAAGTTTACGGCGTATGCGATGTTTGCGGCGGAACAGAATTTGGTCGGCGTAAGGACGACAATCGTGCTACCGTGCAAAATCGTCTGGTAAACTATCGCCTTTTGACCTACCCGACAATTCCGTTTTTTGAAAAGCGCGGCTTGCTGCGTACTGTCGATGGTACCGGCACGATAGAAGCGGTTAGTAATAAGATTGATGAAATCCTCGGGATATAGGGAAACTCGTCTAGCTGGTATCTGCTAGGGATTTTTGCGCTCGTGTGCTAATTTGTACATGTCGCTTAAAAATTCCGTCGCATCTACGCACACTATCCGAGTTTCTGAGAGTTAGTGCCGGTTGCTAAAATAGCAGCCGGTATTTTTGTATGCTAAAATTTTCTCTCTTCTTGTTTCAACGCTATCTACACTACTATCTGCAATTTTGTGAATAATGTGTTTTGCGCTCGTG
>ERZ1034949.36-NODE-36-length-81599-cov-84.678063_pt1 | contig 81599 bp, 74 predicted proteins | sample MGYA00520590_ERZ1034949 | MGnify/ENA primary metagenome ERZ1034949 (study PRJEB33766, sample SAMN09781752) | gut metagenome | biome: gut microbiome | host: Homo sapiens | place: Madagascar | study: EMG produced TPA metagenomics assembly of the PRJNA485056 data set...
TAGTAAATCACGTCGTTTGGAAAATCTTATTAAACAATATCCAACAGAAAAGAAAAATACTTTATTTGGAAATCTTGTAGCATTAGTTTTAGGATTGCAACCTAACTTCAAAACAAACTTTAAATTATCCGAAGATGCAAAATTACAATTTTCTAAAGATACTTATGATGAAGATTTGGAAGAATTGTTGGGGAAAATCGGTGATGACTATGCTGATCTTTTTACAGCAGCTAAAAATCTATATGATGCAATTTTACTTTCAGGTATCTTAACAGTAGATGATAATTCAACTAAAGCACCATTATCTGCTTCGATGATTAAACGTTATGAAGAGCACCATGAAGATTTAGAAAAGTTAAAAACTTTTATTAAAGTGAATAATTTTGATAAGTATCATGAGATTTTTAAAGATAAAAGTAAAAATGGATATGCTGGATATATTGAAAATGGTGTTAAGCAAGATATTTTTTATAAACATCTTAAGAGCATTATTTCTGAGAAAAACGGAGGTCAATATTTCCTTGATAAAATTGAACGTGAAGATTTTTTGAGAAAACAAAGAATGTTTGATAATGGCTCTATTCCACATCAAATTCATTTACAAGAAATGCATGCTATTTTACGACGTCAAGGTGAGTATTATCCATTCTTAAAAGAAAATCAATCTAAAATCGAAAAAATATTAACTTTTAGAATTCCTTACTACGTAGGTCCATTAGCAAGAAAAAATAGCCGTTTTGCTTGGGCTAAATACCATTCAGATGAGCCGATTACACCATGGAATTTTGATGAAGTAGTAGATAAAGAAAAATCAGCTGAAAAATTCATTACACGAATGACTTTAAATGATTTGTATCTTCCTGAAGAAAAAGTTTTACCAAAACACAGTCATGTATATGAAACTTTTGCAGTATACAATGAATTGACTAAAATTAAGTATGTTAATGAGCAAGGTAAGTCATTTTTCTTTGATGCAAATATGAAGCAAGAAATCTTTGATCACGTATTTAAAGAAAATCGAAAAGTTACGAAGGCTAAACTTTTAAGCTATCTTAATAATGAGTTCGAAGAGTTTCGAATCAATGATTTAATTGGTCTTGATAAAGATAGTAAATCATTTAATGCTAGCCTTGGAACCTATCATGATTTGAAAAAGATTTTAGATAAATCTTTCTTAGATGATAAGACAAATGAACAAATCATTGAAGATATTGTGTTGACTTTGACCTTATTTGAAGATAGAGATATGATTCATGAACGTCTTCAAAAATATAGTGATATCTTTACTTCACAGCAGTTGAAGAAATTTGAACGTCGCCATTATACTGGTTGGGGACGTCTATCTTATAAACTGATTAATGGAATTCGCAATAAAGAAAACAACAAAACTATTCTTGATTTCTTGATTGATGATGGGCATGCTAATCGTAACTTTATGCAGTTAATTAACGATGATTCATTATCGTTTAAAACTAATATTCAAGAAGCACAAGTTGTAGGTGACGTTGACGATATTGAAGCAGTTGTTCATGATTTACCTGGAAGTCCTGCTATTAAGAAAGGAATTCTTCAAAGTGTTAAAATTGTCGATGAATTAGTCAAAGTGATGGGACACAACCCTCAAAACATTGTCATCGAGATGGCACGTGAAAATCAAATAACTGGCTATGGAAGAAATAAATTAAATCAACGTTTGAAACGACTACAAGACTCTCTGAAAGAATTTGGTAGCGACATTCTTAGTAAGAAGAAACCTTCTTATGTTGATAGTAAAGTTGAAAATTCTCATCTTCAAAATGACCGTTTGTTCCTATACTATATCCAAAATGGTAAGGATATGTACACAGGAGAAGAACTTGATATTGATCATTTAAGTGATTATGATATTGACCATATCATCCCTCAAGCTTTTATTAAAGATAATTCGATTGATAATCGAGTCTTGACAAGTTCAGCTAAAAACCGCGGTAAGTCAGATGATGTGCCAAGTATTGAAATTGTTGGTAATAGAAAATCGTACTGGTATAAATTGTATAAATCAGGGCTAATTTCTAAACGTAAATTTGATAATTTGACTAAAGCAGAACGTGGTGGATTAACTGAAACTGATAAAGCTGGATTTATTAAACGTCAATTAGTTGAAACACGTCAAATTACAAAACATGTCGCACAAATTTTAGATGCCCGCTTTAATACAAAACGTGATGAAGATGACAAGGTGATTCGTGATGTGAAGGTTATTACTTTGAAATCAAGCTTAGTTTCGCAATTTAGAAAAGAATTTAAGTTCTATAAAGTTCGTGAAATTAATGATTATCACCACGCTCACGATGCTTATCTCAACGCAGTAGTTGGAACAGCCTTGCTTAAAAAATATCCAAAATTAGCACCAGAGTTTGTTTATGGTGAGTATAAAAAATATGATGTCCGCAAACTTGTTGCCAAATCTTCTGATAACCATTCTGAATTAGGTAAAGCAACTGCAAAATACTTCTTCTATTCAAACTTGATGAACTTCTTTAAAACTGAAGTCAAATATGCGGATGGTAGAGTATTTGAACGACCAGATATTGAAACAAATGCAGATGGTGAAGTTGTCTGGAATAAGCAAAGAGATTTTGACATTGTTCGAAAAGTTCTTTCATATCCACAAGTTAATATTGTGAAGAAGGTAGAAGAGCAAACAGTAGGACAAAATGGTGGGTTATTTGATAATAATATTTTAGCTAGGCCAGAAAAAGATGATAAGAAAAAATTATTTCCAATTAAAAATTCACTCTCTACAACTTCATATGGAGGATATGCTAGAGCTACAATAGCTTATTCAATTTTGATTGTTAGTGAATCTCGTGAAAGGAAAGAATTAAAATTGTTAGGTTTACCTCTTCTTGACAAAGTGAAATATGAGAAAAATCCTACTGCTTATTTAAATGGTATTGGAATAGTAAATATAAAAAATATCTTTAAGCTTTCCAAATATTGTTTGTTGGAATTTAAAGAGAAAAGCATTACTTATCATAGATATATGGTAAGTAATCAAGAATTAAAAAGAGCTAATCAATTATCTTTAACTTGTAAGGAAACTGAGTTAATATATACGTATATAAAAAGTGGGGAAGATAACATTCAATTAGATGGTAACGAAAAAGTAATATTATCCCTTTGGAATAAAATGATTGCTTTTATGGAGCAGACAAAATTAATTGATAAGAAATTGTTTGTATCTTTGAAAGAATTAAAAGATGAAGTAAATTTAATAAACATTTTAGATATTGCTTCTAAATCGATTGACTTTACAAAAATAAGTGCAGGGCAGAAGAAAATAGTGTTGAATGATTCTTTATCTCTCCCAATTAAAAGATGGCAATTTAAGAGTGATGAAAAAATGTTAAAACAATTGAATGATGCCACTCTCATCCACCAATCTGTCACTGGTCTTTATGAAACACGTATTGATTTGAGTAAATTAGGAGAAGAGTAATGGGATGGCGTACAGTTATTGTAAACGAGCATTCGAAATTATCATATAAAAATAATCATTTGATTTTTAAGGATGCTTATCATACTGAGATGATTCATTTAGAAGAAATTGATATTCTTTTGCTTGAAACGACAAATATTGTTTTGACGACGATGTTGATTGAGCGTTTAGTTGATAAAAATATTTTAATTATTTTTTGTGATGAAAAACGTTTGCCAACTGCAATGCTGACGCCTTACTATGGACGCCATGATTCTAGTTTACAGCTGACAAATCAAATCGCATGGGCTGATGAGGTTAAATGTGATGTCTGGACTAACATCATTGCACAGAAAATTTTAAATCAGAGTATGTATCTTGGTGAGTGTTCTTTCTTTGAAAAATCACAATCGATTATGGATTTATATCATGGTTTAGAACCTTTTGACCCTAGTAATCGTGAAGGGCACTCGGCTAGAATTTATTTTAATACCTTGTTTAGCAACGACTTTTCTCGCGAACAAGATAATGACATTAATGCTGGGCTAGATTATGGTTATACTTTGTTGTTAAGCATGTTTGCGCGTGAACTAGTTGTTTGTGGTTGTATGACTCAGTTCGGCTTGAAACATTCTAATCAGTTTAATCAATTCAATCTAGCAAGTGACATAATGGAACCATTTCGTCCAATCGTTGATAGAATTGTGTACGAAAATCGTAATGCTTCCTTTGTCAAAATTAAACGCGAGTTGTTTACGATGTTTGATGAAACTTATTCTTACAACAATAAGGAAATGTATTTGAATAACATTGTTAGTGATTATACGAAAAAAGTAGTCAAAGCTCTTAATCATAATGGGAAAGGAGTTCCTGAATTTAGGATATGAGTTATCGATATATGCGAATGATTTTAATGTTTGATATGCCCACTGAGACTGTAGAAGAACGTAAAGCTTACCGTAAATTTCGCAAGTTTTTGCTAAGTGAAGGTTTTATCATGCACCAATTTTCTGTTTATAGTAAATTGCTGCTAAATAATTCTGCTAATAAAGCGATGATTGACAGACTTCAGGCTAATAATCCTAAAAAAGGGAATATTACTCTTTTGACTGTGACTGAAAAGCAATTTGCTCGTATGATTTATTTGAATGGTGAGCGAAATACCAGCGTCGCCAATTCTGATAGACGTCTTGTATTTCTTGGAGAGGATTATAGCGATGAAGATTAATTTTCCCATACTTGACGAACCAATTGAAATTTCAGGTGGCACAATTCTATCAGTTGAAAATGTAACTGTTTTTTCAAATCTTGTTAGACAATTGTATTCTTACACAGAAGAAAGTGAGTTGAAATTGTTTGACAAAAAATTGAAATCATTGAAAGAGTCAGAGTTACTTTTAGTGACAGATATTTTAGGATTTGATGTCAATTCTTCATCTATGCTCAAATTAATTCATGCTGATTTAGAAAGTCAATTGAATGAGAAACCAGAAGTAAAATCGATGATTGAAAATCTGGCTGATACTATTGCAGAATTAATTGCTTATGAGTGTTTAGAAAATGAACTTGATCTTGAATATGATGAAATCACAGTTCTTGAGTTGATAAAAGCTCTTGGTGTTAAGATTGAAACACAAAGTGATACGATTTTTGAAAAATGCTTTGAAATTCTTCAAATATATAACTATCTTAGTAAAAAGAAGTTACTTATTTTTGTGAACAGTGGAGCTTATTTGACCCAAAATGAGATGGAGAGATTGATGGAATATATCAAGCTTTCAAATCAAAAAGTTCTTTTTCTAGAACCACGAAAACTTTATGATTTTCCACAATATGTTTTGGATAATGATTATTTTTTGATTACAGAAAACATGAGTTAAAAACGAATGAAAAAGTATCTACATTTTTTGTAGATACTTTTTCTTATGCTTTGACATATACGCATAATACGTATAAGATGAAAAAGGAGATTAGTTGTGCCAAAAACTGGAAAAGAGCTAGCTAAAATAGCAATTTCAAAAAGTTGGAAGGAAGTTCGTATAAAAGGAAGCCATCATCAATTCACAAAAGATGGAAAAACTTATATTGTTACAATATCAATTCATGGTAATAAGGTCGTTGGAGCAGGATTAGAGAGAAAAAATTTTTAAAGATTTAGATTAGAGGAGGCAAACTGATGTTAAAAACGTATCTTGCAATTTTTCACAAAGAAGAGGGTGGAAGTTTTTGGGTAGAATTTTCAGGATTTAGTGGTGGTACCGAAGGTGATGACGTTGAAGAAGCGATGAAAAATGCTCGAGAAATGTTAGAAAGATCATTGGTTGCTTATTTAGATTAGGGGTTAGAGCCTCCAAAAGTTGTTGATATGAGTGAATTATCAGTTGGAGATGGTTTTATTACTTTAATTCAAGCAGATCCTTCCCCATATTTAAAAAGTACCAAAGCCATTCGAAAAAATGTTACGGTTCCAGAATGGTTAGTCAGATTAGCAGACCGTGAGAATGTGAATTACTCGGAGGTTTTGACACAAGCTTTAGAGAAAAAAATACAGCTTTAAATTGCTATAAACCTTGTAAAATAAAGTTTTTTGAGGTATAATATAGTTAAAATAATGAACCATTCGAGGCTGAAGTCTAGCTGAGACGAATGGCGCGATTACGAAATTTCGTGAGAAAAATGGTCCACGAGGTTTTAGAGCTGTGCTGTTTCGAATGGTTCCAAAACTTAAATTATTGAGGTGTATATTATGAGATTGTTTTAGAGCTGTGCTGTTTCGAATGGTTCCAAAACACAAATCGAAGCTCAATCAAACAAAGCTTATGTTTTAGAGCTGTGCTGTTTCGAATGGTTCCAAAACAGTGGTAAAGTCAATCGTGCATTAGATAGTGTTTTAGAGCTGTGCTGTTTCGAATGGTTCCAAAACAAGATAGTTTTTCAAAGTCATATATTAATAGTTTTAGAGCTGTGCTGTTTCGAATGGTTCCAAAACATGTTTGATGTGTTAAAACAAAAATTTAATGTTTTAGAGCTGTGCTGTTTCGAATGGTTCCAAAACTAGAGCTAGCACTCATCAAAGCTGGTGTGAGTTTTAGAGCTGTGCTGTTTCGAATGGTTCCAAAACTCAAGAGTTTTGTAGTAATTTACTTATGGAGTTTTAGAGCTGTGCTGTTTCGAATGGTTCCAAAACAACACGAACAATCATTGGAGGAACAACACGGTTTTAGAGCTGTGCTGTTTCGAATGGTTCCAAAACATAAATTTAAAACTGAAATCTATGTTTGTCGTTTTAGAGCTGTGCTGTTTCGAATGGTTCCAAAACGTCTGGTATTTAGGATTTGGCAGGAATAGAATGCCATGAAACTTACTAAAGTTTTAGTGAAAACGCCTTTCAATATTTTTCAAAAGTTTTCTTTTATGGTAAAATAAAAACTGAATTTATTTAGATAGGTTGGATTGTTTACATGGAAAAAACTTTCTTTATGATTAAACCAGATGGCGTGAAACGCGGGCTTGTTGGTGAGGTGCTTCACCGTATTGAACGACGTGGTTTTACAATTGAAAAATTGGAGATGCGCATGGCAACCCCAGAATTATTAGAAAAACATTATGCTGATTTGGTTGACCGCCCATTTTTCCCACTAATCGTTGATTTTATGACAAGTGGTCCAGTAATCACTGGCGTTATGTCTGGAAATGAAGTCATCACTTCATGGCGTACAATGATGGGAGCGACAAATCCTAAAGAAGCTCTTCTAGGAACAATCCGCGGAGATTACGCTCAAGCCCCAGATGAGGATGGCGCAACATTTAACATCGTTCATGGTTCCGACTCACCAGAATCAGTTGAACGCGAAATCGCCCTCTGGTTTGGGGAATAAATAAAAGGAACTATTTCGAGCTGAAGTCTAGCTGTGACAAATGGCGCGATTACGAAATTTCGTGAGAAAAATGGTCCACGAGGTTTTAGAGCTGTGCTGTTTATTTTACTATCTTATGATGCTTTTTTCTTTTCTTGAAATGACTTCTAAAACTTTTTATAGCAACGTTTCTGTTTATCTGTTATAATAGAAACAATGATTAATTGTATAGGATTGTAAGATGGATATTCAAGAATTAAAAAAACGACAAGAGAAGATTCGTAATTTCTCTATCATTGCGCATATTGACCACGGGAAGTCAACTTTGGCTGACCGTATTTTGGAAAAAACAGAGACGGTTTCTAGTCGTGAAATGCAAGCTCAACTCTTGGATAGCATGGATTTGGAGCGTGAGCGTGGTATCACGATTAAGCTTAATGCGATTGAGTTGAACTACACGGCTAAAGACGGTGAAACCTACATTTTCCACTTGATTGACACCCCAGGACACGTTGACTTTTCATATGAAGTGTCACGTTCTTTGGCGGCTTGTGAGGGGGCAATTTTGGTTGTCGATGCGGCACAAGGTATTGAAGCTCAAACCCTTGCCAATGTTTACCTAGCCCTTGATAATGATTTGGAAATTCTGCCAGTTATCAATAAAATTGATTTGCCAGCAGCAGACCCAGAGCGTGTGCGTCAAGAAATCGAAGATGTGATTGGTCTTGATGCTTCAGAGGCTGTGCTTGCTTCAGCGAAAGCAGGTATCGGGATTGAAGAAATCCTTGAACAAATTGTTGAGTGCGTGCCAGCGCCAGCAGGAGATGTTGAAGCACCGCTTCAAGCGCTTATCTTTGACTCTGTTTATGATGCTTACCGCGGAGTTATTCTGCAAGTTCGTATCGTTAATGGTATGGTAAAACCTGGTGATAAGATTCAATTGATGTCAAATGGTAAAACGTTTGATGTTACAGAAGTTGGTATCTTCACGCCGAAAGCTGTTGGACGTGATTTCTTAGCAACTGGTGATGTTGGTTATATCGCAGCATCAATCAAGACAGTTGCTGATACCCGTGTGGGTGACACAGTGACTCTTGCTGAAAATCCAGCAGAAGCACCGCTTCATGGTTACAAACAAATGAACCCAATGGTATTTGCTGGTCTTTACCCAATCGAATCAAATAAATACAATGACCTCCGTGAAGCGCTTGAAAAATTGCAATTGAACGATGCTAGTCTCCAATTCGAGCCTGAAACATCACAAGCTCTTGGCTTTGGTTTCCGTTGCGGTTTCCTTGGTTTGCTTCACATGGACGTTATCCAAGAACGTTTGGAACGTGAATTCAACATTGATTTGATTATGACAGCGCCATCCGTTGTTTATCATGTTAACACGACTGATGGCGAAATGCTTGAGGTGTCAAATCCGTCTGAATTCCCAGATCCAACTAAGGTTGCAAGTATCGAAGAACCATATGTGAAAGCACAAATCATGGTTCCGCAAGAATTTGTCGGAGCAGTCATGGAACTTGCCCAACGCAAACGTGGCGATTTCGTGACAATGGATTACATTGATGAAAATCGTGTCAATGTTATTTACCAGATTCCACTTGCTGAAATTGTCTTTGATTTCTTTGATAAATTGAAATCATCAACACGTGGTTATGCAAGTTTTGATTACGAAATTTCAGAATACCGTAAATCAAAATTGGTTAAAATGGATATTCTCCTTAACGGTGATAAAGTTGATGCGCTCAGCTTCATTGTTCACAACGAATTTGCTTATGAACGTGGTAAATTAATCGTTGAAAAACTCAAGAAAATCATTCCACGTCAACAATTCGAAGTGCCAATTCAAGCAGCTATCGGTCAAAAAATCGTTGCGCGCTCAGATATTAAAGCTCTTCGTAAAAACGTGCTTGCCAAATGTTATGGTGGTGACGTTTCTCGTAAACGCAAATTGCTTGAAAAACAAAAAGCAGGTAAAAAACGTATGAAAGCTATCGGTTCTGTTGAAGTGCCACAAGAAGCCTTCTTGTCAGTGCTTTCAATGGATGACGATAACAGTAAAAAATAAAATGATTAAACAGCTGAAACCTTTTCTTTCAGTTGTTTTTTTGAGAAATTTTAATGCTTCGAGCTAAAGTGAGAAAGAGGTTTTGGGACGAAATGTCTTTGTTTTGAGATAGTTTCATAATGAATTTGCAAGCTTTTGTTAAGAGTAATTTTAGAGAACTGTTCAAATTTTCAGTTATTTTATGGTATAATAGAATTAAAACTATTTCATGGGAGAGTTGCATGAAGTTACTGACAAATGTGTCACAATTAAAAGGAACTTTGCGAGTTCCTGGAGATAAGTCAATCAGTCACCGTTCAATTATGTTCGGCAGTCTTGCCAAGGGAACAACAACTGTTCATGATATTTTGCGTGGTGAAGATGTGCTGTCAACAATGCAAGTATTTCGTGATTTAGGGGTTGATATCCAAGATGACGGTAACATCGTAACCATTACAGGTGTTGGATTTGACGGGCTTAAGGCTCCAAAAAACAAACTAGATATGGGAAATTCAGGAACATCAATCCGCTTGATTTCTGGTGTGTTAGCAGGGCAAGATTTTACGGTTGAAATGTTTGGTGATGACAGTTTGTCAAAACGCCCAATGGACCGCGTGACAATTCCGCTTCGTCAAATGGGAGTTGAAGTGTCAGGGCAAACAGACCGTGATTTGCCACCGCTTACTATGCGTGGTAGCAAAGCGCTTAAACCGATTCATTATCAACTTCCTGTGGCGTCTGCTCAAGTGAAGTCAGCACTTATTTTTGCAGCTTTGCAAGCTGACGGTGAGTCTGTCATCATTGAAAAAGAAAAAACACGCAATCACACAGAAGATATGATTGTTCAGTTTGGTGGCGCAATTGATGTCAATGACAAAGAAATTCGCATCAAAGGTGGTCAAGAATTTACTGGTCAAGATGTGGTTGTCCCAGGCGATATTTCATCAGCGGCTTTCTGGTTAGTCGCAGGGCTCATTGTTCCAAATGCTAAAGTAACCCTTGAAAATGTCGGTATCAATGAAACACGTACTGGTATCATTGATGTTATCAAGGAAATGGGTGGTAAAATGACCATTTCAAACGTTGATGAGATTGCTAAATCAGCAACGATTACCGTTGAAACATCTGAACTTCACGGTGTTGAAATTGGTGGCGAAATCATTCCGCGTTTGATTGATGAATTGCCAATTATCGCTCTTCTTGCCACACAAGCTAATGGTACAACGATTATTCGTGATGCAGAAGAGTTGAAAGTGAAGGAAACAGACCGTATTCAGGTGGTTGCGGATGCTCTTAATGCAATGGGTGCTGACATTATGCCAACAGATGACGGCATGATTATCAAAGGAAAGACACCGCTCCATGGCGCTAAAGTCAATACTTTCGGTGACCACCGTATCGGTATGATGACTGCCATTGCTGCGCTTTTGGTGTCAGACGGAGACGTTGAACTAGAACGAGCAGAAGCGATTAATACAAGCTACCCAAGCTTCTTTAATGATTTGGAGGTACTCTCACGTGGCTAGAATTATTATTGGTTTTATGGGGTCTGGGAAATCAACGATTTCATCATTGTTAGATGAAAATTACATTGATATGGATGCTTTGATTACAGAGCGTATCGGCATGTCAATCGCAGGCTTTTTCGCTAAAGAGGGTGAAGCTAAATTCCGTGAAATTGAGTCACAAGTGCTTGCGGAATTAGCTGATTCTGACCAAGTCATTTCAACTGGTGGCGGCGTTGTCATCAATCCGATTAACAGAGAGATTTTAGCAAAAAATCCAGAAACGATTTACCTAAAATCAGACTTTGAAACGCTTTATGACCGCATTGAGCATGATACGGAAAATGTTCGTCCTTTGTTTGTCAACAACAGCAAGGAAGCTTTCAAAGAAATCTTTGACGGTCGCCAAGAAATGTATGAAGCAGCAGCTAATCGTATTATTGACGTGGCTGGTAAAACGCCTGAAGAAATTGTTGAGGAAATCGGATGAAAGTTGGCTACTTAGGACCAAGTGGTTCTTTTACGCATAATGTTGCTGTTAAGGCATTTCCAGAAGCTAATCGCATGCCTTTTGCAAATATCACTGAGGTTATCAAATCTTATGAAGAAGGTTTTGTGGATTATGCCATTATCCCTGTTGAAAATTCAATCGAGGGTTCAGTGCATGAAACGTTGGATTACCTTTTTCATCAAGCTGAAATTGAGGCGATTGCAGAAATCATTCAACCGATTAAACAACAGCTTTTAGCAACAACACAAACAAAGAAAATTGAAAAGATTTTTTCACACCCGCAAGCTATTGCTCAAGGGAAAAAATACATTAAAGCACATTATCCAGTAGCAAAAATTGAGATGACGGCTAGTACGGCTTACGCTGCACGTTTCATTGCCGAACATCCAGAGGAAAACTTTGCTGCCATTGCGCCAGTAGCTACCGCAAAAGAATATGGTTTGGAAATTATTGCCCAAGATATTCAAGAAATGGATGAAAACTACACGCGCTTTTGGGTACTAGGGCATCAAAAACGGTCGTTTGATTTGGCAAAACTCAATCAAAAAGTTTCATTGGCATTGACTTTGCCAGATAACTTGCCTGGTGCGCTTTATAAAGCATTATCTGTTTTTGCTTGGCGTGGCATTGATTTGACTAAAATTGAAAGTCGCCCTCTAAAAACAGTTTTGGGAGAATATTTTTTCATCGTTGATGTTGAAAATAAAAATGATACACTAGTGTCATTTGCACTAGAAGAATTGAGTGTTCTTGGTATTGGCTATAAAATCCTCGGACGTTATGATGTTTACAAACTGTAAAATCCTCTGATTTTTGGTATTTAGGAATTGTTAAGCGCTTGTGCTTGCGCTAGTCTGATGAAAATGGGAAAGATATGAGATATGGCAAGAAGTAATTTAAGTCGGCACGAAGAATTAAGATACGAATACCTCTTGAGTAATCTTGAGTATTTGAGTGCGCGCGAAAAACAAGAATTTGACTATCTTTACAATAAAAAACAAGCTAGTGATATCAGCGATCCACCACGCTCTCAGCCGTCGTCTGCCTATAATGACAATTACTACGATGATTATTATGACGATGCTTATGATAATCAAATGGCTTATTATGATGACGATAACTGGACATCGCAAGGGCTTCCCAAATACCCAGAAGAAAAAAAGCAGTTGAAACGTTCCTTTAGAAGAACGAGCGAGCAGCAGGCAGAGAGTCTTCCAACTTATCAAGACAATTATGAGAATTATGATGAGGTATTTTATCAAGAACCCGAACCTGTAACGCCTAAAAAAGCAAAGAAACCTAAAAAGAAGCGTCGCAAAATTCGTATTAAGCGTCTGTTGAAACTTCTTGGTTTCTTGGTGATTCTTGTCATAGCAGGGATGATTTACATGTTTTTCAAAGGCGTTAATGATGTTTCAAGTGGTGAGACAAATTACACAGCAGCCGTAACAGAAACATTCAATGGGGAAGATAGTGATGACGGTACTAATATTCTCATTTTAGGAAGTGACCAGCGGATTACGCAAGGGTCTTCGGATGCCAGAACCGATACGATTATGGTGATGAATATTGGCAACAGCGACGGAAAAATTAAATTAGTCAGCTTTATGCGTGATACCTTGGTCAATATTGACGGTGTCAGCTACAATGCTTATTCAAATGACCAAAAATTGAATGTCGCATTTAATGTTGGTGAACAAAATGACAACCAAGGGGCAGAACTCATGCGCCAGACGTTGAAAGACAATTTTGATATTAATATCAAATATTATGTCATGGTTGACTTTGAAACCTTTGCAGAAGCCATTGATACCTTGTTCCCAAATGGTGTTGAAATAGACGCCAAATTTGGTACGGTTGATGGTCAAGCAGTTTCGTCTGTTGAAGTTCCTGATGAACTCAATATGCAGGCTGACGGTACTGTTCCAAATCAAACGATTGAAGTTGGAACACAAAAAATGGATGGTCGTACCTTACTCAATTATGCCCGTTTCCGTAAAGATGATAACGGTGACTATGGTCGGACGCAGCGCCAGCAACAAGTTATTTCTGCCATTATCAACCAGATTAAAAAACCGTCAAAACTCTTTACAGGCTCAGCTGCAATTGGTAAAATCTATGCTTTGACCTCAACGAACATTTCCTATCCATTTCTCCTAAAAGAGGGCTTATCTGTTATCACGAGCGGTCAAGAAGGTATCGAGCAAACAACCATTCCAGCCGAAGGTGACTGGATAGATGACTACGATATGTATGGCGGCTTAGGAATTGCCATTGATTTTGATAAATATCAAGAAGAGTTAAAAGAACTTGGCTTGCGGTAGATATAAAAAATATTGATCTACATCTTTTAATCAATTAGTTATAGAATAAAATGCATTAGTTTCACTAGTGCATTTTATTATGTACTTAAAGTTATTGTTTGTAATTACTGTAATGTTCTGATATAATGACGCTAATAAAGTGAGTGAGGAATGACATATGATTGTTAAGTCAAGAAAACAAGGCAATTCTTTAATGATTACAATCCCTAGCTATCTTAATGTTCCAGAGGGAATAGAGTACGAAGTAAAAGCTTCTGCAAATGGGGAGTTGATTTTTTCACCAGTTGAAAAATCAAAAAGAGAATTTGCAACAAATGAGGACATATCAGCTATAACAGATGATATTTTTAAAGACTATGATGCTGTTTTTAAAGAGTTGGTAGATAAATGACAAAATATTTGACAGAAGAACAACTCGTTTCCATTAATAAAATGGTAATAGAAAAATATTCTCCTTTAGAAAATTCAAGACTTGTTAGCCCGTCTGCTTTAAATATGATTGTAAATTTGCCTGAACAATATGTTTTTGGAAAAGAGTTATATCCAACATTAATGGAAAAAGCGACGGTTTTATTTGTTCAGTTGATTAAAAGATATGTTTTTGAGAATGCTAACAAAAGAACAGCAGTATTCGCTTTAGTTGCTTTTTTAAAGTTGAACCAAATTAAATTAACGGTGAGTACGAAGGAGTTGGTTGATTTTACGGTTTTGATAGCTACTGATCCATTAACAGATGATAGCTTTAAAGAGTATTATGAATGGTTAAATGAGAGAGTTGAGTGATAAGAAATCTATCAACTGCTAAAACGAGAGATAACGTCTAAATGCATGTTTATGTGAAATAGAAAAGTTGAAAGATACGTCTTGTAAATATGATATAATAGAGAGGCAGTTAAGCTTCTCTATTTTTATTATGGAGAAAAGAGACCGAGAAATAGAACATTGCCAATTTAGAATGGGCTGAAAGGAAATTATGTTAAGTAAAAACGCTATTGTAGATGCTGAAATCACGGATTTATCACACGAAGGAGCAGGTGTTGCCAAGGTTGACGGCTTCGTCTTTTTTGTTGAAAATGCTCTTCCAGGTGAAAAAATCAAGATGCGCGTCTTGAAAGTGAAAAAGAACATCGGATTTGGTAAAGTTGAGGAATACTTGACAATTTCTGAACACCGTAACCAAGGTTTGAATGTGGATTATTTGCGTACAGGAATTGCGGATTTTGGGCATCTTGCATATGCTGAACAGTTAAAATTTAAACGCAAGCAAGTAATGGATAATCTCTATAAAACAGCTGGTATTTCAGATATTGAGGTGTCAGAAACACTTGGTATGGCGCACCCATACGCTTACCGAAATAAAGTACAAGTGCCAGTTCGTCGTGTTAATGGTCAGTTGGAGACAGGATTTTTTCGTAAACATTCGCATGATTTGATGCCGATTTCTGATTATTATATTCAAAACAAAGAAATTGACCGTTTGATTAATTTTACCCGTGATTTGCTTCACCGTTTTGACCTCAAACCTTATGATGAAAAAGAGCAAACTGGATTGATTCGTAATTTGGTTGTTCGTCGTGGGCATTATTCTGGTGAAATGATGCTGGTCTTTGTGACAACACGTCCAAAAATCTTCCGTATTGAGCAAATCATTGAGAAAATTGTGGCAGAATTTCCAGCGGTTAAATCAATCGTTCAAAATATTAATGATAAAAATACCAATGCGATTTTCGGTAATGAGTTTAAGACATTGTATGGCAAAGATAGGATTATTGACAGCATGCTTGGTAATCAATATGAAATTTCTGCTCGTTCATTCTACCAAGTCAATACTGAAATGGCTGAAAGACTTTATCAAACTGCCATTGATTTTTCAGATTTGACGCCTGAAGATATTGTCATCGATGCATACTCTGGTATTGGAACAATTGGGCTTTCATTTGCCAAAAATGTTAAAGTCGTTTACGGCGTCGAAGTGATTGAAGAATCTGTGGAAGATGCCAAAAGAAATGCTGCGCTAAACGGTATTACCAATGCGCATTATGTCGCTGATTCGGCAGAGCATGCCATGGCAACTTGGAGCAAAGACGGTATCAAACCAAGTGTGATTTTGGTTGACCCACCACGCAAAGGCTTGACAGAAAACTTTATCAAAGCCAGCGTTGCCATGCAGCCAGAAAAAATCACTTATATATCATGTAACCCAGCAACCATGGCGCGTGACATCAAGCTCTATCAAGAACTCGGCTACAAACTCATAAAAGTACAACCAGTTGATTTGTTCCCGAATACGCACCATGTTGAGACGGTTGTCTTATTGGGTAGGGAAATAGTCAACGATAAGAACGTTGAGTATGCTCATGTTGATTATGAGCCAAAAGATGCAGAGTATCTGAAAAGTGCTAAGGATTTAGCGTCATACAGAAAAATCAAAGAGTGGATTAAGGAACAACATGATGTTTCTGTATCAAATCTATACATTGCTCAAGTAAAAGACAAATTAGGCTTAGAGAAGCGTGAAAATTATAATAAAGGTGCTGACGGTCATAGAGTACCGAACTGTCCAGCTGAGAAAGAAAAATTGATTCTGGAAGCGTTCAAGCATTTTAGAATGATATAAGAAAAAAATCAGAATGAGAGAAAGTGGAGAACATCGGCTTTCTCTTTTTACTTTATATGTAAGATTCTGAGAGTGATAGTTGGAATAACATTGATTTTTGATGTTAGCTTTTCTGATATTGTTTGTATGATAAAACAAAAAATACTTATATTATTCAAGTTTTTAATATTTATTAAAAATGAAAACGTTAAAATGGCAAAAAAGTGCATAAAATAGAATTTTTATGCATATTTTGGCGTTCCTTCTCATCAAAGTGTGTAAAATGAGTGAAAAATAAACATAACTAAGTTTTTTTGAAAAAATAATTAATTTACAAATTTTCTGTATTTTTAGAAAATAATATGTTATAATGGTTAACATACCAAAAGAAAGTTTATGGTAGGAGGATCCATTATGGAGATTAAATCTTTAAAACGTGTCGGTCTTGGGGCTGTCACATTGTTGTCTGTTGCTACACTAGCAGCATGTGGTGGAAATAACTCATCATCAAAATCTGCTAGCAAAGATATCAATTGGTTCGTGCCAACTGAAATCAGTACTCTTGATATTTCTAAAGTAACTGATACTTACTCATCAATTGCTATTGGTAACTCAGGAAGTAACCTTCTCCGTGTTGATAAAGATGGAAAATTGCAACCAGATTTGGCTAAAAGTGTCGATGTTTCAGAAGATGGTTTGACATACACTGCGACATTGCGTGATGGTCTTAAATGGTCAGACGGTAGTGATTTGACTGCAGAAGATTTTGTTTACACATGGCAACGTATTGCAGATCCAAAAACTGCTTCAGAATATTCTTACCTAGTATCAGATGCTCATGTATTGAACGCTGACGAAGTTATTTCTGGTACAAAAGGTCTTGATGAACTTGGAGTTAAAGCCGACGGAAACAAAGTTATCTTTACTTTGTCTAACCCATCTCCACAATTTATGAGCCTTCTATCATTTGCTAACTTCATGCCACAAAGTAAAGCATTTGTTGAAAAAGCAGGTGATGACTATGGTACAACATCAGAAAAAGCTTTGTACTCAGGTCCATACACTGTTACAAAATGGAACGGTACAAGTGGTAACTTCACACTGGTGAAAAACAAATATTACTGGGATGCAAAAGACGTTAAAACTAAGAAAGTAAACGTCCAAACAATCAAGAAACCTGATACAGCTGTTCAAATGTACAAAGATGGTGACGTTGATACAGCAAACATTTCAAATACAGAAGCTACATTCAAAGCAAATAAAAACCGTGACGATGTAGTTACAGTTCCAGAAGCAACAACAGCTTACATGGTTTACAACCAAACTGGTACAGTTACTGCTTTGAACAATACTAAAATCCGTCAAGCCCTTAACTTAGCAACTGACCGTGAAGGTATCGTTAAAGCTGCTATCGATACTGGTTCAAAAGCTGCAACAGCGCTTGCTCCAACAGGTCTTGAAAAACTTCCTGATGGAACAGACTTGGCTAAATACGTATCACCTGGTTACAGCTATGATAAGAAAGAAGCTGCAAAACTCTTCAAAGAAGGTCTTGCAGAACTTGGTACAGACTCAGTTAAATTGACTATCACAGCTGACTCAGATGCACCGGTTGCAAAAGCTTCAGTTGACTACATCAAACAAACTTGGGAAGAAGCTCTTCCAGGATTGAAAGTTGAAGAAAAATTTGTTACTTTCAAACAACGTCTAGAAGATACTAAGAACCAAAACTTTGATGTTGCTCTTGTTCTTTGGGGTGGTGACTATCCAGAAGGTTCAACATTCTATGGACTCTTCACAACTGATTCATCATACAACTACGGTAAATTCTCAAATGCTGATTACGATGCTGCATACAAAAAAGCAATCACTACTGATGCATTAGATGCAAAAGCTGCTGCTGATGATTATAAAGCTGCTGAAAAAGCACTTTACGATAACGCACTTTACAACCCAATCTACTTCCGTAGCACTAAGTCACTTCAAAATCCTGACCTTAAAGGTCTTGTTCGTAACTCAACAGGATTGCAAGTTGACTTCACTTACGCATACAAAAAATAAATCATTCTAGTAATAATGAGACAAGGTTCGAGCCTATTGAGCCTTGTTTTTTTATGACTTAAAAAATGGTACAATGAAAGTATCATATTAGTAAAAGGAAATATATGCGTTTAGATAAATTTTTAGTTGAAGCAGGTCAGGGCTCACGCACAGAAGTCAAACAGCTTCTTAAGAAAAAGCAAGTCTTTGTCAATGGAAAAATCGAAATCTCTCCTAAGACACAAATTGATGAAAAAGTAGATCAAATCATTTGTCAGGGACAAAATCTGTCTTATGAAAAATACGTTTATTACATACTTAATAAACCAAAAGGTGTGATTTCAGCAACGGAAGATAACCATCATAAAACCGTCTTAGATTTGCTCGATAAAACAGCTTGGGATAAGGAAGTTTTTCCAGTTGGGCGTTTGGATATTGATACGCATGGGCTTTTACTATTAACTAATAACGGTAAGTTAGCGCATGCCATGCTATCTCCTAAAAAACATGTTGATAAAACTTACCGAGCCAAAGTTGCTGGTCTGATGACGACCGCTGATGTGGCAGCTTTTGCCAACGGTATTGACTTGAAAGATTTTACATGTCAGCCAGCGCAGTTGGTGATTCTTGAAATAAATGAAGCAGCAAGAACAAGTGTTGTTGAAATTACCATTAAAGAGGGAAAATTCCACCAAGTCAAACGCATGGTACAGGCTTGTGGTAAAAAAGTGACAGATCTTCAACGTCTCAGCATGGGTCCACTTCAATTGGATAAACAATTGGCTCTTGGAGAGTGGCGTCGATTAACAGATGATGAGTTAGCAAGCCTTGAAGAATTTGACGTTGAATTGTAAATTTCTGCAGTAGTTATTTGATTATTTGGGGCAATCATGTTAAGATGATAGTAATGAATTCAATGAGCGAGGTGTATTAAAGTGGCATTTGGTGAAAACGGACCACGTAAAAAAACAGCGTTTGAAAAACTGACTTTAGTAGTTGTTATCTTAATGGTTCTAGTAACTGTAGGTGGTCTTATTGCGACTGCTATTGGTTCAATTATTTAAAGAACGCTGAAGAGGCGTTTTTTTATGCTTTAACCCATCAAACTTTAAAGCAATTTTTACAATAATGAAAGAATAGGAACTAATAATGTGTATGTTTTTAGATACTGCCAAAATTAGCGTAAAAGCTGGTCGTGGTGGTGACGGAATGGTTGCCTTTCGTCGTGAAAAATACGTCCCTAACGGTGGACCTTGGGGCGGTGATGGCGGTAAAGGTGGTTCAGTCATCTTTAAAGTTGACGAAGGGCTTCGTACCTTGATGGACTTCCGTTATAATCGTATTTTTAAAGCCAAATCTGGTGAAAAAGGGATGACAAAAGGAATGCACGGACGTGGTGCGGAGGACCTTATTGTCCGTGTCCCACAAGGAACAACTGTTCGTGATGCTGAGACAAATAAAGTTATCACTGATCTTGTTGACAATGGTCAAGAATTTGTTGTGGCTCATGGTGGGCGCGGTGGACGTGGTAATATTCGCTTTGCGACACCACGTAACCCAGCACCTGAAATCGCTGAAAATGGTGAACCAGGTGAGGAACGTGACCTTCAATTAGAATTGAAAATCTTGGCTGACGTTGGTTTGGTTGGATTCCCGTCAGTTGGTAAATCAACATTGTTGAGTGTTGTGACAGCTGCTAAACCTAAAATTGGTGCTTACCACTTTACAACAATCGTGCCTAATCTTGGAATGGTTCGTACCAAATCAGGTGATAGCTTTGCTATGGCTGACCTTCCAGGGTTGATTGAGGGCGCTTCACAAGGTGTTGGACTTGGTACACAATTCCTTCGTCACATCGAGCGTACACGTGTTATCTTGCACGTTATCGACATGTCAGCAAGTGAAGGTCGTGACCCTTACGAAGATTATGTTTCAATCAATAATGAACTTGAAACTTACAACCTTCGTTTGATGGAACGTCCACAAATCATCGTTGCTAACAAAATGGACATACCAGAAGCAGAAGAAAACTTGAAAGTCTTCAAAGAAAAATTGGCAGCAAATTACGATGATTTCGATGAAATGCCAATGATTTTCCCAATTTCAAGCTTAGCTCACCAAGGTTTGGAAAATCTGATGGAAGCAACAGCAGAATTGCTTGATAAGACTGATGAATTCTTGCTTTACACTGAAGATGACATGATTGGTGAAGAAGTTTACTACGGATTTGATCCAGACGAACGTCCGTTTGAAATTTTACGTGATGACGATGCTGCTTGGGTATTGTCAGGTGAAAAACTTGAAAAACTCTTTGTCATGACGAATATGGAACGTGATGAATCCGTTATGAAATTTGCTCGCCAATTGCGTGGTATGGGTGTTGATGAAGCCCTTCGCGAACGCGGAGCTAAAGACGGAGACATCGTCCGAATCGGAAACTTCGAATTCGAATTTGTGGATTAACTTGCCTAGGCATCTTACTAGCTCGAAAATGGTTTATTATCGAAACCATTTTCGAACTAGTAACGTATGTTCTAACGACGTGTTTGATTACTGTGCTCGCTTGCTTAAATTGGAAGAATTATAAATTATAAATTTTAAAGACGAATAGGAATTGTGATGATTCACAATTGAGCTTATATTACATTTTGCTGGAGGTTCTTATGGGTGATAAACCGATATCTTTTCGAGATAAAGATGGTAATTTTGTATCAGCAGCCGATGTTTGGAATGCTGAAAAGCTAGAAGAACTTTTCAATACCCTTAATCCAAATCGACGTTTGCGCTTGGAGCGTGAAAAATTAGCTAAAGAAAAACCAGATGAAGCCAAAGGTCAAGAATCATAATACTCGCCTTACTTACCTGCATAAAACTCGCTTTTCAATTTCTAGGCTCGTGAAAAACAGTCCACTGGACTTAACTCGCTTTTCAATCTCTAAGCTCGTGAAAAAACTGTCCACTGGACAGTTTTTTTAATATTTTTGAAGTTCTTTGTCAGTTAATTGATAACGTAGATTAGCAATGTCGTCAATGAATTTTCTATCGTGAGAAACACTGATAATGCAGCCGTTAAAATTTTTTAAAAGTTCTCTGATTAATGGCTGACTAGTTGGTGAAATATGCCTTGTCGGCTCATCAAGAATTAAGATATGATTTTGGGCTAGAACCATACGTGCTAAGAATAATTTTGCTTTTTGCCACCTGAAAGTTCAAGGACGGAGTGTTCGAGCTTTTTCGCTGTCTGATACCTGTGTTAAAAAATGTTAGAGCGGTCATTTCTTTGCTAAAAACACTATCGTAATCTTGTGGCATATAACCGATTGAAAAATGATTTTTATCTAGCTCTTGGTAAATTTGTGTGAGCAGACGTGTTTTTCCGATACCGTTTCTCCCAGTAATCACCAGTTTATCTTGACCTAAAATGGTTAAACTGACTTTTTGGCCAGTTGATAAATCATGATTGTCCCAAGACAGAAGTTTTTTCTTTTTATCGAGAGGGACAATATCATCGAAAAATAGTTTTATACTATCCATTTCTTCAGGAAAATCGACCATTTTTTCTTCTTCTTCTTCTTCTTTGGTATACCGTTTTTCAAGAGATAAGACATTTTTCATCTTTTTAGTCGCTAATCTCCCCATAGTGCTATCATGAGTATTTCGCACATTGTATTCTGCCGCCTGATGAAGCCGTTGTATTTTAGCGTCTCTTTTAGCTTTTATACGGCAGTCGTTTTTGGCTTGTTCCAGTTGTTTGGTGTAAGCTTTGTGACGATAAATCATATAATCTGTGTAACTTCCTGAAAAATAGCTTGCGCGAGCAACTTGACGACGCTTTATTAACTCAAGGTGTAGAATAGCGGTAGCAGTTTTTTCTAGCAGGGCTTCATCATGAGAGATAAAAATAATTGTTTTGTCAGATGATTGAATGAATGCTTGTAAAGTATTAATCGCCTGCGCATCAAGGTCGCTAGAGGGTTCATCTAGTAAGAGTAAATCATTGGTTTCACCAACCAGTTTAGCAAGTTGTAACTTTAATTTTTCTCCACCAGATAAACTTTTCAAACTCTGATTTCTATTTTCTAAAGATTGAATATCCAAATCTAATCGCGCAGCCATTTGGTAAAAAGCATTGAAATCGAAACTAACATAATCTAAATTATCATAAAGAAATTCTGAAACTGTCATCTTTTCTTGTTTTTGTGACAAAGCTTGTGGTAAATATCCAATTTTGGGAAAATGATTATCAATTTTTCCCTCGAGAATACAGTAGTTAGCCATTAATTGCGGAGACAAAATAGTCTTTAAAAGTGTTGACTTCCCAGTACCCTCTTCGCCAATAATAGCTAATTTATCCCCAGAATTGACGATTACATTTAAATTAGAAATAAGCTGTGTTAAGTCTTTAAGATGTGTAATTGTTAAATGATTAATTTGTAGCATAAGAACCTCGCTTTCAATAAAAAAACTCTCTACCAAATCAAGTAGAGAGTGAGGCTTTCTATTAATAAAACAAAATAGCACTAATAAAGGCGGAAAATAGCCATCTATTAGCTGAGGAAGTTTATTAAAGAGCGCATTAAAAACAAAACTTGATATGGTAGTATCAAAAATTCTGTTCTTAGTTCTTCATTGCTCCTTTTCCTCCTGAATGTTAATTTGATATTAGTTTATCAAAAGGTGCTATAAAAGTCAAAGGTAATAGAGTAGGTAGTGTTAGCTAAGTGCTGTAATACCTAGCGTAGAAACTTAACAGCTTTAACTAAACCTAGTGAGAAATCTAGTCGCCTACCAAATAGTAGGTGATGTAAAAGGTCGAGATGCTTTAGCATCCGACCTTTTTGATTTATCACACATTCAAGACTTTATCAAGGAAGTCTTTTAGGCGTGGGTGTTGTGGGTTGTCGAAGATTTGTTCTGGTGTGCCGTCTTCGAGGAATTCACCGCCGTCGGTAAAGATAACGCGGTTGGCAACTTTACGAGCAAATCCCATTTCGTGAGTGACGATTAACATTGTCATGCCTTGTTCTGCAAGATTTTTCATAACGTTAAGAACGTCTCCGACCATTTCTGGGTCAAGTGCAGAAGTAGGTTCGTCAAAAAGCATGATATCAGGATTCATAGCTAAACTGCGAGCGATAGCCACACGTTGTTTTTGTCCCCCTGATAAGCTTTCGGGTTTTGCGTCACGTTTATCAGCTAAGCCGACTTGTTCAAGAAGTTCCATGGCATGTTTTTCTGCCTCTTCTTTGCTTTCCTTACCTAGTTCGATAGGCGCAAAGGTAATGTTTTCAAGAATTGTCATGTGTGGGAAAAGGTTAAAGTGTTGGAATACCATTCCGATATCCTCACGAACTTTATCGACATCAGTTTTTGGGTCAGAAAGTTCATAACCGTCAACGATAACTTTTCCACTTGTGATTGTTTCAAGTAAGTTGAGGGTACGTAGGAATGTTGATTTCCCTGAACCTGAAGGACCAATAATACAAACAACATCACCTTCGTGGAACTGAGTTGTGATTCCTTTTAGGACCTCATTATCTCCATAAGATTTGTGCAAATTTTGTACATCAATTTTTAATTCTGCCATTATTTAAGCCTCTTTTCTAGACGTTTTGCTAAACGTGTCAAAAGGGTGATCATTACAAGGTAGATAACTGCTAAGATAGCATACATACGGAAAGATTGGTAGTTACGAGCAATGATGATTTTACCAGTTTGGAAGAGTTCAACAAGACCAATTGCTGATACGATAGTTGTATCTTTTAATGAAATAACGAATTGGTTGATGAAGTTTGGTAGCATTAGGCGAACAGCTTGGGGCAAGATGATTTTTTGCATTGTCTTACCATATGAAATACCTAAACTACGGCTGGCTTCCATTTGACCTTGAGGAACAGCCTCGATACCACCACGGACGATTTCTGCAATGTAAGCACCACCATTAAGCGAAAGCGCAATAGTAGCTGCAACGAAATCGTTGATTGGGCTTTGTTTGCCAGTGATAGACTCGAGAAGGTTTGGAATTCCCCAGAAAATAAAGGCAGCTACAATCATCAATGGGATACCACGTACGATGTCAACAAAGACAGCTGAAATAGTACGAAGAACTTTGTTTGGCGAAACAGCCATCATACCAAAGATAATACCAATAACCATGGCAATTGCAAATGAAATCAGTGTTAAGCTAAGTGTCTTGCCTAAACCTGAAAGCAATTGTGAATAGTTATTTTTGAGGACTCCCCAGATTGTTGTTTCATCAACGCTTGATGAACTTGAGCTTGAACTTGAATTATCGCTTGTACCAAGGTATTTATTGACGATTTCGTCGTATTCGCCAGATTCAACTAAGGCAGCAAGACCGTTGTTGAACATTTCAATCAATTCTGGGTTAGAACCTTTGCTGACGGCAAATCCGTATTCACCGGATTTTTCCCCAGCGATAGGTGTTTCACAGTCACGTCCTTGTTGGATAGCGTAGAGGAGAACGGCTTCATCATCCATTAAGGCATCAATAGAACCAGAGTTCAAACTGTCATACATTGTTGAGGCTTCGTCAAAAGCTTTCAAGGTATAACCGTATTCGTCAGCGTGTTCAGATAACCATGTGTAAGATGATGTTCCGATTTTAGCTCCGACAGTTAAGCCTTTCAAATCACTATAACTTTTAACGCTGCTACCAGATTTTACAGCAAGTAAGATATTTGAAGTGTAGTAAGCATCAGAGAAATCAAAAATTTTTTTACGAGCATCTGTGATTGACATACCTGCCATGACCGCATCCGCTTGAACCGCTTGAACCGCGTTAAGCGCAGCATCAAAACCAGGGTTAGAAATTTCAACGTTGAAACCTTGTTGTTCAGCGATAGCTTTAATCAATTCAACGTCAATACCTTCGTATTCACCAGAATCATTTTGGTATTCAAATGGTGCGAAAGAAGAGTCCATGACGATTTTGTAAGTACTTTTAACGGGTGTAGCTTTAGCAGAAGCGTCTCCAGTTAATGTTAAGGTACTTGAAGCGGCTGAACTATTAGATGATGAGCTTGTTGAAGAAGATGTATATGAATCACCTAACCATTTTTGCATGATTTGGTCATAAGTACCGTCTTCTTTCATAGCAGCAAGAGCTTCGTTGAATTCATCAATCAAATATTCGTAGTTACTTCCTTTTTTAACAGCAAAAGCGAAGCTTCCGATTGATTCTGCATCAATATTGATTTCATATGATTTTCCTTGATTGATAGCGTATTGAACAACTGGTGTGTCGTCCATCGCTGCATCAATAGAACCAGAATCAAGGCTGTTATTCATCAAATCGCTAGTATCAAATGTTTTGACAGTATAGCCATATTTATCAGCATGTTGGTCAAGCCAAGTTTGGGCAGCAGTACCATTTTTAACACCGACAGTTTTACCTTTTAATTGGCTATATTTTGAAATGGCTGTGTTACCACTTTTGGTGTAGATAACGATTGAAGTATCATAATAGCTATCAGAGAAAGTAAAGACTTTCTTACGTGCATCAGTAACGGTTGTTCCTGCCATAAGAGCATCCGCTTGTCCCGCTTGAACAGCGTTTACTGCAGCATCAAAACCGGGGTAAGTTTGTTCATAGTCCCATCCCTCGCGTTCAGCGACTTCTTTGATGATATCAACATCAATCCCTTTATAAGTTTGGTCTGAATCTTTAAATTCGAATGGGGCATAAGCTGTATCAGATACAATGCTAATTGTATCCGCTTGAGCTTTGACACCAAACACAAAGAATACAAAGAATATTGCTAGCATAAGAGCTTTCAATTTGTGCTTCATGTTAGTCTCCTTTTGGTTAGAATAGCATTATTATACCAAAATTCAGACATTAAGGCAACTTCAAGAAACATATGATGTTAGAAAACCTGACATGTGATGCTGTAATTTTAGCAATAATAGTCTAAAAAATCCCTTTTTTATTGACTTGTGTTACAATAAGAGTAATAAATTTCAGTTTTGAGGATTATCATGATAGATAGAGTAGAGAACAATCAATTTAAATTAGTATCAAAATACCAACCATCTGGAGATCAACCAGAAGCTATTGAGGCTTTGGTGGATAATATTGAAGGTGGGGAAAAAGCTCAAATTCTTCTTGGAGCAACAGGAACTGGTAAGACTTATACGATGAGTCAAGTTATTGCTAAGGTCAACAAACCAACGTTGGTCATTGCTCATAATAAAACTTTGGCTGGGCAACTTTATGGGGAATTCAAAGAATTTTTCCCAGACAATGCTGTTGAATATTTTGTGTCTTATTATGATTACTATCAACCAGAAGCTTATGTGCCTTCTAGTGATACTTATATTGAAAAAGATAGCTCGGTAAATGATGAAATCGATAAATTACGCCATTCAGCAACATCAGCCCTACTAGAACGTAATGACGTTATCGTAGTAGCGTCGGTATCGTGTATCTATGGTTTGGGGTCACCAAAAGAATATGCTGATAGTGTGGTTAGTTTGCGACCTGGGCAAGAAATATCACGTGACCAATTGTTAAATGATTTGGTTGACATTCAATTTGAACGAAATGACATTGATTTTCAACGTGGCCGTTTTCGTGTGCGTGGCGACGTTGTCGAAATTTTCCCAGCCAGTCGTGATGAACACGCTTTTCGTGTGGAATTTTTTGGTGACGAAATTGACCATATTCGAGAAATCGAAAGTTTGACAGGTAAAGTTCTTGGTGAGGTGGAACATTTAGCGATTTTCCCTGCTACACACTTCATGACCAACGAGGAACATATGGAGCACGCCATTCACGACATTTTGGAAGAAATGGAAGAGCAGGTCAAGCAATTTGAGGTAGAAGGAAAGTTGATAGAAGCGCAGCGTATTCGCCAAAGAACGGAATACGATGTTGAAATGCTTCGTGAAATGGGCTATACGAATGGTGTCGAAAATTATTCGCGTCATATGGACGGTCGTTCAGAAGGGGAGCCGCCGTTTACCTTACTTGATTTCTTCCCAGAAGATTTCCTTATTATGGTCGATGAAAGTCACATGACCATGGGTCAAATCAAAGGAATGTATAACGGGGACCGTTCGCGTAAGGAAATGCTGGTGAATTATGGTTTTCGTTTACCAAGTGCGCTTGATAATCGTCCTTTGCGCCGTGAAGAATTTGAAAGTCATGTTCACCAAATTGTTTACGTGTCAGCCACTCCAGGGGATTACGAGCTGGAACAAACTGATACTGTTGTTGAACAAATCATTCGTCCAACTGGTTTACTTGACCCTGAAGTGGAAGTACGTCCAACAATGGGACAAATGGATGATTTGCTCGGTGAAATCAATAGCCGCGCTGAAAAAGGCGAACGCACCTTCATTACAACATTAACTAAGAAAATGGCAGAAGATTTGACCGATTACCTCAAAGAAATGGGTGTCAAAGTCAAGTATATGCATTCAGATATTAAAACGTTGGAACGTACGGAGATCATTCGTGATTTGCGTCTAGGTGTTTTTGATGTCTTGATTGGGATTAATTTGCTCCGTGAAGGAATTGACGTCCCAGAAGTGAGCTTGGTTGCCATTCTTGATGCGGACAAGGAAGGATTCTTGCGCAATGAACGTGGTCTTATTCAAACGATTGGACGTGCAGCGCGAAACAGCGAGGGGCATGTTATCATGTATGCTGATAAGATTACAGAATCCATGCAAAAAGCCATGGACGAAACGGCTCGTCGTCGTGAAATTCAAATGCGTTACAATGAAGAGCATGGTATTGTTCCGCAAACAATCAAAAAAGATATTCGCGATTTGATTGCCATTTCGAAAAGTTCTGATACAGATGTCGCAGAAGATATTCCAGATTACAATGCTATGACGAAAGCAGAACGTCAAGAGACAATTAAGAAACTTCAAAAACAAATGCAAGAAGCAGCAGAAATGCTCGATTTCGAACTTGCTGCCCAATTGCGTGATATGGTATTAGAATTGAAAGCCATGGCTTAGAATTGAGATTCATGTAAAAGTTCACTTTAGAACACCCTAAAAACAATTAATATTAAGCATTAGCGTAGAGAATAGAATTCGGAGGAAAATATGTCACGTGCACAGAGTGTGATTTTAACAAATATGTGTTTAATTGAGGATGGTCAGGGAAATGTAGTCATGCAGATTCGTGACCCAAAACGTTATCGTTGGTCTGGTTATGCGCTTCCTGGAGGGCATATTGAGCCACACGAAGGCTTGGTTGAGTCTGTTATTCGTGAAGTTAAGGAAGAAACTGGTTTGACGATTAACGATCCACAATTAGTGGGAATGAAACATTGGTACACTAAAGAAGATGAACGCTACCTTGTTTTCTTATATCAATCTTCTGACTACGTCGGTAATATTCATTCGACTGATGAGGGCGAAATTAAATGGGTTCCTCGCAAGGAATTACCAAAACTAGATTTAGCTTATGATATGCTTAATTTGCTTCGCGTTTTCGAGGAAGATGACCTCAACGAACTCTTTTACCGTGAACGTTTGAAAGATGATTTCTTGCGCGAATTTTGGTAAGAAACAAAATTTTCTACTATAATAGTGTAATAAAAATAAAACAGCTTGGAACAATCGTTCTAAGCTGTTTTTGATAATTAATTTAGAAGGGGAAATGCTAGGTTTTAGATTATTTAACAGAACCGCCTGTAATACCTTCCACGTAGTAATTTTGCATAAACATGAAGAGTGATGTGATTGATTTGAAAATCTGGAATTTGCTTGCTCCGTCAATTTCAGCAGCTTCAATTTGATCTTGTGGCAAGTTCATGATGATACCAGTAGCAACCAACATTGTTACAGGAATACCAACCCACATGTTGATGATGATAATTGAGAACTTGGCTCAAAGCGGATCAGATAAGAACGGCAATGGATTAGCAACTGAGACGAGTCCGATTTTTTCAAGAATAGCATTGATTGGACCAGCATCGCTAAGCAAGTTTCTCATGATAAGAAGTGAAATGAATTGTGGCACCGCAATGGTAATAACAAAGATTGTTCGCCACATTTTCTTCAATTTCAAACCTTTAGTATTGATAATAAGAGCTAAAATAATACCAAAGAAGAAGTTGGTCATGTGGGAGTGAAAAGACATCAGCAGCTTTTTCTGGGGCTTTTTTAACATTTTCCTGTGCTTTTGAATCGTTTGATTCAACAACTTTTACAGTGTAGCCAGATTCTTCTTCGAATTGTTTAACGACTTCTGAATAAGATTCTTTAGCGCCTGTTGGAACCCATAATTTAATAGTCTTGCTTGATGAAGAGCTTGAACTATTTGATGAGGAATTTGAGCAAGCGACTAATACGCTACCTGCGAGTGTAAGACCTGCACCAGCAAGGGTCATTTTTTCTATGTGTTCTTTTTCATGATTTCCCCTCCTATAGAAAGATTAGTAATATTATTTTCGCAGTTATTTGCTATGCGATCGTTTTCAGACATTGTCAAGCGTTTTTTGAAAAAAATTAAAAAATTTGAGTTTTCAAACAAAAAAATAGTCACAAAAGCTTAATTTAAGGGGGTTCATAACGATTAAAAATTTTTTGTTAAAAAAGTTGCAGGATATAAAAGCAAACAATTGCAGAAAATCTGCTTTTATGTATAATAGGGAGTAAAATAAGATTTTGCAAGTAAAACCTTGTCAGCACTGTAAATCTATTATAAAATGAAAAGTGAAAAGGAGACTTAGATGGTTACAATAAAAGATGTAGCGGCTAAAGCTGGCGTGAATCCTTCAACAGTTAGCCGTGTTTTAAAAGATAATAAATCCATTTCTCAGAAAACAAAAGACAAAGTTCGGAAAGCGATGGCAGAGCTTGGTTATGTGCCAAATGTTGCTGCGCAAATGTTAGCAAGCGGTTTGACTTATAACGTTGGTTTGATTTTTCCACCATTAATGACTCCAGATCGTTTGAATGAGCCTTTCTTTATGCAGATTTTGTCAACAATTACAAGTGAAGCAAAACTAAATGATTTTACGGTATCAATCGCAACAGGGATGACGGTTGATGAACTTGAAGAACAGGTTAAGTTAATGTACCGTCAGAAGCGCGTTGATGGTTTTATTATCCTTTATTCTGATCCTGACGATCCTGTTCGTAAGTATTTAATGGACAATGACGTGCCATTTGTTATCGTAGGAGCACCAGAAGGTTTTGAAAACGACATTACTTATATTGATAATGATAACCAATTAATGGGGAAAAAAGCAGTAGAATATCTTTACCAAAAAGGACATCGTGAGATTCTTTTTGTAACAGATGATTTAAAATCTGAAGTGTCATCAGAACGTTATTTTGGTTACCTACGTGGCATAGAGAAATTAGAGCTTGATAGCAATCCCGCACTCTTATTTGACCGTAGAGATCCTATGGTACTAGAAGAACTAATTCAAAAAATCGAAGAGAGCAAAGCAACCGCTTTAATTGTTATTGCAGACACAATTTCGGTTAGAATTACGCAGTTTTTATCTTATTATCAATTGAGTGTACCTGATGATATTTCGATTATTACTTTCAATAACTCAGCGTATTCAACTCTAGTTCACCCATATTTAACAACCTTTGATATCAATGTTTCAAATCTTGGACGAACAAGTTTCAGAAGATTAGTAGAGTTGATTAAATCACCTAAAACAGCTATTACTGAAAAAATCATTGTTCCATTTACGCTTAGAGAACGTGAAAGTGTACGCCAATTACACGTCAATGATTAACTAAAAAGAGTTCAACAACTTTTTAGTCTTGTTTTAATACCCTATATCGCCTTATTAGCTAATGCTTTTTAGCTAGTAGGGCGATTTTTTTGTAAAAATTTTTAAGAAAATAGTTGACTTACGCAAACGATTTCGTTATAAATTGCAGTGTGAAGATAGTTGATAAAGGAGAAAACGTATGAAAAAACGTGCAAGTGGGGTATTGATGCATATCACATCGCTACCTGGAAAGCAAGGGGGTGGGAACATTCGGACAAGGAGCCTATGACTTTGTTGATTTCTTAGTTGAAACTGACCAAACATACTGGCAAATTTTACCACTAACAACGACAAGTTATGGTGATTCCCCTTATCAATCGTTCTCAGCTACTGTGGGGAATACGTATCTGATTGACCTTGAACTCCTTAGTGAACAAGGTTACCTTGATAAAAAAGATTTTGAAACCGTTAATTTTGGTGATGATTTAGAGTCTGTTGATTACGCTCGTATTTTTGAGTTGCGCCGTCCTATTTTGGAAAAAGCCGTCAAAACCTTCTTGAGCCAAAAGGAAAATGTTGAAGCCTTAGCTGAATTTGAAAAAGATACTAGCTGGCTCCAAGATTTTGCAGATTTCATGGCAATTAAAGAATTTTTTGATAACAAAGCTCTACAAGAATGGGATGATAAAGCGGTTGTTAGACGAGAAGAAAAAGCTCTTGAAACTTACCGTGCTAAATTAAAAGACGCTATTCTTTACCATAAAGTCACTCAATATTTCTTCTATCAACAATGGGCTAAGCTCAAAGCTTATGCTAATGAAAATGGGATTGAAATTATTGGTGATATGCCAATTTACGTTTCAGCTGATAGTGTTGAAGTGTGGACAATGCCTGATCTGTTCAAAGTAGATAGTGATAAAAATCCACTTTGCATTGCTGGTGTTCCTGCGGATGAATTCAGCGATGATGGTCAGCTTTGGGGAAATCCAATTTATGATTGGAAAAACCATGCTAAGACGAATTATGCTTGGTGGGTTTACCGTATTCAAGAAGGCTTCAAATTGTATGACCTTCTTCGTATTGACCATTTCAAAGGCTTCTCAGATTATTGGGAAATCCGTGGGGATTACAAGACAGCGAATGATGGTAGTTGGCAACCTGGTCCAAGACGTGCTTTGTTTGATGTTGTACGTGACGAACTTGGCGAACTTCCTATTATTGCAGAAAACCTCGGTTATATTGATGCCAAAGCCGAGCAATTGTTAACTGACACTGCTTTTCCAGGTATGAAGATTCTTGAATTTGGTTTCTACGATACAGAAGGTAAGAGTATCGATGCTCCGCATAACTGCAATAAAAATAGCGTTGCTTACAATGGCACACATGATAACGAAGTGGTTAATGGTTGGTACGATAACTTGACAGATGAACAAAAAGCATTTGTTGATGCTTATACACATCGTCATGAAGGCGAGCCAATCACACAAACAATGCTTCGTACCTTGTTTGCAACGGCTAGTGATATTGCAATTGCGACTATGCAAGACATTCTTGACAAACCAGCTGAGTCTCGCATGAACATTCCAAATACTGTTGGTGGCAACTGGCAATGGCGTATGTTAAAAGAAGATTTGACAGATGAACGCAAAGCTTTCTTGAAAGACATCACAGCACTTTATTGCCGCAAAAATACATTAAAGTAAAAAAGAAAAAGAGATATTATAATGACAACTAAATTTACAGATTACGTAACTTCGAAAGGCCAAAAACTTGCCGAATTGAGCAATGAAGATATCTATGTAGCACTTTTGCACTACGTTAAAGAATTAGCTGCTGAAAAACCAAAAAATACAGCTAAACGCAAAGTTTACTACATTTCTGCTGAATTTCTTATTGGTAAACTTTTGTCAAACAACTTGATTAACCTTGGTATCTATAAAGATGTTAAAGCTGAACTAGCTGCAGCAGGTAAATCAATCGCAGAAGTAGAAGATGTTGAACTTGAACCATCTCTTGGTAACGGTGGACTTGGTCGTTTGGCATCATGTTTCATCGTTTCAATGTCAACACTTGGTATCAACGGTGAAGGTGTTGGTCTTAACTATCACTGCGGACTTTTCAAACAAGTTTTCGTTGATAACCAACAAGAAGCGGAAGCTAACTACTGGATTGAAAAAGATTCATGGCTTGTTCCAACTGATATCAGTTATGATGTGCCATTTAAAGATTTCACACTTAAATCTCGTCTTGACCGTATCGATATTTTGGGTTATAAACGTGACACTAAAAACTATTTGAACTTGTTTGATATTGACGGGCTTGACTACGGTTTGATTCACGATGGTATTTCATTTGATAAGACTGAAATCAAGAAAAACTTGACACTCTTCCTTTACCCAGATGATTCAGACCGTAATGGTGAATTGCTTCGTATTTACCAACAATATTTCATGGTTTCAAATGCGGCACAGTTATTGATTGATGAAGCTATCGAACGTGGGTCAAACTTGCATGACTTGGCTGATTATGCTTATGTGCAAATCAATGATACTCACCCATCAATGGTCATTCCAGAACTTATCCGTCTTTTGACTGAAAAACATGACATTGACTTTGACGAAGCTGTTTCAATCGTGAAAAATATGGTTGGTTACACTAACCACACTATCTTGGCAGAAGCACTTGAAAAATGGCCTCTTGCCTACCTTAACGAAGTTGTTCCTCATTTGGTAACAATCATTGAAAAATTGAATACATTGATTGCTAGCGAATACTCTGACTCAGCTGTTCAGATCATTGACGAAGCTGACCGTGTTCACATGGCACATATGGATATTCATTTCTCAACATCTGTCAATGGGGTAGCTGCGCTTCACACTGAAATCCTTAAAAACAGTGAGTTGAAACCGTTCTATGATATTTATCCTGAAAAATTTAACAACAAAACAAACGGTATCACATTCCGTCGCTGGCTTGAATTTGCTAACCAAGATTTGGCTGACTATATCAAAGAACTTATCGGCGATGACTACTTGACTGATGCGACTAAGCTTGAAAAATTACTTGCTTTTGCTGATGATGAAGCTGTTCATGCTAAATTGGCTGAAATCAAGCACAATAATAAACTTGCTCTTAAACGTTACCTCAAAGAAAATAAAGGTATTGAACTTGACGAAAACTCAATTATTGATACACAAATCAAACGTTTCCACGAGTACAAACGTCAACAAATGAATGCTCTTTATGTCATTCATAAATACCTTGAAATCAAACGTGGTAACTTGCCAGAACGTAAGATTACTGTTATCTTTGGTGGTAAAGCAGCACCTGCTTACGTCATTGCCCAAGATATCACTCACTTGATTCTTTGCTTGTCAGAAGTGATTAACAATGACCCAGAAGTTAACCAATATCTAAATGTTCACTTGGTTGAAAACTATAACGTTACCGTTGCTGAACACTTAATTCCTGCGACAGATATTTCTGAACAAATCTCTCTTGCATCAAAAGAAGCTTCAGGTACTGGTAACATGAAATTCATGCTCAACGGTGCACTGACTCTTGGTACAATGGACGGTGCCAATGTTGAAATTGCTGAATTAGCAGAAATGGATAATATTTATACATTTGGTAAAGATTCTGATACTATCATTGACCTTTATGCAACGGAAGGTTATGTATCAACTGATTACTATGAAAATGACCCAATTATCAAAGAAGCTGTTGACTTCATCGTTAGTGATGAATTAGTGAAACATGCTAACGCAGAACGTCTTGAGCGTCTTTACAATGAATTGATTAACAAAGACTGGTTCATGACTTTGATTGACCTTAAAGAATACATTGCTGTTAAAGAACAAATGCTTGCTGATTACGAAGACCAAAAAGTTTGGATGACAAAAGTCGTTAAAAATATTGCCAAAGCTGGTTTCTTCTCATCAGACCGTACAATTGAACAATACAACGACGAAATCTGGCACAGCAACTAAGACAATAACGCGCAATGTGAAAATACAAAAGGCTGAGAAATCAGCCTTTTTGCTATTTTATACAGAAATAATGTAAAAATATTGAATTTTTATAAAAATATAGGTTGACGAATGCATAAAAATTAAATAAAATGTATTTATATCAAAAAGAAAAGAGAAAATGATTATGAAGATAAGTAAATTATTTAGTGGTTTAGCAGTAGTGGCGGCTTCGCTTTTCCTATTGTCAGCTTGTGGTTCTAGCAGTTCAGAAGATACATCAGTATCAGATATCAAAGACAAAGGAACACTTGTTGTTGCGTTGAACCCAGAGTTCGCTCCGTTTGAATTTAAAACATTGGTTGACGGCAAAGATACTATTGTTGGGGCTGATGTTGAGATTGCTAAAGCTATTGCAGAAGAACTTGGTGTGGATGTCAAATTCTCATCAATGTCATTTAATAACGTTCTTGCAAGTCTCCAATCTGGCAAAGCAGACATTGCCATTTCAGGAATTTCGGCAACAGAAGAACGTAAGAAAGCTTATGATTTCTCAGCCCCTTATTATGAAGCTGAGAATGTTGTGCTTATCAGAAAAACAGATATTGATAAATATACAGATACAGACTCTTTAGACGGTCTATCAGTTGGTACTCAAAAAGGAAGTATCCAAGAAACAGTTGCCTCTGAACAATTAACAGGTGCAAAAGTCGTTTCATTGACACAAAACAGTGAAATGATTAACGAATTAAAAAATTCACAAATTGAAGCAGTTATCCTTGAAAAACCAATTGCCGAAGGTTATGTTGCAAATAACAGTGACCTTACTATTTCAGATATCACGTTAACGTCAGATGATGCTGATGCTTACGCTGTCGCTCTTCCTAAAGGTAGTACAAAATTAACTAAGAAAGTTAATAAAGTTATCAAGGAATTAAAAGAATCTGGAAAAATTGATCAGTTCATTCAAGAGGCTTACGAATTATCAGTAAGTGGCTCTAGCGATTCTAGTGACTCTGATGACTAAGGAGATACTGTATGAAAAAGTTTTTTAGGGGATTTATCTTACTCACAATAGTAGGAAGTTTGTCAGCTTGTTCATCTTCGACAGGTGTCAGTCAATCCAGTATTCAAGATAAAGGAAAAATTGTGATTGCAACAGAGTCAGAATTCGCACCGTTTGAATTTAAAACACTAATTGATGGCAAAGATACTCTTGTTGGTGCCGATATTGAATTGGGAAATGCTATCGCTGATGCTCTTGGTGTTGATACAGATTTTTCGGTAATGTCATTTAACAATGTATTGGCTTCGGTTACTTCTGGAAAAGCAGTTGGTGCGCAAAAAGGTTCAATTCAAGAAAACATTGCGAAAGACCAATTGCCAGATTTGAACCTTGTTTCCTTAACATCAAACGGCGAAATGATTAATGAATTGAAAAATAATCAGCTTCAAGCAGTTGTTTTGGAGAAAGCTATTGCCGAAGGCTATGTTTCACAAAATGACGATTTGATGATTGCAGATATGACCTTAGAATCAAGTGATACAGATGCTTACGCTGTCGCATTTGCGAAAGGAACAGATCAAGACTTAATCGATACCGTCAATGACGTTATCAAAAAAGCCAAAGATTCTGGTGATTTTGATGCTTGGCTTGAAAAAGCAGCGACTTACACACAAAGTAGTTCAAGTTCAGATGAATAATGTCGAGACTGAGAGCTTTTCACTCTCAGTTTTTATGTCATCATGGTAAAATGATGATAGTAATAGAAAGTCCGTGAGGTTTGAGATGAAATTACCGCGTTTTGGCGTTGAAGAATGGCTTAATGTTCATGAAAAGGAAGCAATCTATGATATTGCAGGCGTTTCAATTGATGCGCTGACTTTGCAAGAATTATTTAACTTGGCTGGTGTTTCGCAAGAAGAGTTTTACCAAGAATTACTAACTAAAAAGTTAAATTATGGTTGGATTGAAGGCTCACCTGAATTTAAAAAGGCAGTTAGTAATCTCTATCATTCGGTAACAGAAAGTCAGATTCTTCAGACCAATGGAGCAACGGGAGCGAATATGTTGGTTTTATATGGATTGATTGAACCAAAAGACCATGTGATTTCTATCTATCCGACTTACCAGCAGTTGTATGATATTCCAAAATCATTGGGAGCTGAAGTTGACCTTTGGCAAGTCAAAGAGGAAAATAATTGGTTGCCTGATTTAGATGAGTTGCGTCAGCTAATTCGCCCAAATACCAAAATGATTTGCATTAATAATGCCAACAATCCAACGGGAGCTGTTATGGACGATGAGTATTTGCAAGAGTTAGTTGCGATTGCGAAATCGTGTGGGGCTTATGTTTTGGCAGATGAGGTTTATCGTCCGTTTACGACTAAAAAAGTTTCTTCTATTATAGATTTGTACGATAAGGGAATCTCGGTTAATAGTCTCTCAAAAACATTTTCACTACCTGGTATTCGTGTCGGCTGGGTAGTAGCTTGTGATGAGATAACTGATATTTTACGAGATTATCGGGATTACACCATGATTTGTGCGGGCGTCTTTGATGATATGATAGCCAGTTTAGCACTTGAGCATAAAGAAGCTATTTTGGCACGAAATCATCATATTATCAGAGAAAATTTGGCAATTCTTGATCAATGGATTGCCTCAGAACCTAAAGCGTCTTACATTCGTCCTGCAGAAGTACCGACATCTTTTGTTAAACTTGACGTTAATGTTCCAATCGAAACATTTTGCTTAACGTTATTGCAAAAATATGGTGTTTTATTGGTTCCAGGAAATCGTTTTGATAGAGAAGGTTATGTTCGTTTAGGCTATTCTTGCCAGCAAGAAACACTAAAACAAGGCTTGCAGTTATTATCGGCATGTTTGAAAGAATTTTAAGGAAATCTTGTAAAATACAACCGACTGACAAATTGAATTTTTATTCAAAAACTTGTTGACGTACTGCAAAAAAATAGCTAAAATAGAGATAAGTTTAAGAGAAAAGAGAATAAATATGAAAATCAAAAAAATATTTTTAGGGGTTCTTGCGCTTATTTCTGTGCTGACTTTAGCTGCTTGTGGCTCGTCATCAAATGAAAATTTACAAGAAAAAATTGTCAAAAAAGGGAAATTAGTTGTGGCTATCAGTCCAGACTACGCCCCGTTTGAGTTCAAGGCTTTGGTTGATGGCAAAGATACCATTGTTGGTGCTGATGTGGAATTGGCACAAGCTATTGCTGATGAACTTGGTGTCGAATTAGAACTATCATCAATGAGTTTTGACAATGTTCTTTCAAGTCTTCAAACAGGAAAAGCTGACATGGCAATCTCTGGTTTGTCTTATACTGAAGAACGTGCCAAAGTGTATGACTTTTCAGATGCCTATTATGAGACTGAAAATGCTATCTTAGTTAAAGCGAGTGATGTTGATACCTACACATCAGTTGATAGTTTGTCAGGCTTAAAAGTGGCAGTTCAAAAAGGAACGATTGAAGAAAATTTGGCAAAAAAACAACTATCAGATTCTAACATTGTTTCGTTAACAGCTATGGGTGAAGCTATTAATGAATTAAAATCTGGTCAAGTTCAAGCTGTCGATTTGGAAAAACCAGTCGCAGAAGGTTACCTTTCGCAAAATTCTGACTTAGCTCTAGCAAGCTTTGCTCTTGAAACAGGCGAAGGTGATGCCAAAGCAGTAGCTATGCCAAAAGATAGCGGTGAATTGGTAAAAACGGTTAACAAAGTCATCAAAAAATTAGCCAAAGAAGATAAATACAAACAATTCATTTCAGACGCAGCACAACTTACAGGCGATGCGGTTGATGAAGATGAATAAAATAAAAGAGGCTGGGACAAAATGATATACTCCCCTTATAGTTTCTAGTGAATTTTTGTTTTTTCACTGTCTACTATATGGGGAGTATATCATGTAAGGATTGACTTTTTTTGATAAATTAGGTATCCTAATAGAGAACGTGTAAATGTTACAATATCTTGAGGAGGTGAAACACATGTCAAAAACAGTAGTACGTAAAAACGAATCACTTGACGATGCACTTCGTCGTTTCAAACGTTCTGTGACTAAAGCTGGGACTCTTCAAGAATCACGCAAGCGTGAATTCTACGAAAAACCTTCTGTAAAACGTAAACGCAAATCAGAAGCAGCTCGCAAACGTAAAAAATTCTAATTAAATTTAGATACAAGAAAAGAGGCGCCAAGCGTCTCTTTTTATGCTCTAGATTGAAAAATTATTTTTCTTTCAACAAATCGCGGATTTCTGTAAGAAGTTCTTCTTGTGTAGGTGCTTCTTCTTTTTCCGCTTCATCTTGTTTTTTACCAAAAGCAGAAGCAACGTTAGCAGCTTTAACGATGAAGAAGAGGGTTGTACCAACAATTAGAAAATTAATAACAGCGCTTAAGAAACTACCATAGGCAACACCATGCCAAGAAAGTTCTGCAATTTTTTCCACACCAGCTGCTTTCAAAGCAGGGGTAAGGAAAAGTGGAGTGATAACATCTTCAACAAGAGATGTTACAATAGCGTTGAAAGCTGCACCAATAACAACAGCGACAGCAAGGTCAAGGACATTTGCCTTGAACAAAAACTTTTTGAGTTCTTTAATCATAGAAAAACCTCCTAATTAAACGTTAACAGTATCATTATACCCAAAAAAACATACAAAAGGCAGCTATCTGCCTAAAAATGTGAATAAATCTAGTATTTATTTAGAGAAATATTCAAAAAAATGCCATTCTTATTCATTAAACGTTAATACTGAGCTTTTCAAAAAATACTTTTTATATTGAAAATGATTCTATTGAGATTGAAAACGTCAAGAAACTAAAGTGAAAAAGGGGATTCAATTTCCTAAAATCATTGCAACTATTCGGAGCTTTAGATTTACAAATGTTGCTCAAAATGTTATAATGAAATACAAAACTAAAATGGGCTTAGTGTGTGGAGGTAATCTTTTGGCAATTGACAAAGAATTAATTTCCGAGATAAAAAATAGCGTTAATATTGTTGATGTTATTGGCGAGGTGGTTAGTCTTACACGTGCTGGTCGCAACTATATTGGGCTTTGTCCATTTCACAAGGAAAAAACGCCGTCTTTTAATGTCATAGAAGACAAGCAATTTTTTCATTGTTTTGGTTGCGGAAAATCTGGCGATGTTTATAAGTTTTTAGAAGAGTATCGTCAGGTTAGCTTTTTAGAGAGTGTTCATCTGGTAGCTGAGCGCGCTGGAATCCCTTTGCAAGTTGATGTTCAACAGACACAAACAAAGCCACAAAATCCTAATCAGATATTGATTGACATTCATAAAGATGCGGCTAAGTTTTACAATGCTGTTTTAAAGACGACAAAAGAAGGGCAAGAAGCGAAGAACTATCTAGTACAACGTGGTTTGACAGATGAGCTGATTGATTATTTTAATATTGGATTGTCACCAAACGAACCTGATTTTTTATACCAATCTCTAGCAAAACGCTATGATGAAAATGCTTTAATGGCTTCAGGTCTTTTTAATTTGTCCGAAAGAACGAATCGTGTCTATGATGCTTTTCAAAATCGGATTATGTTTCCATTGACCGATGACAGTGGTCAGGTTGTTGCATTTTCAGGACGGATTTGGACCAAAGAGGACCTTGAAAATAAGCAAGCAAAGTATAAGAATACTCGTTCCACAGCGCTGTTCAATAAATCGTATGAACTTTATCATTTAGATAAAGCTCGTCCAGTAATATCGAAAAAACATGAAGTCTATTTGATGGAAGGTTTTATGGATGTTATTGCTGCCTACCGTGCTGGTATTGAAAATGCTGTCGCTTCTATGGGAACGGCATTGACTCCAGACCATGTTAGACATCTGAAACGTTACGCCAAAAAAGTGATTTTGACTTATGATGGTGATAACGCTGGTCAAAATGCGATTGCCAAGTCTTTGGAGCTTCTAAAAGACTTTAATGTTGAGATTGTGTGTGTTCCTGAGCAAATGGACCCTGATGAATTTATCCAAAAAAATTCGCCACAAGATTTGGCAAATTTGCTTGAGAATAACAGGATAAGTAGTACAGAATTTTTTATTCATTACTTGAAACCTGAAAATAGCGATAATCTCCAAGCTGAGATTGCTTATGTCGAGCAAATTTCAAAAATTATTGCGCAATCGCCGTCAATTACAGCACAAAATTCGTATATTAATATGGTGGCTGACTTATTGCCTGACTTTGATTACTATCAAGTTGAGCAATCGGTAAATAGTGAACGTCTGCAAAACCGCTCAAATCTGCAATCAGAAGCAGTTAAACAACGAGTGACCGTTGTGGAATTACCTATTTCCAAGAATATATCTGCAATTATCAAAGCAGAAAGTCAGTTAATGCACCGACTTTTGACACATGATTATCTCCTCAATGAATTTAGAAATCGTGGCGAATTTACCTTTGATACCCAAGAGCTGCAAACTTTGTATGATTTATTAGTGCAGCAAGGTGAGGTGAATTCCTATGATTTAGAGCAATTTGATGACCGAACACGCCAGATGTATTATCGCGTTTTGGAGGAAAATTTACCAGATGAAATTGCGAATAATGAAATAGAGGAAATTATTGATAAGCGTGATCGTCTTCTTCGAGAAAGAGATTTGCAAAAGCAAGGCAAACTCATTCGTGAGTCTAGCAATCTTGGAGATGTTAATGCAGCTTTAGCGGCTTTGGAAAATCTCATTGTCCAAAAAAGAAATATGGAATAGAGGAAAATATGGCAAAAGAAAAAGAAATTACAACCTTTAATGTTCAAGTTGCAGAATTTATTCGTAATCACAAAAAGAACGGCACTGCCGTTGATGATGAAGTAACTGAAAAATTAGTTATTCCATTTTCATTAGATGCCGATCAAATAGATGACCTTTTGGAACGTTTAACAGATGGTGGTATTTCAATTACGGACAAAGAAGGAAATCCATCAACAAAATACGTCGTTGAAGAACCAAAACCAGAAGAATTGACGGACGAAGAATTACTTGGTAGTAATTCTGCCAAGGTTAATGACCCAGTTCGTATGTACCTCAAAGAAATTGGTGTCGTGCCATTGCTCACTAGCGAGGAAGAAAAAGAATTGGCTGTTGCCGTTGCTGCTGGTGACCTTCAAGCAAAACAACGTTTGGCGGAAGCTAACTTGCGTTTGGTTGTTTCAATTGCAAAACGTTATGTTGGACGTGGTATGCAATTTCTTGACCTTATTCAAGAAGGAAACATTGGCTTGATGAAAGCTGTTGATAAATTTGACTACTCAAAAGGGTTCAAATTCTCAACTTATGCGACATGGTGGATTCGTCAAGCTATCACACGTGCTATTGCTGACCAAGCTCGTACGATTCGTATTCCTGTTCACATGGTTGAAACTATTAATAAACTTGTTCGTGAACAACGTAACCTCCTTCAAGAACTTGGACAAGACCCAACGCCTGAACAAATTGCAGAGCGTACGGATATGACGCCTGACAAAGTTCGTGAAATTTTGAAAATCGCTCAAGAACCTGTTTCGTTGGAAACACCAATCGGTGAAGAAGATGACAGTCACCTTGGTGATTTCATTGAAGATAAAGTTATTGGAAACCCAGTAGATTACACAACTCGTGTCGTACTTCGTGAACAATTGGACGAAGTTTTGGATACGTTGACAGATCGTGAAGAAAATGTGTTACGTTTGCGTTTTGGTCTTGATGATGGTAAAGTGCGTACATTAGAAGATGTTGGTAAAGTTTTCAATGTGACGCGTGAACGTATTCGTCAAATTGAAGCCAAAGCTCTTCGTAAACTACGCCACCCAAGCCGTAGTAAACCACTCCGTGATTTTATCGAAGATTAATTATTAATGTGAGGTTCGCTTATGTCAGAACAAAAATATACTGAAGAAGAAGTAGTAAAAATCAAAGACCGTATTCTTGAAGCTTTGGAAATGGTTATTGACCCAGAATTGGGTATTGATATTGTCAATCTAGGTCTTGTCTATGAAATACGCTTTGAGCAAAATGGTCATACTGAAATTGACATGACGTTAACGACAATGGGATGTCCACTTGCTGATCTTCTTACAGATCAAATTCATGATGTGATGCGCGAAATTCCAGAAGTAACGAATACTGAAGTGAAGCTGGTCTGGTACCCAGCTTGGACGGTGGATAAGATGAGCCGCTACGCTCGCATTGCTTTAGGAATTAGATAACTATTTATAAATATAGCACCAGCAATCGTTAGATTGTTGGTCTTTTTTTACTTGAAAAATAAATGACATGTTATGGTAAGAGCGTGTAATTTTTTAAATAAGTTGATGTAGTGGCTTTTAAAACGTCGCCATATCTTGTTTTGCGATTCTGAAATATCAGAAAATTTTATGAAAAGGAGAGTTCTTGTATGGGTAAAGGTATTGGTAAGTTATTTTTACAGAAGAAATAAGACTAACGATTTAGCTCAAAACAGCTCACGAGATGAGGATGCCGATAGTTTTTATTTATCACTTGATAGAAATAGTTATTTTACAAAGAATATCAATATATATATATATATATACTTTTATTCATGAAATAACTTATCGGTGATTCGGCTATTCATGGTAATGATGCTGTTTTTATTATAGGTTGTACAATTTTAAACTGTTTAAGGATGAAGAAGAGCGCCAAAAGAAAGTAAAAGAGATTATTGAAAAAGTTGGTTTATTATCAGAACATTTAACGCGCTATCCACACGAGTTTTCAAGTGGTTAACGTCAGCGTATCGGAATTGCTAGAACACTTGTTATGAATCCTGGATTTATCATTGCAGATGAACCGATTTAGGCTCTTGATGTCTCAGTCAGGGCGCAGGTTCTCAATCTTTTAAAACAAATTCAACAAGAAGGTGGTTTAACTTATCTATTTATCGCTCATGATTTATCAGTTGTTCGCTTTGTTTCTGATCGTATTGCGGTTATTCACCAAGGAGTGATTGTTGAAGTGGTAGAAACTGAGGAGCTGTTCAAGCATTTTATCCACCCTTATACTCAATCACTTTTATCAGCGATTCCAATTCCAGATCCTATTTTGGGGCGCCAAAAAGAATTAATTATCTACGACCCGGAGCAACACGATTACACAACCGACAAACTACAAATGGTTGAAATTAAACCCAATCACTTCGTCTGGGCAAATCAAGCCGAAACTGAGAAATATCGAGAGAATGGTGAGTGAAACTTTTTATTAAGGTGCTAAGTTTGTCAAACAAGGGGGTGTTTCTGGATAGTGCTTTTTCTGAAAAAATAGTGTAAAATAGTAGGGAATGAATTTAAAGGAGTTCTAACATGATTTTAGTTACAGGTGCCAATGGGCAATTAGGAACAGAATTACGCTATTTATTAGATGAACGTGGTGAAGAGTACGTGGCGGTTGATGTTGCGGAAATGGACATCACAAACGCTGAAAAAGTTGATGAAGTATTTGCGCAAGTAAAACCAACACTTGTTTACCATTGTGCGGCTTATACAGCTGTTGATGCTGCTGAAGATGAAGGTAAAGAACTTGACTATGCTATCAACGTAACAGGTACAGAAATTGTTGCCAAAGCAGCTGCTAAATATGGTGCAACTCTTGTTTACATTTCAACTGACTACGTTTTTGACGGAAAGAAACCAGTTGGTCAAGAATGGGAAGTTGATGATACACCAGACCCTCAAACAGAATACGGACGTACAAAACGTCTTGGTGAAGAAGCCGTTGAAAAATACACTGATAAATTCTACATCATCCGTACAGCTTGGGTATTTGGTAATTATGGTAAAAACTTTGTTTTCACAATGCAAAACCTTGCCAAAACACATGACACATTAACTGTTGTCAATGACCAACATGGTCGTCCAACATGGACTCGTACTTTGGTTGAATTTATGACTTATTTGACAGAAAATCAAAAAGAATTTGGTTATTATCACTTGTCAAATGATGCCACTGAAGACACAACTTGGTATGATTTCGCAGTAGAAATCTTGAAAGATACCGATGTTGTAGTGAAACCAGTTGATTCAAGTCAATTCCTAGCGAAAGCAAAACGTCCACTTAACTCAACAATGAGCCTTGCTAAAGCTAAAGCAACTGGTTTTGTTATTCCAACATGGCAAGAAGCTTTGCAAGAATTTTACAAACAAGACGTTAAAAAATAATAACTGTCCGTCGCAGTTTCAAAACATGATTGTGGGGTTAGGAGATTTTCTAACCTCATTTTTGATTGTGGTTGGTGCAGGTATTTTAGTAGTATTTAAAATTGTACAATTAATCACATTCTGTCGCTTAGACTTTCCTTTTTTCTTTCGCCAGCTTATGTAAATTATGGTATAATAAAAACGATTGTATTTTAGAATGGAGAAGTGTGCCATGCAACATGTGTTCATCATCGGAAGTCGTGGATTACCAGCAAAATACGGTGGTTTCGAGACTTTTGTTGAGGAGTTGGTAAAAAATAAGCAGAGCGCAGACATTGTTTATCATGTGGCTTGTTTGAGTGACGATAAGCATCAAACGCACTTTAGTTATGAAGGCGCGGATTGTTTTACCATCAAGGCACCTAAGATTGGTCCTGCTCGGGTCATCGCTTATGATATGATGGCTATTAATTATGGACTTCAAATGGTAAAAAAAGAGCGCATTGAACACCCTATTTTTTATATTTTGGGTAATACGATTGGTGCTTTTATCGTGCCTTTGGCTAAGAAAATTCACGCTGTCGGTGGTAAAGTTTTTGTCAATTCCGATGGTTTGGAATGGAAACGTTCTAAATGGTCAAAACCTGTTCAAGCTTATTTAAAATATGCTGAAAAATCAATGGCTAAAACGGCTGATTTGGTGATTTCAGATAATGTCGGTATTGAAACTTATATTCAGGAGTCTTATCCAGAAGCTAAGACACGGTTTATTGCTTATGGAACCGACTTGACAAGGTCAAGCTTGACTGCCGATGATTACAAAGTTAGAAAATGCTTTGAAAACTGGCAAACAAAGGAAAATGGGTATTATTTAATTGTTGGACGATTTGTTCCAGAAAATAACTATGAAACAGCAATCCGAGAATTTATGAAGTCAAACACTAAGCGTGATTTGATTATCATTTGTAACCATAAGAACAACCCTTATTTTGACAAATTGAAACGGTTGACAAATTTCGAAAGAGATAAACGTGTGAAGTTTGTTGGAACAGTTTATGACCGTGATTTGTTGAATTATATCCGAGAAAATGCATTTGCCTACATTCATGGACATGAAGTTGGAGGAACAAATCCAGGTCTGCTTGAAGCTCTAGGACATACTAAGCTTAATCTTGTCCTTGATGTTGATTTCAATAAATCAGTAGCTGACGCAAGTGCCTTTTATTGGACTAAAACCTCTGGTAATTTATCATGTTTGATAAATGATGCAGATGGTCATTATGATTTTACAGAATATGGAAACCGTGCCCGTGCGATTGTTAAACAAAATTACACGTGGGAAAAAATAGTAGGAGAGTATGAGGAACTGTTTTTAAATGAAAATTAATATTCTCATGTCCACCTACAATGGTGAACAATTTTTGGCTGAGCAGATTGAAAGTATTCAAAAACAAACAGTCAAAGACTGGACATTATATATCCGAGACGACGGCTCTAGCGACCGCACACCAGAAATTATTCAGCAATATGCTCAAAAGGATTCACGTATTATCTTTATCAATGCTGATAATCGTGGAAATTTTGGCGTCATTAAAAACTTTTATACGCTTTTAAAACATAGCAAAGCTGACTATTATTTCTTTGCTGACCAAGATGACATCTGGTTGGAAGATAAATTAGCGGTGACTTTAGCTGAAGCTGAAAAATATAGCAATGACAAACCATTGCTCGTTTATACGGATTTGAAAATCGTTGATAGAGAGCTAAATGTTTTGCATGAAAGCATGATTAAAACACAGTCTGACCATGCCAATACTAAACTAGTTCAAGAATTAACCGAAAATACGGTAACTGGTGGAACAGCAATGATCAATCATGCTCTTGCCGAACTTTGGACAACAACGGATAATCTCTTAATGCATGACTGGTATTTAGCATTGATTGCTAGTGCCTTGGGACATTTGGTTTACCTCGATTACCCAACAGAATTGTATCGTCAGCATGACGCTAATGTTCTTGGGGCAAGAACATGGTCCAAACGGATGAAAAACTGGTTAAAACCACATAAACTCGTTGAAAAATATTGGTGGTTAATTGATGCCAGTCAAACACAAGTGCGTTTTCTGTTAGACTTAAATTTATCACCAGAAAACAGAGAATTAGTTGAAAACTTTACAACTATTATGGATAAATCACTGTCTCAGCGTATCCACACTTTAAACAAATATGGTTTACGTAAGAACAGAAACTTCCATACGCTTGTCTTTAAAACACTAATTATTACCAAATTTGGTTATAGGAGAAATAAATGAAGTTCTTTAGTAAAGAAAATAAAATCTTATTAAGAGAAATGGTAAAAACGGACTTTAAACTTCGTTACCAAGGAAGTTTAATTGGTTACTTGTGGTCAATTTTAAAACCATTGATGCTTTTCACAATTATGTATTTGGTATTTATCCGTTTTTTGAGATTAGATGACGGAACACCTCATTATGCAATTGGTGTGCTTTTAGGTATGGTGACATGGTCATTCTTTCAAGAAGCTACAAATATGGGAATGGTGTCCATTGTTACTCGTGGCGATTTATTACGTAAAATGAACTTTTCCAAAGAAATCATTGTTGTTTCATCAGTAGTAGGAGCAGCGATTAACTACGGCATTAATCTTTTGGTGGTTTTTGTTTTTGCTCTTATTAACGGTGTTCATCTTAGTTGGAGTTTTCTAATTATTATTCCACTATTTATTGAATTAGCAATGATATCAGCAGGAATTGCTTTTATACTTGCAGCTTTATTTGTCAAATATCGTGACTTGGGACCGATTTGGGAAGTTGTAATGCAAGCTGGAATGTATGCTACACCTGTTATCTATTCATTGACTTTTATTATTCAAAAAAATCAAGTTACTGTGGCAAAATTGATGATGTTAAATCCATTAGCACAAATTATTCAAGATTTGCGTCATTATATTGTTTATTCAGGTAGTATGCGTGGCTGGGATCTTTATAATAATCATATTTGGGGAGTAATTCCTTATATCCTTCCAGTCTTAATTCTTATTATTGGATATACTATTTTCCATAAAAATGCTAAGAAGTTTGCGGAGATTTTATAATGTCAGATAAAGAAATTGCAGTAAAAGTTGACCACGTTAGTAAGTATTTTAAATTGCCAACGGAAGCAACACATAGTTTGCGTACAGCGCTAGTTAATCATTTTAAAGGAATTAAAGGGTACCGAGAACAACATGTTTTGAAAGATATTTCATTTGATGTTTACAAGGGAGAATTCTTTGGAATTGTTGGACGAAATGGTTCAGGAAAATCAACCCTTTTGAAAATCATCTCTCAAATCTATGTTCCCGAAAAAGGGAAAGTTATCGTAGATGGTAAAATGGTATCTTTTATTGAACTTGGTGTTGGATTTAATCCAGAGCTAACAGGACGTGAAAATGTTTATATGAATGGCGCTATGCTTGGTTTTACGACCGAAGAAATAGATGCTATGTATGATGATATCGTTGAATTTGCAGAACTTGAAGAATTTATGAATCAAAAACTCAAAAATTACTCAAGTGGTATGCAAGTTCGTCTAGCCTTTTCAGTAGCCATCAAAGCTCAAGGTGACGTGCTTATCCTTGATGAAGTGCTTGCCGTAGGTGATGAAGCTTTCCAACGTAAATGTAATGATTACTTCATGGAACGCAAAGCTTCAGGAAAAACGACTATTCTTGTAACCCATGATATGGGCGCAGTTAAGAAATATTGTAACCACGCTGTTCTTATTGAAAACGGTTTGGTTAAAGCATATGGTGATCCGTTTGATGTCGCCAATCAATATAGCTACGATAATACAGCTCCTTTGAAGGAGACACAGAAGGAACAAAACCAAGGTGATAATGCTGAAAAAGTAAAACCAAAGGTTGAAAATTTCAAGCTAGAATTATTATCTTCTAATCAGATTACTCCAAATGATAATATTAATTTTAAAATTGAGTATGATGTGATGGAAGACGTTGAAACATATATTGGACTATCGTTAACTGATATTGATCGCAATGTATGGATTTATAATGATAATACTTTGGATAATAAGACTAAGGGAATTGGACATAAAACAGCTTATTATTCATGTAAATTATCTTCAGTCAACAATTTGAAATTAAAATTGGAAGTGACTGTTAGAGACGTTGATGGAAACATGCTTGCATTTACAGATGCTACGACAAACCCTATTATTGTAATCAACAGAGATGATATCGCATCGGACGATATTTCTGCTTTAGATTCTGCAACAGGTATAATTCAAAGAAATGGAACTTGGAAGTTTAAATGAGTGAGACTTTAGTATCAGTTTTAGTAACTTGTTATAACCATGAAAAATACATTGAACAGTGTTTAAGAAGTATATTTAACCAAACTCATTATAATATTGAATTAATTGTATTAAATGATGGGTCAACAGATAATTCAGATCAGGTTATTAAGGAAACTCTTAAAGATTCTCCTTATAACAAAACTCATTATTTCGTTCATGACAATTCAGGAGTGGTAAGAACCAGAAATAAGGGCTTACAATTAATAAATGGTGATTTTTTTCTTTTTGTAGATAGTGATGATTATCTTGAAAAAAATTATGTTTCAGAATTATTGTACAGTCTTGAAAATAACGATGCTGATATTGCATATTGTAACTTAGTAAACCCTGAAAACGGTGCTGTGGTATTGCAAGCTAGAGAGTTTGACTTAAATACATTCTTAGTCGGTAATTATATTTCGTCGACTTCATTAGTTAGAACGTCTGTTTTAGGTGACGTAAAATATGATGATAGAATAAAACAACTTGAGGATTATGATTTCTTTTTAAATCTTGTTTTAGTAAGAAATGCGAAACCTATTGCTAATCATAGTACGTTTTTAAATTATCGAGTCTTTGATATTTCACGCTCAGCAAGAGGTGACCTTCTAAAATTCTATGAAGCATATATTTATATATTGACTAAGTATCAGGCAATTGCCAGCGATGAAATAGAACGTGCAATTGGTATTCACTTTGATAAAAATATTAATTTAGCTTTTGAAAATCAATATGTAAAAATCTATTATATTGCTGAAGGTGAAAATTTTAGCGGAGATAAGGTTCTTAAATATAAGTTTGAAGAGAAGGGATGCGTAGTATTCAATCTTCCAGAAGCAGTAACTACAGTTAGAGTTGATTTATCTGAGTTACCTAGTTTTTATAAGCGAGTTGCTTTGATTAGTCAGGAATCTGATACAGAAATTTTATCAAGTTACTCAAATGGTGATATCATTGGAAATTATGTTATGTTTAAAGGTTATGATCCTCAATTGATTTATGATGTTTCTACATCCAGTCAAAAAACTTTTAAACTAATTTATGAAATGTTTAATTTAGATGATATTAATCGTGAGGATTATATTGCTAAAGTTCTCTCTCGAGATTTGTCACATTTACAAAAAGAAGTTAGAGAATTGGAAGCGTATAGAGTAAAATTTAAACAAGTAAATGATGAAAGACACTATTATAAGCGAGAATTAGAGAAAATGGTTGTCGCCTATAACTCTGTTACGCATTCACGTCGTTGGAAAATTCCAACAGCAATCATCAACTTTTTTAGGAGAAAATAATGAAACGTTTATTATTGTACGTCCATTTTAATAAGTACAATCGTGTTAGTTCGCATGTTTATTATCAATTGACAAAAATGCGTCCACTTTTTTCTAAAGTAGTATTCATCTCAAATAGTTCAATTAATGAGCAAGATTATCATAAAATAGTCGAACTTCGATTAATGGATCAGTTTATCCAAAGAGAAAATTTTGGTTTTGATTTTGCTGCTTGGCGTGATGGTATGACTGCAGTTGGATTTGAAGAGCTGGCTACTTATGATTCTGTCACAATTATGAATGATACGTGTTTCGGTCCGTTGTGGGATATTAAAGATTACTATCTTGAGTATGAGAGTGATGATAGTGTTGATTTCTGGGGGCTAACAAATAACCGTGCTACTCCTAAATCTCGCTATACTCAAGGTTTTCGCGAGCATATTCAAAGTTATTTTATTACATTTAAAAAATCTGTTATTGTTTCTCCAGAGTTTAAAAATTTTTGGGAAAATGTGAAAAACTATACCAATGTTCAAGATGTTATTGATAACTACGAAACACAAGTAACGACAAAATTCTTGGATGCAGGATTTAAATATAAAGTCATTTTTAATACTGTAAATGAAGATGCAAGTCACATGTTACACGCTGATTTTTCCTTTTATCATCCAACGGCAATTTTAAGTCATAGAGTGCCGTTTATTAAAGTTAAGGCAATTGATAATAATCAGCATATTACTCCGTATCTTTTAGATGAGATTGCTAAACAATCGGACTATCCAGTAGATTTGATTGTTTCACATATGTCTGAAATTAATTTTCCTGATTTTAAATATCTTTTAGCGCGAAAATATGTTCAGACAGCAGCACCTGTTTCTTTATCAGATAAGAAAATAGCGGTGCATCTTCATGTCTTTTATGTTGATTTGTTAGAAGATTTCTTAGGAGCATTTAAAAATTTCCATTTTGCCTATGATTTATTCATTACAACTGATAATGATACTAAAAAATCGGAAATTGAAGCTATTTTAAATCAGAATGCTAAAAATGCTCGTATTTTTGTAACAGGTAATATTGGTCGTGATGTTTTGCCAATGTTGAAATTAAAAGAGTATTTGTCAGAGTACGATTATATTGGGCATTTCCATACTAAAAAATCTAAAGAAGCTGATTTTTGGGCAGGAGAATCATGGCGCAATGAATTAATTGATATGCTTATCAAGCCAGCTGATAATATTCTTGCTAATTTTGCAAATGATAAATTAGGTCTTGTTATTGCAGATATCCCAACTTTCTTTAGATACAATAAAATTGTAGATGCTTGGAATGAGCATTTAATTGCACCTGAAATGAATGATTTGTGGCAAAAAATGGGTATGACGAAAACTATTGATTTTAATAATTTCCATACCTTTGTCATGAGCTATGGTACTTTTGTTTGGTTTAAGTACGATGCTTTGAAACCACTATTTGAGTTGAATCTAACGGATAATGATGTTCCAGCTGAACCATTACCTCAAAATTCTATTTTACATGCTATCGAACGCCTTCTTGTCTATATTGCTTGGAATGAACACTATGATTTTAGAATTTCTAAAAATCCAATTGATATAACACCGTTTGTGGATAATAAACTCTATAACGAGCGCGGAGATAGTGCACCACATACCTATGTTGATTTCACACATATGGGTGGTATAAAAGGTGCTTTTAAATATATTTTTGTCGGACCAGCTAGAGCTGTTAAATATATTATAAAAAGAACTCTGGAGAAAATGACGCATGAAAGAAAAGGTTAAGAATGCTTTTTTAGAGGTTAATTGGCTAAAAATCCTACATTTCATACTTTTATTCATATTTTTATTTTATATCAATTTTTCCCTTATTAATTTTTCCTTGTTAAGGGAACAAATTAGCAACTTACCAAATCAATTTGTTACACTTAACATTTTTAATGTTATAGCATATATTATATCTATTTTAGGAGTAGCAATCTATTTATCAAATTATATTAAGAAACGCTTCTTTGTTGAATTAATAAGTGGTTATGTGATTTATTCGTTAGTCTCTTATTTTTTAGTTGTTACAAGAAATTTAAATAATGATGGATTTATTTGGTGGCATTTTTTTAAGAATGATTTTTTACAATACTCTTTTTTGCCAACAATCATCCTCATTGTAGGTCTAGCGACTCTGATTTTTCATATTTCTAATAGACTACAATTAAAAGAAAAGATAGATGGTTTCTTAGTTGAATTTGACTACTATCCAGCGATTTCTATTGGTCTTATCGCTTCACTAGCACTTAATGATAATCTATTTTTGGATATGATGTCAGAGAAAGTCGCAGATTTCATAGAAAAAGGAAACTACATTGATTATCTTTTAAATGTTGCAGGAAGTGTAGCGATAACATTAATTTTGAGTTGTCTTTTGGTTTATTTTGTTTTAAATTCATATACACCGTTGAAAGAAAATAGACCTAATTATGCTATTGTTGTTGTGCTAAGTTTCTTTTTAGCTCTAGTGTTTAATTATTTATTTCAATATGGTATCAAAAGTGATGGCGCAGTACTAGATCGTTATATTTTTCCTTCAGCAACGCTATTTCAGATAGTAGTCATTGCTTTATTTAATTTGCTCCTTTATATGATTGTTAATCATATTTTACGTACAACGACTTTTATTATTATTTTAGATATTATAATTACTGTTGCAAATAGTATAAAATTTAGTATGCGTAATGAGCCATTGTTGTTCAGCGATTTAAGTTGGATAAAAGAGATTAGACTGGTAATTTCTTATATTGATGTGACTCTAATTTTTTATTCTTTAATTGGTTTGGCAATAACAGTAGTGATCTTCTACATATTTAGAAATCAATTACTTAGAGGAGTGATTACAAAAAAATGGAAGGTGCGTTTAGCAACTATTGTCGGTATTTTAGCACTTTTTAGCTATGTATTTGCTGTATTTCTTCAACAAGAAGATGGTGATATAGCTGAAAATATACCAGTATTATCTAAATTAAATAACTATGAAAATATAGAATGGATGGGGCGAGAAACGGTTGCACGTAATCGTTCTTTAATGTTTGTTTGGTTAAAACAAATGACTTCGAAAAAAATGGAGAAACCTGAGGAGTATAGTAAAGAAAAGATTGAAAAAATTGTAAAAAAATATACTCATAAGGCTCAAGTTATCAATGCTTCTCGAAAAAATAATATTTCAGATCAAACGGTTATTTATGTTTTAAGTGAAAGTTTTTCTGATCCAAGTCGGATTTCAAATGTGAATTTAACAACTGATCCAATTCCAGTAATTCGTTCTGTAAAAGAATCTACGACCAGTGGATTAATGAAATCAGACGGTTATGGTGGTGGAACAGCTAATATGGAGTTTGAGACATTGACTGGGTTGCCAATGTATAACCTTTCAGCATCAGTTTCAACGTTATATACTGATGTTGTTCCTCAAATGACTTATTTCCCATCTATTAGTGATTTTTATAGTTCTGAAGATAAGTATGTCATTCATTTAGGTGATGCAACTACCTATTCGCGTAAGGAAGTGTATCGTGAATTAGGCTTTGATACTTTTATTGCTGAGAGTAATGGAACTGAAAGGGCAAAACATTTGGAACATTATGGTGTATATCCGAGTGATGCTTCAACTTATCAAACTGTCCTAGATAATATTGATGAGAGTAAGAATCAATTCTTTTCAGTGATAACATACCAAAATCATGCACCATGGAATTTAGATGAAGAATCTGAAGTAGGGGGATCTGGTGAAGGATTTTCACCTGGTGAGAATTATTACATGGATAATTATGCCAAATTACTGTATCAAACAGACCAAGCTACTCAAGAGTGGCTACAGGAATTATCGCAAATTGACCAAAAAATTACAGTTGTTTTCTATGGAGACCACTTACCTGGCTTCTATCCACAAGAATCATTTATCGACAATCCTGCCGGACAATATCAAACAGATTATTTTATTTGGAGTAATTATTCAACGGACGTATTATCATATCCTCTGGTTAATTCAAGTGATTTTCCGGCTGAGTTATTAGCAGTAACAAACTCAAAAGTCTCTCCATATTATGCTTTGTTAACTGAAGTTCTTGAGAATGCTAGTGTTGATAAGGAAAAATTAACTACTGAACAAGAAAAAATAGCAAATGATTTAAAACTTGTTGAGTATGATATGGTTTCAGGCAAAGGATACTTGAAGTCATATAAATCTTTTTTTAAGGTGACTAATTAATTATGAAAATGAAAAAATTTATTTTACCACTCTACTATGCTTTTATAAGCTTCTTATTCACGTTAGAGTCTATTATTTATATTAATGATGCCGGAGATCAGACTAACTTTGCTCATATGGCTCAAAAATTTGGCTTTTTTGAATTTGCTATTTATCGCTATAAAACATGGTCAAGTAGATTGTTGATTGAATCAGTTACAATGTTTATGTCAAATCATTATTTGCTATTTAAAGTAACTATGCTTATTTCTGTAGCAATTTTTTTCTATTGTTTTAATGGAATTTTTCTAAAAGAAGAGAAGTACAGAAAATTACAATTTGTATCGCCTGTTATTTTCCTACTTTCTTTTCCAAGTTTGTTTTTCACAAGTGCTGGTTTGATTGCAACAGTTACTAATTATCTTTTTCCAATGATTGCCTTTGTTATTGCATGGTATTGTATTTTACAAAAGAAACGCTTATATACTTTGGTATCTCTACCATTTTTTATTTTTGCTTGCATGCAAGAACAGTTTACTGTTTATGGATTTATTTTATTTATCTATTTATTCATTAAGTCATATTTAGATAATCGAAGAGTAGATAAAAATTATTTGATTGCAACCATTGTATCTTTTGTAGGGATTGTTTCTGCTTTACTATCACCAGGAACTGCTAATCGTGTACTTTATGAATCAAAACTATGGTATCCTGACTTTGAAAATCTATCTTTTCCTATAAAGGTTATCAAAGGATATTTAGAGACTAATCGTGTATTATTTGTTACTTCTGAGTTGAATATTGTTTTTCTTTTCCTTTGTTTGCTTATTGTGGCTACGATTGTTAAAAAACAATATTTTTCAGCTTTTATTTCAGGAACAATTATTTACACTATTATTATTCATAGATTTGGTATAAGTAATTTGTTGACTGCTGTTCAAAGAATTATTGATGACCAAAATGATAGGTCTGATACAAGTTACTTTAGTATAAAAGAAAATCTTTATTTATTAGTCCTATACACTTTAATTTTATGTGTAATCGGAGTGATTGTATTCTTAATTTTTAAAGAGTGGAAAGATGGTTTGACGGCTATTGTTATTTTAGCAGCTGGATATGCTGCACGAATGACAGTATCATTATCACCAACTATTTATGCTTCAGGTGTTAGAACATATACTCCTCTAATTTTTTCATTATTAATTGTTATTTTAATGATTGTGAAGGAAATATATTTTGATTTTAAAAAATATAATTCAATTAGAGAGAAGGAAAATGTAGCAATTTGAAGTTTTTAACCTTTTTATAAGGAGAAGTCTTTTGAAATTTCTTGTCTTTTTAGGAGAAAAAGCCATCCTTGTGTGGTCATTCTTGTTATTTTTACTTTTAGGAATATCAAGTATTTTAGTAAGAACTAATATGCCGATGGATGGTTCTGAACTATCAAATATGCAAACAAATGGAATAGTTTTTTTCATTAGCTTAGCTGTTTTTCTTGTTTTGTTGTATTTTTTGTGTTCGTTAGTTTTTATTAAAGAATCTTACTTATTTATTTTTGGAACTATTTTTTATCTTATCTTTGGGGTTTATTTGATTCTTCATCAAAACGATGTGCTTCGCCATGATGCTTTAGCTGTTTTGGAGGCGGCTAAAGCATTGAATAATGGTGATTTTCAAATTTTGACGGATGTTTCGGGGTATCTTCACAAATATCCCCATCAACTTGGTTTGGTTAGCTTTGAACGTTTAATTTTGACGCTGTTTGGTGAGGCGAATGTTAAGGTATTTTTCATTTTAAATTTACTGATGGCAATAGCTGATAATTTCTTTCTTTGGAAAATAACTCGGCGTTTATTTAAAAAAGAAAGTATTTCAAAATTAGTTATTCTATTATCATTCGTCTTTTTCTCACACCTTTTCAATATTTTATTTGTTTATGGATTAACTTATGCTCTTTTCTTTGCAATTATAGGACTTTATTTTTTACAAATTTACTTTGAAAAAAGAACATGGTTCACGTTAATATTAAGCATTGTTTTTTTGACACTATCAGATATTATTAGGAATAATTATATTATTTTAATAGCATCTATCCTTATTGTTTTAACATTAGATTTTCTTCGCAATAAAGCTAAGAAGAATTTAGCGTTTATAGTTATTCTGTTATTTTCAATTTTTGCAAGTAATCATGCGATATCTGGTTATTATAAAAATTTAGCTAACACATCAAATCTAGAAGGAGAACCCAAAATAGCTTGGATAGCAATGGGATTGAATGACACTCCGCTTTATAATCGTGTTGCTGGTTGGTACGATGCGTATGTTGAAAATGTTTATAATGAGTATAATGGAGATAGTGAAGATATCGAAAAGGCAAGTGAAGAACAGATTACTAGCCGAATCAATTACATGATTAAGCATCCTAAATACGCATGGAATTTCTTCAAGAATAAATTTCTTTCAACGTGGACAGATAGTCTGTTTGAATCTATTTGGTCTGGTCCAGTTACTAAGATGCCTGTTGAAGGTCAGAAAATTACTGGGCGTTTAATGGACAGTATTTATCATGGGAAAACAATCTATAAGCTACTGTATTATTTTTCAGCATTATTATTGGTTGTGATATATTTGAGTGTTATTCCAAGCATTTTTAGTCAATTCATTCAAAAGAAGTCGGTCAATCTTTATCTTTTAATTCCTTTAATTTATCTATCTGGTGGTTTTATTTTTCACCTTATTTGGGAAACGAAGAGTCAGTATGTGTACCCATATGTATATCTATTGTTACCATTATCTGCTTTTGGACTAGATTATATTACAACATATGTAAAGGAATTAAGAACTTCTTAATTTATAGTAGTAAAAAATGATGGAAATATACTTTCCTCATTTTTTGTAAAAACTTTATGATATACTAGGAAACGTAAGAAGTGTAAAACCAGCTTGTGAAAGGATTATTATTAAGATGAAAAAACTATCTATCGTTGTTCCTTGTTACAATGAGCAAGAAACAATTTACCCATTTTTGGAAGAAACTCAAAAAGTCGAGCAAAAGTTAAAAAATCATTTGGTATTTGATTATATTTTTGTTAATGACGGTTCAAAGGATGAGACATTGAACGTATTGCGTGATGTTGCAAGTCGCTTTCCTAACGTTCATTACTTATCTTTTTCACGTAACTTTGGAAAAGAAGCAGGGCTTCTAGCAGGACTTGAAGCTGCTGACGGTGATTTGATTACAGTTATGGATGCGGATTTACAAGATCCACCTGAGCTTCTAATTAATATGTATCAAAAGATTTTAGAAGGGTATGATGTTGTTGGAACACGTCGTGCCGACCGTAAAGGTGAACCTGTTATTCGTTCTTTCTTTTCTAAGATGTTTTATAAAATAATAAATGCTGTTTCAGATACAGAAATGGTAGATGGTGCGCGTGATTTCCGTCTGATGACTAGACAAGTTGTTGATAGTATTTTAGAACTTGGTGAAGTCAATCGTTTTTCAAAGGGAATTTTCTCATGGGTTGGTTACGATGTGACTTACATTGCTTATGAAAATCGCGAGCGTGTCGCTGGTGAAACGTCATGGAACTTTTGGAGTTTATTAAAATACTCAATGGAAGGGTTCATCAACTTTTCTGAAGCGCCATTGAATCTTTCTTTGTGGGCTGGTGCGGTATCATTTTTAGCATCAATTTTAGGAATTTTATTTATTATTGTTCGAAAATTGACTATCGGTGGAAGCGTTACTGGTTGGGCAAGCCTAGTTTGTATTATCTTATTCATTGGTGGTATCCAACTGCTTGCTCTTGGAATCATTGGAAAATACATTTCCAAAATTTTCCTTGAAACCAAAAAACGCCCAGTTTACATTGTAAAAGAAAAAGGGTAAATTATATTAAATAATACCAGATTTTATAGCTGTTTTTCCGAATTATATAGTGTAAACACATTATACAAAGAAGGAGAACAGCTTTTTGAGTAAACTTAAAACAGCTTTATTGTCAACGGTTGTACTAGGTGCAACTTGTCTTTCTCAAACGGTTATGGCGGATCAACAATCGGATGCTCTAGTAACTAAAACACCGTTTGATCTTGCTAGTAAAACATTTGAAGTGACTGCTCAAAAGTCAGAAAACGGCAAGGATATTACGCATATCGATGTTGCTGTTTGGTCGGAAGAAAATGGTCAAGATGACCTAAAATGGTATTCAGTTGATGCTTCAAATAATCAGGCAAAGGCAACGGTTAATTTAGCAGATTATGGCAATCGTGCTGGTAATTATATTACCCATGTGTATACAACTTACGCTGATGGAAGTCGTTCAGGAATTGCGTTGGAGAATACGAAAATTAATCCTGAAGCTCCCAATATCTTCCTTAAAGATGGTAGTATTAGAATGTCGACAGCTACTTATGCACCAACAAATGGGACAATCTATTACGCAGTTTGGTCAGAAGAGAATGGCCAAGATGATATTAAGTGGTACGCTGACAATGGAACAGGAACCACTGTCGCTGATTTAAAAAATCATAGTGGGTATGGAAAATATAACATTCATACCTATTTGGCACAAGGTGGAAAAATGATGGGAATCAGTGGTCAAGACATTGTCATTAATAAACAAGAAGTTTCGTATCAGATTAACAAAGTTAACGATACAACTTACGATGTATTAGTAACTAATGTGCCAGAATACATTACTTCGGTTTCTGTCCCTGTGTGGTCTAACGCAAATGGTCAAGATGATATAAAATGGTACACTACTACTAAAATAGGTGATGGTACTTATAAGGCGCAAATTAATCTAGCTAACCATGGTTATGTATCAGGAGATTATAGTGTTCACATTTATGGTCAGAATGCGATCACTAATAATTTTGAAGGCTTAAAAGGAACGTCAGGATTTAGAGCAGATAATGTTCCAAATCAGAATACTACCCCAACTCCTCGTATCACGACTTACATCAATGAAACGAATACTTACCCTGTTGGTCAGTGTACTTGGGCGGTGAAATCATTAGCGCCATGGATTCCAAATTGGCTTGGTAATGCAGGTGGTTGGGCAGTTAATGCGCATGCAAAAGGATTTAGAGTAGGAACAACACCAAGAGTTGGTTCAATTGTCGTTTGGCCTAATGATGGTGGTGGCTATGGTCACGTCGCTTATGTTACAGATGTTGCAAGCAATACTCGTATTCAAGTTAAAGAAGCAAACTATGCTGGTAAGCAATATATTGGTAATTTCCGTGGCTGGTTTAACCCACTTGATTCTTTCTGGGGAGGAAATGTTTCATACATTTATCCAGATTAATTTCTTATTTTAAGGTAGCGATTTTGAAATCGTTACCTTATTTTTTGTGGCTTAAGCTAATGCGCTTGAAGGGCTTTCAAAATCATGTTACAATGGTTTTGAGGAAAGATAGAAAGAGGGGAATTGATTTGAAAAAGAATATCCTTCGCAGCTGCCTAGTATCTCCGATTATTATAGGAGCTTTTTTGAGCTCGGGGCAAGTTTTTGCTGATGAAAATACAGCAACTCCGGCAACGACAGTAACTGAGAATGTTCAAACATCGGTAGAACAAGCTAATGCAGAGCAATTAACTAATGATATTGAGATTTCTGATAAAAAGGAAACATCTGACTCAACACCTGAGATTCAAGATGATTCTCAAAATATAGCCGATGCTGATAATCAAAATTCAGCAGTTCTTGACAGTCAAGAAACTGAGACTAATGATAGCAATAATGCAAGTCTGGTAACTCCTTCAAATTCTGAAAACAAGGAAGGTGTTGAAACATCTGGAAATACTGATAGTGATACTTCAGCAAACATAGATAACAAGAACGATGAATCAGCTGATGAAGACTCTACGGTATCAATTATTAAGGACACCAAAGTTGCGACAGCAAATGTTCAAGCTGTCAGTCAAAAAGTACTCAATCAACTGGCTGCATCAAAAGTAGCAGTGAAAGAAGTAACTAGCGCTAGCTTGACTAATAAAGGTTTTGACATTCAGTACAACCAAGCCATTCCTGCGGGTGCTAAAATCATGTTTGCGGTTTGGTCAGATGTTAATGGTCAAGATGACTTGATTTGGTACACTGCTGATAACAATGGCCATGCTGTTGCCAAATACACTGGCTCATACGGCAAATACTACATTCACACTTACCAAAACCTGAACGGTCAAATGACAGGTTTGAATGGTCGTTCCATCGATGTGCCAAAACCGAGCGCCAAGGTAACAATCACTAAAGTTGATGGAACAACTTACAAAGTTACCGTGAGTGATCTTCAAGCCTATATCACTAGTATTCAACTACCAACTTGGACTGAAAAAGGTGGTCAGGATGATATCAAGTGGTATAGTACAAGCCAAAATGCGGATGGTACTTTTACTAGAACTTTCAGCATTGCAGATCACAATATGGAAAGCGGCCAGTACAATGTTCATGTATACGGAACAAGTACTGTGACCAACTCGCTAACAGGTCTGACTGGAACAAGTTTCCAAGGCGATTATAAGTTTGGTGATGTCCATGTGGAGGCCAAGCTAACACAAAACGGTATCAAGATTGATATGCCAAGCGACGTTAGCTCAGACATGACGGTTTATCACGCGGTTTGGTCAGCTAAGAACGACCAAGACGATATTGTTTGGTACAAAGTTCCTGCAAATGGCCAAATGACAGCCAAATACACAGGCGATTACGGCACATACCTTATTCATACTTATGGTGTCATTAAAGGTCAAATGGTATGCTTGAGCGCCACAAGCATTGACGTTCCAAAGCCAAGTGCCAAAGCAACCATCACCAAAGAAAGTGCGACAACTTATAAAGTAACCATTACTGACGTCCCCGTCTATATTGATAGTATTCAAGTACCAACTTGGACAGAAGCGAACGGTCAAGATGACATTCAATGGTATAAGGCTACTAAAGCAGCAGATGGTTCTTACTACGTTATCTTTAGCGAAGCGACTCATAACTTTGAATCAGGTACATACAATGTTCACGTGTATGGTAATAGTCGTGTCACAAATAGTTTGACTGGCCTTCTTGGCACACGCTTTGAAGCAGGCTACAATTTTGGTGATGTTCATGTAGAAGCAAAACTCACTCAAAATGGTATTGCGATAAGCATGCCAAGTGATGTTAGCTCAGCTGTACAAGTTTTACATGCGGTTTGGTCAACTAAAAATGACCAAGATGATCTCAAGTGGTACAAAGTTCCTGCAAATGGCCAAGTAACAGCAGCCTATACAGGTGATTACGGTACCTATCTCATTCACACTTATGCCGTGATTAATGGAAAAATGACTTGCATCAGTGCGACAAGTATTAACGTACCAAAACCGGAAATTAAGACAACCATCACCAAAGAAAGTGATATCAGTGTTAAAGTGACAGTTTCAAACGTTCCTGTTTATGTGACAGGGATTACTCTTCCAGTTTGGACAAGTTTGAATGACCAGGATGACATCAAATGGTATAAGGCTACTAAACAAGCAGATGGTACTCATGTGTTAACATTCTCGCCAAAACAACATAACTTTGAATCAGACCACTATAACATTCACGTATATGGTCAAAGTCAAGTTAGTCATTCTCTTGAAGGCTTATCAGCGACAAGTGGTGTGGATTTAGCACCTGAAAAATACGTAACTGCTCCATCAGTAACGGTTCAGAATCATGATGCTCAAAAAGGAACATTAACGGTTACAGTCTCTGAGACAAGCACAAGTAAGCAATTGAAATTCATTCGTGTAGCGGCTTGGTCAGAAAGTAATCAATCTAACCTTTACTGGTACACAACATCAGATATTACTAATGGTACAGCAAGCTTAACAGTAGATGAAAAGTATCATAACTACATCAAAGGTAACTATACGGTTCATGTTTATGTAGATTTCACAGATAACACAACATCTGGTTTTAATCTTGGAACTTATGCTTTGAATGCTGATAAACCAGTGTATGCTCCGTCATACTTCATTGACATCAGTAGTCATAATGGCGTTATTTCAGTTAGTGAATTCCTATCATTGAAGAGTCAAGGAATTACAGGTGTGGTTGTTAAATTGACAGAAGGAACAAGTTATACCAATCCATATGCAAGTTCTCAAATTAGCAACGCACAGGCAGCTGGTTTGAAAGTTTCAGCTTATCATTATTCACATTATGAAACGGCTGCGGAAGCTAAAGCCGAAGCGCAATATTTTGTAAATACTGCTAAGTCAATGGGGCTTTCTGGTGCGACAACTATGGTTAATGATATGGAAGAGCAGGCAATGCTTAGAAGTGATTTGAATGCTAATACACAAGCTTGGAAAGACGAGATGAATCGTCTTGGTTACAACAATAACGTTTATTACACAATGGCATCTTGGCTTGATGTTAAAGGTGGAAAATTCAACACTTCAAAATTTGGCATGTCAAATCTTTGGGTAGCGCATTATTTGTACTCTACTCAGTATTTGGATCAAGAATCTGCTAAATCATTGTCTTATTATTCAAATAGCGCTGCATGGCAGTATACAAGTGTATCACCAAAATTATCTCATCCACTCGATGAAAGTATTGATTATACTGGTCGCTTCACGTGGTAAAGGAGGTTACCAATGAAAAAGAAATTGAGATGTTACCTAACCTTACTTTTGTCTTTAGGATTACTAGCGGCGTGTTCTACGCATTCGCAAAATAGTACCAATCAGAGTTCTTCGTCAACTACCGTAAGTAGTAGTGTCAAAAAATCAACAAGTTCAAGTGAGACAAGCACATCATCAACTGTTTCATCTGAATCAGAAGAAGCATCATCAACAGAAGTTACGTTAGCTCCACTTAATACAGGTGCTATTTTGAAAGCAGACTATTCAACAATGGCTGGAACGTGGCAGAATGCTTCTGGGGAAACTCTGATGTTTAATGATGCAGGATTGGCAACAGAAGGCTTAACGGCTGATTTTCTGGATATCGATCAAAATGGAATCTTACTCTTAGATGTTCAAACAGGGTCAAAAACAAATGTGACACTTTACATTGTACCTGCTAATACTAGCTTTTCTAGTGATTATTTGAACGGACAAAGTGATAGTTCTGAGGTATCAAAAGACCGTATAATTTCTTCTGCCGATATTAGTTCTGGAGATATCGCTAACAAAGCTTATTATCATGTATCAGAATAAAAGTCTTAAATTTTAAAACGAACTCGTTTATTAATTTCAAAACTCGTTAAAAAATAGTCCACTGGACTATTTTTTTATGCTATAATGGTAATGAAAAAGATAGAGGTGAATAATGTCTTACGAAAATTTATTAAATCGTTTTTTAAGCTACGTGAAAGTGAATACGCGTAGTAATCCTGATAGTACTACAACACCTTCAACTCAGACTCAAGTTGACTTTGCATTAAATGTTTTGAAACCTGAGATGGAAGCGGTTGGTTTGCAAGATGTACACTATTTGACAAATGGCTATCTTGTTGGTACTTTACCAGCTAACGATTCAACAAAAACACGAAAAATTGGTTTTATCGCACACATGGATACGGCTGATTTTAACGCTGAAGGTATCAAGCCACAAGTTATTGAAAATTATGCAGGTGGCGCTATTGAACTTGGTCAATCCGGTTATGCCCTCAACCCAGAAGAATTTCCAAATTTAAATAATTACCTTGGTCAAACCTTGGTAACAACTGACGGAACAACCCTTCTTGGTTCTGATGATAAATCAGGTATTGCTGAAATCATGACAGCCGTTGAATACTTGGTAGCTCATCCTGAAATCAAACACGGTGAGATTCGTGTTGGTTTTGGTCCTGACGAAGAAATCGGTGTCGGTGCTGATAAATTCAATATTGATGATTTCAACGTTGACTTTGCTTACACGGTCGATGGTGGACCACTTGGAGAAATTCAATACGAAACATTTAGTGCAGCTGCTTTGGAAGTTGATTTCATGGGACGTAACGTTCACCCAGGAACAGCTAAAAATCAAATGATTAACGCTTTGCAACTAGCGATTGATTTCCATAACCAACTACCAGAAAATGAACGTCCTGAAAATACAGAAGGCTATGAAGGCTTCTTCCATTTACACGGTATGGAAGGTACTGTGGAAAAAGCGCACAGCTCATATATTATCCGTGATTTTGAAGACGACTCATTTGAAAATCGTAAAAAATTGGTTCAAGAAATCGCTGATAAGATGAATGCTGAATTAGGTAAAGAAAGTGTCATTGTCAATCTTCATGACCAATACTACAATATGAAAAAAATCATTGAAAAAGACATGTCACCAGTTGAACTTGCTAAGGAAGTCATGGAAGATTTGGAAATCAAGCCAGTCGTCGAGCCAATTCGTGGTGGAACAGATGGTTCAAAAATCTCATTTATGGGAATTCCTACACCAAACCTATTTGCAGGTGGTGAAAATATGCATGGTCGCTTTGAATTTGTCAGTCTTCAAACAATGGAAAAAGCTGTGGATGTTATTATCGGCATTGTCCAAAAATAACCTTAAGCTTTACATAAGTATTGTTTGTTAGAATAGACTAATGGAGGACTGTTATGATTAAAATCTTTGGAAAGATGCGATACCATTGGCAACCTGAGTTATCTTGGTCAATTATCTATTGGTCAATTGCTGTAGCGCCAATGTTTATCGGCTTATCATTACTGTTTGAGCGGACAAAAATACCAAGTCAATTTTTTATCTTATTTGCTATCTTTATTGTGCTGGTTGGTCTTGGTTTTCATCGGTATTTCGTTATCGAAGAAAATGGAAGATTACGGATTGTTTCTTTGAATCCTTTTAAAAAATCAAGCGTAGCGATTGCGCAGATTAAAAAGATTGAAGTCAACAAATTTGGTATTATCATAAAAATCAAAAATCAGCCAGACCGTATTTTTTATATGAGAAAATGGCCTAAGAAATACTTTTTAGATGCTTTGGCAGTTCATCCTGACTTTCTTGGTGAAGTAGAATTGATAGACAATTTTATCAAGCTGGATTACTTTGAAGCTTACAAGGCTAACAAAAAAGCTCCTACAAAATCGTAAGAGCCTTTGTTGGGCAAGATTTGATAGCAGTGAGGGTGTCTTGATCTGAGCTAGGAACAACTTTTTCTAAGTCCTCAGAATCAGCAAATTTTACGATACCGTCATCATGGTAATCAAAAAGTTTAGAATATGTCTGGCATAGGCCGCAAGCAATACATTTTTCGGGAATTATTGATACTTTCATAGTATTATTGTAATATGAATTGATTTATTTAACAAGGGGACATTATGGCAAAACAACCGTGGGAAGAAAAAGTAGTCGATGATAACGAAATTAAAATCAGCCGTAAAACAAAAGGCTCTGTTGTTAGTACGCCTTTGTTGACAGCGTTGCTTAGTATTTTCTTTGTCATTGTGGTTGCGATTTTGTTTGTTGTTTTTTACACTTCAAATCGTGGTAGTGATAAAGCATCAGAAACATCGAATTTTTATAGTGCATCATCATCTAGCGTTGTTTCTTCGTCGTCAGAAGCGTCATCAACAGAAGCGTCATCAACAGATGCAAGTTCAGATGATACAACTGAATCTTCAAGTTCTACTGGTAGCCGCGACACTATTACTGTTTTATCAGGAGAAGGTGCAGCTTCTATTGCAGCACGTGCAGGCATTTCAGTTGAAAGACTCTATGAGCTTAACCCTGACCACATGACATTGGGCTATTGGTATGCTAACCCAGGAGATGAAGTTTATATTAATTAGGAAGAAAAGGAAATCATGAAATCAATTAGAATTGCGATTGATGGTCCTGCTTCAAGTGGAAAGAGTACAGTAGCCAAGATTATTGCTAAAAATCTTGGCTATACTTATCTTGATACTGGAGCAATGTATCGTTCAGCAACTTATCTAGCTTTGCAAAATGAATTAACAGAAAACAACGTTCGAGAAATTTTAGAAGCTTTGTCTAAGCACACTATTTCTTTTGGACGTGCCGAAGATGGTAGTCAAACTGTTTTTGTTGGTGACAAAGATGTGACACTTGCTATCCGCCAAAATGATGTGACAAACAACGTTTCTTGGGTGGCAGCTATACCAGAAGTTCGCGAAGAACTGGTTGAGCAACAACGTCGCATTGCTAAAAATGGTGCTATCATCATGGATGGTCGTGACATTGGAACGGTTGTTTTACCAGATGCAGAATTGAAAATTTTCTTGATTGCGTCAGTAGAAGAACGAGCAGAGCGTCGTTTTAAAGAAAACCAAGAAAAAGGTATTGAAACGGATTTTGAAACATTGAAGCGTGAAATTGCAGAACGTGATTACAAAGACAGTCATCGTAAAGTTTCACCGTTGAAAGCTGCTGATGATGCCATTACTTTTGATACAACTGGTGTTGATATCGACGGTGTTGTCAAATTTATTCAAGAAAAAGCAGAAAAAATTATTGACATGGATTAGTCTCTGTGATAGAATAGAGGCAATGAGAAAAGCAGAAGTGAGAACTTCTCGCCTTGCGACTAAGGTTGTCTGGCCCAACATGTCAAAGATTCCTTCGGGAATACTATGTATGTACGGGCTTGGTTTGTCAAGTCCGTTTTTGTTTTTCTCTAAAAAAATAAAGAGGTGAAAATCATAGCTAAGAAAGATCTATTCATTAACGATGAAATCCGCGTTCGCGAAGTTCGTCTCGTTGGTCTTGATGGTGAACAACTAGGAATTAAAACATTATCAGAAGCACAAGCTATTGCTGATGACGCTAATGTTGACTTGGTTTTAATTCAGCCACAAGCTACGCCACCTGTTGCAAAAATTATGGACTATGGAAAGTTCAAATTTGAGTATCAAAAGAAACGTAAGGAACAACGTAAAAAACAAAGCGTTGTGACTGTTAAAGAAGTTCGTCTTAGCCCAGTTATCGATAAAGGTGACTTTGAGACTAAACTTCGTAACGGCCGTAAATTCCTTGAAAAAGGAAACAAAGTGAAAGTCTCAATTCGCTTTAGAGGTCGTATGATTACTCACAAGGAAATTGGAGCAAAGGTATTGGCGGAATTTGCAGAAAGAACGCAAGATATTGCTATTATTGAGCAACGAGCTAAGATGGATGGACGTCAAATGTTCATGCAACTTGCTCCAATTCCTGACAAAAAATAATTGTCAATTTTAAATATTTTAAGAGGAGAATTCTAAAATGCCAAAACAAAAAACTCACCGCGCATCAGCTAAACGTTTCAAACGTACAGGTTCTGGTGGATTGAAACGCTTCCGTGCGTTTACTTCACACCGTTTCCACGGTAAAACTAAAAAACAACGTCGTCATCTTCGCAAAGCCGCTATGGTGCACTCAGGAGATTTCAAACGTATTAAAGCAATGCTTTCAGGTCTTAAATAAGAATAAAGCATTTACTCAATATTATTAAGAATTATTTGGAGGAGAATATAAATGGCTCGTGTTAAAGGTGGCGTTGTATCACGCAAACGTCGTAAACGTGTATTGAAACTTGCTAAAGGTTACTACGGTGCAAAACATATCTTGTTCCGTACTGCAAAAGAACAAGTAATGAACTCTTACTACTATGCATACCGTGACCGTCGTCAGAAAAAACGTGATTTCCGTAAACTTTGGATTACACGTATCAATGCAGCAGCTCGTATGAATGGTTTGTCATACTCACAATTGATGCACGGTTTGAAATTAGCTGAAATCGAAGTTAACCGTAAAATGCTTGCTGATTTAGCAGTTAACGATGCAGCAGCTTTCACAGCTCTTGCAGATGCAGCTAAAGCTAAACTTGGTAAATAAGAATTAAAACAAACGTAAGTTCTACTTACAATCAATTAAGAGTGCTAAGCTTACAGCTTAGTGCTTTTTTTGTATTCAATATAATAAAACATGTGAACTATTTATATCATTACCTGATGCGCTATGATTTAGACGTTAAGAATTTTGAAATAGCGTGTTCGGGATTACCGTCGAAAAACGGTGATAAGATATTGTTGGCAAGGCAGGATTTATTATTTACTTGTGAGTTCGATTTTGGGTCTGCTAGAGTAATTAGAATGTAACTTCGACTTGGAAGGTGACCATAGGAGTACTAGAAAAAGATTATTTTCACTTATTGGTATAAGGCAAAAAACAACCAATCACTAAATGTAATAGTGATTGGTTGTTTTGATTATGTTAATTATGGGTTAGGAGCCGTCACTTGAACTTGATGACGATAAACTGCTGCTAGAGCTTGATGAGCTACTGTGCAGTTGCATATAGCTTGGAGCTTTAAAGAGGTCAACGGTAGATTGGTTACCATTTTCGCTATACAAGCTTGTCGATTCATCACCTAGTTTTTTCTCTATCGATTTCAGGCTCTTCAAGGAGTCGGAGTAGGAAATCGACGAACTATCAACGGTTTCTAAACCAGTATCTGTATCAAAGCGGAGTAAATCTCCCGACTGGACTTCGTCACTAACGGAAAGCTGTTTAACAACGGCATTGCGGATCTCTTTTGTTGCCGCCGTAGTGCTTTCATCTGGGTTGGTGATTTCTTCACCAGTCGCTGTGTAGTAGAGATGTCCACTATAGCTTGTGTATGTAGGTGTGATATAATATCCAGCTGTTCTGAGAGCAACAGTTTGAGCGTTATCCTCAGAAAGCAAATCTTGTCCAAGTTGAACATAGTTGCTAGTATCGACACCAAGCAAGTGAAGAAGTGTAGGTAAGGCATCAACCTCACCACCATAGGTGTCGCTAATAAAGCCGTCTGTGTACCCTGGAATGTGAATCATAAATGGAACACGTTGGAGCATAGCATTATCGTACTCTGTCCAAGTTTCTGAATCTTTACCTAGTAGAGGAGCTAGGTTAGTATTTCTTGAATTTGAAATACCGTAGTGATCCCCATAAAGCACGATAATAGAATTGTCATATAAACCAGATTCTTTTAAGTAATTGAAGAAAGCCTCAATGGCAGAATCAAGGTAATTAGCTGTAGCGAAGTAACCATTAATGGTCTCATCATCAGTTTGAGCTAGTGGGAAACCTTCTTCATCAGATTCTCCGGCCAAGCTAGTGTAAGGATAGTGGTTACTTACTGTGATAAATTTCGTATAGAATGGTTGTTGAAGGTGTTCTAAATACTTAATAGAATCAGCAAACATGTATTTATCATTCAAGCCATATTGGAATGAATTTTCATCAGTTTGCTCTTGGAAATATGATGAATCAAAGAAGTAGTCATATCCCCACTGTTTATAAGTATTGTTACGATTCCAGAACGAACCGACATTACCATGGAATACAGCGCTAGTATATCCGCCTGTTTGAGCAAGAATAGAAGGAGCAGCAAACGCTGTATTATCTCCACCATAGTTAACCATATATGATCCACTGCTAAGTCCGAAAAGCGATGTTTCCATTAATGTTTCGGCATCGGAAGTCTTACCAGCTTTAACTTGGTTAAAGAAGTTTGAAAAAGAAATAGTTGAGTTTGAGTGATATAGCGAATTAAGGAATGGTGTTACTTCATAAGATTGTCCATCAACTTCCAGTTTGTAGTCAATCAAGAATTGTTGGAAACTTTCCAAATGAATAACGATAACATTTTTCCCTTGAGCAATACCATAATACTTAGAGTTTGGTGCTGCATAATGTTCTGAGACGTATTCTTTAACCTCGGTCAAATCGTCAGCAGTTGCTTCACTACGTTCTTTTTCAGCTTGATAAGTTTGGTTAGCACTATAGACAGTGAAAGATGGTAAACCAAGCGCTCTAACGACATAGACATTTGAGAAACCACGAGTTAGCAGTTCAGGTCTATCAATTTCCGCCGTAAAAAGGTTGATAGAGAAAAGCAGAGCCGATAATGCTGTAATCGCAAAACTAGCACGTTTGTTGAAAGGACGTTTATCTGTTTTTATTTTTTTTGTAGCAAATAAAATAATTAAGATAATGTAATCAAAGATATAGACAATATCCCAAACTCGCAGTAGATTTAAGGCAGCATCTCCTAAACCAGCAGAAACCTTACTACTTGCAAACATTGCACTAACAGTAATAAAATCAGAAAACTCACGGAAATAAATGGCGTTAGCGATAAGTAGAATATTTAAAATAGTGTAAATAATCCAACTAACGGCATAAAAAACACGTGTCCTCTTTATATAAAGGCTTAATCCAAGTAAAAGCAAACTCAGCGGAATGGGGTTGATTATTGAAAGGAAAACTTGATATAAATTTTCCAAATCAAGACTAAAGTCAACATGGTAAGCCCACATGGTTTTTAGCCAGTACATAAACAAAAGCGTCAAAATGAATCCCAAACGTGTGTTTAGCACGTGTGAGATAACTTGTTTCAATTTTTTCACTGTAGGAACTTCCTTTATTTTTTTCCTAAAGATAAAATCTCAGTTTCAATTATATCATAAACATTTTTGTTATGTGTGAGAAATATAAAATTTAGTGGGAAAAATTCTGAATTTTTGATATAATAGGCTTCATGAACAGACTATACGTGGATTCTTTCGTTGAAAAGAAAATTAAGCGTGGTATTCAACTTTTGGATGGAAGAGATTTTCATCAACTTGATTTTGATAATCAGTTAGTCGCTGTTTACAATCATTCTCATCAATTTTTAGGGACAGCTTACTTGTCTCAACAAAATAAGGGGATTGGTTGGTTCTTAGGTTCAAGAAAAATTGAACTGACAGAATCTTATTTTGTGGGCTTGTTTACAAAAGCTAAAAAACAACGCCAAAACTTTGAAAATTCAGATTTGACGACGGCTTATCGATTATTTAATCAAGATGGAGATAATTTTGGTGGTGTGACGATAGATCGTTATGCTGATTTTGTTGTGTTTTCTTGGTATAATACGTTTATTTATCAGCATCGTGATGTCATTATAAATGCCTTCCAAAAAGTTTATCCAGCTATCAAAGGCGGGTATGAGAAAATTCGTTTTAAAGGACTTGATTATGAATCAGCTCACATTTATGGTCAAGAGGCGCCAGTATCATTTACCGTTTTAGAAAATGGTGTCAAATACAGTGTTTTTATGAATGACGGGTTGATGACAGGAATTTTTCTAGACCAACATGACGTTCGTGATACTTTGATTAATGAACTTGGTCTTGGAAAACGTGTCCTTAATATGTTTTCATATACCGCAGCGTTTTCAGTAGCGGCAGCAATGGGTGGCGCTATCGAAACAACATCTGTTGACCTCGCAAAACGCTCACGTGAATTATCACAAGCGCATTTTGAAGCGAATGGTCTTGCCTTGAGTAATCACCATTTTGTGGTAATGGATGTTTTTGAGTATTTCAAATACGCAAAACGTAAACAATTGACTTTTGATTTGATTGTTATTGATCCGCCAAGTTTTGCACGGAATAAAAAGCAAACATTTTCTGTAGCTAAAGATTATCACCGCTTGATTAGTCAAGCCTTGGAAGTTCTGTCAGAAGATGGCACCATTATTGCTTCAACCAATGCAGCTAACCTGACGGTCGCACAATTTAAAAAGCAGTTAGAAAAAGGTTTTGCTTCTGTTAAACATGACTATGTTCGTTTGCAACAATTGCCAAGTGATTTCACGGTTAACAAAGCAGAAGTCAACAGTAATTATTTGAAAGTATTTACAATAAAGGTTAAAAAGTGAAAATAGTAGTACCTATAATGCCTAAAAATTTAGAAGAGGCACAGTCGATTGATATTTCGAAATTCGACGAAGTCGATATTATTGAGTGGCGAGCAGATTTCTTAGATAAAGATGACATTATGACTGTTGCACCAGTTATTTTTGAAAAATTTTCAAGTCGAGAAATTATTTTTACCATTCGTACGGATAAGGAAGGTGGCAACATTAACTTATCTAACGGTGACTATGTTGAGCTTTTGAAAAATATTAATGCTATTTACCACCCAGACTATGTTGATTTTGAATATTTTTCTCATAAAGAAGCTTTTCAACAAATGTTAGACTTCCCAAATCTTGTTTTGTCATATCATAATTTTGATGAAACACCTGAGAACTTGATGGAGTTATTTTCTGAACTAACAGCCCTTGCTCCGCGTGTGGTTAAGGTTGCTGTTATGCCGCAGAGTGAACAAGATGTGTTGGATTTGATGAATTACACACGTGGTTTCAAAACATTAAATCCAGAGCAAGAATACGCAATAATGTCTATGGGAAAACTTGGACGCGTTTCACGTTTTGCTGTTGATGTTTTTGGCTCTTCGTGGTCATTTGCTAGTTTGGAGCAAGCGAGTGCGCTTGGACAGGTTGCTCTTACAGATATGAAACATATTAGGGAGGTACTTGATGCAGATTGATGGATACACACGCTTAGCTGCGGTTGTTGCAACACCGATTAAACACTCTATTTCACCGTTTATTCATAACTATGCTTTTGATAAAACGGGTGTTAATGGTGTTTATGTCGCTTGGGATATTCCTGAAGAAGATTTGGCAATTACGTTAGAAAATGTAAAACGTTACGATATGTTTGGTGTGAACATTTCAATGCCTTACAAACAAAAAGTGATTCCTTACATGGATGAATTGACTGACTCTGCCCAATTGATTGGGGCTGTTAATACGGTTATTAATCGTGATGGCAAATTAATTGGTCACAATACAGATGGTATTGGTTTCTTTAGAAGTCTAGCGACATTTGCTGATTTTGATGTTAAGGATAAAACAATGACGATTCTTGGTGGTGGCGGAGCTGCCACAGCACTCATTGCGCAAGCTGCTCTGAATGGTGCTAGTCATATTAACATTTTTAACCAAACTCAGTTTTTAGAGGCGACACGTGAAAAAGCGCAAGAATTTGCCGACAAAACGGGAGTATCTATCGCTGTTTATCCAGTTGAAGATTTAAAAGCGATTCAAGAAAAAGTCTTAGCATCACAACTTTTCGTCAATGCTACAAGCGTAGGTATGGACGGAAAATCAATGATTATTACAGAAGATTTTGAATTCCCAGCAGGTTTGTTGGTTGCTGATACCATTTATCAACCATTTGAAACACCATTTTTGAAATTAGCTCGTAGCAAAGTTTTAACAGCTCTTAATGGTTTAGGAATGCTTTTATTCCAAGCTGCTGAAGCTTTCGAAATCTGGACTGGTGAAACAATGCCTACAGCTGAAATCTGGTCAGCGCTTGAAGAAAAATACAACACGAAATAAGAACAACTGATAGGTGACACGAATGAAATTGAATGTTAATCTCCCACAAACACCTTATGATATTGTGATTGAAAAAGATGTCCTATCAAAAGCTGGCGATTGGGTCAAAAAACTTTGGAAACCGCAAAAAATCGCTATTATTACTGATAATCATGTTGGCAGTTTATATGCTAAAAAGGTTAAGCTAAGCATTGAAAATGCTGGTTTTGAAGTGATTGTTTTTGACTTTTTAGAAGGTGAAGCTTCTAAAAATTTAAAAACAGTTAACAAAGCTTATGAATTTCTTGTCAAAAATGGCATGACACGCAGTGACGGTATTGTTGCGCTTGGTGGTGGTGTCGTAGGAGATTTGGCAGGTTTTGTAGCATCTACCTATATGCGTGGCATTCATTTCTTGCAAATTCCGACGAGTTTAACAGCTCAAGTTGATTCATCTATTGGTGGTAAAACAGGGGTTAATACGCTATTTGCTAAAAATATGGTGGGAACATTCACCCAACCAGATGGTGTTTTAATTGATCCTGAAACCTTACAAAGTCTTGGTAAACGTGAACTCATTGAAGGCATGGGGGAAGTTATCAAATATGGTTTGATTGATGATGTTGAACTTTGGGAAGAATTATCTACTATGGATGGCTCTCCTGAAAGTATCTTAGAACACGCTGAGAGCATTATTTACCGTTCGTGCAATGTCAAACGTAAAGTTGTTGTTGAAGATGAACTTGATAACGGTGTTCGTCTTTATCTTAACTTTGGTCATACCATTGGTCATGCGGTTGAAGCGACTGCTGGTTATGGAAAAGTCATGCATGGTGAAGCTGTTGCCATTGGAATGGTACAAATTTCGCGTGTTGCTGAGAAAAAAGGCTTGATGCCTCAAGGCATTACAGAAGAAATTTTTGACATGTGCCAAAAATTTGGTTTACCTACGGATTACAAACCATGGCATGTTGACGAACTTTATGGTGCTTTAATACATGATAAAAAAGCTCGCGGTAAAATGATTAAGACAGTTATTGTACCAGAGCTTGGTAGCGCAGCGATCAATCAGATCCCACTTAAAGAGATGAAAAAGTATTTGGAGAAGTAAAATGAGATATTTGACAGCTGGTGAATCTCACGGACCGCGTTTGACCGCAATTATCGAAGGAGTTCCTGCAGGGCTTCCTTTAACTGCTGAGGATATTAATATTGATTTTAAACGACGCCAAGGTGGTTATGGACGTGGTGGGCGTATGAAAATCGAATCAGATAAAGTAGAAATCACATCTGGTGTACGTCACGGAAAAACAACTGGTGCTCCAATTACCCTTCATGTCATCAATAAAGACCATGAAAAATGGCTTGATATTATGGCAGTTGAGGATATTGATGATAGCTTAAAAACAAAACGTAAAATTACTCATCCGCGTCCAGGGCATGCTGACCTTGTTGGTGGGATGAAATACCGTTTTGAAGATTTGCGTAATTCTCTTGAACGCTCATCTGCACGTGAAACAACAATGCGTGTAGCCGTTGGAGCGGTGGCAAAACGTATTTTAGCAGAGCTTGATATCGAAATTGCTAATCACGTTGTTGTTTTTGGTGGCAAAGAGATTGATGTTCCAGAGGGACTGACTGTTTCACAAATTAAAGAATTGGCTAGTCAATCAGAAGTTTCAATTGTCAATCAAGAGCGTGAACAAGAAATCAAAGATTATATTGACCAAATCAAAAAAGATGGTGATACTATTGGCGGTGTTGTTGAAATTGTTGTTGGTGGCGTTCCAGTTGGTCTTGGTTCTTATGTTCAATGGGACAAGAAACTTGATACAAAAATTGCAGGTGCGGTCGTTTCAATCAATGCTTTCAAGGGAGTTGAATTTGGTTTAGGATTTAAAGATGGTTACCTCAAAGGAAGCCAAGTCATGGATGAAATTCTTTGGAACGAAGAAGAAGGCTACACTCGTCGTACCAATAATCTTGGTGGTTTTGAAGGTGGTATGACTAATGGACAACCAATTGTTGTTCGAGGAGTCATGAAACCTATTCCAACACTTTATAAACCTTTGATGTCAGTTGATATTGAAACACATGAGCCATACAAAGCAACGGTTGAACGTTCAGACCCAACAGCTCTTCCAGCAGCAGGTGTTGTTATGGAAGCAGTTGTTGCAACTGTTGTGGCAGATGAAATTCTTGAAAAATTCTCTTCTGATAATCTTGAGGAATTAAAAGAAGCTGTCGCTCGTCATCGTGATTATGTCAAACATTTTTAAAAACATAACATTTTGACAATTGGAGGGCGCGTGCTCTCCAATATTGCTATAAAGATTTGCAAACCAGAAATGGAGTAACTATGGAAAATAAAGTGATTTATATTGCAGGTTTAGGTTTGATTGGTGGTTCCCTTGCTTTGGGAATCAGACGTGATCACCCTGATTATAAAATCCTTGGTTATAATCGCTCCGATAAATCACGCAACGTTGCTCTTGAACGCGGAATTGTGGATGAAGTGACTGCTGATTTTAAGGAATTTGCGTCCTTAGCCGATGTCATTATATTAGCTGTGCCAATTAAGCAAACTATCGAATTTATTAAGGTTTTAGCTGATATGGATTTGAAAGACAATGTCATTATTACAGATGCAGGTTCTACAAAACGTGAAATTGTCGAAGCTGGTGAAAAATACCTTGCTGGAAAAAACGTTCGTTTTGTTGGCTCTCATCCTATGGCAGGTTCTCATAAATCTGGTGCTATTGCTGCTGAAGTCAATTTATTTGAAAATGCTTATTATATTTTCACGCCGTCAAGGCTGACAGATACTAGCACAATTGCTGACATGAAAGTTATTTTGTCAGGGCTTCATGCGCGCTACATTGAAATTGATGCTTCTGAGCACGATCGTGTTACAAGTCAAATTTCGCATTTTCCACATATTTTGGCAGCTAGTTTAATGGAACAAGCTGGGGATTATGCTTCGGAACATGAGATGACTAACCACTTTGCGGCTGGAGGTTTTCGTGATATGACACGTATTGCGGAAAGCGAACCAGGTATGTGGACTAGTATTTTACTAACCAATAAGGCTGCGGTTTTAGAACGTATTGATGATTTAAAAAACAGACTTGATGGCGTTGCGGATCTTATTTCGCAAAATGACGCCGATGCTATTTGGAATTATTTTAACCATGCCAAGGAAACCCGCAAGGAAATGAACATTCACAAACGTGGTGGTGTTGAAAGCGGCTTTGATATTTTTGTTGACGTTCCTGATGAAGAAGATGTTATCTTGGAAATCTTGGAATTACTTCGTGGAACATCTTTGGTTAACATTCATATTAACGAAGAAAACCGTGAGGATATTAACGGTATTTTACAAATTTCCTTTAAGAATATCAAAGATTTGGAACACGCTAAGAAAGTTATCAGTGAAAATACTGATTATAAAATTTATGTTAATTAAGGAGACTTACTATGGCAAATATTTATGATTTAGCAAATGAATTAGAACGTGGCATCCGTGCCCTTCCAGAGTATAAAAAAGCTGAAGAAAGTCGTGCAGCGATTGAAGCAGATACGGCAGCTAAAGAACTTTTCAAAGAATTTACAGATTTCCAACAAGGGCTTTATGCTAAATTGCAATCTGGACAAATGCCTACTGGTGATGAACAGGCTAAAATGCAAGAATTAGGAGCTAAAATTGAAACTAATCCAGTTCTGAAAGTTTACCTCGATGCGCAACAAGCTTTGTCAGTTTATGTATCTGACATTGAAAAAATTGTCTTTGGACCTTTGCAAGACCTTTTGAAATAATGATATTTTACAACTTAGCCGGATTTTAAGGGAATTATGATATTGTGAATACAGGTTCTAACATTCGCAGAGCGGATACTTATCGAACGCTGGCATAACAAGGACAAACTCAGTAATAGAGCAATTGCTCATCGTTTAGGCAAAGCACCTCAAACCATCAATAATGAAATCAAGCGAGGACTTGTCCATTTGAAGCGTAAAATCAAATACTCTGCTAAAGTCGCTCAGGAAGATTATGAAGAACTTCGAACACATTCTAAACGTTCTTTGAAACTCACGCCTTGGCTAGATACTCTGATTTCGCAAGGCGTAAAAGAAAAGGTTTCATTGGAAGTCATTCATCAAGAAATCAAAAATGTTATTTGTCTACGTACACTTTATAACTGGATAGCTTCTGGAACTCTTTCAGTGGCTTATCATGAACTTCTCTATCCACAATATAGAAAACCTAAACAAGCTCGTGTAACAGCTCCCAAACATCCTCTAGGTCTCTCTATTGATGAGAGACCCGACTTCATCAATGAGCGTTCAGAATACGGCCACTGGGAGATTGATACCGTACTCTTAACTAAGGCCAAAGGGGAGTGTTTATTGACATTAACGGAGCGAAAATCTCGGCTGGAGATCATTCGTTTGATTCCTGATAAGTCTACTCAATCTGTGAATCAGGCCTTGAGAGCGCTAGATATTGAGTTTAAATCAGTGACTTCAGATAACGGCAAAGCGTTCGCAAAACTTTCGGAAGTTTTGGATTGTCCTGTTTATTACTGTTATGCTTATGCGAGTCATGAACGAGGTTCCAATGAAAATCATAATCGAATGATTCGGAGACATTTACCCAAAGGAACTAAAAAAACCACAAAAGAATTTGTGGCTTATATTGAGCAATGGATGAACAATTATCCTAGAAAAATGTTTCATTACAAGACACCTCTTGAATTGGTCATGGGTGGCTAACTTGCATTTGCAATTTACCATTTATTTTGATATAATCAAATTATGAAAAATGAAAAACTACTTTCTCCATTTGCTGTTTTTCTCTTAGGGGTCAACAGTATTATTGGTTCGGGCATATTTTTGCTCTCAGGACATATTTATAGCAATGCTGGGATTTATAGTTTACTTGCCATTCTAGCAGCTGGGCTCTCCACCTTAGTTATTGCCTTCTCTTATGCAAATATGAGTAAACTCTATCCTCAAAGTGGAGGGGCTTTTGTCTATGCCAAAAGTACATTTGGTCCTTTTGCGGGATTTATTATTGGGATGTTAACTTGGATGCTCGGCGTGGTCAATCTAGCCACAGAAGTTTCTGCTTTAACGACCGCACTGCGTATGATCTGGCCTCATCTTAATGTTAAGATGGTTGGTTTTATTGTTCTTTCTCTTTTAGCCCTCGTCAGTTTTTTGGGTGCCTCCCTCTTAAATAAATTAGATAATCTGACCTCATTGGTAAAAATATTGGTCGTAATTATTTTTTCTGGCGTCTGTATATGGCTCATTCGGGGTGCTAATTTCTTTGTTCATCCTACCCCCCTCTCTTCCAATCCCTTACAAGGCTTTCTCAGTGCTTACGGTACAGTTTTCTTCTTTTATACAGGTTTTTCTTTTCTTCCTATTAATGCGGACAAGATTAAGAATCCTTCTAAAACCCTCCCTAAGATGCTTACTTGGGCCATTTTAACCTGTACTTTTATTTACCTTTTGATTCAAGCTATCACCATTGGAGCCTTGGGCACATCTCTCCCAGATAGTCTTGTCCCAGCAGCCACTGCCTTTAGTCATGTAGTAGGTGCCATTGGTGTCCCCTTAATCATTTTTGCTATCTGTATATCTATTTTTGGCGTCACTGTAGCCGCAACTTTTAATACTCCAACTATTTTAGTCAGTTTAGCCAAAAATCATGAAGATATTCCCATGCGAATGGCCCAAACCAATCGCTTTGGTGCACCTGGTATCGCTGTTGCTTTGACCTTTTTGGGAGCTATTCTACTTTATCTCAGTGGTAACTATTTATTCCTTTCCGGATTGACCGTCTTTATGAGCTTTATACAGTATCTCTCCACTGGTTTCGCAAATATAAAGAAAAAATTTATCTTTGTGGGGCTCGGTACAGTGCTTTTCTCTCTTGTACTTCTCTTTAGCTTTACAATTCAGGTCTTGGCTGTTGGCTTTACCATTATTATTGTTCTTTCTTTAACTTATTTTGTTTCTCAAAAGTTAGCGCGACAAGAAAAAATTAAAAAGATGTAAAAAAAGCTAGATGAATAAACTAGCTTTTTTACATCTTTTATTATATTCAGAAAATATCCCTTTTCTAGGTGCTGTGTTCACCTTACAAGATGAACAAGGCAAGCCACTTCAAGAAGGCTTAACTACAGGTACCGATGGTGTAGTTTCAGTAAATAATTTAAAACCAGGCAAATATCAGCTTGTAGAAACTCAAGCTCCAGATGGATATGAGTTAGATGCCACACCAGTAAAATTTACTATTGTGGCAAACCAATCTGCTCCAATTCAATTAGCAAAAACGAATACTTTGAAACCAGGTAGCGTTGTTCTTACAAAAGTAGATGCGGATTCTAAGGCTCCTCTAAGAAAAGCAGTATTTACTTTACAAGATGAACAAGGTAAGCCAGTTAGGGAAGGTTTAGAGTCAGGTACTGATGGTAAGCTCACAATCAATGACTTGAAACCAGGCAAATACAAACTTGTAGAAACTCAAGCTCCAGACGGATATGAGTTGGATGCCACACCGGTAGAGTTCGAAATCGTGAAGAACCAACAAACTGCGGTTGAGGTAGAGAAAACGAATACTTTGAAACCAGGTAGCGTTGTTCTTACAAAAGTAGATACGGATTCTAAGGCTCCGCTTGAAAATGCAGTGTTCACCTTACAAGATGAACAAGGCAAGCCACTTCAAGAAGGTTTAACTACAGGTACTGATGGTAAGCTCACCGTCAATGACTTGAAACCAGGCAAATATAAACTTGTAGAAACTCAAGCTCCAGACGGTTATGAGTTAGATGCAACACCAGTAGAGTTCGAAATCGTGAAGAACCAACAAACTGCGGTTGAGGTAGAGAAAACGAATACTTTGAAACCAGGTAGCGTTGTTCTTACAAAAGTAGATACGGATTCTAAGGCTCCGCTTGAAAATGCAGTGTTCACCTTACAAGATGAACAAGGCAAGCCACTTCAAGAAGGTTTAACTACAGGTACTGATGGTAAGCTCACAATCAATGACTTGAAACCAGGCAAATACAAACTTGTAGAAACTCAAGCTCCAGACGGATATGAGTTGGATGCCACACCGGTAGAGTTCGAAATCGTGAAGAACCAACAAACTGCGGTTGAGGTAGAGAAAACGAATACTTTAAAACCAAATACACCAGAGAAGAAGCCAGGTACTCCAGGGCACTCTAAAGGAGAAACTCCAAATAAGAAGGAAAAAGTAGTCAAAGATAATAAAACATACTAAGATTAGTAGTGAGGAAATCTCCGACGGGAGAAAGTACT
>ERZ1034949.38-NODE-38-length-79626-cov-230.283256_pt1 | contig 79626 bp, 133 predicted proteins | sample MGYA00520590_ERZ1034949 | MGnify/ENA primary metagenome ERZ1034949 (study PRJEB33766, sample SAMN09781752) | gut metagenome | biome: gut microbiome | host: Homo sapiens | place: Madagascar | study: EMG produced TPA metagenomics assembly of the PRJNA485056 data...
ATTATATATATAATATATTATAATACTATTAATCAACTCAGTCTCTGGAATCTAGGAAGGGACAGGGAATAACTATAATTATAGATACTCATAATCTATAATATTAATATATATAATATTATAATAGGGCATTTTGAACACACAAAAAGCCAGACCTTCCGGCAGCTGTTCCGGCATGATCTGGCTATAATTTTTTTTCTGTATTCAATTACGATTCCGCTTTGTCAGCCCCTGCCCTTCCTGAGTTCCGTCGGCTTCGTTATACTGACCATAGCAGAACAATTCCCAAAAGTCAAGCAAAAATTTGTCGTTGACTTTTTACCGGGGTTGTGTTATGAATGATTATGTCAGAACCTTGGCGGCGGTTCTGTACCTGTCCCAAAAGCCGCCACAAAAAAGCATGATAAAAGCCCCTGGTTAATTCCAAGGGCTTATTTTATTAAGCAAATATTTCTAAAAACTCGTTTACATCTTCAATCGTTCCAACTTCTACTTTTTCGCTGTTCGGGTTGTCACTTCTGTAAAATGTGCCGTCTGCATCTGTCCAGAATGTATAATATGTATGTGCGTTAGATTATCAATATATCTATGTGCGTTATTTCAATATTTTTTCGAGTCTGTCTAGCTCTGCAAGGACTGTATCTCTGATAAATGCGCTGTTGGTTTTATCAAGGTGTAAATTTTCAATACGTTCTTTAGTATCTTTGGGAAATACTATATTTAGTCTGTAGTTGTTTTTTTCGTAGGTTCTTACCGCTTTTCGCTGTGCTTCTGTTGCCATAGTTCGACCGCCTCCCGTTCCTGTTTTTCTTCTATTATAATGTATGTGCGTTAGATTGTCAATATATCTATGTGCGTTATACATTATGCACATTTTACCTTTTAATCTATGTGCGTTATTTGGTTAATATTCCGTCTTGTATATGTGCGTTATACATGCTATTATAATATCAACGAAGGGAACAAAAGAAACAAACAACCAGAACCGCCCGAACCACTCAAGCCAATGAGGACATAGGAAGCCGGATTTGATTAATTGAAAAATTCTAGTTCCCAACAACCAAATAAAAAAGCCGGTTGCAATCCTACCAAGACAGACAACCGGTGCCCAACAAAAGATGAAAGGTAGTCCCATTATAACAGGGGCAAAGGTAAAAAGCAATGTTAAGAACAAATTCAAAGGAAGTTATGAACAGAATCAAAAAAATTATTATGGATAGCTACGAAGCAGCTGAAGATTACTATACTTTTGAAGGTGCAACAATGAAAACAGAATACAACGAAATTTGCAAAGATATTTTAAAGATGTTCTATGTTGAAAAGTTGCATCTTGATAACAGATATAAATCCGGACGTATTAGCAAAACAGATTTGTTTATGGACTGGATGCAGGGACTGCCGACAGCTTTCCCGGTTGCTGATGATATTTTTTTACATAGTGCCGTTGATTTCCTGGGCGATCTTCTGGGCGAAACTGAAGAAGAAAAGCAACGTTTCACAGACGAACAGGCAGAAAAAAGAGCCGTTTACCTTCTCTATAGAGAACTCGAAAAGAATGCAGCGAAATAATAGGAGGGCTATACAATGATAAAAGTTGATATGTGGTACAATGACAAAAAAGAACAGGCAACCGGGCTTGATATCTGGTTTAACGATCTCGGCTGCTTTTATTCCGGAAATATAAGAATTTTTGATAAAATAGTAGGCGATTATTACGCCGATAGCGTGCAAGAAATTTGTGAAGCGTTTCCGCACCTGGAAAAGAAAATAAATGCTTGTTTGAACTAAATAAAACAATTCCGGGTGGGTTTTTCCCGCCTGTTTTTTCTAAATATTGGAGGAATAAAAAATGAATAAAACAATTATATCTTTTGCGAAAAAATACAATATGGAATATACAGAAATAGAATTCATGTACGGTTTGACGGGGTATAGATTTGATTTTGGCTTAAACGACTATAATACAATGGCTTGGTGTAAGTCCATGTTATCCAATCACAAAAATCTGGTTGTAGAATCTAATATATATACAATGTGTGTAACTGTTTATGATCGTCAGGAAAAAGAAAAAACTAATGCTTTTTATGAGCTGGTAAAAAAGTTGCATGATATTTTCGATCTGGAATACCACGAAACGAAGGACGGCAACCGGGCATATAATAAAGTTGTTGACTTCGTGGCACTACATCAGGAGTATAAGCCCGCTTTCGATAGCATTTATAATTAACTTTTTACCGCTTTACGGCTTCAGGCCGCCGGCACGCTCACGACGTGCAAGCGGTTTTCCTTGCGTTGCTTGCTGTATTTTGTCTTTTGACGGCTTTTATTTGATTTATGGTATATTTTACCGCACACGGCTGTAAAGTTGTTTCTAGGGCATTTTACGAAATCAATCAAAAGGATTGACGGCAAATTATAACGGTTGTATTATGGCTATATATGTCAATGTGGATAAATGCCGGCTTGGATTTTGTCCGGGTCGTGCTGCTGTTGCCGGCTCGCTATCCTTGTGAGCGCTTATTTGGCGTTTTACAGGTGTTTACTGCTTGCATGTGTATTTTATCGACTACAACAGCAAAATTGATTCTAGGTGCATTTACGGGCTTTATAATGGCATTGAGTTATTATATTATATCCCGGTTGGCTGCCGTATAATGTTTTAACGTTGTATTTTGACTTTTAAGCCGTTTTGTATCGTTGGTCGATAAAGTATAGGCTTGTGTCGTTTGAATTGATTTTAGACGCAATTATGCAATTAATTACAATATTTCTAGCATGGTCGCGTGCATCGGCATATATGATTATACGTGTTGGTGTTCTCGTCTTCTGCTCGGTTAATGTTCCGGCTGGCTTCTGATTTACGGCATCTCTGGAGGCGTGTTTTACCATGTGTCTATTCCGTTGATGTATCATCACTTTACCATGAAGTCTTGTGAATGCCAGTTTTAACAGTCATTCAAAAAGACCCGAAGCATGGAGTTTGGACGAAAAAAATCATTTTTCCATGGATACGGGTCATTTTATAATTTTTATTTATTTGTAATTTTGTACAAATATTTTTATAGCATCTATTCTGGCATTATGAAAAATGTAAAATTATTTCAATTTATTTAGCTGATCTACTTTACCAGTGCTTCTTCTCTTCCTTGTTGTGATTTTACTCTTCATCCTCTGTTCTCGTTCTTCCTGTTTTCTGGTCTTCAATTTCTTTCTCAATGAGTTTCCAGTACTATACCCCATACTTTCCCTCCTTGTCTTTGATCTTCTGACTTCTGGTCTTGAAATTGATGATTTCAACGTCCGTATCAAGTTCTGGTGGTATTTTCCCTACAATGATAACTCGAAGCGGTTCTATCCGCCTTTCCATCTCTTTAAAGCCTATACAGAATTCTTCTCTGGATGCTCTGGATTTAATTCTGCCATTGGTGCAGCAGGCTACGGTGCTTCTTTTTGGCACACCATCAAAAGCCCAGTCATAGCAATATTCTGGTGGGATACTCACGTTAGGAATCACCTTTATTCCGTTCATACTGAGATAATGAGACAATGCATGATTACGGTACTTCTGCCAGATATTCATTGCAAATGGCATCCCATTCTCTCCCACTGCCATAGAAAAGTCGGGACCGATCACGCTATGGAAACATTTTAAGTGTTCCAGGTATCTGTCTGGGTTATTCCAAATCTTTTCAAATTCGTAGTCATGTATGTAGAAGTTTACAGTCAGCTTGCGGTGATTCTTAATCTTTGGACTAAAACTATCTTTGAAATCAACCGTATCTTCTCCCGGATGCCCTGTGTATCTGTCTAACATCGGTATCTGATATTTGCCGTCCAGTTCTGCTCCTATAATCATGTATTCTCTCATTATATCATATGCGGTATGGCTATCTCCTAATGCTTTCATGCTTCGTTCCTCAATCATTATTACTGCGGTTTCGCTCCTTAAAATTTACTCTTTAGTAATTAATCAAAAAGCAAAGAAATATGTGTATTTTACGGGCTCTTTGTGTCCCGGAAAGCTGCGTAAAGCTCTGTAAAATGTAGTGCTTCGTTCCGTGAATATGGGGTTAAACAAGTTCACCGAACAACGCATATTTTTCCCACTAAAAAATGGCATTTCTGTCGTAATTCCATCCTTCAAATAAAACACCAGCTTTGCTTCTTTTTCGCCTATTGGATTAACAACTATTTTTTCCAAAAAACTGTCTACAACTGTCTTAGTTATATCGTCCGGGCTGATTCCGTCAAGCTGTTTTACGGAATGCGCAATTGCTCTGATTTGGTTTTCTATCGGAACAATATCGTCCTGTATGGTTGACAGTTTTTTTATCTGCTTCTTGTATTCTTCGATTTGAGCTTCTAACTTTTGGCTCTTTTCAATGAATACAGCATCACTAATAGTTCCGTCCAGATTGTATTCCAGTAGCTTATCACTTTTTCGTTCTGCAACATTTATTTGCTTTTTAAGTCTTTCAATTTCAGTTGATGCGTCTGCCTGATTCATAGCTGAATGATATATTTTAATGAACTTTTCGGCAATCTGTTCAATATCGCCAGAAGATTCACGAATTAATTTCGCAATAACTTCTCGAAGTTCTCTGTCATCGATGTAAAAAGAATCACAGCTTGCAGCACCTTCTTTTATTTTCCTACTGCAAACCCATTTAACATCTTCTTTTCCTCGAAGCGTTCTTTGTTTAAGCCAATATGATGCACCGTCATTTCCGCAAATAAGCATCCCTGTGAACACATTTTCGCTCTTTTTAATGGATGTTCTACGGGTTTTTACAATCTCTCCACGTGCATCAATATATTCGTTTGCTTTTTTCCACACTTCTTCGTCAACGATTTGCGGAACATGGCTTCCATCATCTTTAAACATCACCCATTCTGATTCTGGAAGAAACTCCTGCTTTTTGGTGAACATATCAACGATCTTAACTTTACCACCGGCATAATATCCTTTATACTTTGGGTTTCTTATAATGTGGCGAATAACATTTCTGTCGATTTTACCGCCTTTGTAATTGCGATAGCCCATGTTGTATAATTTTTTTTCTAATTGAGGTGTTGTCCATTCACCAGATGCATAGTCTTCAAAAATCATTCTAACCATTTGAGCTTCAGATTCATTTATCGTGAGTTTTCCGTCTTTTTTGTCATACCCGTAAATCCTAGAGTTTCCAAGGACAACCCCGTTTTTAATAGATTGCTTGTGTCCAAATTTAACACGGTTAGAAAGCTTTCGGACTTCATCCTGTGCGACGCCAGCCATGATCGTCAATCGAAGTTCACTGTCTTCATCAATGGTGTTGATGTTGTCATTCTGAAACCACACGCATACGCCCCAAGAAAGCATTTGCCTAGTATACTGGATACTGTCAAGTGTATTTCTGGCAAAACGCGTGATCTCTTTTGTGATAAGCATATCAAATTTCCCGTTCTTTGCATCTTCAAGCATTTCTTTGAACTGCTCACGATGTTTGGTTTGTATGCCAGATATGCCATTATCAATATATCCTTTAGCAAACTTCCAGTTTCTATTGCTTTTAATGAATTCTTTATAATACTGGGTTTGGTGTTCAATGGATACCTGCTGATCTTCGGAATCTGTACTTACACGAGCGTAAAAAGCAACTCGTAAATTCAAATCATAAATAGAACGGGTTCTTAGTCTTTCTCTTGTATGGTATATGTTCATTTCGATTCTCCTTCAAAAAGGAGCGAAACCATTTATATTATACTCCATACAATGATTTCGCTCAATGCTTTTTAACATTTATTTATTTGCGTGATGATTTTTGTATATACTTCTCGACTTATTATACCTTCATCATATAATCGCTTATTTATAATCAGCATGACTATTTTATCGATCACATGACACCCCTCCTAATTCACAAAATCAAAAATATTCATCTGTCCTTGTATTTCTTCTATTTCATCTTTTGTAAAAAATTTGCAGGCTGTCCAATTCGGATTCCAGTCAGCATCCAGTTCGTAATTTAAGCATTTGCATCTTTTGACGTTTTTAAACATTGTGCATTCAAAGCATTGATGTTCATAGTTCGTACCGCCCGAACGCTTGTACATTTCACTGATTCTTCTCATAGGCTGATGTCCTTCCATAATTCCGGGCATCTGGCAAAGTCATGATCACATTCTGTATATATGATGCATTTGTGGCAATCATGCCTACCAATTTGCTTTGCGTATTGTCGTATTACTTTCCTACATATAAGCACCAGTTCTGGCGTGATATCTAACTTTTCGTCTTTGCCCTCCATACTTTTCTCCTTTTCTTTGTTGCTGCATATTCAAATTTGCCTTCTTTTACGCAATCTCTTGGGTCGCATCCTCGACTATGACCGACCATAAAAATATAATCGCACGTTTGCATTTTTCCTGATGTGCCGTTTGATTTCGGATAGAACTTGCAGTCTGTGCATTGACGATTAGTCAAATTCTGAATTTCTTGTGGTGTTAATTTTCTCCACGGTTTACGCTTGTTTTCCATTTTCACCGCCTTGAATCTTTTTGATAAGTTCCTGTTTCATTGCATCCGCTATGTGTTCCCTGACTGATTCTTCAGGAAAAGGGATTTCCAATGATCGCTCTAAAATTCTGTTCGTAATGCGGTCATCATATTTCAATCGGGAAATAGGATAATTACTGGTGAAAATTGTGGTTTTCTTGTCCACATACCGGCCATTGATGATTCCATAGAATTTTTCATTAATCCAATCTTTCCCAGATTCCGCGCCAAAATCGTCAATAATCAAAATATCCGCATAAGTCAAATCGCTAATCAGCTTATTCTCTGCGCTTTTTCCTCGTTCTCCCCACGTTGACTTTATCTCATCAAGAATTTTTAGGGATGTTGTGAATTTTACCGATTTCTGATGCTTTTCTATCATCTCATTTGCCATGCTACATACAAGTCTTGTTTTTCCAGAACCTTTAGTATTTGAATATATGTACAGCCCAATTCCCTGTTTCTGCATCTGTTGGATATTTTCGATCCAATATTTAACAGCTTTTGCCGCTTGTATGAATATTTCCTTACTTTCTGAAAGTTGATACACGCTGCTTTTCATATTTGAAAATCTGCATTCTTTGTACATATCCGGCATTTCAGCAAATTGCAGCTGGTTCTGCAAGATCATCTTTTTTCTGATTCCGCAATGGCATTCTTCACAATATGGAATGCCATTATCGTCCCTTGACCATATCCAACCAGAACCGCCACAATCAGGACAATCAGTCTGCAAATGGAGTGTCTGAGATTTCGCTTCCTCCGCATTGATCGAATGGGATAAGCGGTTTGACATGCGCTTGAGCTGTTCTACCGGTTCCATGCTTGATGTCGCCTCCTTTTATAGCATTGTAGTTTCCTTCCAAAACTTTTGTAAAATTATTCGGCTTTACAAACCAGTCAAATGTTATCATCCATCCGCGGTTATTCTCTCCTCGCAGAAAATCACTGTTGCGAACGTTGTTGATTGCATTAAGGACTTCATCAATTCCGTATTCACGGATTCGCCCTTTGAGTAACTGATATCTTTTTGATGATGGCTTGATATCACGTATCGGATTGATGCCAACTTCCTGTAATTTGTTCCATTCCTCGATGACACGTCGGACATCAGTCTGACATATAGTATCTTTAGATACTATTAATTTATTATCTTTCTCTTTATCTATATCTTTATCTATATCTGTGTCTTGACATGGTTGACATGTCATTGACATGTCAATGACATCTTTTGACATTTCTTCTCTCTTCCTTGTTCTGGATTCTCTTTTTTTGATTCTGTTATATTCTTTTAATTCTGAAAGTTTATCAGTTGACTGCCATTTTTCCCATGCAGATAAACAAATAAAATCATCCACAATTTCGATCATTCCGAATTTCTCAAATGTAGCTAACCCAAGTCTTATTGTATTTATATCCATCTTAAATTCTTCTGCCAACATTTCATCTGTGTATGGTATTTCCTTCGTGAAAAATACAAATCCATCATCGTTTGAATTTCCGGCAAGGCACATAAGGAAAATCCACATTAATGCAATTGTGTCTCCATCTGGAAGTGTTCTTATCTGTTTGATTTTTCTGTTATCTGGCAATCCCGTTGATAATTTTATCCATTTTACATCCGCCAATCATCTCACCTCTTTATTTGCTTCTCTGTGTTTGTCGCAGCTGTCATCATCTTCTACCAGAATCCCATTGCGGTCGCAAAAGCCATCTTCGTTGTCTATGCATGTGCTGCATGTATTATCTATCATGATTTTCACCCCAATCTAATTTCTTACCACATTTATCGCAAGTGTAGGTTTCCATATCTTCTGTGTAACAATCAACCGGTTCTCCTCCTATATACGTATCTTCGTATGAGGGCTCGTATTCTTTACCACAATAAGGGCAAATTATATTTTCATCGTCTTCATAATTCCAATAACTATTACTCATTCTTCCTTACCTCTCCTCGCAATCAGTCCTTCACAATATGGACAAAATGTATAGTCCAGTCGGTTAAGTGGCTTTCCGCAGCTACACCATGCTTTTACGGGCCATGACTTATACCAATCTGGCATGGCATCAAGCTTATCCTTGCTCAGTACTTCCATCTTTACAATTTTCCCGTGTTTTGAATATTCTATTCGTGCATCTTCTCTCCCGTCAGAATATCCATGGCTGTATGCACTGTTCAACTGATATTCAATGGATTTGACAGCGTTATCTAAATACTTATAAGCCATTCTTCATCTCCTCCAGCTTCTTCTTAGCTTCTTCACGGGTGAGAAACCATGTCGTTCCAAAAGAAATATCATTAAGAACTTTTTCATTGTAAACGCCATATTCTTCACGACTTGTCGCGTACCAATGGCCAGCAGTAATCACAATAGTCCCAACATGCTGATGGCATATTTTATTGAGCTTCTCATAACCATTAATAATATTTAATCTGTAAACAGTTGGACTTGGAATGATATACACATCATCTCCAACCTTACACGGCAATCTCACAAGCAATCCCTGTTCGTCTAAGTCTTCATAGGTGGCAAGTTTTTTAATCATATTCTCTACTGTTTTGCAATTTCCTGCGCCCTGTGAACAGCTATCGCAATATTCACCACACTCAAGCTCTCGTTTTTCGTTATATGTGATACTACCATCTTCCCATTTTGTTAATCTCTCCATCTATTTCACCTCTCCTATATCTTTCTTTACATTCTTGACAAATAAAAATTTCTTTCGGATGTCTAAAGCAACTGTCATTACGTATCGGATAATCAGGTTTATATTCTGTAATTACCCACTGTCCGCAAATATTGCACTTTTTCACAGTTTCGTTTATATTCATTCCCATGTATCATTCTTCTCCCGTAATCTTATCAATACAAGCATTCCAACCAACCGCAATAATATCTTTTTGTGATTCTACATTGTCAATTGGAACGATATACTCTTTTCTCTCCGGAAGTGGCTTCAATGGACATCCTTTCATTAACTCATCCCACGAATAACCAGCATTGAAATTTGCGTCATTATCTTGTACTGTGCATTCATCTTCACTATTTAATAATGGACAATGTATGCAATTCTCCGGTGTATCAATCACTAATACTGATTTATTCATCTGATTCCTCCCTATGCTTACATTTTAGGTCCTCTAAAAATTACTATCATTGACGGAAACGGTGCGCTATTCTTACTGTCTCCGAATTTCAACCTTCCTCTCAAAAATCTAATCTCAGATCTGTGATATACAAAATCTTGAAACCATTTCGTATCTGTCCTTGCCGGAACCAGTAAAACAACGAGCGTATTCTCTTTATGTCCTTCCTGATAACTCTTTTCAACCCATTGATATATTTCTCTTCCGTAGGGCGGGTTGCAAAACACTCGCATCCCCCCCCAATCCTGTATAAGACCATTTTCATTTTTAGTAAAAAATTTCTCGCATTTATGGTTTTTTGCGTCCGCACATGGGTCTAATGTAAAATCAAACTCTTTGTTTAATTCATCGAAAATATATTTAGGTGTAGCCCATTGATCGGAATTACTACTAAATAAACATTTTTCCATTTTGCTCTCCTATTCTGTTTCCTCCTGTAATAATTCTTTATTGTCGAAAATGTTGCCAATCACTTCAAAATGTTCCGTACAGTGTTTAGCCATATCATACTTCTTGCGGCTCACACCGCTCAAACTCGATCACCCAGACCCACAATCAATCTTTTCTATGCTTTTTTCCATGACATTTATAGCATAACCATATAACATCTAAAGGTTTTGAATAGTCATCATGATGTGCAGTCAATCTTATTTTTCTACCGCATTCCTCACAAAATTCTGGTTTTACAACATCACCACGTTTTACAGCATTATTTAATTTTCTCCTTGCTACATACTTTTCATCTTTTTCTCTTTCACGATTACGGTCACGCTCTCTGAATTTTTCAATATCCGCTTTCCTCGCACGTTCCATATACCTTTGATTTTTTTCTCTTGCAGTATCCTTATTTCTCCTTCTTATGCTTTCTTTGCAATGGCATTTCTTGCATTCTGGCGTAATTCCAAGAATCGTCCGCTTATTCTTATAAAATTCCTCATACGGTTTAAACTCTTTGCATATTCCACATTGATATAATGTAATACCGTCTTTTACAATAGTTTTTCTTCTCCTTGCGTTATTGACAATTCCTTTATGAGAATCACTCATTTTCTTTTTACTCTCTTCTGAATGTGGCGTATCATGCATTTTGTATTTCCTCCGGCTTATCAATTTTCACAAATTCTATCACGAAAACGTAAGGATTCGCTTCCCATCCATACCGGTCAAGATCAGATTTCTTGATGGTTCTGTCCCAGATTCCAATAAAATGTTCTCTAGCTGTATATATGTGATCATATTCGTCCTCTGGGCTGTGAATAAACCCTCTGTTATCTATCGCTCCCTCTGCTTTCGCCTCGTCTTCTGTAATATTCTGCAATCGCTCCACTCTCACATTCGTAACCTTCAGCCAGATTCTCGCTGCTTTTTTCGGCATGTGGATGGATGGGTGCCATATATGGCTATCGTTTTTAAATCCACTTTCAACTATATTATCTGCTCTAAAAACATACTGTTTATCTGAATTTAAGGAAATCGGATATCCCCATGTTTCCCGAACATACAGAATGTCTCCCGGCTTGTACGGTGGAATCAACTGATTTTCGAACATTCTCTCATCTTCGTCATATTCATATATCCCGGTAAATGAGCAGTCCGTTCTTTTCGTAACGTAGAACCCACAAGCGTCTTTTCGTCTGGTTTTTACCACCCGCCGAGTACGGCTCTTTCTTCCGTCCATGATTGCCCGAACCATCTCGGTATTGAATAAAATAGGCTTAATTGCCATCTACTCCACCACCTTTCACAATTCCAATCGCAATAGCAATCCCGCTTAAAAATCCATCATAATAACTCATGCTATATGCATCATCAGATTCATTCATTTTCTTATTTGCGTTTTTCTTCTGCTTTACAAGTTCTTTTGAAATTTTGTCCACATCAAAAGCTGTCGGCTGTCCGTCGATCACTTCTACGATTGTTTTCTTTCCTCGCAAGTACTCTTTTATTAGTGATTCTTTTAACTTATCTGCATCAATCAGTCTGCTCATTCAATCCACCCTCCTTCTCATCAAAATCCAAATCAACCCTAATCACATCTGCGTTTATCGCAGATAGAGATTTTATTTTCAAATCATAAAATGGTTTCAACAGCTTCGAGCCGGCATTAAATTCATCGTAATCCTCCCAGTTTCTGCCCGGGTGACATATCTGAATTTTATCTTCGCTTTCAGGATCGCCGTCAATTGCTGCTATTAAATCAATTAACTTCATTTATTCATCCTCCCACACTCCCAACAACCGCATTCTCTCATACAGTACAGCGATGGTCTTGCGCCTGTATCCGTAAAAGTCTTTCGGATTCATCGGGATATATCTTTCTCTGCTGATTTTCCTGTAACTTTTCCGGTGTAGGATATTCTCAATAACCATATCCGCTATCACCGTGTTTTTCGGGCAAGCTGACAAGGCAGCACCGGAAATCAGGTATCCGTACTCTGCCGGAAAGTCTTTCAGCATCGTATTCAGTTTTTCGATGTCCTCTGCCGGAATACCGTAGTCTTTCAGTTTTTTATTCCTTGTCAGCATACCGTTCTCCTTTCTAATCGTCTGGGTGGTGTTTGTCGTACATGATCGCTACACATGCAAGACCAACCACTCCGAATATGATTCCAAGGGTGAATCCTAATAAGAATGTAATCATGGCTCATCCTCCTCGTGCACCTTGAAAGTAAAATGACAATCAAGCTCCAGGACGCCGTCGTAAGATATGGTACATTCAAGTCCATAGTCCCCTGCTTCTGCACATTTTTGAACCAATGTGTTCAGGGCATCTCCAATTTCTTTGGTGTCTTTATCAATATATTCAATCATTTTAGTCCTCCTAATATCTGTCAAATTCAATGTTGTTGTCTGCATAGAATCTGTAAGCATCTTCTCTGATTTTCTTAACTTTGCACATAACAACTTCTTTCGCTTTGCTGACAGCTTCATTAAAATCCTCTGTTCCGAGATTGCAGTTGAGAATATCCAATGCACTACAGTTGAGAAACAGTGTATCTCCGCAACCAACGTATTTGTAGATAACGATTCCTAAAGAATTGTATTTCAAAGCGAAAATACTCCCAGTTTTAGGTTTTTCGCCATACTTAGCGTTACTTTTGAATTTCATTTTCCATCCTCACTTTCCCCATGTAAGTAACTGACACGCTATTGTGCAGTCCTCCATGATTTTATACTCCCATCTTCTTGACCAGATTCTTATTCAATCCCTCTTAACATCATGCTTAATTTGCTGTAACAAGGGCAAATTCTTGTGTGATCGAAAATATCCTCCAACAAAACGCAAAACGGAAACAACTGTTTTACTTCGTAGATATGCTCTATTCCGTCCTCACCACGTTCTGTGTATTTGATTCTTTTTCCAACATGCAAATCAAATGCATTGGATATATATGCTTTAAGCCCATATATGTTCACTTTGCTCATTTTTGTGCACCAATCCTTCCTTAAAAGCCACTATTGCAGCTTCCTTACTGTGATGTATTTTTGTTATGGTTTTACATTCTGTGCATTCACACCAATATAAATCTCCTCCATAATGCCGGTTATAATCCGCGAAAACATGAAAACGATTCCCGCATTTAGGGCAAATCATATCTGTATTGTTTTTTGGCTTAGTTTCCACTTGTTTATTAAATATATTAAACATAGAGATTAGTCCTCACTTTCTCCAAACCCAAATTCTTTATTTATATTTATGGAATCAAATTCAATTTTAATTCCCATCGTTTCTTTTGCTTCTTGGTATGCTTTTTCAATTCCAACTTCTTCAATGTGTTCTTTGACAGAGTTTAGGTTTTCTAAGAATCTCTGATTGGATTTTGTAAATCCCCATGTTTTCTTAATTGCAAACAAACTGATAAGAACATTTGCAACTGCGATATAGTCCTCTGCTTTCCACAGCTTTTTTTGTGATTCTGAAATAAGTTCTTCCGATATTTCTTTGCGTATTTCATCTTCACGCTGCATCAGATACAGTTTTAAGGACTCAACTCTTGCACCTGTCACCTTTGAAATTTGTTCCAGACTGAAATTGCTGAAATTGTACGGTGCATTTAAGTGTGTTTTCTCAGATGCTTTCTGCTGTCTTCTTCTCTCTGCCCTGTTCATGCTCTCACAAATCCTTTCAGCATTTGTGAAATATCATCAGCGGTCATATCGCCATTCCACTGTTCGTTCTCGAAAACACTGTATATTCTCATACTTCTTTCACCTTCTGATATTCATATCCAACAAGGCGGAACGCTCGTGGAGTATTCGGATGTGCAGTAGCAATCAATCCATCAAGTTCAAGCTGCCTCATATGTCGTTGCACAGTTGCTTTTGATATGCCAAGGCTTTCGGCAATTTCTTTAAATGACGGCGCGTATCCATATTTTGTAAAATATCTGATAAGAAACAGATAAATTTCTTTTCTGTTCTCTTGTCCTTCGAGATACTTTCTTTCGGTGTTATATTTACTTACCATAGTTACCTCTTTCCTTTTTACCTCTGGAACCGGATAGCGTTCATATGCCGGGAAACAAGTTTCACTGTTCCAATCCCAGAGGGCGTGCGCATATTTAGTTGTAATTATTTGGAATTTTGTCTGCCAGAACCGGCAACTTTATCATTTGTAAGATTCTTCATCAAGAAGATTGTTGAATTTTTCAAGTGCCTTTATAGACACTTTATTGTTTGATTTCTCTGGTTTGATTGACACTTCCAAGTGAGTATCAATGATATGCTTCAATTCTCTTGCAAGGGTTGTTTTTCCTTGCTTGATTCCATCTCTATAGCCTTTAGCTGGTTTGAATTCATTAATCTTTTCTTTCCCCTCGCCTTGGCTTCCAGATGTCTTGTTGTATCTGCATTGATAACCTTTCTTTGTATATTCCAGAATCCAGAACTGCTCCATTTTATCAAGCTGTTCTACCGGATAATGAATGAAATTAATTTTCCATCCAAAAGGATTATCTTCACTGTAGAACCCTCTTTTCTTTATGGATAAGTCGATGTGCTGATATCCAGTGAGATGCGAACACATCCTCTGAATTAGATGTACTGCCTGCCCGACATAAAAAAATGGAATTCCGTTTTCATCTACTCTGGTTAAGAAATAAATACCACTTTTGTTATCCAATTTGGGATTGACTTTTAAAAGTCTTTTCTTATTGCTTGCTTCGATAGTCTTAACCTGACGAAGCTTTTTATAATCCACCCGGTATCACTCCTTTTCAATCTGGTCAATGAGTCTCTTACACTCATCTTTGACATAAGCAAGTGAACAGATTTTGAAATCCGTTTCGAAGCCGAAAGACTCTCTCCAGAAGTATTCCATTGTATGAAAAAGTCTTTTAAAGTCTGGGTCATCTCCAAAATACTGTTTTGCTGCATCAACATCATATCCATCAAAACAATGAGCACAATTAAATCCAATCCACCATGTATTATCATCGTTGCAATCATATAGTAATGGTTCTGCATAAGTAACTCCGCCATGACAGTTAAGATAGCCTAAATCGATAACTCTTTTCTTTGCTAACTTGTGGCTGTAAGGTATTCCAACATATCCGCATCTGTATGCTCCGGGCATAAACAGAACCACATATGGATAACCTTTGTATGTGGATTTTATTTCTAAAACTGGTTTCATTTAATCACTCCTTAATTAAACGGAAGTTCATCGTCCATAATTGACGGCATATCCATGAATCCACTTGTGTCCTGTTCTGGACTTGGAACTGGTGGCTGCGACTGTTCTTCTGACTGACTCTTCTTGCTTTCCGCAAACTCATGTGTTTCCACAAGGCAATCATTTGTGTAGACTTTCTTTCCGTCCTTGTCAGTGTAATTTCCAGTCTGCCAAGTTCCGATAACCGCAATCTTCATTCCTTTATACAGATATTTTTCGGCAAACTCGCCATTCTTTCCAAGTGCAACGCAATTTATGAAGTCTGATGTACGTTCATTGTTTTTGCGATACTGTCTCTCAACTGCAAGTGTGTATCTGGCAATTGTTATATTGTTTGTTCCCATTCGGACATCTGGATCTTTAACCAAACGTCCGATCAAAATTACTTTATTCATGTTTGTTCTCCTTGTACGGTTCTGGCATAGCTGGCAAAGGCATCCATGCAATTACTTTCAATTTTTCGAAACCGTCTGTAAAATATTCTCCATTCCACATTGCTCTGAATGGAATTGTTCTTTCTTCGGTAGCAATCAAATATATGTCTCCTTTAAAATTATGATTAGGTTTTGGTTCCGGCGGCAGTTTCACGTCTACTGGAATCCACATATCCGATAAGCTATAGGAATTAATCAGTTTTTCAACCTTTTCGATTGCATCATTCCAGCCCTTATTGTACCGACAGAACAACGGGTCAATGTCTTCTGGATTACTGTGAGTTGACGGCTTCTTTAATTTGCTCAACATTTTCAAGAAAACTTTCATGTTTCATCCTCCCTCTTTTTATCTTCAAAGAAGCTTTCATAATCAAACCAATCATCTTTGATAAAATTTCCAATGATTTTTACACTATTTCCCCATCCTTTTGTAGCAACCCTAACATGTTTTCCTTTGAGATTAATCAAATCATCGACTCCAACTATGTCCATAATTCGCATGATTGCTTCAAGCCCAGATGCATAACCTTTAAATTCTCTTGCTCCGAGATAACCATTTCCAAGTGCATATCCGCCGTATACGCATCCCCATCCACCACCGGAAAGAGATAAGTCAAGTGTAAGTACTCCGTGGTCTCTGAAATTCAATGATACACATGTGATTTCGGCATTCATAAGTTTATATCCCTCTGCGGCAAGAGATTTTTCTGACCATTCTTTCATATATCTTCCTCCTCATAATCGTTGCAGTAAAGTGAACCGTAGTCCCATGCTAACGTACAGCAGTTACGAAACCTGCATTTGCTACAGTCTGTCATTTCCATAAAATTTCTCCTTTCAGAACGGGCATAAATTCAAGTCAACTTCCAGTCCAGCCCGCCCAATCTGAACCAGAGCATCATCCCCAACAGTTTCTTTAATTTCTTTGAGCATTTTTTTAGCATCCGAAGCATCACCGCTCAAATGCACCAGTGTTACCGTTCGAAGCGATTCTGTGCGGTTTTGCTTAATGAATTGTTTACAAGTTGACAAAGAACAATGCCCTTTCAACCTGTGTCTGTAGTTAGCTTCTGTTTTGTCCACCAATTCTTCGCAGTAGTTGCATTCAATTACCAGATGATGTATGTTCATTTTCTGGAAATTATATTTGCTGTACTCAAAATCAGTCATATACAGAAGTCTACCCATTTCCTTGTGTCCTACCAGATATCCATAGTTCGAGCAAGGCACGAGCTGATTTGATTCTTTATCATATGTTGTATGTGGCAATTCAAATGGAATCACGTTAAACGAACCAACTCTAAATGGGTATCTTTCTGGAACACCTTTCATCAGTTCACCTGTTTGGATGTTCATGTCCTCAACTGTCTCGTCGTTGGTGTAAATCTGAATGCCCGCATCCATTATTTCCTTGAATGCTTCGATGTGATCTCCGTGCCCGTGCGAAAGAAGTACAGCTTCAACATTGCTTATCTGGTAGTCAATCCCTCTAAGGATTTTCTTGTAGTTGCATCCGCAGTCAAGAAGAACAATCTCGCCTGTACTTGACTGCAAAGCGTAACAATTTCCTTTGGTACTTCCTGTCGAAATTACTCGCATGAACATTTTGAATCACCTCGCTTTCATTATTTATGCATCGTTAAATCTTCCAATATTTTCTCCGTCTGTTTGATTACTTCTTCCATATCATCATACGAATACGGCATTTCATTGTTCCCTTCCAGTTTTTCCAATCTTGCATATGGAGTCGAAATCAAGCAATCTCTAAGTAATTTAAAATCTTTTAACGTCATTTGAATGTTGATTAGTACATCCCAGTTGGTTACTTTTTCTAACACTTTCATACTTCATCATCCTCCGGGAATCTGAACACGATGTTTGCTGGTTCGAATTTCACATCTGGACTATTAACCACGGTTTTGATGATTCCGAAACCTCTTGCAGCCATTTTTATACATTCCTCGTAATCGTCATCGCTCATTTCAACGTTTTGCGCAAGAAACATTCCTGTATACACTTTACGCAACATTTCCATAGCTTTTTCAGCCTTTTCTTCTGTGGAGTATGTCGCCATGACTGTTCCTTTTTCACCGGCAATCGGAGCATATACCCTTATAATATTTCCAGTTCTACTTAATGGCGTAATTTCGTATGGGGCATCAATTTTTCCATTTTGACTAACTAATCTCACTGCATTCTCCTTTCAATATCCAAATCAATACTATGGCATAGTTTGATGCAATTTCCATGAAGCATATGATTCTTGCATGATCCGTATTTTTCATGGAATTTTTCTATCGGCATCTTCCTGTCGTTCACCGCCTGTATCCATCTTCGGATTTTTCTCTGTGTTTTTCTTTTCTTATCGCCACGCAATTTTCTGATATATTTTCCTTTATCAGTCACGTAATGATGAAAGCCCAGATAACACAAGCCCATGCGAAATGGTACAATTTGTGATTTAGGGTTTAGTTCCAATTTAAGGCTTTCAACCATCTTTCGGATTGCCTCAAGAATTTCTCTGGCATCTTCTTTCGTTTTACAAATCACATAAAAATCATCGTTGTATCGTCCGTAATATGGATTTCCAAACTCAATCGTTATCATCTGATCCAGTGAATGTAAAAGCAACAATGCGTACTTCTGATTTACCTGATTTCCTAATGGAAGCCCGGGATTACCTGTACTGTCAATAAACAAATGGTTCAACCAGACTGTAAAATCATCATCAAAGTAATAATCCAAAACATCTTTCATGATTTCATGGTCTATGCAATAAAAGTATTTGTGAATATCACATTTTACAATCCAACTATTCATTCCATTTCTTTTATAGAAATCCAACATTTGATTTCTTAACCCGTCCATTGCCATGTGTTGCCCTTTTCCTTGCTGCCCGGCAGTGTTCCATTTAATCAGGATATTTTCAAGTTTTGGTGTCAGAATGTAATCAGAAAAACATCTCTGCACTACTTTGTCCTTAAATGCACATGATTCTATCGTTCGCTCTTTTGGTTCATGAATTTGAAATTTATTATACGGATTTATGGTATACGTTTGACTTTCCAATTGTTCCTTCAAGAGATGAATGCCTTCAAGAGACAAATTAGAAAATCTTGCAGTACCTGAATTAAATTTCTTGCCGCTCTTAACCTTTTTGTAAGAACGATATAAATTCTCAAAATTTGCAACAATTTCTTTATCCATTTATTTTGTTCCTTTATATTTGTCCATTGCGGAAAGGTTATGCATTTGCTTGTATCTTTTCTGATTTCAGCTTTACGCTTACTCTGTCTGCATGTGATCCATGTTGGGCGAACACCATTTTCGTTGTTGTAATTGTTGTTGTTGATATTGCCCGAAGGGGAAACAACGGTATTCGCAGTGCATAACCTGTGAAAATTATCTTTTTCTGTCTTTTGTTCTCCATGAAATAGTCATGTACTTTATATCTTTTACCATTTGCGACCATGCTTCCATTCCACCGGAATTGATAATTCCTAATTCATATGAAAGTTCTATAAAGTACATCAACTCATCACAATGAGTAATGGCTTTTGTTTGAAGTTCTAATCGTTCTCTTTTATAATCTTTCAGATCAGTTCGGTTGGCTTCAAATAGTGACTCATAAATTTCCAATGCTTTATTTTGCATTTTATCTACAAGTGAAAACCTGTATTTCTTCGGGTATCGTCTGGCATTACTCGTAACTATTAATGTATGCTTTGCAAGTTGCTTGGCCTTTGTTATTACCTTTAAATCTTCATTCGCCATCAATCATCATTTCCTGATTCAAAGATTAAAGAAGAAAAGATACAAACTGGGCGAACACCATTTCCGAAGCTGCAATAGTAGTCGTTGACATAGCCCGAAGGGGAAACAACGGTATTTGTTGTACTGTAACCATTTGCTGGTGTACTCCATGGAGTAAGCAGCCACCACCATTTATCCATATTTGGAAGGAACTTTCTGTATTTTCGGTATTCATCCACCGTCAAAATCGAAATCTTATCTTTACAATGTCCATATTCTGTCTGGCCGTCCAAAGAAAGCAAATCTCGATCAATCTCAATAACTGCATCTTCTCCAAGCTCGTCCGTAATTTTTTTAAGAAAACAAGTATTTAACTCATTTCTCAGTTTACTTGAAATCCAGTTATTTGAAGCTGAATCAAATGTTCTTTCTTTTCCGTCAAATCCATTCAAAATGGCAAAATATCCTTTTTCTGTCTTATCCAGAATCAGCCATTCCATACCTGCAAGTTCAATAGCTTTTCCGATTTCCGGCTTACCGATGTACTTTTTCTTGAATTCCGTGAACTCTTTACTTAATCGGGATAATTCATCCTCAAAATATTTCAGATTTTTCTTCATAATCATTCCTCCGCCTTAGATACAAAGATATTAGATTTTAAGATACAAACTGGGCGAACACCACCCTCGTTGAAGCAATAGTTGCGGTTGAAATAGCCCGAAGGGGAAACAACGGTAAAGGCTTTCTCCCATCCGCGTTCTTTCGTTGACCATGGCGATAATGTCCAATACCAATCGTTTAAACACGGATTCGGTGTGATATCTGTATATCCGCGTGCTTCATCAAACGTAATCGGTCGAATTTTACAATCAACAGTCCCCAATTTCTGTCCATCCGCAGTGATAATATCTGCCGTGTGTGTTTCGATATTTTCTGCCCCGAATTCTTCTTCGAAGTCTTTTAGAATTTCAGTATCACACAGTTTCTTTACCTTTGATGTTTTGTAATCTGAGGTATCGCCAAACTCTACATTTTCTTTCACCAGATCAAACGAAATAATTTTCGTTGTATCTCCATACTGTTCCAGAACCTTGTATTTACGTTTCCCAGTGGTCTGAAAAACATCTCCACGTTTCAGTGTTGACAGTAAAACCTTGTCAGTTTCTTCCTGCTTTTCCAGAAGTTCAACCAGTTCCTTTGCTTTCTTTAAAATTTCTTTATTGTTCATATCACATTTCCTCCTGTTTCATAAAATCTGGAATTTCTGGTTCTTTACCTGCTGCCGGAACTGGTTCTTTCTCGGCAGTCTTTACGGCTTCTGCAACTGTCGGCTGCTTCGGCTGTTCCTCGATTACCATTGGTTCTGGAATGAATTCCTCTTTGTTGGCATGTTTTTTGATATCCTCTTCAACGGCCTTTTCTAAGTCATATACCTTGTAATCTGCATCTGCAATTTCGATAGCTTCTTCTGTGGTATACAATCCGTTTGAAAGTTCCGGGCAATTCATTCTTGAGAAGAAAGAAGCAGCTCTGTATCTTAGCATTACCTGTGGCATAGTAATCCATTTTGAACCGTTTTTCTTTGTCCATCCTTCGGCGTTCGCCATGTCCATTGTGACTTCGATTCCAGTTACCTTTCTTCCGTCTTTCTCAGTCCAGCAAGTACAGGAATAAGGCTTCCCGTTCTTATCCCTCTTTTCGTCGAACTGCAATTCCATATCATACTTACCGGAACTGTTAATCATTGCAATCAAGAATGTGGCTCTCCATGCCGGCCTCCCCTGAATAACATCAAGGTTCTGCATAACTGTAAGAGGACTTGTTTTCAGACGGTTTGCCATGTCAATCGCCACAAGACCATTTGCAAAATTGCCCTGATATTCTCTCGGAACAATTGTTGACTGGGCGAAAGCCTTTGCCATCTGAGTTGCCATTGTGAAGTTGTCGGAACTTCCAAAGATTCCCAAACTGAAATCAGTGTTTAACTTCACTGGTGTTCTCTTTTCCTGATTCTGTGTTGCTGGTGTTGTGTTTGTTGTTTCTGCCATTTTAATTCTCCTTTTCTTATATTAATCAACTCATTTTTGTTTGCATTTCTGTTCAGTTCTACAATTCGCCAAAGCAAATCATAACCGAGCTACGCTCTGCCTATCCATCGCTCATCTTCTCTGCTCAGGGCAATTCTTTGCCATAACTACGTCGTTCTACTCAGTGCCTTTGCTATACTTTGCTACTCCATTCCATGTGTTGCCTATACGTATCTTTGCCCTGCCCTACTTCGCCAATGCGTTACATTTCTTTACAACACATTGCTCTGCTGCGCTTTTCCTCTACCTCACTATGCGAAATCTCTCTTTACTTTGCCAAAACGTATCAACTCTTTTCAATTCCATAACTTTGCCCTTCTGCACCTCTCAGTACCACTCCGATACATTACTTTGCTACGCTTCGCCGAAGCAGATCATTACCCAGCAATTCTGTACCTTTGCTTTACCTATCATAACTACAATCAGCCATGCCGTAGCTTATTCTGTGATTTCAGTCCATTTGAAACGGCCTTTGCCTGAGTTTCGCCACTGACCAATGCCATTAAACTCTCCATAATCAAGCCAGTCAATTACATACTTTATAAGTGAATCATCAAGTACTTTGATTGTGAATTCTACTGTTGACCCTGCTGGTACTGTTTCACTGTCTGCCAAAGAAATTCTTTCGCCCTGTGCTGTCTGCGCTCTCAGTGGTCTCTGACAATCAGAAAGTTCTGTGCCTTCTGGAAGAGCAAATGGAATCTTACGTTCGTTTACAAATACCAGTAAGTCAATTTTTTTCTTATAAGCTGCAAGTTTCTTTGTACCACCGATATATGAACCGGCCTGTGCAGCTGACTTAAAGAATCCTCTGATCTGGTAGTCCCAAAGGAATGGATTGCCGTTATCATCTTTCGGGAATACTGTTCGACCTTTTTCAATAACTTCTTCAACTCCTAAAGCTTCAACTTCCTGTTCTCTGGAAGGTGCATCTGGTGCTTTAGATGCTATAAACTTCTCGTGAATATCTTTTTCTGCATTTGCTGTTCCCAGAACTTCCTCTAAAAATGTTAATCTTACTTTTAATTCTTTCATTTCATATTCCTCCGATTTTTATATTTTGCTTAATGCTTTGCTTGTCAAGACCATGCTCCTCCTTTGCGATTCTCAGCAGTGTGCTTCTATGCCGTGGCGTCTCATATCTGTTCTATGCATATCCCTTGCTCTACCTCACGTCGCACCACTCCACTTCGCTATCGCAAAGCCAACCATGCCAATCTATTGCGCTTTACTCGCAATAGCTTCTACTACAGAACGGGCAACTCGTAATCAGATAATTTCCGGCACTTTCTACTGAAATACCGTGCGTTTCTTTTCCATACCGTGTCCGTCCCTTCTCGGAATAGATATTCTGGCGGCAAGACCAACAGATGCCATTGCCCGGTGCAAAACACGGATATTCGTTCTTATCACAGAACTGTTTCTGTGCTTTGATCGCTTCTGGAATGTTATATGTAGTTGTTGCCATATCAAATCCCCTCCACTTTTAATTCATCTTCGGAAACTTTAAGGAGAATCATCTGTCTGCCTGTATCTGGTATTCTGTCAGCATTCACACTTTCAACATCATCAACCCAAATCGGCAAGTTCAAACCGTTCAATTCCTGCAATCCAGTCACGAGGTCGATGTTGCATAGAATTTGATCAGAATGGTTCAGCCCATCGAAATATCCAATTCCGTCACAAATCATCTTGCAAACTTCCACCGGCTCACCGTCCTGCGTATAGTCCAAAAACTGAAACTGAAAGTGCTTGAAATGTGGATTGATAGCTTCTGCCAGTGCCTGATTTTTTTTGATGGAAAATTCTTTCAACATGTCAAGTTTCTGCTGAATATCGGAATCTTCCTGACCTAATTTCTTTCTGTCCGCATTTAGTTGTTCGAGCGTTTCTGCCTGTTTCTGAACTGCCTGTTTTGCCATCTCAATTTTTGTTTCGATTCCTGTAAGTTCCTTTTCAGAAGACATTCTTTCTGCCTGAACTGCTGCATTTTCCTCAGAATTATTAGTCAGTCCGTCAAGCTGTTCCTGTTTCTTCTGAATTTCTGCTACAACTGCCTGATACTCTTCATTTCCAGACATATCTGGCTCTGACGGAAGCTTCTCTAATTCCTGATTTTTCTGCGCAATCTCAGATGCCAGAGTAGAAATATTTTTCTTTGTCTGCTCAATCTGCGATTCGATGTCTTTGCGCTTTTCCTCGACTTCTTTTTTTCTGGCTACTTCGGCATTGCCTTCTTCTGCAATGTCTTTAAGTTTCTGCTGTTTGTCTGCTTTAAACTGTTCCTTTTTCGCAAGTTCAGTCTCAATTCTTTCTTTCTTTTTCTGTTCAAATTCAGTTTTAAGACGTTCAACCTGTTCTTCTGGCAAATGCTGTCCACAGGTCGGGCAAATAGCTGATTCAGGGTCAAATTTTTCATTCTGTATGGCATTTAAAACTGTTTCATCAAATGTGGACGCATATGTCTGTTTGTATTTCTCCTGTAAAACCGTAATTCTCTGCTGAATACGTTCCGGTTTTTCAGCAGTAACAAGGAAATTTTCCAGAACACGGAGATTGTCTTCTTCCTGTTTCTGCTTGAATCGTCTGTCATTTAATAAGGAAACGATTTTTCTCTTTTCTTCCTGTAATGCTTCTGCTGCATTTGAAATGATCGCATCTCTGGACTTTTTAAGACCTACAATCTCATAGGAAAGTTCATCGTATGCTTTTCCAGAATCACTCAACCGTTGTTCTTTATGTCTCAGCTCGCTCAGATGATTTAAAACATGTCCTCTCTTTTCTTCAAGAACTGTTGCGTCTGGTATTTCTTGTTCCTTTAAGGTATCAATCTCAACCTTTTTGACGTCAATTTTCTTCTGGATATCTTTTCTGTCTTTGTTGAGTTTTTTCACAACTTCCTCGACAGAATGATTCTTGATGATTTCCGAAACTTCTGGATTGTCTTGTAATACTTTATCCGCATTGAACCCTGCCATCTTTTCAAGCGTTGCTCTGGCACTTGATGTTGATTTTCGAAGTTCATTCAGGAATACTCTGGCATTGCTGCACATCATAATAGTTTCTGGGTCTGCAATTCTTTTTAAGAAATCTTTGTATTTTGTCTGGTTGTAATCAAACCCATCAACCTGATATTTTGTGGTGCTGGAAGATTTACCCTTCTTCGTTTCCTTGCGGATTACGGTTTCATCTCCATCAATCAGAAGTGCGAGTTCTCTGGATACGACACCCTCAACTTCTTCTCCGTCTTCTTTTCTTCTGACATTATTCGGAGATGTACCGTCTGCAAGTTTGCCTGTCAGTGTGTCAAAATATGCGTCCATCAACGTTGTTTTACCCTGACGGTTCCTGCCGGACACCATCGTTCGTGGTGCAAACTGATACTCCGCAGACTCAAACTTCTTGTAGTTTTCAATGTTAAGCTGTTTCAATTCTACTGTTTTCATGCTGTTTTATCCTCCAACCAATATGCTGAAACTTCATAAGCCGTTCTTTTTTCAACCTCAGTTTCAACTTTTTTTGTGTATTCTCGGCTCTGCATTCTTCCTTGCAAAAGAATGTTATCTCCAACTTCGCAACCGCCAATATATCTGGCATCTCTTCCCCAGCAAATGCACGGTATGTAGTCAGATATTCCATGTGGGCGGTTTACTGCAAGAAGGATATCTGCGATTTCTCTTCCGTTTGGTGTCTTTCTGTATACTGGCGGTTTACAGATAAATCCGTCCAAAAGAATATTATTGGTGTGATATGTACCTTCCTCTGCAAATTTAATTTCTCTTGCGAAAACAAAGAGAATTAATTTACTGTGTTTGTCATTGTGCTTGTTGTAAGAACGGAACTGTCCGTAAACTTCAACCATTTCTCCGGTATAGTCCTGTGTTACATCAATAAGCCTTTCGGATACCATGACCGGAAGAATATCCTTTGTATCGCTCAATCGTTTTGCCGATACCTGCATTGTGTAAAAATTTTCTCCATATGTTTCATGGCTAAATTCAAACTTGGATTCAATTGTCCCAATCAGTGTTACCTGATTGTTTTCCAAAAGCTTATTCAACTCCGTTTACCCACCTTTCTATCTGCATTAAAATAGGAAGGGATACCATTGAAGATACCATTGCACTTATGCAGAACATCTTAAGTACATCCATTTTTGTCATCCACCAGAGTAATAATGCAATCGTGGAAAATGTTCCAACCTGTGCCATCACTCCGATAAAATACATTCTTTTTCTCATATCCCTCACTTCTTTCTTTTTGTTGCTGCTGTTGCAAGTAAAACTATTGATAGTGCTACAACTGCGACTTCCAGACGTTTTGTTTTTGCCGCCTGATCTGCGATGATTTCGCTTGCAAGGCTCTGGTTTTTAGTTACGTTTTCGGTGTGTTTTGTGATTTTAGACATAAAAAATGCCCTCCTGGTATAAATTTTCTTTTCAAATACAGGAAGGTGTGTTATACTTTACCTGTATTTAACTTACCCAAATTAAGTTAGATACGTGGCTCTACGTGGTATTCGTCGTACCCGTGGAGCCAAACCTTACTCTTTTTTACCTTTGAACTCAATTCCAAGAATTGCAGCCATATCTTCTTTTTTGATGTGATTGTCTACTTCAATCGCTATGAATCTGCTTCGTCAATATCACGAATGGATTTCTGAATCGCAGAACTAACTCCATCTGTAACGCATTCGACAATTGTCTTCCCGTCAATATTTGCCGTGTGCGTTACTTTTTTTGTTCTCGTAGGGGCAACTTCTTTCCGAATAGCTTTAAGCTCTTCTAAAATCTGTTTGAGTAATGCATTTGTTTCTTCCATCATATTGCTTCCTTTCTGTTGAGTTTGGTTTCTTATCTCTTTATAATGTAAGTACAGGCACCACCATACCGAGTAACTTGAAAGGAGATAGGAATTTGATATTGCTTCCTTATGTTAAGCTCTCTCACCATCGTTCTCACCTCCCTCTGTCACTTCCTCGATCGTATAACTTCCGCCATACATGTCTTTCTTTCTCTCAGCAGCCTCAACAGCTTCTGTCTTTCTGTATAATGCATATCCTACGGTTCCGTCTGCGTACCTAATACAAAACACTTTTGTTGGAAGATAATCGCCATATTCAATCGCACTTTTTATACTTACATCAAGTACACTGAGATATCCGAAGATGTACGGTGTTTTTCTATAATCTTTTTCTGTTTCGTCCATCAGTAAATACTGTGCAACTCTGATTTTGTCTCTGAGCACCTTATTTTCGATTTCTAATCTTTTCAGCTTTCCCATTCTTTCCATCTCTCCTCCTACTCAGCTAATCTTCCCTGTGCATTACAGTCTCGAATCAGCATTTTGGTATTCGTGCAAGGTTCCCATTCCTTAATGTACTGAACCGCATCATCGTATTTTAATTTCGGAATGTTGTTTCTGGCATTCACATCGAAGTATGTCTTTACATCCCTGTTACACTCTGCAAATACCTTTTTTCCAATTTCATCATAGGCATTGGAATTCTTTCCGCCTAATGTTTCAATCACTACTCTTGATACCAGATCGCCAAGATATTTCTGCTGACCATAGTCAAGTGTCATGGTATTTTCAAGTTTCTCAATCCGTTCCTCGTGATCTTGATTGCCTTGAGCCAGCAACTGAATTTGCTCTGCTGTGGTCATTGGTTTCTGATAAGAACCTGTCTTACGGATTGCTGGAAGAACCTCGCTTGTCACCCAACGTTTGAATCTCTTAGCTGATTCAAGTTTACTTCCGAAGATCAATGCGTATAAGCCAGATTCGTTGATGAGTGCTGTTTGAGTTTTTACCACATTCCCATTTTGGGAATCTGCTTCAAGAACCTTTAAAATTCTGTCTTCTTCTTCAACATGAACTGAAACTGCTTTACTCGCATTGGAATATCCAAGCGCCAATGCCACATCTTTTCCAACGAACCAAGGTTCATTGTTAATAGTCACTGTCCGAACTTCTCCGAACTCTTCTGAATTAAAAATCTGTAATTTGTTCATGTGTCTCCTTTCTAATTCAGTTTAAATAGCTGTTTCTAAGTATGCTAAATCCCTGACTGTTTCCAAACGATTTTTACAATCCTTGTAGATTTCCTTGTAATGCTTTCCTTGCATGATTCCTAAATCGATTTCGTGCAAAATAATGTTTTCCATCAACGAAAGATTGTTTAACTGCATCACTGTAGCTTCATCTCTATTGTTGATACCTGTCATTTTCTTTGCCAGTTTTGAATATGTCATATAAAGCATCTCTGCATGACTACTTCCCTGTTCTTTTGCATATTCAACAAGCTTCTGAATCGTATCGGTTTCGGCCTTTCTAGTGAGTTTTCCTGCTTTTCGTGTTTCAATCCAAACCTGAGTCGATTTTTCACGAATGAAATTTTCCATCTGATTAAATGCTTTTATGTATTGCCATTTCCATTCGTTTGCTTTCTTTCCAGTGAAGCCCATCACTAAGAATGTAAATCCATCTCTATTCATAAGATACTTTTTGTTCTTCTTTCCACTTTCATCTTTGTAAAAAACTTGCTCAAAACACTGAACGCAATTTTGCGTTAAGTCATTTTTTATGAGATTTTCGATGGTTCTAATTACATCCGCGTGTCTTTTTACAAACTTCTTTGCCACCTGTAAACTATCGCATACAGGCTCGTTGTTTTTGATGTAAACTAAATCTTCTATGGCTGACTCCTTTCTAATATATATTGTAACTTTTGAAGTTACTCTCTAGCAAAAAAAATAGCTGCCGGGTCTTCAATATGAAATTCATCAATCATTGTCTGAATCTCATCACTACCAAAAACTCCTTTTTGCATCTTTCCGTAAAATGTTTTTGGCGTAATTCCTAGCATTTTAGCAACGTCTGTCTGAGATTTTCCGTTTTTTGCAAAAATCCCACGAAGTTCGTTTGTTTTTATCATGTTGTACCTCCTTTCGAAATAGTTGTAACTATTTAAGTTACTCTCATTATAATAACATTTTGGTAACTTGTCAAGTTATTTTTTTATTGACTTGTAACTTTTTTTGGGGTATAATAAACACATAAAATAAGAAAGGAGGTTAAACATCAAAAAAATGACTATTGGAGAACGTATACGAGAAAGACGAGAAGCACTAAAGATAAATCAAACTGATTTAGCTGACAAGATTTCCGTATCGAAACAGACACTTTATAAATATGAAAACGGTATTGTAACTAACATTCCATCTAATAAGATTGAAGAAATTGCTAAGGCTTTAAATACAACGCCAGAATTTCTTATGGGATGGGAAAAGCCGAAAAATTCCGAAATGGAACTTTTGGCAGACATTGCTGGCGATCCTGAAATATTGGAAATGATAAAAAAAGTTCTTAATATGTCAGTAGCACAGCGAATGAGAGTGTATGGTTTCATTGAAGGCGTATGCTCAGAAAATAAAACTGGGGATTAATCTCCCCAGTTTTTTATAAATCTTTTTGCGAACACAAGCAGACGTTCTGCTAATGTTTCGTCATTTATCTTTTGTATAATTTCGATCAGCTGTTCTTTGTAACTCATACTTGTGTATTCCTTTCTTTTGGATGTAGTTTTGCCAAGACACAACTCCCGAAACAACTGCTATTATAATAACATATTTTTCTTAAAATATCAAATATTTTTCTCCTTATATAACATTTGCTTCCTGCATTTAATTATGTTTGATTGGCAAAATGTATTAATATATTAAACATCGCTATCTAAATTTCCCCTCTTTTACTCATGTCAGTTCCGAAAGAAAATGATCGTCCAAAAAGGCCTATTGGATTTTTGCCTCCAACCGCTGAATAGATTCCTGTAATGATTGAATCATATTTGTCTGAACTCCAATCATGTCGATTAATGCGTATATAAGCGATGCCGGTGAAAGACCCGTTTTATTTGATGGATCTTCCATTTTTGCGATTATTTTCTTTTGCTCTTCTTCGGAATATAATAAATCTTTGTTCATATGTCCTACCTCCGTAAATCGTTGTAAATATCAGCTATAATAATATAAATATAACGCAAAATCTTTTGACTTTCAATTTCATCTATCATTTTTATAATTTCTTGTTTATAATCCATAAAAGCCCTCCCTGTTGTAAGCTACCGTCTAAATTAAAGTATATGCTCTGCCAGTGGGAAATATGCATCCAAAAATTTATTTTTATCATAATTTTCCACAAGTCCAATGAAACAGAACACATGGATTAATATTCGCCCTTGCAAACTGCCAGAGATAGACTGGAATATTTATGATCGCATAGAAATTATTTGTGTAGTCAAAGATAAAATCTGCTTTGCGTGGTGAAATGTAGAATTTGAGTGTAGATTCAGACACCAGTTTCAAAACCGTGCTCATAGTAAGCGTTGAATGCTTGTGCATAGTTTGGGTTGAGTATATACCAAAATCCTTATTGGCATAGTCTTTCACGCACATTGGCAAGTGGATTATGTAGTTGGCAAAGAGAATTATTCCGATAATAATTAAGATGTTTCTGATTTTCTTCATAGGCATTTTTTCCTTTGGTAAACAAAAAAGAGAGGGAATCCCCCTCTCATTTCAATCTATATGGTAAAACCATGCCGTATGATCGTTTCCTCCCTTCCAGACCATACGGCAGGTAACACCGACTATTTAATACTGTGAAGCACAGGAGTTTTTCTATGTATATATAATAACATGGGATTGCGTTTCAATTGTGATACAAAATCATTTTTTTGTGCAAAGAAAAGTTTCCAAAAATGGGTAAAAAAAAAGAAACGCATATGCGTTTCTTTTTAATTTATTACTCCTTTATAGCACACCTCGAAAGCTTCAAGTATTGTCCATCAGACACGGTAACGTATGTATTTCCAGAAAAGTTTTCATTTGCAACAATACTATTCGTGCCTTGCTGTCTACTGTCAGAATAAATGCAATAATATCCATCACTTCCCGTAGACTCCAGTGAATATTCTCCTGCTTCAATATCTTTCCCAACACGGAACATGTTTCCTTTTGACATGTCTATTTTTTCGACTTCTTCGGCTGGTACTGCCATGCATCGGCTAAGTTTAATATAAGTTCCCTCATCGACAGTTATTACTGAATTATAATCAAAATTATCATTAGACAGAATTTCCGTTCCATTTGAATCTGATGATACGGCATAATATCCGGAGCCTGAATCTGAAAAAAGTACATATTCTCCTGCTGGCATATCTATTCCAATTTTATATTGCCCTGATGAGTATTGGTTTTCATACAATAACGCTCCAGATTCTTCGAAAACTATTTTAAAACGCTCCATTGCTTGCTCATATCCATCAGAATCGCCATCATAAAGCTCTCTCAATGCAATCCACCCATATTCTCCAACACTGTAACCAATACTTGTTTCTTCAAATTTTTCTTTAAAATACCCTACAGACATCGCGAAATTTATTATGCACGCAGGTGTATCATCCGAATTTGGCCATTCATCCAAAGCCTTCACATCATAATAACTGTCTTGAATATATTGGATAAATTCAGCAGTATTACTGTCTGTTTGGTCAAAATCTGCCATTGTATCCATGACTGTTGTTTGCCAGTCATCAAACTGATCTGCCAAAACTATTTTGGGATAATTTAGTAATGAAATTGATGTCATTACTATAGCGACTTTCTTCAGCATTTTCTTCATCTTCTTTTCCTCCTTCGTAAGATGCTTATATTATACTCTCCAAATGTCGAAAAGTATATATAAAACACGATTAATTTTGATTGCATATAACACTTTACAGTAGTAAAATATGCAAAAGGAGTGATTGTATGAAAACTAAAGAAGAAATAAGAACTATCATTAGAGAAGCAAGGATTGACGAGCTGTCCAAATTGAACGCTTCAAAGAAATTCGGTGAGACTGTCGCAGCTATGAGAAGCGCACTAGGGCTTACGCAAGCTGATTTATGCTCAATATTAGGAGTTTCCAAGCATACGTTAGTCCGAATTGAGTCCGGCGAAACCGAACGAATTGATTTCAATGTCGCTCTTAAAGCATCTGTGTTGTTCAAGCTGCCTATCCGTGAAATGTGCGGATTTCGCACAGAAGACTTGAATTTGTACTACAATCTCATGCATTCAACCAAGCGAACACAGAGACTTATTGCATCTATTTTGGAAACCGATATACAGTTGGCTAAAAACATGAAAAATTATCTGCCGGATGAAAAATATCTTATAGACTGTATAAAACTGGCAGATGACATAAGAGATGGAATACCATGCAATAGGTTTTACCACGATACGATTAATATATCCAAATACCGTACTTACTCATGGTTTTCTGATGCTGATGCGTTATTAGAAATTAACAGTAACGCATATCACCCATTGTATCACATTGGTGATAAATTGGTAATCTCATGCCAGCCACCAAGAGATGGGGATATTGGAATATTTATGAGGGACGCATGTTTTTATCTGCGAAAATATGTAGTAAACGGGGAGAACGTAACTCTGAATTATCTATCTTTTGAGGGCGAGTCAAACGAATATTTTAAAGTCAGCCGATACCGAATTGAAGATATGAATAAATGGGTAAAATTCGGAACTGTATTGGCTGTAATTTAAGAAATTCCCGGGGAATTAACCCCGGGATATTTTTATACTTTTTTGATATCTTTTGCAGCCACAAATCCGTAGTACTTGCCTGCAACGCGGACATAGTACCATGAAGCACCGTTTGTTGCTTTCTGGGTGAAATTCATCACGTCAACAAGGTTGCCTTTCACAAGCTTAGGCCATTTCTTGATAGACGGATAGTTATCACCAGCCCACGTGCGTACAACTGTGGATGCCGCAGATACTTTTCCGACAAAAAGACGCTGTGTCTTGTCCTGCTTATTGGCGATTGTGGTCGGTTTGCTTTCAGCTCCATCAACCTTGAGATATTTGGTTGCAGCCCAGCCGATGCCGATTCCTGCAACTTTGACTTTCGCCCACATACCGGATTTCTCACCATTGATTTCTACACGATTTCCCTTGTTGATCTGTCCGAGAACATAACCATTCGGGGTCTCACGAATGTACAGGTCATCAACTGTAGATGTAGCAGTGCCGGTTGCTTTCCATGCCTCTGTAGAAGTTTTCTCATCTCCCCATGTAATCCAGATATAGCCGTCGATTACCGGATCACTGCGAAGATAGCGTTTATTTCGGCAGGACCCGCCGTTTGCAATGACTCCTGCTGCACTTGAAGTGTTTCCTTCGTTGGTGTAGATGTGCGTATTGCTATAAGAGCGGACAGATCCGATGTGAGAGCCATCGCGGAAGATAACAAGTGCTCCATCTTTTGGCGTGCTGTGCCATGTACCATTTTTCTTCGCCCAGTTAGTAATTGACACGCAGTTATAGAAGCCGCCGCCCATAATCTGCAACGCTTTTGTAATGCCGAGAATTTTGGCTAATTTCCAGAACTGGTACTCTGCGCACCACGGCTGAGCCTGACATCCCGGCTGTCCCCAGCTGTTGACGTCACGGGCAAACTTCGTGTAGTTATTGTATCCGGCATTTTTCTGGAAATCGTCAAGAAATGCCGATGTCTTCTTTTCCAGATATGGCTTGTCTCCACCGTTATTAGCATAATAATCACCGAGGTCGGTGAACTCCTGTAATTTTGTTTTCGCCACTGTCGTTGTCTCCTTTTTTACATATGCTCGAATCATTTCGATGACCTTTTTCTGCCTTGTCGTGTAGTCACCGACCTGATTCGGTCTCGGGTCTGCTGGGTCTGTACATAACGCTGCATAGATGGTTTCAGAGGTGTACGGCTTTTTAGCCTTATTCAGGATCCTCTGTAATGCAGATGAACCACCCTGATGAATAATATTGATACATTCCATCATGGCATCATCCGGCATGGTTCCGTATTTCTTTGCGATACTCTCAGAATACTCTACAATCTGTTCTTCCATCAGCTCATCCTGACATTTGATGCCGAGGTCGGAACTAATGATGGAAATAATACATTTTGCTTTTGCGGATGACGGACTGATTGCATATGTAGACCAGTTCTTTTTCAGCAAGTCAGATTCGAGTCCCTGAGTATCCATTTTTTTGAACAGTGCCGGATTTGCCCTCTGGATTTTCTGTAAGAGCCGTTTTGCTTCACCGGCATACCACTGACCGGCTCCGATGGTGATTGCTTTTTCATTCGGTGTGTTTGCACCGGCTCCGATGAAAGCATTGTAACGTTGTTTTCCGTACACTTGTCCGCCGGTTTCCACAGCGTACAGAATTTTTCTGAGTACAGTAATATTTTCTTTTAACATAATGTTTCCTTTCTGTAAAAAAAATGGTTTATTGGTCAGTTTGTCTCTCCATTCATAGCTCCGTGTATCACATTGCCCTGAAAAAGAAACTAATGTTAATGCACTGAACACGAAGTTGACGGATAAATATGTACTGGCAAGGATCGACACCGTAATTATACCCGCTGGTGATGTAGCTGGAAATACAATTACCAGCGGTAAAAGCGTTACATTCAATCGCGTGAGTAATGACGCTCTGTGTATAGCAGTTTTGCGTGGTGCCGGCTGGCTTGGATGTACTGGAACATCAATATCAGGTAATGTGCTTACTACATACTTCTACAGTTGGTCAGGCGGTACGCATTCAGGAGCTGGTACATTTGATATTTTGCAGTTTGTGAAAGTTTCTTAAACTGGTTCGTATAAAATTGCAGCCCGAAAAGTAAAATTGGTATTTTCTGATGCCCCCATAATCTGTCTCATTGTTATCGAAAGTGTTTCATTATCAACGTCCAGCCATACTCGCGTTATTGCATACCACGATGTGGAATACAACCAGTAACCAGTAACATACACCGGTTTATAGCCTGATAGAGATACATTCCAATCTTCACCGGAATAACCGTTGCTTATAGTTCCTGAAAATGTTTTGGTTACGACTTTTCTACCACTTAACTTCGTGTTTAGTGCATTAACCCCCAGCTTCTCTTTCAGGAATGTAACCAGCTGGGCGATCGTGGTCTTTTTAAGTGTATTTCCCTCTGCTACAATCATTGTATCGGTATCTGCCGGTGTTGCTTTTGAAGCCAGTGCCGACATTAATATTGTTTTTAATGATTCTGCCATTATTTGTTCACCTCTATTCTTTTACTCTCAGCATCGAGCTATCTGATGTGGCAAGTGCTGATCCATTGCCTGTATCTAAAACATACTGGACATTTCTTACATCAACAGAAATAGCGAATTTAGCGCCTGTCTGCACTGTTGTAGGGTTTATGTTTGCACCGGCAATGTAAATATTTGCATCCGCCATACAAATCACCCTTTCACTTTGATGCGGTAGTTATCCACCCAGATTTCATCTGCTATCCTGTATGTAAATCTCAGACAGTAAGTTCCTACCTTTTGCGGTTCAATCAGTGCGTCCAGTGTATGATCGTTGATATTACATACACCTGCATCTTCCACCGTTTCCGTTTCAGCATCCACGTCAACAAAAATTAATTCATAATCTGCTGAAATTATGGAGAAAGGAATGTCCACACCACATACAGGCTCTACTTTGCTTTTAAATCGGATTTTTTCGCCTAAATCCATTATTGTACTGCTATCAACATATCTAATCGACATCTTCTTTCTCCTTTCAGCATAATTTGTGTCCTGTAAAGCATTGCTTTACAATTTCCGACGATAATCGGCTTAAATCCAGTAATGAGCTATATTCAATGTTGTCTGATTCTGCCGTGTACCCTTTTGGTACAAGTTTTCCTACGATTTCATGTCCCGAAATCAGGAACAGTACAGTAGCAACATAGGCTGTTAAGCCGCTGCTACTTTCTGCATAGATTTCTGCAACATACTGTCCATCTTTATTTGCTGGAACTATTGCGTTCCAGATTTCGAGATCCGATCCCTTTCTTCTCTGGAACTCAATAGCAAACTCATTACATGAGCCGTAAACCCTTGTAATCATCAGTCATCGGTGACTGTAACAGAAAGGACAACCGTGCTTCCTGTACCGACCGGATTCGGGGTGATATTTGCGGCTGTAATTTTCGGTGGATTAGCATCGTATTTTACAGTTCTGGTGATGGTCGTTGTCTTTCCGACACTATCTTTTGCAATGACCGTAATCGTATTACTTCCAGATGTCAATGTGATATCTGTGCTAAATGTGCCATTGCTACCAACAGTGACTTCTTTGCCGTTAACTGTTACCGTTACAGGAGAGGATGTAACATCATTAGTTGTACCAGATACAGTAATTGTGTTCTTGTTGGTGATATAACCATCAGACGGAGAAGAAACACTGAGTGTCGGTGGAACTGTATCAATTTTGAAAGTAACTGACTTCTGAACTGCTGCATTTCCGTCGTGGTCTGATGCGTCAAATTTAATGGTGTGAGAGCCATCACTAAGTGCTGTCGGAGTATAAGCACAATTATAACCGCCTGTGATTGCAGTCTTCTTAATACTGTCGCCTGTAATCTTGCTTCCAGTATCAATCGTAATGCCGATTGTGGATGGATCAACACCAGAATCATCATCTGTGACGCTCCACTGAATAGTCGGCGCATTGTTAATCAATGTAGCGGATGCTGTCGGGTATATGACTGTGATAGTCGGAGCTACTTTTTCTTTTACCCGCAATCTTAACGAACTTCCGAGAGAGGAATCCGTGGCATCTTTTGTGGTTAAGTTGCCAGCATCGTCCGTAGCTTTAATAGTTACCGGATAATACCCCCCCGTCTGGTTATAACTGGATTTTGACGGTGCTGTAATGGTTGCCTCATATTTGCCCGTCGCTGAATTTAATGCCAACGTATAAGTCTGACCATTAATGACGGCTTCTACTTTTTTTACTGCCATGTTTTATACCTCCAAACGTGATTTTGCATCTGCTTCAATTTGTTTCACAGCTTCCAATACATTTCCTACCGCGTAATATGTTGGCGCCTTTGTATTTTTCTTTACTACATTTCCAGAATCATCTACTTCGTTATAAGTTGTAGTGACAGAATACTCTCCTCCCTGATTGATGATGCTTATAATCTTAATTGCTTTCATTTATTAGTTCCTCCATTTCTGTATCGTAATCATTAACAAGACCGTCGATAATGTTGTTATAATCATTTTCAGCATTGTTTATATCTTTTGATATCATAGTTCTCTGAGCTTCATCATCCAAACGAAGATGCTCAAAATGTTTCTGGGTGCATTTGAGTTCCCATGAAAACTTAAGTTCTGGTGTTCCCTTGACCGCAAAATAGAATTCGTCTTTTTCCTGTACCCACAGATCTCCCGGTCCTTCTTTCTGCAAAAACACCTGATATTCAGTTCCTGTACTGATTGTCTCTGCGAATACAGGATCGATATCAATAATTGCCACCCCCTCAGCATTTGTTTGTGCGCATCCAACATCGCCAAACATCGGAGTTGGAGTTTCATAACAATACAGAAGCCTTTCAGAAAAATTCTGGGTTTCTGCAACGCGCGATTTTGTGCCGGAAATTACTTCGAAGTTACCTAGAATTTTTGTAGTCCAGTCATCATATGGATACATTTGGAACATTTCTCGTCCATTACCGCCAATACCGAAGCTTGTATTTTCGCCAAGATTAATGTCTGCAACATTACTATCAGTTGATATTGCTGCCCCCATTTGCATAAGTACTTGTTCATTGATATCATCACTGCCATTAATAAAAGCGATATCTTGACCTGTTATTTTGGCATAAACGCCATTGCTTGTTATCGTTTTTATCGCCCCTGTTATATCAGCACCCGTATTATCCCATTTTCCAATCTGTGTGCCATTTGCGTTAAAAGTTTTTAAAATACCATTTCCATTGTTTTTTCCTCCCAAAGTCAAAGTTCCGCCCATTGCGGCACTAAACGAAATGTAAAGCTCCCCGTCTGTGCCTTTGTAGATTCCTTTCCACTGTCCGTTGTTGGTCAGGAAATTCAGGATATCTTCCTGCGTCAGGGCATCCACATCGACAACAACCGCTACGCTCTGCATGTCCATCAATGTAGTTGTTCCACCGGATGCATACAGCTTGCATCGGACATTCACAACGTCCCTCGGAATGCCGACGGTTGAACCATTTGAACTGGTAAGTATTTCATTTGACATATTCGTCAAAATCGTGTACAAGTAGTGTTTTACGGTATCTTCATCCTCTGCGCTGGTGTATATGGTCTTCCACGTGTTTCCGTCAACAGTTTCTTCGACCACAAACCGCCCCTTGTACGCTGTCCTTGTAGCCGAATTGCCATCACGGTAATACGCTTTGAACTCTACAAAGTTCGGGCTGATTGTATTATCTGCACTGCGTTTTAAGACATTACAGGACGGTTCAATCGTATATGTCCTACCGGGCGAACCGTCATTACCTTGAATCAATGACCATGTATATTTCTTCGAGTCGGTGCTGTCGTTCGGTTCAAAGTCTGCATATTGCCCCATGTACTTTTTGCCTGTTCCATCAGAGATTGAAAAATCTGTTTTGCCATCCGCACTATTTGCATATGCAATATGAAGATAGCTTGTCTTTCCATCGGTTCCAATACCGGGTATGCCTTGCTCGCCCCGCTCTCCTTGCATTCCCTCAAATCTCGCCCATGTATATTTTGACGGGTCGGTACTGTCGGTTTCAGTGAAGTCCACATAAGTACCAATGTATGTACTCGGTATTTTGGTCATTTGGCTGGAAGATGTTGGATTTTCTACTGCACTGTACCTGATATGGAAGTACGAAGTTTTTCCGTCTTGACCAATTCCCGGAATGCCCCGCTCACCTTGCTTTTGCTTTGATATGGTAAATCGTTTTGTCACAGACAACTTGCTAAGATAGACAGCTTTGATGTCTACCCATCCATTATCGGCACTCAGCCCCGTAACATTATAAATATGTGTTGCATCACTCCATGAGCCAGTCACACTGTCAGATTTCGTAATCGTAAAACTGCAATCATCGGTTATATCCTGAGTTCCATACATAACCGTAGCCTGTGTAGAAACTACTGGAAATGTCGGAATATTACCATCTGCGTCAGATGTAATCGTCTGAACTTCATTCGATAACTGTAATGTCATATTTCGGGCAAGCCCAGCGGCTTTCAGTGCTTCATTTGCTACAGTGTCATCTGTATATTTATTGAGTTTTTTCCAGTCAGAAGATACATACACGCTTCCTGCTGCTCTCGAAACCACGCAAGTTAAAATATCTCCGCCATCTTGTGACCATAAATCGCCAATATCATACGGCGGTGACGGTTGCACTACAAATGTTCTTCTTTTTCCATCTGCTGTATTTTGTGCCTTTTCAGCTTGTGCAAGTGCTTTGGAAATATCATTATCTTGAATTAACTGCCATTTCCATGTAGCACCCTCTTGCATAAACCTATATGCGTATCCAGTAGTTTTCCAATAGAACAAGTCACCTTCGTGTTTTTTGCGTTCTTCTGTACTTGTCCATTCAGAAGCAGGAAGGTTCTGTAAAGACGGTTCGTAATCATAGAAGAAAGATTCTATCTGTCCATCTATTTGTGCTTGCAGACCAGATAACGATTTCGTCACCGTATCTGCATAATCAGCTAATTTACCATCGGAATAATCTTTGCTTTCCTGAAGATTATCAGACAATGCTTTTGTTGCCGTTTTTCCGCCAATGATTACATAGTCACCACTGATAATAACTTTCTTGGTGTCCATATCAACTTGAAAAAGAATATTTCCGTTTGCATCCTTTACTGTGATTGCTCCTGTATTAATCCATGTTGCATTCACTCCGACCGCATTCAAGATTCTTACAATGGTATCTCCGTCAACAGTCATGCCACCATTCCATGTCTGTCCACCATCAGTAGATACTCCCCATGCTTCCGATGTCATCTTCCAAACTGCTTGTGATTCTGCAAGTGTCGGTTTGTCATGCAGATAAAAGATTTTGCTTCCATCTTCCTGTGGCTCAACGGTGGTATAAACTCCTGTGGCTGAATCAATTCGTTTTCCAAACTCTTCAAGTGCTTTTTCTCTGGCTGTTTTTTCAGCTTTTATCATCTTCCGGGCAGTGACATAAACCTGTGTGATCTGGCTGTAGCGAGTGCTGCTATTTTTAGCTGCACTTTTAGCATTGCAGGCAATTTGTTGCCCTGCTCCCGGCTTCAATGTTGTCGTTGTCAGGTAACTGTTATATAGTTTTCCATTACGATCTTTAATTAAAATAGAATCTCCAGCTTCTAAGGCAACATCCGTAGGACACTCCGATTCAAACGGTCTAAATACCATTCCAATACATTTTTCACCGATTATCGAAGCAACTGTTTGTCCGTCACCTTTTCGGATTAATTTGTTATCAGAAACAGATATCATATAACCCTCTGTGCCGGACATATAGCTTTCAGGTTCTTCGTCGGTGGAATCGCTATATTCAGTTACCTTTACCCCTGTGATTACTACATCTGTATGCTGCGGTGTAAATCCATAAGTCGAATCAATTTCAGAAATATTCCCTTTGCCGTCAGTTGCATATAATCGCAAAGTGCCATCGTTGGTAACAAATATTCCTCTTTCTGCATAAACTGTTTCATCTGAACACAGAAGATTCTCATTTTTCGCTTTTAATACTCCGTTTTCATCTACAGTCATATCTATTTCGTTAAAATTACTGTACCATCCAACGTTTAATCTTCCATATTCATCACATCGTAACCACTGGCATCCAATCTGAGCTACCCATTGTAATACCTGCCGGAATGTCAAAGCATCATCGTCAGGTCGTATCTGTACAATATAATCATCTCTGTCAAATGATGTTGTTTGTAACGTAACTCCACATACATCACAGGCATCCCTGATAATTTGTCCTCTGGTTGCCGGATATTGTAATTTGCTGTCAGAATAATCACGATCAAACTTTCGCATGTTATCTTCACATGTGAGGTCAATGGTTACGGTTTCATCTTCCGGCTGTTCAATGACCGTTACTGTACAGATACGGATTTTTTCAGTAGTTCCATCATCCAATTCCAATCCAACATATGCAATTATTTCTGCTCCCTCGAAATCGTAATCTGAATATTTGCCATCAAAGTTATTAATGCTAAGATTCAATACATTAACGATTACAGAGCCAATATCAAAGCTACTATCACTAGATACGGAATCTTCGAATGTCATTCCGTTTTGCCACAGATCGGCACTGGTCAAATTGAGTACGGTTCCGTCTGTAAGTGTGATATCTGCATACTTGAGGTACTGTACATCCATTCCGTTCTTAACTTTTTCTTTCCACTTAGACGATAAGTTTCTCATACTTTACCTCTCAATCACATCAAAACTGATAGATTCTGTCCTCTTGTTTCCGACCCACCACCATTTAACGGGGGCGCTTCTATCACCAACATAAAATGTTCTGGTTTCATATTTCCCAGACATCATATCTGGATAGGTTATCTGTATGTACTCGGGATTGAACGCTTGTAGAATCTTAGCTGTAGTAGCCCAATCTTTACCGTTCCACTGTAAAGCCAGCTTTCTTTTTTGCGCCACCCTGTTTTTATGCATGACAGAGTCATCAGATCTTCCCGATTTTGCCGCCGATACATCTTGAAGCCCCCACGTATATGCAGATGGACAAGGCATTGAAACCCCATTTACTTTTAAAAATATTTCTGCCATAAAACACCTCATAAAGGAAAAAGCACCTTCACGAAGGAAGATGCTTAATCGCATAAAAATAGCGCCTATCGCTCTGATAGACGCTCTATGATTCTTTATTTTATCACATATACAAGGTGATATTCAGTAAGAAAAAGTTATATTTTGCTTTTCATTAAACGGATTTGTTCTTTGCAAAATGTCTCATAATCTGTATTTCCCATAAGAATTGCCCGATTCTTTAATTCTTTCAGTGCCTGTAAAAACATAGGTGCATCTTTTTCTTTTACTTTGCAGATTACAATAATATAATTTTTCTCTCTGTGTTTGTAATCCCCACAGAATTTTACTCGGACTTTATTCTCTATAAAAATTCGATCAGCAAGAAATCCCATTGTGTCTATGTAGGCAAATTGTTTATATCTGGAAAACCGGCTTGTCCCAAGCTCAATATAATTAGTCTGCATTTCTCTATACCTCTTATTAATCCAATAACACAGTATCAATGATCTGGAAGTTTGCCCTGTGAATATAAAGGGCTTTCCCGTCAATCATAAGTTTCGTCATTTTAGGCAATTTCTTCGGAATCTTCCAATATACCTCGTCACCAGAATATGCTGTGATAGGTTGTCCGAGTTGTGATTTAATAACTACCACTCGGGATTTTCCAAAATAATTTTTATATTGGTTTACGATTCCGGCAATATATGTATTTTCATCAATCTTTCCGGTGGATTGACTGTAAATATCTGTCTGTTGAAAATCTACATCCGGTTTCAATCCGTCTTGCTCGAATATACAGGTGTCTCCGCAACTCTGAATTTCTTTTCCGTCAATGTTGATAGTAATTATAGACGACATTTCATACCCGGTAATCACAGAACCGTCACTGTCGTATGATGTGGTCTTTACCGGATTTCCTTTTACGTTGATTTTGTCCCCGACTGTAGTCATAACCTTTTCACCATAGTTGTCGTATGTACGGATGATGTAACCATTTCCGGAAAGATCACCTTTGATGTCATTGAGCGTATCGTCCAACAGGGCACATCCTGTAGCCCCCGTAACGAGGAACAAACACAAAATTGCAAGTAGCACATTTTTGAATTTTTTCATTTTACCACTTCTCCTTTAACTGATTAATTGGTGTTCCAGCTACTCCGGCACTTTCTCCGCTGTCAGTAGCTTTGAAATAAGCACCTTCGATTGATGGATACATATATTCAAACATAAGATAATTCGCAGCATCGCAAAGATACTCCGTGTTGCCGGTTTTTAGATATTTTTTGACGCACATATCATGAGATTCTATGGCGTTTACCAATTTCTCACCGAAATTATCTTTTGCCGTGCCGTATTTGTAAAAACTGACTTCTACTCGATTTTGCCTCAGTTCATCAAATCTGTCTGAATACTCTGCCGGCATTTCTTTTCCAAGTCTACTCATTTCTTTCTCACTTTCTAATTAATTACTGTAATATTTTCGGCTAAAATCAATTTGAATCGTTTGCGTGAGGAAATTATCACCTATGGTGTTTCAAATAGATTTTGGCTCGTTTTATTCAATGAAGGTCTGCCCTTCATATTTTTCAAATCTGTACTTCTGTGAAATATCTGGATATTTTTCTTTATCAACCAAACTGTAAAACATTTTTTGTGGTCTGGCATATAGTTTTCTTTCTCCATACAAAGCACGGTAAATTATCAGCGGTTCGTCTGTCTCTGTATGTTTTGCTTCGCCGACAATCTTATACAGGTAATTATTGCTCCGCAAATCACTGACGGTTTCTCTCTTGAAATGTTTTACTATGTCTCCCGGTTCAAACAATGGTCTGTCTATTGGCATATTTTCATTCCTCCCGTTTCTGTTTCACGCGGTTATACAAAATGTTCTGTGTCCTTTCTGTGAAGAACAGCCAGATATGATAATCGCAGTCCATATTGTTGTTCTTCCCAATATCAGAGCCGAAATACTCGTCCATCATGTCCAGATAATACCCCGGCTCTTCGTCTTCTTCGACTATTCCGTCTTTCACCATATCCAAGTCAGCATTTCGAATCATACTCAGAAACTGGTCAAGATCATTGGCATAAACCATCGGGTGTCGTTCTCCCCGATACTGTTTGAATTTTTCAAAGAAGTTGCTGACTAATGCCATAGTCAGGCAGATGTCGTGGTCTTCCAAAATATCTTCTTTGTCCCCGTACAGAGAATTAAATCCATTGTACAGGATTGTCGGTAGTTCTTCGTCTTTGTAATCGACAGAGCGATTATTTTTCGCATGTGCGTACCGTTCCTGCTTCTGCTCTTTCGTTCTAGGTGGTATATTATTAATATTTATATTTATATTATTATTAGGAGCAGAAGTCTTTACTCCTTTACCAGCACTTGGTAAAGTCTTTTCCTCTGTATTTAGTAAAATACAGTCTTTATCTGTATCAGTAATTGATTTATCAGTAGTTGATATATCAGTTCTTTTATTATGGGGGTGATGTTCTACCTCTGGAGTTTCTAGGGGTAGGTTTTCTATACCTTGAAAAAAAGCCTCTTGATTATTGCTGTTATCAGATACCTCCTGTGGAGTTTCGTAAATGTTATAAATGTACTCGAACTTAGATCGTCCCTCTTCTTTACAAGGTTTTTTCTTGTCCACAACAAGATATCCTGTTGCTTTTAATTCCTTTATAGTTGATTTTACTGCCGTTTCATTTTCTTTCAAGATTGCACATAATCCCGAAATAGAATAATTCCAAGAATCCGGCAAAGAAAACATCACTGACAAAAGTCCTTTTGCTTTAAGGCTTAAATTCTTGTCTCTTAAATGATGATTACTCATCATTGTATAATTCTTTGTTTTGTGTACTCTAAATACTGCCATAAAATGACCTCCATTCATTTTCAATCCTCCAAATTTATAAAAACAGTAGGCGTATCTCTTGGAGGTGAGATTTTCGGGAGCTACCCTAGCCTACTGAATTTAACTAAATATTAAATACCATACTTTTCTTTATTGTATTTTTCTCTATCCATGTCGGATTTTATTCTTACCCATTTATCAATTTCTGCCATTGTTTCACACAAATTTTTCATCATGTTTATTCCGAACATAGGGATGCTCCCACATTCTGAGACAATTTTAAAATCAAGGCTTGCAATCCCTTTATTGTTTTTATCAGGATTAAATCCAGTTAATAAAAAGTGATATCGACTATGTAACTTCGAAGGTAATAGAATTAAATTATTAATATCATTGTTGCTTCTGTCAAAATCAATATGGTGGATTACATAGTTACTGTCGAAATCAATCCCATAATAGTCTTTGTAATATTTACGGTAGTTAAAAGATTTTGCCATAGAAAAATACCTGCCTTTCGTATATAAGATGCCTTGAAATGTATGTAAATCAACAGGCAGGCGGCAAGGCATTCCCGCTTTTCGATGATCGGTCTAGCCTGTTGGTTTTACCAAAATTATTTGTTTCTGCTCTTATTCATCATGTCACGCATGGTGCCGAGAATAAACTCATATGTTGCCTGGTAATCATTGTGTCTCCCATTTGCCATTACGCCTTTTAATTCTTCAAGCATTTCCACAAAAGAACAGATGTCTTGAGATTCTACATTGCAATCAATCAAAAAAATAATTTGTGTTATTGATATCAGCAATTCTATTTATATACTCTTTGATTCCTCTTTTTTTCATTAATCCTGGCGCAACCCTATTTTTATGGTCAACATATACAAAACGCTGATATTTTGAAAATGGGCTTTTTATAGCACAAATATAATTTTCCATCTTTTTTCCTCCCGTAATTTAAGCCACTTCTAAATAAGCAATATCCTTGAACATTTCCAGACGCTTTTTGCAGTCCTTGTAAATGCCTTTGTAATGCTTGTTTTCGTCAATACCAGCTTGTATACAATGAAGAATAATATTTTCCGCAACAGTAAGACTACTGAGTTGTTGAGCTGTGGCATTATCTCTTCCAGATATACCGCAAATTTTGTTTGCCAATTTGGTGTATGCGACATACATTTTATCGGAATGCAAAGATCCCTGTTCTTCAGCGTACTCGACTAGCTGCTTAAGAACATCGGTTTCGGCCTTTCTCGTAAGTTTTCCCTGTTCTCTTGTTTCAAGCCAGTGCTTACTTTGCCGTTCAAAAATAAATTGTTGCATCAAATAGAATTGTCGTACCAGTTCCTTCTTAAACTTCCGAGTAATTTCACTATTTCTTAAATAGGTCATAAGCAATGTGGCTTGTTGCTGATTTAGTATATAAACCTTTTCTTTTTGACCACTTGCCAAAGGTTCCATTTCAAATCGAACCTTTCCAAAATCTTCAAAATCTGTTAAGTATTTCTGAATAACTGCTGTTATCGAATGATGCTTATTATTTGTACCAACTGCAATTATTCTACTATCAGTAAAAGCTTGATTATTTTTAATACTTACTATTTCCATGTAACTCCTTTCGTTCGCAACTGCTCATGCAGGCAGGATTTTACCAAACAAAAAAGAGCACACCAAAGAATCGTGAGGTTTTTCCCTCGTTTCATCTTTAGTGTGCTCTCTTCTTAACGTTTATGCAGTTATTATACTACCACATCCATACCGTAAAATCAATACACAGGTGACGGATTCATACGATAATCTGTATTATTTTGCGCTTTTGTGACGATTCGTGCCAGTTCACGCTCGTTCACTTTAATGCTGTTCATGATGTACTCCGGTGAGGAACCGCCAAAGCCACCATTGTTCATCAAAGCAGTAACTACGCCACGCTCGACAGCTTCCATGATCTCATCTTTCGTAAGTCCCATGTTGCCGTCATAGCCGGACATGATGCTGTCAGCAATGGATTTCATGGCTTTACGATTTTCCAAAGGAAGAACGGCTTCCTGTCCTGCTTCGCCAACGCCAATGACAGATGCATTTTTGAACAAACCACCTTTTGCATACCAATTTACACCAGAATCCCATCTGTAGGACATACTATTGCCACTTGCAGATGCACTAGAATTCATGTAGATATGCGGTGTTTTGATATGGACAGACTGCAATCCATTTGATAATTCTTGCGCCGCATTTCGACCGACATTGTATAGTCCGTTCAAACTTTTCGATATATTATTTGCAAGCTGAGTGAAATATTTTGACATAGCTGGAACTTTGCGGCTGAGAACAGAATCCAGAGTATCAATAATTTGCCCCCTTCCGGTGATACGCTCTGCTGCTTTTTCCCATTTCTTTGTCATAGTATTATACTGTGATGAAAAATGGGATTCTACAGTTTTCTGCATTTCTCCAAGTTTCAAGTTGGCTGCTTGCTTCATTGAATCAAGGTTTTTGGAAACCTCTTTTGCAGAACTTCCCCATTGCGTTGCAGTTGCCGTAGTGACTCCCTGCGAAGATTCAGTGGCTTTCGAATGAATTGCCTCATAATCACTCATCGCAGTACTCTTCATCTGACCAGTAGCTTTTGTCACCGCGCCTGCCGCATCATTGAAATCTCTGGTGGTATTCCATCGAATTTCTGATGTTTGCTTAGACACGGATTCTTTTGCAGTCTGAACTGCATCGGGAAATGTTTCTGCAAAAATCTTTGCAACAGATTCCGTATTCAATCCCATTTCTTTTGCGGTTGCCATGATGTTTTCATAAGCTCCCTGAGCTGTGCCACTTGCATTAGGCATATCGTATAATGCGGTATTAAGTTGAGTCTGTTGGTCAGAATTTAATCCCAACTGAGTAGTTAACTTCGGAAGGACTTCTGCCAGCTCATCAACAGAGTATTTGCTAAGATTGAGACTACCTGCCATATTCGTTGATTTATCACTTAATGTTTTGATAGATTCTGATAGAATATCAAACATATCATCCGTGATAAGTCCTTGCTGATACAAAGAAGAAAATGCCTGTTCTGCCTGATCTGATGTCACTCCCATTTCTCCGAGTTTGTCAATTATCTTCTGAGTTGCCGCAGATTGCTCTTCTGCTGTCATTCCTTCTTTTTCGAGAGATTCTTTCAAGTTCCAAATTTCCGTTGCAGAACCAGATATTATGTCGCCACGTTGTTGCAATGTCTGAATGAAATTATCCATGGTATTGCCAAATGTGGTTCCTACTCCATTGCCGCCTTGCATACTTTCTACCATACCGGCAATTTTAGAAGTTGCATAAACCGCTGCTGCACCTACACCAACAATTAATCCCGCTGTACCTACCAATGGTCCTAACTCTTTTGCCAGTGAAGCGAATTTCCCACCAGATGTTCCTGCCGCTTCGCCCAGTCCGTCAAGAACTTGTGTTGCTTCGGATGTTCCTTGTCCAAGAATACTGGATAATTTTTCGGCAATAATATCAGCGCTTTCTTTTGCCATGATTTTATCACCGATATGACCGATAAGTTTTCCGACAAGTGTTCCGATTCCTGTGATATCTGCGATTTTTACAGCAACAAAAGCTGTTGTAAGACCGGCTGTGATCTTTCCGGACAATCCGCTTTTCCACAGTCCAGACATTGCATCGCCAAATCCGCTTATAAGCAATTTAGCGGCTGTTGCAAGTAATTTCCCCCATGGAAGTTGCCCGATAAAATCGCCAATGCCTTCTCCAAGCTTTCTGAATGTATTAGGAGTTAATGCATCTGTCAGGGCATCGCATAAATGGCTAAGAAAGTCTCCGAGAGCCTTTCCATTCTCTTTCCAGTGCATATCGGATATAAATTTGGAAATCCCATCGCCAAGATTTTTAGTGAAGTCATCCCAATTGAATGTTGCTGTGAAGCTTGCAAGTGCTGTAAATGCGCCGTTTATTCCAGTTGTTAATGCACTAGCAATTTCTGTGAAATTAATTTTCTCAAATACACCATTAAGGGCATTTCCGATATTAATTCCGATTTCGTCATATTTAATATTTGAAACAAAACCATAGAAAATGTGCCAGCTCTTCATAAAGTTATTACCAATCAAATTTCCAAGATTAGTCCAGTCAACTTCACGAGAAAGCCCCATGATGCCTTCTGCAAATTTCTTGCCAAGGTTTTTAAAATTCGTTCCTTCAAGCAACTGATTGGCTGTATTAACTATTGTATTAATACCAGCTCCAACGGTACGTCCCATCAAATCCCAGTTGATATTATCAACAAGGCTGTTGAAAGTCTGGGTGAACGCACTGGTGAATTTAGTGATGTAAGGGCCTACGTTATTCCAGTTAATGAAATCATAAAGCTTTTGCATTCCCCAGTTGATGCCATCAGCCATGATTTTTCCAAGACCTTTCCAGTCTTTTCTCTTAAAGGCATTTACAATGGCATCTGCCATTTCATTTGCCCTGTTGGACATCTTTTTAAAAGCTTCGTCCCATGCCTTTTGATATGCAGACAAAGCATCATCTAATGCAGCATCAAGCGCCGGAAGATGTGATGCGCCACCGCCAGAGCCAGAAGATGGATTACTTGTACTACCAGAATCAGAATTGTCATTAAGCTGATTCAGTTCATCAAATGAAAGAACTGACAATGTTTTTTCGAGTTTTTTTGCGCTGGTATTGGCATTGTCAATTGCATCGTTAGCATTATCCATATTGTCTGCGATATTGCTTGTGTCAACAGAAATGCCGCCAGTTGAAGAAACAAAATTAGACAGTTTTATCCCAAGAAGTTTAGCGATCCACGCAAACATTCTTTGGATAGCAATAACTATTGCATTGATATATGGAAGGACTGTTTGCAGTATAGGAATAAACAAAGAACCTATTGTTCTTCCGAGGGACGCAAAGTTGGACTGTAACATACGAATTTGGTTTGCGGGTTGATTGATCGTGTTTGATAAATCGGCCCATGCATACTTAGAGTTGTTCAGCAAGATAATCGTTCTCAGAATCGTTTTATCTGCCTGAGACAAATTCGATATGCTGGTATTAATTCCAAGATTATACAGTTCCTGTTGCATGTTGGCATTACGGATATTAATGCCGTACTTATCCATAGCGCGGCTCATACCAGTCAAGCCAGATGCCATGTCCTGCCATACATCTTCAAAGTCCATATTTCTTACAGATGCAAGGTCTGCACCAATCATAGTGAGTGCATTAGACAATTTTAATGCAGTCTCTGATGTATCGCCCATAGATGATGCCATCTGCGCAAATGTTGCCTGATACTGCATTGTCTTTTCTGGGTCAAGTCCAAGACTGGCGGTATTGGTTCTAGTCAGTTCGCCAGTATCTGAAATTTCGAATCCTGTCAGTTTCTGTGAAAGCTGTTTTGCTCTTTCTTGGAATGAATTTGCATATGCTTCAGCGGATTTTATACCACTTTTCTTCCATTCGTCAGTGTCGATTCCTTCTGCCACCTGATTGAACGCAGAGTTGAAATAGTTCAGAGTCTCTACATAGTTCATTGCGGATTCTACTGGCGATGTCAGAACATCTAATGCTCTTTTTGCGAGGAAACCTTTGGCGTAAAGAGCACTCAACTTATTCGTTACCGAACTCAGAGGATTTGACAATCTTCTTATTTTTTCGCCGGCTTCAGAAGATGCATTTCCAATACCTGCGATTGCAGATATAGCTTTTCCGCCTAAAGAAATAGCTTTTGAAGCAAATTTTTGAAAAGCATTTGTCAGCCCATGGATTACAGTACTTGCTTTTGAACCTAACGAAGAGAGCGTGTTAAATGAATTCGAAACGCTATTTGTGGCACGCCCTACTTTGCTTCCAGACGATGCTAATACTGCAAGAGCTTCTGTCATTCTTATTGTGCTCAAACTGATATCTGGTGCGCTTTTCATTGCGTTAAAAAACTTCAAAACCTCTTGCGCGAGAGTTGATAATTGACTTGCAGTCTTTCCAGTTTTATCTCCTGCACTAGCTAATTTTCCAAGAGAAGTAATAAAAGCATTGGTGGATGCTGATACTTCGCTCATAGAGCCTAATTTAGTAGCCGCATTATTTAAACCTGTCGCAAGATTCGGAAGTTCCTTTGATACATTGCCGATATACTGTCCTGTACCGGCAAGTTTAGCTATAGCGGTTGTGAACCGGCTGACGCTCGGAGAAACGTCTGGAATAGCATCAAGTTTCTGCATCTCGGTAAGAATTTCGCCTAATTTCCCTGTATCAAACTGACTGAAATCGGATTTTCCAAGACGATTGATAGCGTTTATAGCCGCATTCAATCCATTTGCTTTAAAATTCACGCTACCTAAACTTTTTAAAGAATTGGAAAAATTATTTAACCGGCTTATGTCAAGATTTCCAAGGGCAGTGTTTAATGTATCTAATTTTTTTACAAGGTTATTAATAGACCGTACCGCCTGAGTTGTGCTACTGCCTATTTGTATATTGAGGGTATCTATGGTATTATCGGCCATTAAAGCACCTCCTTTTAATCAAAAAAAATAAAGGGCAGACAAGACTTTTTAATCCTGCCTGCCCTCGTCATTATTACCATGATTCAGCTCAAAATTTGCTTGCATGAGTTGCAATGTCATGAGCAACCTGTCACGTTGCCGTTTCTTTTCTGCTTCAGAAAGATTTTCTTCATCTTCTTGCTTTTGCTTTTCAGCTGTTTGTGAAAATGGCTCTTTAAGGTATTCAGCCTTTGACTTTTTACCAATAAGCACATTTGCAACCGCAGTCTGCACAGCACACATCGTGTACATGTTGAACTGCCATGCTTGCGAATCAGCCATTTTTTGTTTTAATTTGTAGGCTTCCATGTATGGTTCTAAATCATGTGGTGTGGAATCCCAAAACTTTTCCTCAGAAACGCCAATAGACAAATAAAGTGGAAGTAGCTTTTTATGGACTACTTCAGAAAAAGTCAACTCTTCTTCTTGTGATCCTGCGGAATTTTCGGAAGTTTCTTTTCTTCCTCCGATTTCTCCTCCATTGCTTTTACCATTCCGGATAAAAAACCGTTCTTTTCAAGCTCCTGACTTGCTTTTTCAAATAAAGTAAATCCATTATGAGGATTTTCCTCTGTGGATTCATCTTCGTAGTCGTCCAGAAGATCGCACACTTTATCGTATGCAATTCTCTTTTCTTCTTCGGTTTCATATCCGAATTCATCCTTGTGTTTTTTTTGCAATCCTACCAGAATCAGTTCTGGAAGCATTTTAATCATATCTTTCGGATTGTTGATTGCTCCCATAGAAGACACTTGTGTAAGAATGTCTGACTGAGTAAGTACGCCATATCCGAATTTTACTTTGTATGTTTTGCCATTCGCTGAGAAACTAAACATGAATTATCCTCCCTGTTTTACATCTTATTCAGCAGCCGCTGTCGGCTCAATTTTGGTATCCAGTCCCTTATATGTATTGATGATAAGGGAAATAGACATAGTTGCTGCTTCGTTCTGTGCAATTTCTGGCATTGGAATTTCGCGACCGCATTCTGCAATAACAAAAAATGCGTCGGACATATCCGGGAACGACACCTGAAACCAGGTTGCCAGTCCTGTAGTTTTTGCAGTCTTAGAATCTTCGTACAGTTTTTTAATCTGTTTAACAGATTTGTCTGGATCCATGATGAATTCAATCTCCCAAGTACCACCAGTATCCTGTCTACCAGCTGCATACTGTGTCAGATAATCTTCCAGTGCAGAAACATCAATCTGTTCTGTGTCAAGAGAAATACCGCCGATGGAAGAGGCTTCTTCCAGCTGTGTGAATTTGGTAGGCTTTGTGCCTTTCACGGTTTCAACGGCATATGAAAATTTCACACCAAGTGTAGTTAATCGTGCCATTTTGGCTCCTTTCTGCCTTTCGGCTATAAATTATTACAATAAAAAAGAGCCTTAATGGCTCTGATTCTAGTACGTAACCCTGTACCGGGAGATAAAAGGATCACCTCCTTCTAGTCTTCTTTGCTTGCCTGCTTTACAATCTGATTTACATAATTACTAAGTCCTGCAACGAGGATTCCCTGTGTGATTGCGGTAAAAATTGCCATTGCGATTTCCTGTGCGCCAGATATAGCGCATGTAGCAATAACATAAATTCCACAAATCAGAATGCCTAAAGCACCAAGGATTGCCGGGATATATTTGTCCGGTATGACTTCGGACTTTTTAATACCCATTCCGATAAAGTACAGTACAACCGCAACAATAAGAAGTTCCGGTTTCACGTAATTCATAATCTGCTCCATATTTTCTCACTCCTTTCCTAGAGTAATGTACCGGTATAAATCCGGCTATATCTGCTAACAACACGTTTTATGCTGTTATCAGCATTATTCTGTCTTACAGGCCCGTATATCCTACGGAACCCCATGTCAACCATAGCCTTGTGGCTGGCATCGTCAATTTCATATACTTTTGAAGAAGCTTTTGAACCAGTCGCATAGGATTCTGATTGGAAAGATGGCGTTGTCGCGCACTCATCCCCCTCAAGATTGCCACGTGATATTGGATTTCCAAGTAAGAACAAACGTGCGTAAACCCTTTTGTTTGAAGCTACCGTCTGACTTTCGTCATTAGAAAAGTTCCCTTTTCCTACAACGGGTTCAATAGTTGTTTTCCATCGTTCAAATACGTCTGAAACTGGATTTTTTACTACATCTGGCATCTCTGTCACCACCTTATTTTGAGCATAGAAAAAGCACCCACCATTTCGGTAGATGCTTTTATATCTTACAGTATACATAAAACAGACGTTATATTCAGTAAGAAAAGGTGCTATGTTTTTATGCAGAAAACACTTCTTTTGCGATTCTACGGATATTCTGCATAATTTCTACGCTTGCTTTGTACACGGGCATTGTAGCCTCTGTACCGTAAGAACGCACCCATTCGCCAGAGTTTGCCACATATACCCACGATTCGTTTTTTCCTTTGCCTTGTCCGTAAGAACCGATTGTATAACCAAATTCTTCTCCTTTTGGATGTGGGCTAGAACCGGCGGCTCCGTTGTAATGGATACCTGCGCCGAATTCGATGAAATTCAAATCAGTTCCCTCACACACAAGAGTTGCCTGCGCATAATTTCCAAACCTGTTGATTTTGATATAGGTATTGTGGTTTTTATCAGAATCTCCCTGTGCTAACATAATATTTTCGTCTATGACAGGAATTCCCAATTCGCAAAGTCTTTTAAGAAATACTTCATTTTTATCGCGAAGACTGTTTTGATATGCTTTCAATTCTTTGATTGCATTTCCAATAGATTTTTGGCTCAGATTGCATTTGATTACTCGTCCGCTCATTCTTCTGCACCTATCTTTTTGATTCCATATCTAGCCAGATTTCCTCTTTGCGTATCAAGGATTTTCTTCAAACGATAATCTGGCGGCGTTGTAGGAATACCATCTTCCAGAACCAGATTTCCCAGTGTGTCAACCTGTGGCACGGTATCAATCCAAAATACATCTCCCTCTTGCGGATGGAAAGAACGAATAAATGAAGTAATGTACCTATCGTAATCTGGTACAATTCCTGCCGATATTTCTTCTGGCGTTCCTGCGGTAGATGATACAGAAAATTTAAAGCTTTGCGGTTGACTGTATGTCGGTATGGTATCTATTCCGTCAAGTGTTTCGGTTACTCTTGACCAGTATATTGTTTGCTTTTGACGTTTTAATCCTCTCATATGATTCCTCCAAGTCGTCTACATCTACATATTTGCGGCAGTCGTGCTTTGATTAAATCGCATACTTCATATGGGATGTTTTTACATCCTCATCCGCTACTTTGGCGTATATTGTTGTTGTATTTATATTGACATGACCTAAAATCTTTTGTACTTCTGTAATTGGTGTCCCTCTCTGAAGAAGAAGTGTTGCGAGAGTATGTCTGAATAGATGCGGTGTCAATGGTCTGTCAAGTTCTGCCCTTTGACCTATGATACGGATTATCCTTTCAACAGCTTCTTTTTTCAATGATCCATGCGGCTTACGTTCACTTACAAATAGGTATTCTGATTCATCATCTCTAGAGTCAAGATACTGCCTTAAAAGAAGTTTGCTGCGAGCATTTAGGTATACTTTTCTATGCTTATTTCCTTTCCCCAAAACAATCACTTCGCCTTTGTAAAAGTCTATATCTTCTTTCTTTGCACCGCATACTTCTGTAACCCTGGCTCCGGTACTGTACAGAAATTCAACCAGTGTTTTTTCACGTACAGTTTCGCAAACTTGCCTGATTCTTTCCAACTCCATATCTGTCAAAGGTTGTTTTTCAATGCGTTCGTATTTGATATTTTTGATAACTCTGCACGGGTTCTTGCCTATATATCCTTCGTTTGCAGCCCACTCGAAGAAAGCGTGTATGGCAGTTCTTCTGCTATCAAGCGTTCGATTACTCAACCCTCTGCTCTCCTGAGCGTTATACAGATATACGCGGATATCATTTGCAGTAATGTCTTCTGCGTTTTTATTGACTGTGAAAAAGAAATCATCCAGATAAAGATTGTAGAGTTCGAGCGTATTTTTACTCAAACCCTCGATTTTCCTACTTACAATGTAAGCTTTGTAGAAATCTGGCAAATATCCAGTATACTTTACAACTGCTGTTTCTCTTTGACTGATATCAAAATCATTTACATACAACGCCAGTTTATTTCTGACTGTTTCAAGATATTCTTCTGGAATTTCTCCATACAGATTTGTCATGAACCCATTCACGAATTTTTCTCTCATAAAAAATACCCTCCTTTTGGGTTCACAAAGGGAAGGTACTATGTTATAATATGCCTATACCCTTTGTGGTGTTGGAGTTAGGTTTTGTGATTGGTAGTCGGGAGCCTAACTCCTTTTTATTATGCTTTTTTAATGGTTATTTTCTCTTTGTCATATTCGAGAATTACTTTTCTGTCATCGTTCGTAACGCCTATCATCCGAACTGCTTCTGACGGGAGTGATATTCTATAATTGACAGATTCTTTACCTGCTGTTCCACCTGCCTTGTTAATCATGATGTTTCTTTCTACTTTTTTTATTGGACTCACCTCCATATAATGAATTTATAATCATTATATATCATTGGTGTCCAATGGTCAATAATCAATAATCAAAAATATCTAGTTAACTAAAGCCCTCTTTAGTTAATTGGTTTCCGCTTTCGGTTCTTCTTCTTTATTAACGTCCATCAGCTCATTGTACTGTTCCTCTGTAATCCTGCCCGTTGCGAAGAAAATATCAATCTTATTCTTTAAATCATCTGTCAGACCGTTTCTTTCTTTAAGTTTCAGTAATGTTCTATATAACATAATCATACCTCCAATTCTGTTAATGCTACTGCATATTCACTGTTGACATAGGCTTCTGCTGATTGTGTGTCCATATCATAGATATAATCTCGGTTGTCGTTGAGTTGCTGTTTCACATAGTTCCACCCATTTGCCATGCTAATCGGATAGTTAAATACTGTATATCCGTCCAACTGTTCTGAATTGACACTGATGTTTGTTACTGGATAATAGGTTGCAAGTGCTTTAAATGCGGTGATTTCTTCCTCTGTGAGGTCGATTTCGATTGGTGTTACTAATATATAATAGAATTTAAAACCTTTAGCTCGTATCTCTTCACCTTGCTCAACTGTTGTTATTGTTTTGGGAAGAACTATAACTAACGTTTGTCCTGTTGGCTGTGTAAAATGATGTATTTCATCACCTGCTGACCAATCCACTTTAAATTTACTTGATATAGTTACTATAGCATTTTTAGTCCCTACATTGGATAACTGGCTATAAATTACGATACTACCAGTGTCCCATTTAGATGTAAAAAATGTGTCTTGGTCGGTAATTCCAACCATCCTCACCAATTTCCCACGTTCCACATCCACATAGTCAGCAATATACTGCCGACCGCCGATTGTGACGTTACCGCCTGAGGATACGGGAATAGCGTTCAGGGTGTATGGGAGGGTGACGGTTTGTTCATGGTAGGGTTCGTAGGAGGTAGGGATGGTACCGAGTTCGAGCTGTATATCCTGAGTGTCTGATACGACTGTATTATTTGCGTCATTCTTCAAGAATATCCAGCCTTTTCCTTTCGTATACTGTTCATAGTCTTCTCTCGAAAGGTTTGAGCGTGTTGTTATCGTAACTTGTTTTCTGGTTCCATCGCCAACAATTTGAATGAAACTTGCCAATCCCTCATTCACATATACTTTGTTTCCATTTGCGATAACCATTGACAATGTATATTTAGTATTTGGCACAATGTCATCGATTTCCGCATAGGCTACCGACGAATAGGGTTTGCTCGTTTTATCATTTCGATATGATTTCACAAGATTCTTTCCAACAACCTTCAATGTAGGCTTCACGACTGACCGAATCTCCTGCGGGTAGTCAGGTGATGGAGATGGGGCCCCGCCGGTGTAGGGTTCGTAATCATGCGCTTTTGAGCCTTTTTCAAGTTGATAATATACGGTGGTATTAACTGTGGTATTTGCTGGAATGCGCAATATATGGTTTCCAGATAATCCCGCTTCAACAGTTTCTGTTGTGAAAAAATCAGCACTGTCCAGTCTATATTGTAAACATCCTCCAGCTCCAACACCGCCGCCCGAAACCATTTGAATATCTTTTGTAAATCCTTTTCCGCTCCTGGTATATGTTCCCGCACCCAAGCTGATTTCGTTCGCCTTTGTAATATAGAAGTCAGCGTAATCTGATGTAGTATTAGTTCCCTTTACAGAAAATCCTTTTCCGTCATCAGTTATATTGATGGTTATTCCGTCTCGTGTATAGGGCAGACTTAATATTGTGCCGTTAGCATTTTTTAATCCCAGAGGAATTAGCTGATATCCACCATATTTCTTTTGCTCGCTCTTTCCATACACCAGCATATCCGCTATTTTTCCATCATCGGAATCCGCTAAGTGGTTCTCTCCATTGTTTGTTGCGTAGAACTTGGAAATTTTGGAACTGGATAGGTTGCTTATATCTTCCTTTAGTGAATCAGTTTCTGTCTTTACTTCTTTGAATTTGTCACCTACGGCTTTGGAGTCGGCAAATGCTCCCTCTTCGCTCAAAGTTTTATCTGCGATAGGCTTGTCTGCTAAGCCTGGATACCCAACTGGAATATCTCCGTTTTGAGTATGGATTTTTAAAATTGATTCTGCCATGAATTACCTCCTAAAAAATAAGCACACCATCATCATTTACAGTTGGCAAAATAGGATTTTCGGTCAAGTAATTATTGACTGCTTGTTGTATTTGTTCATCTGTGACATCTGAAATTGACCCAAGTGAATCCCATGACGTTCCATTCCACACAACGTTCATTCCTGCGCCACCATAAATAGACTTTTGTTCGATATTGTACATATCGCCAACAGACGGGCTCAAAGGAAGTAAATCTGCTGTTGCAACACTTCCTTTATATAAAATTGGATATTTCAGTTTGTTTTCCATAGCACTTACTTTACCGATAAGAAGTGCGTATACTTTTTTTGCTGTCAACGCCATATAATCAGCCTCCTAATTTGTACCATGTATCGGTAGGTTTGTGATATTCATACAGTTCAGATGTATCAAGGCACAATGCCGAAGAACCACTCTGTACATAATGTGGAAGCTTTGATACATCATTTGAAAGCCCCTCGTAATCACGAACCATGCCTCTCGCATCAATGCATACCCAGCTGCCTAAGTCTGGCAATTCATCCCCAGGATTATATTGGATTCCGTCAAAAATAACTGTATTTTCTGCTATCTTTCCCATTAAGCAATCATCCTTTCTGCCCCAATAGGGGCTACATATGTGAATTGGTTTCCTAAAATATCTCTTGCTGTGCCTATAACGAATTGACCGTAATCTGCCAGAAGATTACAACACCATTCCTCTGCGTCCACCCAATATTGTTTCTTGACCATGCGGTGAAGTTCTGGCAATAGGCCGTAGCTGAACATCACGCAATGACCTAACTCATGAATGAAAACACGGTTTAGAAGCTCTCCGTGCAGGTTATTTGCGATTGAAATAATATGGGTGGAATAATCCGATACTCCAAGTGTTCTATTGCCTGTACGGTCAATTAACACGCTGTCGTGTGGAGATACGAACTGCACTCTCCATAGGTCTCCGTTCATATAAAATTGTCTTAGCATGGCTTATCACGATCCTTTTCAAATTAAATCAAGTTCTTTGAATACTTCAAAAATCTTTGGAGACTGAATTGCGAACCAATCAACCATTTCTTCGTTTGTAGCCCATGCTCCATAAAAATTGGCAGACGAAGAATCAAGTCCACTTTCAAATAAAAAAGCATGAACAATTTCATGACGTAGAATGTTTTTCTTCCAATTTTCGTAATCTCTTAATTCACAATCATCTTTTTTGTTGCACACTATAATTTCGTGCGCGGACATATCTGTGTATCCATCTCTGCCTTTTCCGTCAAGTAAATCGTCGTCTTTTTCATTCCTGAAATATATTTTGTACTCAGTTCCTAAAATATTTACAGTCAAATTTTCCATAATCAATCCTCGAATTTCATTACGAATTTTCCACCACATTCACATTTTTCATGACAGTCATATACATTCCAATTAGTTGTTGATTTGTCAGCACTTGGTTTCTGTGGTTTTCCGCATTTCTCACAAATCATTTTAATTTTGACTTCCGCTTTTTTTCTCGGCATATTATGTACCTCCATAATTAAAAAGCCCCTGCTACATTCCTGTAACAAGGGCAAAATTCATTTCATATTCAATTCATCTGCTGTATCAAACGTGTTAAGTCGGTTTTCATCGACTGCCTGAGAGTCGCATCAGCATCTGACCACATCTCAGTAAGATTACGGATAATGTCAGATGTATACTCTTTCATGGAATCATCCATTTTTCTCTTAGATTCTGTATCATTGGAATCATGGTAATGTCTGCGATTCTCGCTGTATCTGTCATAGCTTTCGCCATATCTGGACTGTTTATGGTTCATTCCATCCATTCTCATATCGCTACGGTCTGGATGATAGCCCATGCGGTACATATTACGTTCGAACTCCGGATTGTTCAGATATTCTTCCATCCAGTCATCATCTTCCATGTACAGATACGGCTTGTATCCCATGCGACTTCCTTTTCCTTTCGGGGCAAATCTACCATTGGAATAACGATATCTGTCATATCCCATGCGTCCAAGATATTTCTCTTCCTGTTCACATTCGTCCATAGCTTCTACGATTCTGTAATCCTTATCTGCACAAATCGCACACTTTACAGCTTCCATACAGTCTTTCAAATCGTCCCAGTCTTGAGCGCTGAGATTATCAAAGCCATGTGTTTTGGCTTTTTCCATAGTCCATTTTCCCATTTCCATTGCAACTTTATGCATTACAGTGCCCCCTTTCTAACAGCCTGTGTAACAGGTGTGTCTGTTGTTGGGGCTGTACCATTAATTGCAGTTAAATTATTGCTCGGACTACAAGCCGGATTTCCTAGCATCTTGAATACTCCGCCAGTTGCACTCGTAGCTACTCTGGTTGCATATTTTGTTCTGGTTCTTACTCCACACGCTGTAACCTGTGCACAGCAACGATTCTCTAGCGGATACAAAGTTGTTCCTGTTCCTATTTGAATCATTACCGGGGCGGTAATCGTAGTGGCTTCTGGTATGCTCTGTGCAATCACAATGCAATATTTTTCACCGTTGTTATAACTACCTGCTGGAAGTGTAATCACAAGATTACCACCAGTAAACGCAACAGCTTGGCTTATCACAAGATGGTTGCAGAGCTTACAAACATTTTTACAACTCATATTTCTACCTCTCAATCAAATAAGAGGTGAGCCGCAACCCACCTCTTAGAATTTAGTCAACCTCTAAGGGTGAGTTACTTAGCAGCAACTGTTTCCATATCCGTTGCATCCTGCGTATGCATACGGAGCCGGTACCTGAAATGCAGGAATCGGGGATGGATTAATTGCATTGATTAACTGCTGAGTCTGTGAAGCCATAGCAGTTGTAAGCAGTGCAGACTGGCGATCCTGAGATGCAGCACGTTTCAGATCAGAATTCTCTGCCTGTAATGTTGCAATCTTATCCTGAGTCAGGAAATCAAGGATTGCTCTTGTATTGCTGTTCTGGTTTTCCAGAAGGTCTCTGGTGTTGTTGTTCATTGTGTTCTGAAGAGCACAAGTGTTGGTAGCTAAGTTGTAGTTGATGCCCTGTATAGCTTCCCTTGTTTCACAGCAGCAATTTGCTAATTGAGACTGTAATGCATTTGTGTTCTGCATATTAGCCACTGTATCAGCATTAATTGCTTGCTGAACTCCATTGAAGCCTTGGAGCATTCCAACGTTCACTCCATTAAATCCACTCTGCATGGTATTGTTGAGAGCATACGTGCTGTCACAGATGCCCTGCTGAATACCTCTGATACCATTCTGGATATCATTAAGAGCAAATCCCTCATTGATATCGGCACGTGTAGCCCATCCTTGGAATCCAGCACCATTTGCACCGTTTCCACCATTTCCACCGAAGCCGCCGCCCCAGCCGCCAAAACCTCCCCATCCAAAGATAGCAAAGATCAAGACAAGCCAGATAAGTGAAAAGCCATCACCGCCCCACATATCATTGGCGCGATTATTAGAGCCTGTAGCGGCAGCAATGTCACTAAGGCTGTAATTTGAACCATTCATCATGTTTTTAGTCTCCTTAAATATTATTTACAATAGGAGACATCCGCGGCTGTCGTCCCAAATTGTAGCGATTTTTTAATCACCCAATTATGGGGAAATGTTATAATCCAAGGAATTTCTGTATAATTCCGTCTGGTGATAAGTGCTTTTCATTGAATACATTTTGCTGTATTTGATGCAACTGGTCTGTATCACCTTTTTTGTATAAATTCAACGCATTCTTCAATGTTGGATTATTTCCTGCAAATTTACTCATATCGTTCATCATGTTATCCACACTTCCGAACCTCTGAGAAATCATTCTTTCAAATTGCTTTTTCATCATGGCATTTGGGCTGAAATTCATCTCTGCTTACCTCCATTCTGCTGTCTTGGGGAATCATTTGTGACCGATATTTGTGTCGGTAGCAAATCTTTTATTCCAGAAATCTCAGAACAAACATCGTTCCGAAGCTGATTAAACATAGACTCAATGTCAATCTGTTTTTCTTCCTGCTTCGGTAGCTGCTGTTCGTCTGGATTTACAAGTCGGTAAACAAAAATCCTGCTTCTTCCGTCTGCCTGCAATTGCTTTTTGTATATTTCTGTTCCGTCTGTTTTTGGATAATAAACAGGATTTCCAGACATATCCACATCTTTTGCTTTTACAGTATCAATTCCATCCACCATTTGCCCTTGAAGCATCGGCATTTGCTGCATTTGTTGTACAGACTGCTGCATCTGCATTTGTCCATATGGCATTGCCTGTTGATAGTTATTCTGTAATTGTGTCAACCTGTCTTGATACGGCTGTATTTGTCCGTAAGGGTTGCTCATCATTGGCTGTTGCGGATAATACGGATAACCTGCCATAATCTGTTCCTCCTGTCCGGGATTCAAGAATCATATCCATATCATCTATAGAACGATGCTTTTCCCATATACCCTCGTAAGGGTTTCTTAATATAATCATTACGTTTTCTCCTATGATTATATTATATAGGAAGGAACACTGTATTTGAACGTCACTATTTCGCCACATTTCCGCCATTATACAAAGAAAAGCCCCGAATATACATCGGGGCAACTTTAGTAATTTTCTTCTTTATTTTTTTATTGATTCGGTCTATAGTCCTTGGGCTGTACCCCATCATTTCAGACGCTTCCCATAATGTCTTTTCGCCATAAGCCCGTAATCGAAACAATTTTTCTTCACGTGAATTAAAACCTGCTTCTTGCAAGTAAAATTTTCTTTCATCTTCTGAAAAATCTGCATAATTCATATAACTCCACCGTCCTCCCTTACAAGTGGAATCAATTTGTTACATAGGGAATATACCGCTCAACATGAATCCTACAACTGCTCCCACGACTGCCGTTATAATGCATACAATAATGGTGTCATAACGTTTGCCAGGGACTGCCATGAGGATTTTTAAATTGTTGTTCATTTCATCGACTGTCTCTTTGATATGATCTAAGTCATTGCTATACAGGGCGGTCTGTTGCTCCAATTTGTTTATTCGAGAATAAAACTCCTTATGCCTTTCAGACTGTTTTTCCTGCATATCATGAATATTTTTTTCGATTTCTTCGAAGCGGTGTTCGTTAAAGCACTCGTGTTCACATCCCATCGCTTTTCCTTTCTTTCACTCCCTTAAGATTTTTGCTCGTTCCCTGCTTTTAAAGAGCAACCCTGCAACGTGCCGGGAGGAAGAACACATTGCGTTCCATCCCATCTTGATTAGATTAAACTTCCTGCAAACGGAAAAACACCATGATTGATATAAATTTCGGTTTCTGAATTCCAACTTCTATTCACAGAAGATTCAGAATGAGAACCTTGAAACTCAGCCCCCTGCTTCACGAGGAAGTAAAGAGCTAAGTCAAAAATACAATCATAGCATTTTTTCATATCTTTATTGATTTTCTCATCAGTATAGCTTGAGGGATAATTTCGTTTATTTTTGAATGAACGAATTGCCCTGTTAACAGAAAGAGTAAGCATATCTTCAGATTCTGGACTATCTGCTAAATAAAGCGATAATTCTTCCATAAGTTCTTCGTTCATCCAAATCACCACTCTTTCTTTATTACTGTTGAGATAAAATCTCTGCTATTATTCCAGCCTTATTTGTCTGAGTCAGGGCATAGCCATTGTCACTTGCAAGCTGTCTTAACTGTGATACAGTCATACTAGACAGCTCGCTTTCTGTATACTTGTGTTTTAAAGTATCATCAACACTTGCTACAGATGGTGACTGGCTGTTCTCGTTGAGACTATGCCCGGTTATTCCCCCTTTGTACCAATGATAAGACCACCATTGGATTTTGAAGCTACTGGAATAAATAAACCAGATGCTTTAGTCCATGTAGCAACTGGGTCTGGTGTAGCCCACATGGATAAAGTGACAAAGGAACGATTCTCCTGTTCAATAAATGCTTTGTAAGCATTTTCATCCGGTGTTGGTCCCCACAGACCTGCGCCAAAAGAGCCATCTGCTTCTGCTGCATAAAGAGTGAACACGTTTTCTTTGAAGTATCTGGAAACGCCAAGAGTTCCATCTGCTTTATCGTAATTGAATTTTCCTTCGCATGTAGCAACTTCAATATCAAATTCCTGCATAAGCAGATTTGCAAGTTCCTGTTTGGTCAGGAGACGCTTATTAGCTGCGCCTAGAACTGCTGTCTGCATTGCTTCATTGTTTCTCATGTATCCAATCATTTTCTTAGAAGTAACGGCTCTGTTAACTACATATCCATTATCTTCTGCGACTGCTACCATCTTCTGAATATCTCCCATGATATCAGAATCTGGTTTTGACCAATCAGCAAGCGTTACTTTTGCTTCGGACGGAACACCAAAATCAACTTCCATTTTCACCCTGTTCTCATTAATATTGAGTTTGCCGGTGGAAAGAATTTGACCTTTCATAACTTTTGTTCTTTCAAATACGCTCTTGAAAAGTCTTGTTGCATCATCAAAAACATATTTTGTAAGAGATTCATCGTCCGGGACACCATTTTCGATAGCTTCCTGTAATTTTTCAGACTGATTGATTTTCTCTTTAATCAGGAACTTCTCAGTCATTACTTTTTCGAATCCAGGTCTGGAACCGATATGTGCTTCTGTATCAAGGGCATGAACATAAGCTACTTTAGGAAGGTTCTGCCCGCTCATTAATCTGTAATATTCTGCTTTCCAGAACTGGGTTTTTACATTTGGAAAAATCACGTCCAGAATACCTGCACTCGGCACCGGAAAATTTTGAGAAAACTTAAGTCTCTCTTCTTCTGTAATAGTATCTAATACATTATATGGCATCTGTCATACCTCCTTAAAATACTGGGTCTTCTGTGGTTACAAAAACGATTCCTGATTTTTCAAGTTCGGTTTTTGCAGTTTCGTCAACTGTTACTGGGAGTCTTTTTTCAAGAACACGCCCTGCAACAATCACGGAAATCGGTCTCTTAGCATCATCTGTCATATCAACATCTTCAAACACGATGCCGATTGCACCTGTTGCATTTGTCGGATATACAGAACCTGCTTTGATAATTTTCTTAGTTCCAACTGTTTCAGCATTTGTCTGTTCTGCTGTGTAAGTTTTGAGTACTAATCCCACCTCAGATTCAAGGATATTAGGTGTGGACTTATACTGCTCGGTTTTCATAAAAGCCATAATTCAATCTCCTTTTCTTATAAATAATCAACTGGGGCATTTGTGCCGATTGTTTTGCTTTCTGTTTCTTTGGAAGGTAAGTATTTTTCGAAATATTCTTCTGCTTTACTCTTTTCTTCCTTTTTACCACCACCAGCTCCACCGCCCGGATTAGGTGTTTTTTCAAGTGTTTCCTTTTCCCACGCTGCTTTAGCGGTTTCAAGAGTTGTTTTGTTCTCAGCGGAAATCCCATCAACAAAAGATTGAGCTTCTTTCAATGCGTCTTCTGTCGGTAAGACTGAAAAAGCTTTGATTGCCCCTGCGTAAGCGTCACCTTTCATTCCTGCACTGGCAAAAATAGAAGTGATTTTTCCTGTCAGAGCTTCTTTCTGAGAATTTGCGAGCGCAGCTTCAAGATCAGAAATTCTTTTCTCGTTTGCTGCCTTTTCTTTCTGACGTTCAAGTTCTGCCTTTTCTGCATCAGTCATGTTCTGCTGTTTCAGCTCATCCAGTTCTTTTTGCAGAGCTTCTGCCTTATCAGCTTTTTCTTTAAGGGAAGTGTTTTTGTCTTTTTCCTTTTTTACTTCTCCTGTGACGGAATCAAGGTATTTAGTCACCTGTTCATCTGACGGTTCCTCAATTCCCATACCGATAAGTACCTGTTTTGCCTGTTCTCTTGTCATGAAATCTCCTTTCTTCCAGATCAACACACTTTGTTCACACGGTTCGCTCCGCACATGATCTGCACCCGATTTACGCTCACGGGCTGTTGCAATATTTTTGAGTATTAAAAAAGGAATCTCAGTTCCCCAAGATTCCTTAAATAATTGATGTAAAAAACGTTTATTCTTCGTCAGTGGAAGAAATTATTGCTGATTGATTTTGAATTGATTTCTGACTAAAATCTTTAATCAATTCTTGTGCTTTCTTCATTTCTGCGTCTGGGTTTGCTAGTTCAGGATAAACAGTTCCGAGATATGGCAAACTCATTTCGTATACTTTCTGCGGATCGCTGAACAATCCACAAGTAATCAACGCAATAAGCGGATGAATTTTATTTTTAAACAGATAATCAAGTGCCTGTGCTTTGACAAGCATGTTATCTGTCGGGTTTCTAGTAATCTTGACATCAAAATCTCTTGTGGAAATCTTGACATCATTGGATGTTTTGCGAATAATGTTGAGAATAATTCTGGCAGATGCTTTTTCTGCTTCTTTCGTGAATGCTTCAACCAGTTTTGCATCTCGTTCTGCGAAGTCCCATCCATTCCGCAAATAAACGGCATTACCAGTGTCGCCGCCTGTATTGCTTTGACGGTTTGGCATTGCTTCTACAATCAGCATATTGTTGTAAATGTCATCTTTAGCAATTTGACTTTCTGACTGGTTTAATTCAGCAGTCATCAAGTCAACATCTGACTGAACACCGTTTCCAGCATCTTTTACAGATATTGCTCCAAGCTTAACCATTTTCAGAAATTCATTCTCGTCAACTTCACAGTTTTTGAATTTCATAAATGCTTGGACAAACTGTTCAACACCGTTTAATCTATCCGACTGATATTTATTAATTGCATCAAATGCTGTAATTGCAATTTCGACATCAGATAACCGGTCGTGGTTGTTCGGATATTCAACAATTGGAATTCCGCCAAAGCCATTAATGCCAGTGTCTGTTAATTTTCCATTTTGAATTCGAAAGTACAATTTACTGGAATAGAGCATATAATACTGCTTGCTATCTTCATCCTTTAAAACATGTACCGATACCATTGGTTTTCCGGTTATGCTAGAATAAATAATGTAGACATCGCCCGGATAAGGAATGAAAATTCTGAACGGTGGTAAATCTCCATCTTTTGTCCATTCATCTTCACGAAGGATTGCTTTGTATGCAGTTCCTACAGCGCTCTGGTAAATTCCAAGCTGAATATTCCGGGCATCTGCATTTGCTTCGTCCAGATAATCATTCAGTAAATCAACCTGTTCATTTATATTTTCATCTGCATTTTTCTTTTTGCATACATATTGAATAGGTTCTCCGTATATTTGCCCTGCTTTAAACTTGACAACTTCCAGGGCATGATTTTCGACAACTCTGTTATTTACTTCTGGTCTTACAAGTTTTTCTCGATATAAAATTGGTTGATCGCCTTTGTAGTACCGATAAAGATAATCAATCATCGTTCTGTTTCGGTTGTGTATGCCAATTGTATCCAAAAGAACTTGAATGACATTTTCAGTAGTAATTTGATCTACACCAGTGTAGGCAGTTTTTCTACCAAAATCACCTTGGCATAGGTCAACAAAATTACTTTTGTTTCTTCCCACTGCCTATACCTCCTGTTTTTGAGCATGAAAAAAGCACCGAGTTTTCACCCGATGCTTCATACATTTTCATCATATATTATACATAATTGGAAAGTTATATTCAGTAAGAAAAGGTGTTAACTTTTGAAATTAAGCATTTCTTTTACGTAATTCACGGCTCTTCCATGGAATTGCTTAATGTATTCCTCATTGTATTCCATTTCATCTGCAATGACAGTTAGCTTCTTTCCCTCTACGTATCGTTTATACAAAAAATCATAATACTGGGGATTTTTTACAGACTCTATAACATCTATAAGTTTCTGTTTTTTCTCCATAAGCTCTACCACATTATCAGCTAGTTCTCGCTGCGCATCCACCAATTTTGCAATTGTATCGCCTATTTTATCTTGGCTTCCAGAAGTCTGAACACGTTCAATGCCATACGTCGAAGCACTAATACTGGTGGCAAGTGATTTTAAGTGCTCAATTTCTTCCAGTTTGTTATTTATAACTTTTTCATATCGTTGAATTTGATTCAGATATTCTTTTATATCCATATTATCTCCTTCCCCAAAATGGATTCTGCATTGCCGTTGCTTTACCGCCTAATGGATTTTGTACGTACTCAGCCATCATAGCCAAAGAATCGATTCCGTCATCATGTGGTACTTTTGCCCTAGTAGTGTACGTAGTTACATTAGCCATAAATAATCCGTAATCAGACTTTGCTTTGTACTGACTTGGATGCAGAAAATAAAAATGTTTTGCTATATAGTCCGAATTTACAAGAATCTTTGTTTCTTTATTTGCTGACGTTGGTTTTGTCTCAATTTCAGCTCGGCACTTTCCGGTAATCATTTTCTGGATATTGTGTGCCACGCGGTTTCCGACATTATTTGATTCAAAACGAATCTTATGTGGGTTATGTCTTATCAAAATATCTGCTGTCTTTCTATCCAAAATGTCATAGTCTGTAGTGTCATCAAACACCACATCAGGAAAGAAAAATTTATCTCCGTATTGGTATGCGATCGGTAATGATTCGAAGTCGGTTCCTTTATCTTTTGTATCACATACCGCCCATATTGCATCTGCATCTTTATCTGGAATGATGATGTATTCATCCGCGCATTCATCCGGCACGTCTTCTTTACTGAAAAAGAATCGTTTTAATTTATCTGGTGGTAATAATAATCCCTCACGTTCTACCGGCTGTTGCTGATAAAGACAGTTGTAAGAAATTTCATCCATGGATTCTTTAGCATCATTGAAATATTTCTCTGAGAATCCATTTACCGTAAATAGGAAATTACTTTTGCCGTTCTCATCAAGAGCCGGCACTGCAATAAACCTTGCCCTTGGGTTTCCGGCATATAGTTGTTGTAGCTTTCCGATAGGGTCATGTACTGACCATCTGGTAGCAATATAAAATTCTTTGCATCCCTCAAGTCTACGGGAACGCAAGTCATTTACCACTTTTGTCCAGAGAGTATCAAGTCGGTTCTTATTCAAAGCTTCTTCGATACCAGACACAAGGTCATCGGCAGTAAGAAATCTATTGCATCTAGTAGCACCAGTCAAAGAACCATCAATAGAACGAAATGTCCATGTCTTAAATCGTCCGTTTCTTTCGAGATTGACTGTAGTTTCCTTTGCATTTGTTCCCTGTATTTCTACGTTCGGAAATATCTCATGCCACGTGTATTCCACGGGATCATTGATAATTTCCAGAACACCATCATATAGGGAACGTGTCAGAATGCTACTGTGTGCCGAAGATAGGTTGAAATCATTCGGAAACCATCCACCTACCAATGATAAGAAGAAATCTTCCAGAGTACTCTTGCCGCAACCCGGAGGTACACTTAACGCAAATATGTCTAATTTGTCATCCATTAGGTCTTGCAGTGAACCTATGATATTGTGCTGTAAGAACACATTTCTTCGTGGTTCGTAGAATCGTTCTTTTGGGATTCGGTTTTTTTCAAGGTAAAGGAGTCCACTGTCAACCTGATGGTTCTGTGCTTCAAGTAACAAATACTGCCAGTAAATATCGTCACAATCGCCGCTTCCAGTCAATGCCGCACTTCTTGCCGCAGCTGTATGAGCATATTTGCTCGCTTTCATTGCCATTTGCCGTGCTTCTGGATTTTCATTGAAAGGAAGGTCAATATTCATATTCAGAAGCAAATCAAGGCAATCTTTCTGGTTTTGATAAAGTGACATATCGTCACCGATAATTCGGTTTAGTATCGCCCGATACCACTCAAATGAGCCTTCTGTAAATTTCTGCATAAAAATAGAGCCAGACCTCCTTTCTTTTAGGATTTAGTCTGGCTCTCATGTGGCTCTCTTGACTGACTATAAAATTTCTGATTAATTACAATATTTTTCACATTTAAAAAGTTTTATTGAAACATCTTTACCTAAAATTTCTTTCCATTTGTCGTACAAAAATTTAGGCTTTGCCGAACATATATTTGCGATAATTTCTCCATTCTGATGATTGGAGATTATTTTGCTTATAAAAAATTTGCCTGTGTAAATGTCGTTTATTGTTACATCAAAATACTTGCATTTAGGAAAGACTTTTAAGATTGCTTGCATTTCAATAATTAATTCATTGCTTATAGGAACTTCATGTAGAAAACATTTAGAAGTATAGTATTCAGTTTCTGCGTCAGGTATTTTCACATTTATAAACATATCAGCCTCCATGGTTTATTTTTAAATCTGGAATCCCTAATTGTTTGTAAGTAAATACTGCCGTGTACTTCTTGCCACATTTACAGCATGTCTCTGTAATGGTACAGGTCTTTTCTTTATCGTTACATTCAGATATAGTTCCGTCCCTGAACTTGCAACCACCTGTCAAAATGCATTTAATCCGTTTTATGTTCATCTGATTCCTCCAAATAATTGATAATTTCATGTGCGATATGCGCCAATTTCCTTCTTGTATGTCGCTCAAAAAATTCATCAAAGTCAATTTTGAATAATGAATCAAATTTCTGTGATTTATTGATCCTTTTTATAGTTTTATCCAGTTTTGTTTCTGGATAAGGTGGGTTTATGTAACAAGTCAAAGGATTATTTTCATCATGTACCTCCGAATCGCATATAACCGGATACCATTCAACAGCAGTTCTTTCTCCTGCGTCTTTTTGAATCAGAATACTTGAAAATCCTCCGATATAACATTTTATGACCATATCGTCATTTTTTATTTTTACTGAATATTCCTTTCCAAATTCAAACGCAGTGTACTCAGTATAAAATTTTAAAACGGTCTTTGTAATTGGCGGATAAGATGTAAGAAGAATTTCCTCGATATCAATCTGCGCATATGTTTCTATTCCAAGTTCGATAATCTCAATCGGGATCCTTTTAACCACAATTCTCATACATTTACCTCAAATTCCTTCTTGCAATCGCTACCCTTGCATTTCATGGTCAGATGTTTGATTTTGGTATCTGAATTAAGCAAAAGAGCCTTCTTCTGGCAAAACGGACAGCAATACCACAGCTTGCCGTTGATATTTTTAATTAATGCCCGTCCGTCCCATTGCTCAGGTGGGTTCATTGCCTGAGAGAAGTCTATTCCCTCAGATTCAAATGCTGATTTAATACTCACGTTAATCTCCTGTTCTTTTTATGCTTAATACCTTTATGTTTCCGTTTGAGATAAATCCTCATTTTATTTCTTACGTTTTTTCTGAATTGATTATTGAATTTTCTTTTTCTCTTTCTTCCGGCAATCTGTCTTATTTTATGTTTTCCATGCATTTTAAGATGATTATTACGATATGGAACAATGCACATGTTTTGCATTACCGGAGAAAGATAATGTATTGGTGTAGCTTCCATCCAAGGACTACTAAGTAGATATGCATTATCTTCCATGCTTACTTACTCCTTTTCGTCCTGCAACTCTACGTATCATAGGGATTCCGTGCATTCGCAAGTAATTATTGGAAACATCATACTCACCTGTTGCCTGAACTCCATAAATCAGCGTCTTATTCTGAACCGCATCATAAAACGGCTCTTCCAATACGATCTTTTCGGATACAATCTTTGTGCAACCATTTTCGCATCGTAAAATATCAACAAGCCATTGTTCATTTGATTGTTGTGTCGCAAATTCGCCATCAAAAAAGACTCTTTGTCTGCATACAATGTGTACAATACCTTTTACGGATGGCTCTTTTTTCAAAACTTTTTTAATTGTTTTAAGTCGTCCATTTAATTCAATCGGAAATTTCCATGTATTCAATGGAATTATCTCTTTGATTTTGATTGTCCCAGATGTTGTTTTAAATTCTTCCATATCAACCTACCCCGTGAATCTTTCTCAAATTTGCATATCGGTCAACTAGAACATCAAGTGCAGTATGTAACTGATTGATTGTGATACAATCGTCCTGATGAACACGCTCAATTTCTTTCAACCGATCAAGTACAGTAATATCGGAAGTCATAAGCTCGGGAATATCATTCAAATCAGATATTTGCTTCTTTAAATCGTTGTTGTAATCACACATTTTATCCAATTCAGCCTGAAGCTCATTGATTTTCTCATTTTTATCTAAGATTTCATGCTGTTTCTTTTCACATTCTTCGGATAAACGGACAACTTCTGCTTTAAGTTCGTCTACAGTCCATTTTGCCATGTCTTCAATTCTCATAACTGCCTCCCTTATATTTTGGTAAACGTTTCCATATCATAGTTATCCCGGATATAATCTACACATTCACTGAGTTTTTCTTTTAAAAATTGGTCTTTTGCAATATCTGGATGCAAGGTATATAACATACAGCTGTTTTCTTTTCCGTCCTTTTGAAATTTATTCCAATCAAACGTCATTACAAACACCGGAATGCGAGTAAAATTCTTTGTTTTTCGTTTAAACCAGATATTATAAAGTCTTTTAATCATTTTATATCACCTTTTCATCCTATTGCTCGACTCTCCAAGCACATTAACACCATTGCTACATCTATCAAAAAATGTCGCTTTTAAGTTATGAATTTTTTTAATTCCATCAATTGCAAAATCAAATTCAGCATCAAATTCAGTTTTACAGTTTGTACAAGTCCATTCTGCATCAGTTCTCAAATCAATAATATCTACATTACCGCAAAAGAAATCCACTCCTGTATTGATTACTACTCCTCCGCAAAACGGACATTTACGTTTGTCTCGTAACGATAAATTATTTTCCATAATTTTATTTTTCCTTGCCCTCCCTGTGCTTCATCTGGCACTCGATCATCTTTGCTACATTCTCACGTTCCTGTTTTATTCCATGTCCTTGACGGAACAATTCACATTTGAGAATATTTCCGCATTTGGAACATTCATCTTTGATTTCTTTACCTGCTATTCGCATTTCCATCCATCCTGCACCATTCTAGGCTCGTATCTTTTCTCAATGTATCCTTCACCGTTGCATAAGTCGCAAGTAACTTCTATTTCTTTGTAATCATCGCAACACTCCCAGTATTGTGCACGATTTACTCTTTTGATAGTAGTTCCACTTCCGCCGCATTTCGGGCATCTATGAATTCTATTTCCTTGTATTAGACTTACAAGATCATTAAGAGTCGTTTCTCCACCGTATACATTTCTCAGACGTATCACTTCATGAATTTTCATTCTTTACACCCTCCCAGCATTCACAACTGTCATCAAGACATCTAAAATCTGCACAATGTTCACTGTCCCCGTTACAGCAGACACCTTCTTCCAGTGCGTACCATTTACATGTACAACAATAATCTTTTTCTTTCATAAGCCACCTCCCTAAACAAAAATCCAGTACACGGACTTGAACCGTAACTAGCCACCCAACGTGGAGTACTGGAAACCAAACTATACCTTAGGAGTAATTTATTCCTACGATGGCAATTCGTAGGAATTGAAAAGGGAAGATTCGAACTTCCATGTACATCCCATGTCCAAAGACACATACTCGCCCATTACGATGTACTATCCTCTGCGTCTGCCTTTCTATTGTATCGGGTTCATCACCGTCAATAGTTTCGCCACTTTTCAATCAGAGCATTATCACTCAATGCATCAAACGTCCATATAGGAGGGGATTTCCACCCTTTTGCTCTCATGCCGCCGGCTAAGGTCACCTAAGTTGTGGATTCAAACCTATGCTACCACAATAGCGTCTACGTATTCCGCCACTATATGGAATCGGAAAGGCAGGAATCGAACCTGCAACCTCACTTTTACAGTGTGTTTTCCCATCTGAGCTACATTCCAAAAACCAACAATAGCTATGCTAAAGTCGGATTTTCTATCTACTCATGGTAGATGAAATGGTGCATACACGATTCGAACGTGTACAACATTTCTGTTGGATAGGTTAGCAACCTACTCTGATACCATTACAGCAATGCACCACTTAACTAACCAAAGCTGATTTTATTGTATCGTCAAAAAACCAAAAAAAACGGTGGAAACCTTATTTGCACTACGCCCACAAGTGGAATTGAACCACTACGCTGCACCTAACTCGCTCCGTATGTTTTATATTTCCTCAATTGTAATGCAGTCGTACCTTTCCGAATTAATTATATTTTCCATTGCTTCAGTCGGATTGTATCCAAGATTCTGTAATACCTGTTTGAATACTGTTACCGACTGACCACTTGCAAGCTGTACGCCTTTTCTTGTAACATCTGCATGGAACACATCATGTCTGCTGTTGACATTCCAGAATATAACATTCGGGATAATATATCCAACTTTTTGGAATCTGCTTGCCATTTTGTCATAGAAAGACCAATCCTTATTTCCGCTATAATCAATCTCCATATCAGAGATAACAACTATAGCTTTCGGCATTTCTTCTTGTGAAACGTTGTTCTCTTCAGCAATATCAAGTACTTTCTCAAATGCAGCTTTAAGGTTTGTGCTACCGCCCCAATTTGCTTTTGCAACATTGATTATTTTCTGGTGAAGTGTTTCGCCCTTTAATGTGACAATCTGTGGATTGCTAGAGAATGTCATAAACAAGTTATGATATGCGCCTGTATTTCTCTCAGCAAAATATATTGCCAGACCAATTGATGTTGCCATTGGTCTTCCATACATTGAGCCAGATACATCAGCCATTATCAAAGCATTTGTTCCCTGTTCGACATAATCTGGAAGTGCTTTCCACTGTGCTTCAAGAACTTTATTATTTTCTCTTCTGTAAAGAACTTTCTCCACGATGTCATATGGGTACAAGGTTGAAGCATTGATTTTGGCTTCTCCTTTGTCGACTTTATTGATAAATTCGCTGAATCCATCTGGATCATGCTTTGCAAATGCTCTACGATAAATCATCATTGCACGACTTGGAACTTCTGGATATTTAATCTCGTTCCACTTACCGACAGACATGAGACTTTCGACAACACCTATCTGTTTTCTCATGCTGCGAACGATTCTCTTAAAGTTGTAAACTGGATAGTCTAACTTCTGTGCAGTCAGAATTCCTAATTTTCTAGTCTCTGTGCTACTTGCATCAGCAGTTTTAATCCATTTAGCAAGCAGAGAAATTGCTTTTCCATCATTAAGATCATTCAAATCTTTTTCGAACTGATTTTTCATGGTTTTCCACATATCATCTTCCAGTGGCGTTCCAATCAATTCATAAAGATCATCGTATCTTCCAAATACTCCAACCAAGTCAAGATTCGGTCTGAGTGCTTCTGGATGATGCTCTGCCATATAGCGGATAATGGTTCGGAAAGTTTTTCTTTCTCCTAATCCCTCTCGAATATCTCTTGCGTAAAAAGCAATCTTCGTAGCAAAGAGTTTATCCTGTGTATACGCTTCTGAGAACAATGTAGTGATTCTATTCTCATCGGCACCTCTTAATGCGCCAATAGTTCCGAACAAGTCAAGTCTTGCATCACTTGTGGTGTTCAGCGCGACTGCACCATTTTCAGTTCTTGTGAATTTACCTTCTTCTTTCATTGCGTTTGCGAAATCCATATTCTTCTCCTTTCAGGACACAAAAAATTAAGTTGCTGTAAGTGTCCCATAATTTTTTTTCATGATGCTTTTGGTTTCCATAATTAACAGTTATGCCCAAATGATTGCTGTAAGCACCACATAAGTGGCAAGGGGTGGACTCGAACCACCGACAAATACCTTGTAATGGAAGAATTGCTGTAGAAGTCACGAACATGACTTACAATCTTTTACTGCTCTACCAATTGAGCTACCTCGCCATAGTTGCCGCCTATAACGGTCAATCACTCCAATGAAAGAGCAATTGGGTTGAGTTCCACATTCATAGAAAGAAGGTGTATTGAGAATTTGTTTTAATCCGCTGAACGATAGACGGATTAATTGCAGGAGGTGGATTCGAACCGCCGTCTCTGGATAAGGAAACCAGAAAGAAAACCGCTTCTCTATCCTGCTATACACTGTTTGGAAGAACCATTTCAAGCACGTTCACTTATTGACTACTAGAGGAAAATCACTTTGCCGATAAGTAATACACACTCGGAACTCGGCCAACATTCTACCATGTACTACATTGTGCTTTTCCTACCACCAAACTTTCAGTCTCCAAACAGTGAATGGGAGAAGATGGAGTCGAACCATCCGAACCACAATGGCAACAGATTTACAGTCTGCCCCGCTACCTCTACGGAATATTCTCCCAAAACCCGGAAAACCCGGGTTAGCAATATGTTTATTGTGTTATGCTTTCCACTAGACTGTTTTATGCCGTGCCAGCCCCACGGAGTTGTTTCGGATATTATTATGCCTTTTGACTTTATGCTTCTTGAAAACTCCCTGCCATCAATGTGCACTTGTGATGGCTTATTGAAACTAAGAAACATTTATCGGACGGGAAATCAGATCAAGCACAAGCCTATGCCGTTACATACCTTTGCTCATTCTGATTCACATACGCTCATCCGAAAGTTTTTTCTGCCCATAAAACGGATGGGTAGCATACGGAAGAAATGGAAATTCTGAGATTCGAACTCAGGACTTCCCGGTTATGAGTCGGGCGTTCTAACCACTGAACTAAATTTCCTGAGTAGAAAATATTACCAGCACCTCAAAGCCATATTTTCTACTGTTGCGATTCTTTGCCACCAGTCGCAACAAAGGCTCCCTTTTTTGGTTTTGCTGTCACCTATACGGGAATCCCATCCGGGACGTTTGAAGCCCCTTTAGACAGCTCCGTTGAGCTAGATGGGTATCGGAGGGTCTATGTAAAATAAACCATTGCCAGGTACATGCGCAACCTAGCAAACGGGGCTAGTGGGATTCGAACCCACACATGACGGAATCAAAGTCCGTTACCTTACCTTTTGGTGATAGCCCTAAAATCTTTCTCCCACTCCGCACCATCACAAAAGCAGGAGAAAGAATTGTGTGTGATATAATTACTATTTCTGTAATACAAACAATATATGTGGAGAAAATCAAATTTAATATAATCGACTACAGAAATTTTTTACACTAAGTCGGATGTAAAGAATATTTGCTTGCGTACCGCTCCACAATCGGGCAAGCGTATCCTTCCAGTTTAATTATAGGTTTAACCCGTTCTATGATAAAAAACGGAATAATCCTCGTAGGAAATGCTAAAAGCATATAGTTACCTCGCTGTGCAAATCAAAACTGTATTAAGTATCATTCCTGCTTCCATCAGCAAGAAGAATGCTGTGGAAAATTGATTGCCTTTGTAATTCCGACTCATCAAAAATGCAGCTAATGTAGTAAATATCAGAATATTAATTGCCACTGCGATAATGGTTAATGGTAATCTCATTTTTCCTCTCCAATCATAAAATTAAGTATCTTCTCTGCGATTTCTTCTTCCGGCTCAAACGGTAAACCGCAGTAATTATAACGCTCTAAAGCTGATTTTAGGCTTGCTTTGAAGCCGTGGTAAATTTCCCCGTGTTGTAACAGTTCATGCCTTAAAACTGAAATTGCATCAGTAATTGATTGAGAAGTGAAACTGATTTGCGCCAAGCACTCCATTTCAATATCCGGCTCTGCCATCATCTCGAATACAAATGTCGGAACCTCGTCAACAGCAACATGGAAATCAACAGACTTTACTCTTGGGACTTTATTCCCATCAATAAAATACTGCGTCCCTCTCCAATCATACGGTTTAGGGTTCACAATTCTTACAACAGGCATCTACACATCCCTTTTCTTGTGCATTGCAATACGCTAGAAGATGTTCTGCAATCTCTTGAAGCTGATTTGTGTCGTACTTTGCAAAGGTCTGCGGTTCTTTATCATGCAATAGTGACAATGTACCGGATTTGCTAGGTTCAACAGTTATCGTTGCATTAATCAGCATGGATGCCACGTCAATCGGTTCATCTGGAAGTATTAAATCGTCCTGGTTCTTATGTACTCCCATAAAAAGCTCGATTCCATCCGCTTTCACTAGCATGTAATCGTGAACTTTATCGAAGTCCGGTGCTTCCTCTGTAATAACTGCTTTTCCGTTTTCTACGTACACATAATAAACTTTTTCATTTCTATTCATTCGTTTCGTTCCTTTCCAAAATCGCCTTTTTTATTTTGAAAAATTTTTCGAGTATCGACATTTGCCTACTTCTTCCGAAAATATTCTGCCAGGGCTTCCCTTGTGATCTGTGATAAACTTTTGCCGGTTCGGTTCTTCTCAGCAATAAGTTTGTGCTCTAACTGGTATGGAATACGAACTCTGATTGATTCACCCTGAGAATTATTATTTTTCATAGGCAGTATCCATCTTTACTGAAAGAATCGATTTGTCATCGGCTTTAGCCAGAAGCGTAATACCTTTCCCATTCTCCCAAGATGATGTCATAAGTTGAATATTTGAACTTCCGGTTTCGTTACAAATATTCAAAAGCTGTTGTGCCATATCCATCAACCTTGACCGAAGATATCCGTCATTGTTTACTATTTTCTCCATCTTATGCCCACCTTTCTGCGAATATGATCAGTTATCACAAATCGTTTATTGCTTTTAATTTCTGATTAGCAATTTCAACCTGAGAAGCAAGTACGCTACGTGTCACATCTCTTATAAACGATTGTTCTAGCGTCATGCGTTCACTGTAAAACAACGTTGGAGCTGTGAGCACATAGATTTCAATATTCAAATTACAAAGCCGTCTCCATGCTTCTTCAATTTCATTCTTGGTGTTTCCGATATCATCAACTCCGCAAATAATTAATGAATCACCCTTTTTCATGTTTTCACAAAGAAGTTCAAAATTATTATCTTCATCTGCCAAATCGAAAATAAACGAGTCAATTTCTTCGTTCAAAAGCATCTTTTTCTTTGCTTCCAACGGGAGCCATAGTCCAGATTCTCTTGCATATCCTGTCTTCATGTTCCATACCTGCCTTTCTGATATCGCCTTATTTATTCGGCAGAGAAACCGTTAAGGCTTACGGCTTGTCGTGTTGCAATCACTATCTCTGCCATGTTGAGGGCTTGTTGTTAAAAGAGCGTTTTTTAAATTTTGGGGCGGTTGAGGCACTCATTAGGCCGTTCGGGGCATCCATATACACCCCCTCCCGGGTCTGTCTCTGGTGACGCTGACCGGGCAACCCTTTGCCCCATGGGTTCCCGTTGTCCCGGTCTTATCGCTGCTTTTCGGATGCCTTCGGCAGTGATCAAGGGAATTATAATGCATATCAATTTTCAGAATATTACATCTATTTAATAAATACTTGTTTTTTAAATAGACTGTTATACATCATGCACAAATTCAACTGTTATATATGTGCATATTTACTAAATACTGCCATGTCTACCGCTTTTCGGTCTGTTTGTTCGCACTCTGCGTACATTTCAACGATCTTGTGTACGTTCCACGCTGTTATAACTCCGGCTTTTCCATCTCTGGAAGTTCCAGAACATCCTTGTATTTGTCCGCAATCTGCTGCGCTGTCTGCTGTGGTATGCCCTGTTGCTGTCCTGCTGGAATTGGCGCGGTCTCTGCCATGCCATAAGCTACTTTACAGGCAAATATCAAGTTGGCATTTGTGCCGTCCTGGTTGTGTAGCTTATCCAGTGCAAAGGCTCCGCATGTTTCCTTCCATTTTTTCACCGTTATGCCATGCGTTGAGGCGGTTCTATAGTCTCCGTTCGCCCAATCACTAAACGTCATGTTATTAATTCCAACCAATATCCCAAACATTTGTAACGTAGGTGATATACCATATCTACCACATACACGTATGTATATATTAAATATACTGTCTAATAGTTCTATATCATTATTGCTTGGTTTCTCAATACGATCAGCAATATAAAAAAACATATCAATACGATTATTGGCTACATCTTTCTTATACTTTTCTATACTGTCATAATCTTCCTGCTGTATACATAATACAGTGTTGATATACTTATCTACTAATAACCATATTTTGTTTTCATATACCTCTATATTTTGGGATGCTGTTATAGTATTTGAATCCTTCACTGTATCACCTCACTTTACAACGTTAATTTATAAAAATATTGCAAATAAAAAAGCACAGAAAAACATGTGAGCCATTGTTCCGGCTCCTGTTATCCTGTGCATAATGTGAAAAATATATTCTGTTTTCGTGTCTATTAACAGTATTAACATACAAGTTGTTGTTTTGTCAACCATTTATTCAAAAACTTTTAGTTAATCTCATATAACACTATATACTATATCTATGTATATTATTGTACTTTTTCTCTATATACTGTATATAATTATATAT
>ERZ1034949.41-NODE-41-length-78527-cov-23.641057_pt1 | contig 78527 bp, 90 predicted proteins | sample MGYA00520590_ERZ1034949 | MGnify/ENA primary metagenome ERZ1034949 (study PRJEB33766, sample SAMN09781752) | gut metagenome | biome: gut microbiome | host: Homo sapiens | place: Madagascar | study: EMG produced TPA metagenomics assembly of the PRJNA485056 data set...
CCAGCACCGAATACCAACAGCTCGATAAACCGCAATTGTATACAAAATAAGACAAAGTAAAAACGTGAGTCCCACAGGGGACTCACGTTTTATCTGTTACCGAAGATCAGTCAACCAGGGCAATGATAACTTCAGGAGCGTTATCGCCGAGGCGGCCATCCAGTTTCACAATGCGGGTATAACCGCCGTTGCGATCGGTGTATTTCTTTGCAATTTCATCAAACAGTTTCTTTGTTACAGCCTTGTCCATGATGAAACCTTCAGCCTGGCGGCGGGCATGGAGATCGCCTCTTTTAGCGAGGGAGATCATCTTGTCAGCTACGTGGCGGAGTTCCTTGGCCTTGGATTCAGTTGTCTTGATCTGGCCATGCTGGAAAAGGGCGGTTACGAGACTGCGCAGCAGGGCCTTACGGGCACCGCTGACTCTTCTCAATCTACTACGAGCCATTTCTTTCCTCCTATTACTATATCAATCCTTGGAATCTTTCAGATGAAGTCCATAATCCCGGAAGTTAGCCAGTTTTTCTCTGATTTCATCTACCGATTTTTTACCAAGGTTGCGTACACGGGTCAATTCATCTTCTGTCTTGTCTGTCAGTTCACCGATAGTGTTAATTTCGGCTCTCTTCAGGCAGTTAAATGCACGGACCGACAGATCCAGTTCTTCAATGGGGAGTTCACGGATAGCGTCTTCATTGACTTTTTCTTCCTGGGCAGTCGGTGCTGCTTCTTCTGCTTCCCCTTCTGCCGGTTCACTGCCGGGCTGGCTTACGCCGATTTTGCGGAAGTTTTCAAAGCAGCTGATGAGGATATTGGCAGCTGTAGCCACTGCATCATCTGCATTGACGGAGCCGTCGGTATCCACTTCCAGAGTCAGCTTATCGTAGTCCATTTCATTACCTACGCGGGTATCGCTGACTTCGTAATTGCATTTAACAACAGGAGAATAAATGGAGTCGATCGGGATCACGCCGATAACGTCGTCATCCCTTTTGTTCTTTGTGAAAGGTACATAGCCATGTCCACGATTGATGGTCATTTCCATACCCAGATGGGCATCGGAATCCAGTGTGCAGATGGCCAGATCTTTGTTGAGAACGTCTATTTCTGCCGGTAATACCATATCACCGGCACGGAAAATCCCCTCTTTAGTGATATCGATTCTTACAGTGATGGGGAAGGTTGCTTCGTCATGAGCGATAAAGCGAATCTTCTTCAGGTTCAGAATCATATCTGTTACATCTTCTCTGACGCCGTCGATAGTGGAAAATTCATGAAGCACGCCGTCGATTTTGATAGACGTAATAGCCACACCGTCTAAAGATGAAAGCAACACGCGACGTAAGCTGTTTCCCAGTGTGATGCCATAGCCTCTTTCCAGCGGTTCGCATTCGAACTTGCCGTGACGCTTGTCATCGCTCAGTTCCACAGTCTTTATTGTGAAGCTTGTATTTTCGATCATCCGAAAGTCCTCCTTCTGCGCCTTGCGGCGCCAAAATGAAACAGAAAGGATATACCTAGATTATACTCTTCTGCGTTTCGGAGGACGGCAGCCGTTATGCGGAATCGGGGTGACGTCCTTAATGCTGCTGACTTCAATGCCTGCTGCCTGAAGTGCACGGATAGCTGCTTCACGGCCTGCGCCCGGTCCTTTTACAAAGACATCAGCGGAACGCATACCCTGGTCAATAGCAACCTTGGCAGCCTGTTCTGCTGCCATCTGTGCTGCGAATGGTGTGCTCTTGCGGGAGCCTTTGAATCCGAGTCCACCGGCAGATGCCCAGGCGATGGTGTTGCCGTTGGAGTCAGTAATCGTTACAATCGTGTTGTTGAAAGTAGAACGAATATGAGCTGCACCGGATTCTACATGTTTTCTTTCTTTTCTTTTTGCTTTAGTTTTTACCGTAGCCATTGTATCCCTCCTTCAACATTACTTCTTTGTTGCAGTCTTCTTACCTGCAATTGTCTTCTTCGGTCCCTTGCGTGTACGGGCATTGGTCTTTGTTCTCTGTCCCCGTACCGGCAGGCCTTCACGATGACGTCTGCCTCTATAGGATCCAATTTCAACGAGCCGTTTAATGTTGAGGGATTCTTCTCTACGGAGATCACCTTCGACTTTGTAGTCAGCGAGGGCGTTGCGGATTTTTGCAACGTCATCTTCAGTCAGATCTCTAACTCGGATATCAGGATTGATTCCTGCTTTGCTTAAGATTTCTTTGGAAAGAGTGGGGCCAATTCCATAAATATAAGTTAAGCCGATCTCAACGCGCTTATCTCTTGGTAAGTCTACACCAGCTATACGTGCCATCTACTCTTTAACCTCCTTTTAATTAACCTTGTCTCTGCTTATGTTTCGGATTTTCACAAATGACCATTACACGGCCTTTGCGTTTGATGATCTTGCACTTGTCGCACATCTTTTTAACGGACGGTCTGACTTTCATCTTGGTTCCTCCTTACTTACTTGTAACGATAGGTAATCCTGCCGTGCTCCAGATCGTAGGGCGTCAATTCGATGGTTACCTTATCTCCGGGCAGTATACGGATGAAATTCATCCTCATTTTGCCGGAAATAGTAGCCAGCACAATATGGCCGCCGTTTTCCAGTTTAACACGGAACATGGCGTTTGGAAGTTTTTCTACTACTTTGCCTTCCAGTTCAATAACGTCTGCCTTGCTCATGAGAGCCTCCTTTGGCTATATATACTGTCCGCCGGTAACTGAAAATCAGTCCCTGAGCGTCAGAATTCTGGGACCATCTTTAGTAATGGCAATGGTATGTTCTACGTGAGCCGATGGTTTCCCATCTGCTGTCACTACACCCCAGCCATCACGAAGACTGATGATATCTGCGCTGCCCATGGTAATCATCGGTTCAATGCAGATGCACATGCCTTCTTCCAGACGCGGCCCATGACCTGGCGTTCCGTAATTCGGAATTTCCGGATCTTCGTGCATATCCGTTCCGATACCGTGGCCAACATATTCCCTAAGGACTCCATACCCATAAGGTTTCACGTAGCTCTCCACCGCATGACCGATGTCACCTACCGTGTTGCCCACTACGGCCTGCTTGATCCCTGCAAAAAGGGCACCTTCTGTAGCTTTGATGAGCTGCATGTTCTTCTTGTTCGTATGTCCCACAGGCACAGTAATACAGGAATCACCCATGTAACCATTTAATTCTACCACAAGATCGATTGAAATGATATCACCTTTTTTTAAAATCTTTCTTGCAGAAGGAATTCCATGGACTACGGTATCATTTACCGAAGCACAGATGGAACCGGGATATCCTTCATATCCCTTTTCCGCCGGGACTCCGCCGTGATCCCTGATGAATTTTTCAGCCAGATGGTCAAGCTCAAGAGTGCTCATGCCCGGCTTTACTGCTTTTTCGAGCATAGAAAGAGTATCCGCAGTCAGACGGCTGGCTGCGGCAATTTTCTCTATCTCTTCCGGTGTGTGGATGATGATCATTTGGAAGCCTTCTTCAGGGCAGCCTTGATATCTTCATACACCTTATCCATGGACTGGTCTCCGTCGATTTCGTAGTACCGGCCGCTTACTTTGTAGTAATCGATGAGGGGCTTTGTGGATTTTTCATACACATCAAGCCGCTGGGAGATGGTCTTTTCATTATCATCAGCCCGCTGGTACAGTTCACCGCCGCAGTTATCGCAGATGCCTGGCTGCTTGGGCGGACGGAATTCCTTGTGGAAGGAAGCGCCGCATTTCTTGCAGACCAGTCTGCCGCTTACTCTCTTGATAATGTCGTCACGGTTTGCTTTGATACCGATGACAGCAGTAAGCTGGATTCCCAGTTCATGAAGAATGGCATCCAGGGCAGAAGCCTGGGCAGTGGTGCGGGGGAATCCATCAAGGATCCATCCCTTCTTGCAGTCATCCTGCCCCAGTCTTTCTTTCACAATGCCCACGGTTACACTATCCGGAACAAGGGCTCCCTTGTCCATATAGCTTTTAGCTTCCTTGCCGAGAGCAGTTCCTGATTTTACAGCCGCACGGAACATGTCGCCTGTAGCAATCTGGGGGATGCCGTAATCACGAATGAGTTTTTCTGCCTGTGTGCCTTTACCGGCACCGGGAGGTCCCATTAATAAGATATACATATCCCTACTCCTTATTTAACAAAAGCCTTATTTAATAAAGCCCTGATAGTTTCTTGTAACCATATACGACTGGGCCTGTCTCATGGTATCCAGTGCAACACCGACAATAATGAGGAGGGATGTACCACCGAAGTATACCCCCTGGATGCCGGTAATGTTTCCGATGAAGTTCGGAAGGATTGCAATGAAGGCCAGGAAAATGGCACCGGTCAGAGTAATTCTGGACAATACCTTATCCACATACATCATGGTCGGCTGTCCTGGGCGGATGCCTGGGATAAAACCGCCATATTTCTTCATATTATCTGCCAGATCTTTGATATTGACGGAAATCGCCGTATAGAAGTAGGTGAAGATAAAAATGAGGAAACCGTAGCAGATGGTATTTGGCCATGTGCCCCATCCGAAGAAGTTGCCCACCGCCTGTACCCAGCTGACATGAATGAACTGGGCCAGTGTAATCGGCAGCATGAGAATGGAAGAAGCGAAGATGATGGGGATAACGCCGGCCTGGTTCACTTTGAGTGGCAGGTAGGTGGAATGTCCGCCGTACATCCTGCGTCCAATCACGCGCTTGGCATACTGGATAGGAATTCTTCTCTGTCCTTCATTCACTTCGATAACCATAAGAATCATGGCCAGTGCAATCACCAGGAACAGGAGAAGCTGGAACGGAGAAATCGTACCGACTTTCAGATAATCCACTACGGTGGAGATAGCCTGCGGGAAGCGGGCTACGATACCGCAGAAGATGATCAGGGAAATACCATTGCCGATACCATGTTCCGTAATCTTATCGCCAATCCACATGAGGAGGCAGGTGCCTGCTGTGAGGACAACGATAACAAAAATAAAATACAGCCAGCTGTTATCAACAAGAGCATTATTGATACGCAGGGCATAGGTCATACCGAATGCCTGCACAGCTGCCAGGAAAATAGTGAAGTATCTTGTAACCTTCTGGATTTTCTTGTATCCTTCGGCACCGTCTTTTCTCCATTCTTCCAGGGTAGGGATGACGGCGGTCAGGAGCTGCATAATAATGGATGAGTTAATGTATGGGGTAATACTCATGGCAAATATGGAGAATTTGCTGAGAGCACCACCGGCGAAGAGATCGAGGAAACCGAAGAGGTTACCCGATGTGAACAGGCTTTCAATCACCGATGAATCAACCCCCGGCACGGGGATATGTACCCCGAGACGGAAGATGACAAACATCAGGAAAGTGAAAAGAATGCGATCTTTGAGTTCTTTATTTGCAAAAAAGTTTGCTAAAGCAGATCCCATATCAGATCACCTCTACTTTTCCACCTGCTGCTTCGATTTTCTGCTGGGCGGTTTTGGAGAATCCCTGAGCTCTTACGGTCAGAGCCTTGGACAGTTCACCGTCACCCAGTACACGTACACCATCGAGAACGTTTTTCAGGATACCTGCTTCAACGAGGGCAGCCGGATCTACTACGGCATTGTCATCGAAACGGTTCAGCTGTTCAACATTAACAACTGCATATTCCTTAGCTAATACATTTTTGAATCCGCGCTTCGGGAGGCGACGGTACAGAGGCATCTGGCCGCCTTCAAATCCCGGACGGGGACCACCGGAATGACCGGTTCTTGCATGCTGGCCCTTGGCACCGCGGGTGGCCTGTTTGCCCATGCCGCTGCCGAGGCCTCTGCCTACACGACGACGTGCTCTTGTGGAGCCTTCTGCCGGTTTCAGTTCATGAAGTTTCATCAGTGCACCTCCTTCGTATTATTCTGCTTCTTTGCATTCAACCAGATGACGGACAGAGTGAATCATGCCCTTAATCTGTGGGGTAAGTTCTTTTTCTACAGAGGAATTGGTCTTGTGGAGGCCAAGTGCCTTTACAGTAGCGATATGCTCAGGTCTGGAGCCAATCACGCTTTTTTTCAGTGTAATAATAACTTTCATGAGGGGCCCCCTTAGTTATAAATTTCGTCCAGGCTCTTTCCGCGGAGTGCTGCAACAGTTTCTGCATTTTCAAGCTTGGAGAGACCGTCCATGGTAGCTCTAACCATGTTAATGGGGTTAGAAGAGCCAAGGGACTTGGTCAGAATGTTACGAATGCCTGCGAGAGCGAGTACCGCACGGACCGGGCCGCCGGCTTTGATACCGGTACCTTCAGCAGCCGGTTTCATAATAACCTTGCCTGCACCATAGATGCCGAGCATAGGATGGGGAATGGTTCCGTTCTTCAGAGCAACGGTAATCATGTTTTTCTTAGCGTCTTCAACGCCCTTGCGAATGGCTTCCGGAACTTCGGCTGCCTTGCCCAGGCCTGCGCCTACCTTACCTTTGCCATCACCGACTACTACAACTGCAGCGAAGGAAAAACGGCGGCCGCCTTTTACGACTTTAGCAACGCGGTTGATGAAAACGACGTTTTCCTGTAAGTCGGATTCTTTTTTCTCAAATCTTGGCATGTGCTATCTCCTTTACCTTAAAATTTCAGGCCGGCTTCGCGGGCACCTTCAGCCAGAGCAGCCACTCTGCCATGATAGATATAACCACCGCGGTCGAACACTACAGTTTCAATTCCCTTTTCCAGGGCCCGTTTTGCAACGAGAGCACCTACAGCCTTAGCGGCTTCAGCGTTTCCGCCATAGGGGAACTGAGCTTTGATTTCTTTATCTAAGGTATTAGCCGATACCAGGGTTACGCCAGCTTCATCATCGATGACCTGGGCATAAATGTTAGCGAGAGATCTGTAAACATTGAGACGCGGGCAAGCGGCAGTACCGGAGATTTTCTTACGAAGACGCAGATGACGGCGAATAACCGCATTTCTGCTTGCATTTTTACGCATATTCTTTTACCTCCTGTCTTACTTTGTTGCGCCGGTCTTACCAGCCTTACGGCGTACGTATTCACCGGAATAACGGATACCCTTGCCTTTGTAAGGTTCCGGTTCTCTCCAGGCGCGGATTTCAGCTGCTACCTGGCCAACCAGTTCCTTATCTGCACCGGATACGACGATGACAACAGAGGAAGGAGTTGTGATGGTGATGCCTTCCGGCGGTGTAATGATGACCGGATGGGAGAAACCGAGAGCCAGTTTCAGGTTTTTGCCCTGCATCTGGGCATTGTAGCCGACGCCCTGGATTTCGAGTTTCTTTTCATAACCCTTTGTAACACCAACAACCATGTTGTTGATGAGTGTACGGTTCAGTCCGTGCAGGGAACGATTCTTAATGTCGTCATTAGGACGGGTAACGATGATTTCATTGTTTTCCATCTTAATGTCCATTTCTTCATTCAGTGTACGGGAAAGTGTGCCTTTCGGACCCTTTACGGTAACTGTATGGCCGTCAATCTTGACTTCCACACCAGCCGGGACCGCAATAGGTTTCTTGCCAATTCTTGACATTCTATACCTCCAACGGATTACCAGACAAACGCAAGAACTTCGCCGCCAAGGCCTTCTCTGCGAGCAGCCTTGTCAGTCATAATGCCCTTGGATGTGGAAATAACTGCGATACCGAGACCGCCAAGTACCTTCGGGAGTTCTTCCTTATTGGCATAGACGCGGAGACCCGGTTTGGAAATTCTCTTCAGACCTTTGATGACCTTTTCACGGTTAGCACCGTATTTCAGGGAAACACGCAGTTCCTTGTGGCCTTCGACTTCGATCTGTTCTACGTTTTTGATAAAGCCTTCGTCTTTTAAAATCTTGAGCACAGCTGCCTTAATTTTAGAAGCAGGCATATCTACATGATCATGATATGCATCGTTCGCATTACGAATACGGGTAAGCATATCCGCAATTGGATCGGTTGTTACCATTATTTAATCCTCCTCCCGAATTACCAGCTGGCTTTCTTAATTCCAGGAATGTCGCCGTTGTAAGCCAGGTCACGGAACTGGTTACGGCAGATTCCAAATTTACGCATATAGCCGTGGGGACGGCCGGTCAGTTTGCAACGATTATGCAGACGTGTCGGAGAAGCGTTGCGGGGCAGTCTGGAAAGAGCTTCCCAGTCCTTAGCTTCCTTCAGGGCCTGACGTTTGGCTGCATATTTCTGAACGGTGAGTTCTCTCTTCTTCTCCCGTTCCAACATAGACTTCTTTGCCATATTGTCCTCCGTCTTATTTCTTGAACGGCATACCGAACTGTCTCAGAAGTTCACGAGCTTCTTCATCGGTCTTAGCCGTTGTTACTACAATGATATCCATGCCCCGGATGCGGTCGATTTTTTCATAATCAACTTCCGGGAAAATCAGCTGTTCTTTTACGCCGAATGCATAGTTGCCACGGCCGTCGAAGCTCTGGTCGCTGATGCCACGGAAATCGCGAACCCGGGGAAGAGCGATGTTGATGAGACGATCGAGGAATTCATACATTCTGTCACCACGAAGGGTAACTTTGCATCCCAGGGGCATTCCTTCACGGATGTGCCATGCAGCCAGGGATTTATGGGCTTTGCAGATCATCGGCTGCTGGCCGGTGATTGCAGCAAGGTCGGATGCAGCTGCATCCACTGCTTTAGAGTTTTCTGTAGCTTCGCCTACACCGATGTTGATGACAATTTTTTCCAGCTTCGGGATTTCCATGTCATTCTTGTAGCCGAATTTTTCGCGCAGGCTGTTTTTAATCTGCGCTTTGTACAAATCGTTTAATCTGGACACTTGTTATCCTCCTTCCCGCTCAGGCCTTATCAATAATAGCGCCGCTCTTGACAGCTGCTCTTACATAAGAACCGTCTTTCTGCTGGACTTTCTTAATGCGGGTCGGTTTCTTGGATTCCGGATCCAGGATCATGACCTTGGACGCATAAATCGGAGCTTCCTTCTCAATGATGCCGCCCTTCGGGTTAGCCTGGCTCGGTTTTGTGTGTTTCTTGACCATGTTTACGCCTTCAACGACAACACGGCCTTCTTTCGGCATAGCAGCTTTGATTTTACCCTGCTTGCCTTTATCCTTGCCGGAAATAACGACAACTGTGTCTCCGGTCTTTACATGCAGTTTCTGACTCATCATTTGCCTCCCTATTAGAGCACTTCCGGAGCCAGGGAAATGATCTTCATGAAATCTCTTTCACGGAGTTCTCTTGCTACCGGTCCAAAAATACGTGTTCCTACCGGGCTCTTGTCGTCTTTAATAATAACAACTGCGTTTTCATCAAAGCGGATGTGGGATCCGTCGCTGCGGCTCACGCCGTTTACAGAACGAACAACAACTGCCTTGACTACCTGGCCCTTCTTAACAACGCCGCCGGGGGTTGCATCTTTGACCGTGCAAACCACAATATCACCGATATTGCCGCTCTTACGGAAGGAACCACCCAGGACTTTAATTACCAGGACGTTCTTAGCACCGGTATTATCCGCAACGTTGAGTCTGCTTTCCTGCTGAATCATCGTGCCTATCCTCCTATAATTATCTTTCTATATCAGTTCTGGCGGGCAACGATTTTCTCGACTCTCCAACGCTTGTCGCGAGACAGCGGGCGGGTTTCGACGATGCGTACCGTATCACCGACACGGCATTCGTTGTTTTCGTCATGCGCTTTGAACTTGGTTGTGGTATTAATAGATTTTTTGTACAGCTTGTGGGGAACTTTACGTTCTACAGCAACAACAACGGTTTTATCCATTTTATCGCTGACAACAATTCCCTGGCGCACCTTGCGCAACTTTCTTTCTTCTGCCACGTTGAGATCCTCCTTTGGATTAACCGTTATGCCTTCTTGGCAGCCTTCAATTCTTCTTCACGCTGGACAGTTTTAATCCGGGCGATGGTCTTCTTTACTTCACGAATACGCATCGGGTTTTCGAGCTGTCCTGTAGCGAGCTGAAAACGGAGGTTAAACAGTTCTTCCTTTAAGCCGGCAACCTTTTCATCTAATTCGGCAGTGCTCAGGTTACGAATTTCATTGACCTTCATTTTATTCACCTGCCACTTCTTGTCCTTTAACTACAAACTTTGTCTTGATCGGCAGTTTATGACCTGCAAGGCGCATTGCTTCCTTAGCAGCTTCGATGGGGATGCCGCCCATTTCGAACATAACACGGCCCGGTCTAACAACGGCTGCCCAGTATTCTACGGCGCCTTTGCCGGAGCCCTGACGGGTACCAATCGGTTTTGCGGAAACCGGCTTGTCCGGGAAAATCTTGATCCAGACCTTGCCGCCACGTTTTGTATAACGGGTCATAGCAATACGGGCTGCTTCGATCTGACGGCTGGTAATCCAGGAAGGTTCCAGGGCAACCAGGCCATATTCACCGTAAGTTACGGTGTTTCCACGATGTTCCTTGCCTTTCATACGGCCGCGGAACTGTTTACGGAACTTTGTACGCTTTGGAATTAACATCAGGAATCACTCCTTTCAGAGGTTCTCGGTCTGCGTTCTCTACGATCACCGCGGCGGCCGCCTCTTCTGTTGCCGTCATGGCGGTTGTTACGGTCCTTGTTGGAGCGGGTGTTTTCATTTTCATCCACTACCTGGCCCGGTGCGAGTTCGCCTTTATAAATCCAGACTTTAACGCCGATAGCACCATAGGTGGTGTGAGCTGCGGTTACACCGTAGTCAATGTTGGCGCGGAGAGTCTGAAGGGGAATGGAACCTTCACGGTAGCTTTCACTGCGGGCAATTTCTGCACCGCCGAGACGACCGGATACGGTTACCTTAATACCCTTAGCGCCGCTGCGCATGGTTCTTCCTACAGCCTGTTTAACGGCACGGCGGAAGCCGATACGTCTTTCCAGCTGGGAAGCAATGTTTTCAGCAACGAGGATAGCGCTCATGTCGATGGATTTGATTTCGAGGATATCGATATCAACATCTTTATCTGTTACAGCAGCGAGTGCCTTCTTGATGTCTTCAATGCCTGTGCCGCCACGGCCGATGACCATGCCCGGTTTAGCAGTATAAATGGCAAGCTTTACTCTGTTGCCTACGCGTTTAATGCCAATCTTGGAAATGCCTGCGGCAAACAGGTGCTTCTTCAAAAACTGGCGGATTTTGGCATCTTCCACAAGCAGTGCAGCATAATCTTTTTCTGCAAACCATTTGGAATCCCAGTCATCGATCACGCCTACACGCATTCCATGCGGATTAACTTTCTGACCCAAAACGTTTCCCTCCTTCGATTACTCTTTTTCAGAAACTTTTACCGTCAGTGTGCTGGTACGTTTCATAATCCCGAAAGCCTGTCCACGGGAACGTGGATGTACACGCTTCATAATCGGGCCTGCATCTACATAAATTGTGGAGATGTAGAGATTATCAATGTTCATGTTGTTGTTGTTTTCTGCATTTGCCATAGCGCTTCTCAGGGTCTTTTCGACAACGATGGAAGCTGCCTTATGGGTGTTGCGCAGAATGGAAATAGCTTCTCCCGCTTTTTTACCGCGGACAAGGTTTGCTACAATGCGGACCTTGCGGGGAGAAATGCGGACATTTCTAGAAATAGCCTGAACTTCCATTTTATTCCTCCCTGTTATTTACCAGCGGCAGCAGCGGCTTTATCACTCTTGTTGTGGCCCTTGAATGTGCGGGTCGGAGCGAATTCACCAAGCTTATGGCCAACCATATCTTCAGTGATGTAAACCGGTACATGCTTTCTTCCGTCGTGAATCGCAATGGTGTGACCTACGAAGCTCGGAAGGATAGTAGAAGCACGGGACCAGGTTTTTACAATTTTCTTATCGTTAGCTGCGTTCAGGGCATCAATCTTCTTTACCAGAGAGTATGCAACGAACGGGCCTTTTTTTACGGATCTGGACACTTTTACTCCTCCTTATCTTACTTGCGTCTCTTAACGATCAGCTTAGTAGACGCTTTTCTGTTGTCGCGGGTCTTCACGCCGTAAGCAGGCTTGCCCCACGGGGTAACAGGACGCTTACGTCCGACAGGAGCTTTACCTTCGCCGCCGCCATGCGGATGATCATTCGGGTTCATTACAACGCCGCGGGTGGTCGGACGAACGCCGAGCCAGCGGTTTCTGCCGGCTTTGCCGAGTGTAATGTTTTCATGGTCATCGTTGCCTACAGCACCGATGGTTGCGCGGCAGCGGATGTGTACTCTGCGCAGTTCGCCGGAAGGCAGGCGGAGGAGTGCATAGTCCCCTTCTTTAGCCATGAGCTGTGCGCTGGCACCGGCAGAACGGACCATCTGGCCGCCTTTGCCGATTTTCAGTTCCACATTGTGTACAACAGTACCAAGAGGAATGTTCTGGAGAGGCAGGCAGTTGCCTACTTTAATATCGGATTCCGGACCACTGGTAACAACGTCGCCAACCTGGAGGCCTTTCGGAGCCAGGATGTAACGTTTTTCACCATCTGCATACTGGAGCAGAGCGATACGGCAGGTACGGTTCGGATCGTATTCGATAGTAGCGACCTTAGCCGGGATATTGTCTTTATTTCTCTTGAAATCGATGATTCTGTACTGACGTTTATGACCGCCGCCCTGATGGCGAACTGTCATTTTGCCGGAGCCATTACGACCGCCATGGTTATGGACAGGAGCCAGAAGGGATTTTTCCGGTCTGTCTGTGGTAACTTCCTCGAAAGTGGAAACGGTCATCTGACGGCGTCCGGGAGTGTACGGTTTAAATGATTTATAAGCCATTTATGATTACTCCTCCTTTACGCTTCGAAGAGCTCAATTGTTTCGCCCGGTTTGAGGGTAACAATTGCTTTCTTCCAATCACTGCGACGACCCTGGGTACGGCCCAGACGTTTCATCTTGCCTTCATAACGCATGGTGTTCACAGCCTGAACTTTTACTTTGAAGACCTGTTCAACAGCCTGACGGATTTCTACTTTAGTAGCAGAAAGAGGTACGCGGAATGTGTACTTTCTTTCTTCCATGAGGGCTGTGGTTTTTTCTGTAATAATCGGTTTAATGAGGATGTCACGTGCTTCCATTATGCCAGTACCTCCTCAATCTTCTTTACAGCGTCCTGGGTCAGGAAAAGTTTATCGTAATTTACAATATCATAGATGTTGATTCCGCTGGGAGCATAGGCTTTTACACCAGGAATGTTTCTTGCGGAAAGAACGGTGTTGCCGCATGCTTCGCCGCCATCAACGATGAGGGCTTTGCCTTCTGCTTTGAAAGCTGCCAGCAGTTTGACAACTTCCTTTGTCTTCGGTGCGTCGAAATGGATGCCGTCGAGAACGACGATTTCGTTAGCACGAAGTTTTTCGGACAGTGCGGACTTTACAGCCAGCTGGCGAGCCTTTCTCGGCATAGCCTTGGCATGGCTTCTCGGGGTCGGTCCGAATACGGTGCCGCCGCCAACCCACAGTGGGGAGCGGATGGATCCGACTCTGGCACGGCCTGTGCCTTTCTGTTTCCAGGGCTTCTTGCCGCCGCCGCGGACGAGGCCTCTTGTCTTTGTGGCATGGGTGCCAAGACGTTCGTTAGCCATCTGGCGCACCACTGCCTGGTGAATGACAGCTTCGTTATAGTCTACGCCAAAGACACTGTCATTCAGCTCTATTTCACCGGTTTCCTGGCCGGCTACATTATACAGCTTTACTTTCGGCATTGAGATGTTCCTCCCTTAATCAGAACAATTTTCTGTTGTTCCGGACAATATTATTTTACAGGTTTAACGGTTTCCTGTACCATGACGAGGCTTCCCTTAGCACCGGGGATCCCGCCTTTGACAAGCATCAGATTACGGGCAGTATCAACTCTTACTACCTGAAGATGCTGGACAGTGACTCTTTCTCCGCCCAGCTGGCCAGGCATCTTCTTGCCTTTGAATACTTTTCCGCCGCCGCCGGACATACGAGCACCGAGGGATGCTGTCTGACGATGGTTTTTGGAGCCGTGGCTTTCAGGGCCGCGCTGGTGATTGTGACGTTTAATCGTGCCGGCAAAGCCTTTGCCCCGGCTGGTGCCAATTACGTCTACAATTTCGCCTTCTGCGAAGATATCAGCAGCCAGAGTTTGGCCTACTGTGTAAGACGGCTTTTCAGCGAGTCTGTATTCACGCAGATATTTAACCGGATCAATACCAGCTTTTTCGAACTGGCCTTTTACAGGTTTTGTCAAATGTTTTTCTTTGACAGCGCCATAACCGAGCTGAACAGCATTGTATCCATCGCTTTCAACGGTTTTAACAGCTGCTACAACGTTTGGCAGAACTTCAATAACACTTACCGGAACCAGGTCGCCGTTTTCAGCGAATACCTGGGACATTCCTAATTTTGTTCCCAAAATAGCCTTAGACATCTTTGCACCTCCTTACAGTTTAATATCAATGCTGACGCCGGCTGGGAGTTCCAGTCTCATCAGTGCATCCGCGGTCTTCTTGGACGGATCGAGAATGTCAATAAGTCTCTTGTGAATACGCATTTCAAACTGTTCGCGGCTGTCCTTGTTGACATGTGGCGAACGGAGAATGGTGTACACATTCCGTTCCGTGGGAAGCGGAATCGGACCGGAGACACGGGAGCCTGTTCTCTTGGCAGTCTCCGCGATCTTCGCTGCGCTCTGATCAACAGCTTTGTGATCATAGCCTTTCAGCCGAATTCTGATTTTTTCCTGTTTCGACATTACATAAACCTCCTACGTTCATTTCCTGAATGAACTGCTCCGTGGAAATTCCCCTGCATGGCAGGCCACCTTCCACTTCATAGTTTTTACTGATCCCGCTTTCCTCTTCGCCCTCGCACGAAGACCCGAAAACGTTCAGCCTTTAAATCATACTATTTTCAAAGAGGGAATGCAAGTCCATTAATAAAAATTAATTTTATCATCGATAATTCTCCTGTGCTCGATAAATACAGTGTTTATGTCGTTTAGGCTATCCTTATTTTAACGTAAACACGCCTCCTCGCGTGTACCTATTTACGTTAGACTTTCATTAAATTTTTGAAATTTACTGCCTGCACAGACCCCTGGCCGTATATAAGGGGAACGATTCGAGCATCAGGCAAGAAATTCAGCGGCTTCCCCCATCCATCCCGTGCCATTGGCGCGGCCCTTCTCCAGGAGCCTGCATGATTGGAGTTATTGACCATGACCATTTAAGGAAGCACTGATTAAATCGTTGTCTGATTTCATTCTTGGATTTTTATGCAATGCGAGGAATAGCTCGACCCAAATAGCGAGCTATTTAAGAAGAGCTATGACGAAGCGGTGCATAAAAATTCTTATGAAATCTGACTCTGCAAATTAATCAGTGCTTCCCTAGCCTTGCGCCTTGGGCCGGTCAGCGTCTTCGCCCCCACAGCCTGCAGCAGCTCCCCCGGAGGGAGCGCCAGGACTTACTGTCCCTTGGGGAAAATCCCGTAAAACGGGCAAAGGGAGGCATTTGCCGCGAAGCAGCTGTCCATCTCAAGATCCAGGGCTCACTGCGCAAGGCTCGTGCCTCTGATTGTAATCTAATCATGCAAATCCGTTCCGGCAGCCTGATAAACTGAAATCAGCATTACCATCCTGCCATCATCCCAGGCGATATCCAGGAAAGCCCAGAAATTTCCGGCGAAGTCATAGAACCTCAATGCCCAGGCCTCAAATCCTTCTTTTCTACTATATATGTATATATTATGTCCAATAAACCGGCAGAACCCATATGGTATAATAGACAAGGAAAGAAAGGGAGGTTTTACCTATTATGCAAGTAACCTATGACGATTCCTTATTCGATACCATTCCCGGCCTCTGCGTGGGTATCCTGGCCATTCGGGCCGTGGATAACCGGGGCGTGAACCTGGAGGCTGAAGCCTTCCGCCGCCGCTGCTGCACGGAAGCAAACCTTCTCCTCAAAATGAACCCCGCCATGGCGGATGGAGAAATCGACAGATACAAAAAAGCCCTTGCCCATGTGGGTATAGAAGGAGTCCAGCCTGCCCTGGAAAGGGTCTTCAAAGAATACAAAAAGGACCTGGGCATTGTGAAAGAGGAAGAAGCAAAGGCAGGAGATGATTTTGAAATCCTGTCCCAGCCGAAAGCGGCCAACCTGGACGAACTGGCAGGTTCCGATGTGCTTCCCCGGGTGAACCCCATTATGGATATGGTCCGTGGAGGCATGTTGAAATTCCATGTGGACATCCATGCCTTTGACATGGGAGACCGGACGAAGCCCCTTCTCATCGAGAAGAAAAATGGAGAATGGCAGGCCACCCTTGGTGGGAAGACCGCCATCCACCACTGGTACTGTGAAGATGGAGAAGCAGGAAAGGTAACCGAGGATTCGGAGAACATCCTCATCCTCATCACCGGCTTCGCACCGAGCCGGAAGAAAGTAGCCGCCGCCAGGAATGAACTGGCCCGCCGCATGAAATCTGCTTTCGACCGGTCTGTGGAAGTAGGCTGGCTCGAAGGGCCGGAACACTCCTTTACCGCATCCATCTGAAGAGGTCCCCATGAAATACGCAGCACTCGATTTTGAGACCGCCTACTGGGGCCCTGCTAACGCCTGCTCCCTGGGCATCGTGGTGAGTGACGGGACAAAAATCATTGATGAATGGTATCATCTCATCCAGCCCCTGTCTCTGAACTTTGACGCCGGATGCATGCGGGTAAACGGCATCCATCCGGAAGACGTGGCAGGGGAAGACCGGTTTCCCGCTTTCTGGAAAGATATTGCGGACCGGCTGGAAGGAAATATCGTTTTCGCCCACAACGCCCGATTCGACATGGGTGTGCTTGCCTCCGCCATTGACACCTACCACCTGCCTGACATGCACTTTCTCTATGGGGACACGGTGATTCTCTCCAGGAAACTCTGGAAAGACACGGTAAACCACAAGCTGAATACGGTGGCCGAGGCCCTTGGCTTCGATTTCCACCATCACCAGGCCCTGGATGATGCCCGGGCCTGCGAATACATCGTACGGAAGGCCCTGGAGCAGACGGAACTTCCTTCCGTGGAAGCTCTCATGAAGGCCACAGGGCAGACATTAAAACCCTTTGCCATTGACCGTGGAAAGAAAAAACTGAAGATATGAAAAGAGCCGTGAAGCTGCTGCTGCACGGCTCTTTTATAATGGTGCCGGAATTCTTTCACCGGTGTGAACTGATTGTCGCCATAGCCTTGAGCCTTGAGCTGGAAAGCCTGCTGCAAAAAGATAAATTGGAGGATTGAGGTAAGAGAGTTAAAATTCCGCGGCTTCGACGCAAACAAATACTCCACGGCACCCTATTTTTGTGCGCCACCACATTCAATCCTCATTCCTGACTTCCAATTAATGGCATGAATCTTTGCACCATCATGAATCTGGCTTATAAATAAAAAGAAGCCCCCACAAAGGGAGCTTCTTTTTTGTGTATGGAACTGTATTCTGATTTCTTAGAAATTAGAATTTGTAGTTCAGGGAAACGGTCCAAGCATCGTCCGGATCGTCGCCGCCATCTGCGTCAGCGCCGAATGCATATTCAGCATGGAGGGCAACGTTCTTCTGGAGAGCTACATCGCCCATGACGTTCCAGTATTTAATGTTGCTGTAATCACCAGCAGTGAGGCCATCGAGCAGGTTGGTCTGGAGGCCGGTGCCGCCGAAGTAGGTTGCATTGCCGATATCATTGTACCAAACGCCCAGTCCGAAGGAGCCCGGTTTCTTCCAGTTGAATGTGCTGTACTGGAGACCTGCGTTCCAAGCGTCATCTTTGTCCAGGTCGGTGGTGGTATTCTTTACATATTCACCCTGGACATTCCATCTCTGATGTCCGCCGAACGGAACGAGGAGATCAACGCCCAGCAGTTCATCGTCGCCGGAGAAGTTCTTGTATGCATGATCGCCTTCCTGGAATTTGGTGTAGTCAACGCCCAGTTTAACTACGCCGAAATCATAGCCGGCCTTTGCATAGTATGCATCCTGGTCATCAATCGGATTGCCTTCGGTGGTGTTGTAGTTGGTGTCAAACTGGCCAAAGCCGGTAGCTACATAGAGCTTGCCATTGTTGTAAGCCAGTTCAGCGCCGTCGAAGTCATGGGAATCACCAAAACGCCAGCCAGCCTGGTTGCCGAAGTTATTTGCATAACGGCCGAGGGTGAGGGCTACGTCCTTGCCGAAGTAATGTTTAGCATTGAGGACATCCATGTAAACACCGTTGTCTTTGGTATCATCAGTAGGATTGTTGCTGTCAGCGTCCTTGAAATTCATGTTATAGGTCAGGCGGCCATTGATGGTGGTGGAGTCGTTAACCTGGCCCTTAACATTGATTCTCATACGGCCATCCCAGTTGTCAGCCTTGTTCAGGGATTTATCCTGGTAACGCATACGAGCATCGCCGGACCAGTAAATGTTGCCCACTTTCTTTTCCAGGTTGCCTACGCGAACGCCCAGGTTAGCCAGTTCGTCAGCATATTCGCCAGCCAGTTTATCAAGGGTTGCACGCTGTTCAGCGTTCAGCTGGTCTTCTTTAGCCATGAGGCGGGCAATGATCTGGGCCAGTTCGTAACGGGTCATGTTCCGTTCACCTTTGAAGGTGCCGTCCGGATAACCTTCTACGACGCCCTGGTCGGAGAGGTCGGATACTGCCTGATAAGCCCAGTCATCGGGGGGTTACATCGGAGAATGGATTTGCTGCGTATGCGGATACGCCAGCGGTGAGTGCAGCTACTGCTGCGATTGCGAGAATCTTTTTCATAGTTCTTCGCTCCTTTAAAGAAAATAATAGGGAAACAGAGCCCTTATTCTTTTCCGGAGTTCAGTGATAGAGCGTTGCTCGAGTGACCGTGTTTCCTCTGCGTGCTTTTCACACTTACTATCCTTCCGCCCAAAAACGGGGGCCGCCGTCTTTGGCTGTATTAACGGTACCATTTCGCAAAAAAATGTTCAATTCCCCTGCTTTGACCTTTAGTCAACTTCTATGTACCATGGTCCAACAGGTTTATTAATATCGGACAATGCTTGTTCCTATCGCAGATTTTCTGTTTTATTATAAAAATAACCTTCTTATATATATAAAAATATTTAATCTGATTTCCCTGCTTCCTGTCCCTTTTCTCATAAAAAAGACAGCCTTTCTTTTTCTTCTTTCAGTCGTAGAATATTCTTATCTTCGGTAAGTTGCACTCTTGACGTGTAGTGCAGTCCAATGTATATAATGGATGTATCTATTGAGACATGGGGAAGTCTCTTCTTTCTGTGTGCTCAATAGTTTTTTATTGCCACAATATAAACACAATTCCCACGGCTTCGCACCGAAAAACAGGCGAAAGCCGTTAAGGCAGTAATTATAGGGAATTTTGCGTTATGGACATGGTTGGGCTGCACGCCAAAGTACGCTAGTTTCCGCTCATTTTTCTGCCGTTTTTTTGCCGCCAAAAGAAAAAAGCCGCCTCTTCTATCAGAAGGAAGCGGCTTTTCCTATTTTTCCTACAGTTTCCTAAAGCGTCTAATGTCTAATCGCGGTAAATCATTACCATTCAAGCACGGTATAGGTGATAGTCCCGCCCTTGGGCTCCATGGTCCTCGTGTCGAAGTGCACCAGGCCTTCCCACCTGCCCGCCTGGTAGCCTGTAGAGATGTAGGCTTTATCGTTGACGTAGGTCATGCCGGCCTTGAGTTTATGCGCCCGCCTGAGGTTTATCTTGTAGACGTCCACTTTGTTGAGCTGCTTGTCAGCTGTGACTATCGTCCGGTCTGATTTGGAGAGCACACCGGAGGGCGCCTCCGGGCTTTTAGTCTCTATCTGCTTTTGCACCGTCTCCGCCGCCCGGTCCAAGGATGGGCTCTGTACGTAGTACGTAATGGCCGGTGCCTCGCCGCCGGAGCGCTCAATCTCCCTAACGATGGTTTGGGCTGCCGGGGTGGTTACGTGGATTTCTTTCGCCACCTCTTTGGGATCATGCGTCTGCTCCGTGGTCATTACTTTAGGCTTCTCATTTTGCACATCTTCGTATATGCGGTAGCCGGCGTACGCAATGTCCAAAATCACGACAACGACGATGGCTCCAAAAATAATTCGCTTATAATCAGGCATATTACTGCCTCCTTGTGATAATCAAAGAAAGGAAATGAAAATGATGAAACTCCCAAACGGCTACGGAACGGTGTACAAGCTGACGGGAAACAGGCGGAGGCCGCGGATTTGAAGAAAGCCATCAACAAAGTGTGAGTAACCTGTGCTTAACCGTTGAAATGGAAAGCGGGATGGCGCAGACGCTATGGGAATCCACATGTGCTTGACTTGTGAGTGACATGTGACATGGAGAGTACAAATTTTGTACTCTTCTGCCAACTTTTGCCACCATGGAGGGCTTGCCTTTTGACCGTTGATGAACTGGCGGCCCATCTACATGAGCAACGCATAAACGGTAATGGGGTTGATGGTTGGAAAAACATCTATGGTGAAATGGTAACTCTCCCAAATAAAGGAGGAACCCAAGGTAGGGCTGGTTATGCCTGCGCAAATGCTGGATGGACTACAGGGGCCAATATCGTCTGTACAGGGTCTACCGGCGGTAACCAACCACATAACAACATGCAACCATATTTAGCGGTTTACATCTTTAAACGGTCCTCTTGAAAATGTACACCACCCGATATGGCTCCATGTTGTTGTGGGGTTTATCCCCGCCAGCACTAACTGTATTTACCGTATCAGTAGCCTTGTGTGTATATCCAAAACGCTGAGGAACAGTCGCTCCACTTAAATTCCCACCGGTTTCTAAGTTAACAAGCGAATTAGGATTCCCATCAGATGTTGTCATTCTCTCTTGATGCATGTGAGGAGCCAATTCCTCAACGGATAATTTGTGCTTTTCTTCACCACCGGTAGCTCCTGCACTATAGACTGTTCCACTATCTGCCTCGCCAGCACCGATAAGCACACGTCCTGCCGCCGTCTGTACCCATGTGGTGTCACTCATGTAGGGCAGGTAGGTGGCGGGGTTATTGGCTTTGTCAGAATAGAGGTAGCACCCAACTGGGTACTGAGCGTGCATGTTGGCCGATAGCGTTTTCGTGACGCTTGCCACTGCCGCATTAACCGCAGACTTGATAGCGGAGTCAACGTACGCCTTGTTCGGTAGCTCTGAATTATCGTTCGGCGTCTTGCCATATAGTATGGGGCCTGTAATGGTTCCCCCAGCTTTATCCAGCTTCTTCCCAATCTGGGATGCCACGGTGGCAGAGAAGTTGGCGTCATTGCCCAGCGCCGCAGAGAGTTCCTGCAGGGTGTCAAGCGTTGACGGAGCACTCCCAACGAGATTTGCGATGGCCGTTTTCACAAAGGCTGTATTCGCAACGGTTTTAGAGTTGTTATCTGCGTTCGGTGTCGGTACAGATGCGGCGCCGGAGACGCTCAGGTTGGCGGCGTTAACTGTTGACGCTTCGAGCTTGCCGGTAAATGTCTTTGCACCGCTGATTTGCTGGTCGCCATCAGTGTAAACCAAGTTGCCGGGCTTATTTTTAATGTAGCTCTGCAGAGTGTTGTCGGTTTCGCTCCAGTCCGCCTGCCGTGTCCTTGCGGAGGCCGCCGCTGCGCTGGCCGACTTGGCCGCGTTGTTTTCGCTGGTTTTGGCGTTGGTCTCACTGGTTTCGCCGCCGTCTGAGAAGAAGACGCCGCGGATGCGGAGGATGCCGCGGAGGCGGCGGATGATGCGGCGGCGCTCTTGCTGGATGAAGCATTAGTTTCCGAAGCCTTGGCGTTGGCCTCGCTAGTCTTGGCCGCCGAAGCGGAGGCGGCGGAAGCAGACGCGCTGGATGCCGCCACACTTTCACTTCCAGCTGCCGCAGACTGGGAAGACGCCGCAGCAACGGCGCTTTCTTTTGCACTTTCAGCGTATCCAATGCAGTCCTGCAGGGGCTGAAGGCCTGTGGAAACCCTCCGTCCCGAGTCCATCTCAATCACCATGGTGCCATCCGGGTTGCAGTACGCAGAGGAGATGATTTCTCCTCTGTCTCCTTTGTCCCCCCTTATCGCCTTTATCTCCCTTGAGCAGGAGATCCATTTCCGCCGTCATTCTGGCGTCGGCCGTCAGCTTTGCGGATAGTGTCTGCTTCGATGCCAGTTTCACCTTCATGGTGGCCATAGAAAATGTTTTCTCAGTCATCTCTGGTCACGTCTCCCTTCACGATGAACTTGGAGGCGCCGATGGTATGCACCTGTTCGCCGCTCCGGATTTCAATGTCATAGACATAAGTGCCGGCCGGAATATCCTTGGTGTCGTCATGTGAGAAGAAGAAACGGCCGTTATCGTCAGCCTGCTTCTGCAGAAGGTAGGCCTCATCATCCATGTCGGCCTTCACGGAGAGCACCGCCGTATAGGTGCCTTTCTCCATGGGCTTCCCGTCAAGGGCGGGCTCCAGCTGGAGCATGCCGGTATCTCCTCTAGTGATGTTGATGCTGTCACCGATTAATTTAAACATTGTCGAATCCTCCCATCACTACGTCTCCGTCGAATTCACGGCCATTGATATTCTCCGTGAAAGTGTACTGCCACAGCATGCAGTCATGGTCCGGAGAAGACGCCCCCGGCTGGGCAAGCCAGAGCCCGGCGCCGCCGGTCTGCTCCATGTCGATCACGTTGTCGTACCAGTCACAGTTCATGTACACGCCCGCAGGCATGAATCCCGCATCCCAGAGCCTATTAACCGTGGCGGTAGCCATGTTGGTCACTAACTGATGGTCTGCGTACACATCAAGGCCATGGTTACGGCGCCAGCCGTCGGCGTCCTCTTCGTCAATCCACACACCCATGGGGAGCTTCTCTGCAGTAAGGCCGCAGTCCTGCAGGGCCTGCACCAGGAAATCGGCCTCATAGTCCGCATCTTCCTGGGTGAGTGCGTAGGGGTAGTAATATACCCCGACTTTCAGGCCTGCCGCAATGGCTCCATTCACGTTCTCATAAAACCGGCTGTCCATATGGCCATGGCCATAGCCCAGCCGCACCATGGCGAACTCAAAGCCTGCCGCTGCCACATCTGACCAATTCACATGGCCGTTAGCATAAGAAACGTCTACACCTTTCATGATTTTTCCTCCTACTCATTGGAAACCTTGGAAAGGCCCAGGGCCCTTCTGGCGATATTTGTCTGCTGCATCTTGATGCGGTCAATCCGCTCCCGCTTTTCCTCACTGCTGAGGCGTTCAGAATCCATGACCTTTTTCTGTGCCTTGTAAGTCCGCTGCATGGCGTCCATGGCATTCTTGTAGCGAACATACTTGGCGGCATCGTAGCCTTCCGGCTTCTGCCTGGTCATCTTGAACTCATTGAAAAGTTTTTCCTGCTGGCTGTAGTCATCACGGAGCCGCTGCACGCTGTCTGAAGAAGCGTATGGCGTGGCCGTGAATCCACGAACGCCGGGGGCCTCGCTCCACCGCTTGGCGGGCCGCTTCTCCGCAAGCCCTGCCGCCTTGTCGATGATGCTGTTCCCCAGGGCCGCCAGGTTGCCGCCAACATCCTGGATGGTGTTGTCTATCTTTCTTGGGGACAGGTTGAAGGCGTCCCCTACCTTGCGTGCTAGGTAAGAAGTGTACGGGCCGTACTGCTGGCGGTCCGGGAGTTTCGACTGGGAAAGAGGCACGATGTTGCGGTTCAGAAAAAATGAATAGTTTGAAAGCCATTCAGCGAGTGGAAGGAAGCCGGTAGGGATAATGCTCGGCGCCAGGTTTTCCCAAATGGAGCTGCCCAGCCCCTTGAAGCCCGGGCCGTTTCTGCCCTTCTCTTTGTCGTACATGAACTGCATCATCCTTTCCGGCACGGTGCCGAAGAGAATCCCCAATTCGAAGGGCTTCGGGATTTTGTACAGCGTGTCCTTCCCGGGAATCACCCAGAAAATATCCTTCTGCCACTGCGGGAGTTCTTGATAGCGAGGGTCGTCTTTGTTGAGATACCACAGCACCAGGGAAGGCACTGTAATGCCCATAAAGGTCTTCATGGTCATCTGCCCCGGGTGCGCCTTGAACTCCCTCACCATCTTGTCCGTGCCCTGGATAGCCGCATTGAAGAAGGCGACGGTCTGGTTCAGGCTCTGGGTGTGCTTGCCGTGGCGGCCGAAGTCCAGAGTGATGTCCCGGGACTCAATGCCTGCCTCCACGTTGGAGAGAGGCTTCCGCTCTTTCCCGAAAAGCCTGTTGCCGATACCGGTATAGCCCTTCTTGGCCAGGTCAAACTCCGCCAGCCTTGTGGCCATTTCCGTCGCTTCGGAGAAGGCCCGGAGCGCTTCGATGGGGTTCGCGCACATAGAAAGCACGCTTTTCTTCTTCAGGAGATCCCTCATTTGCCCGTGGAGATAGTCCCGGTCAAGGGAAACCATGGCCGACTGGGCGGCGCCGCTGTTCATGTAATCCCAGTACTCTTTCCCCTTCTTGAGATAGAGGGAGAGCCCACGCATGGTGTCCCAAACCGGGATGAATCCATGCTTGGAATAGAGGGAGGCGGAAATCATATCTCGCACCGGGTTTCTAAGAATGAACTCAGGGGACAGGGTAGCTCCGCTTCGGAGAAAGCCTGCAGGAACACGGAGGATCTTCACCCACATGCTCATTCCTTCCTCGTTGGTCATCTTGAGCGCCTTCAGCAGCTCCGGAGAGGTGGCGTAGGTCTTTTTCTTCCCGCCTTCCCAGACATAGAAAGTGCTGTCCGTGGCCTTTGGCGTGCCCTTCACCTCTTCGCAGAGGTCGCCCATGCCCTTCATTTTGGAAAGATTCACGAAAGACTGGCCCACCTTGTTTCTTTCAATGGCACTTACCACCCGGAATGTGTTGGAAATGACGCTTTCCAGGGGATCCACGATGTCCCGGGAGGAGCCCTTGAACTTCTGGATGGTGTTTCCAACGTTCACGAATTTCTTCCCTTCCACGCTCGACGCATCGATGCCGTCCACGATGCGCTGGAAGGGGACGTAGTGCGGCCACCTTTTCCGCATGTCCGCCGCCGCTTTGGCGGAGAGCATGCCTTCCTTCACCAGCTCGTCAATCAGGTGCTGTTGGAAGCGGTAGAGATTTTTCGCCGCCTCCACGAATTCCGGATGCTTTTTAGCCAGCTCCCGGATGGTCATGCCTGCATCAATGGGGTCCATGGTCGCCTTCAGCGCCGCCCCTTCTTCGCCCTTCTGCAGCTTGCTGTTGAAGTCGTAGATGTCTTTTTCACGGAGGGCCACCAGGAAGGCGGAGAAATCTTTCAGGTTCTTCTTCCCTACGGAGTGGAAAATATCCTTCAGCGCAGGGATTCCCCTTTCGGGATCTCCGTGCTGAAGAAGTGTAATGGCCTTTCCTGCCCATCCTCTGGCAGCCCAGGCATTCAGGAAAGGATTGGAAGCGAAGGGCAGTTTCCTGCCGATTCTCTTCTCCACATCCGCCACCACGTCAGACAGCGGATGGAGCTCATCCACAGCCTCCGTATAAAGCCGGCTCCATGCCTTCTTTCCGGCTTCTCCAAAGGTTCCATCCTTCATCATGTTCTTCAGCCCCTGGAAGCCGGTGGAATCGGAGGCAAAGGAAATATGGCCTTTCACCCTCGCCACGGCGCCCTGGTGGTTCCACTGGTACATGACTTTGGTCAGCTTGTTCGTCGCCCCCGTCAGTTTGGGGTCCTGGTGCAGTTTCTTTTCAAAGTAGTTGTAGAATCCCGGCGCATTCCTTCTGGCCTGGGCGCGGTCTGTCACATAGTCATGGAAGAATTCAGCGAAGCCCTCCGCCAGCCTTCCGGACATGTCCAGGTCAGAATATCCGCCCTTCCCAAAGCGGTCATCCACAAGATGCAGGAGCTCTCCGGCGTACTCCGGCGCCTCAGAGAAGTGGAACCGCTCATCCAGGAAATGGCCCAGTTCATGGGCGATAACCCTGGGCTCTGCGAAATTCTGCGTACGGATGACATGGGAAAGCGTGTTGAACTGCCCCCTTGCCCCCTTCTCCGTGCGTCCGTAGCGGACGGTCGCATTGAAAAGCCGGTTCACGTAGTCCACAATGCCCTGTCTGGTGACCGGGACGCCGGTATCTTCATGAGCTGTGTAGTCCACATCGTTCCTCATACTGCGGATGGTATCCATGCGCTGGATAGTCTGGGCATTGCCTTTTCCGGTCACGTCATGCCCGCGGGGAGCGTCATTCCGAATAGCTTCCCCTTTTAATCCGGGAGAAAGGTCTGCCTGGCGGAGTGGCTGAGAGGTGTCTCTCATAGCCTGAATGTTTCTACGTGAAGTGCGGGAGGCTTTTACAGGCGCATACTGGCCTTCCGATTCATCAATCCATGCGACATCAGTAAGGCGGATTTTCTTAGAGTAAACTCGCCCGCCGCCGGAATAATCCCTTGCGTTCATGTAGGACGGGGTAACGAAAATACCGTTCTTTATTGGGTGAGAGCTATAAACGGTTACTTCCCCGGATCTTAATGCTTCATCCATCATATCAAGCGTAAAATCCGGGTACATGGCCTCGCCATTGTCATAAGCCTCTTTGAAAACCTCTTCAGCCGTGTGAATATCTTTAGTTGAACGTATCCATAAATGAACATCATCGTTTGCAGGATTGTTTTTCAAGATAAGGTCAAGCTGTTTCGCTTTGCGGTCTTGCACCGGGTCGTAATCATCCCTCATGGCCTGCGCCCTGTCGGAAAGAGCAGGCTCATCGAAATTGAGGTTCCCGCCCCTGTCGCCGGTCTCGATGACGCCATCCTCGCCGCTGGAAGAGCGGGAAGCCTCTCCGTCATCCACGGGAGCATCCTGCCGCCTGCCGCCCTGGTCGTACACCCTTCTGGCTTCGCTCATGCGGCGGGCGTCATTAGCCTGGGCGGGGTCCGGTCTTTCATAGTCCTCTCGGATAATCCGGGCCGCTTCCTCCGGCGTGAGGTCGTCGCCTCTCTCACGCATCCGGCGGAGGGCGTCGGGCTCCGTGGTCTTCATTTCCTCCACGGAATAGTCCACCTGGGCCCGCCAGTCTGAAGGATCGCGGCCATTGTCCTCGCACCACTTTTCAAAGCGGGCGTATCTGTCGCCGTCCCACTGGATAAGGGCCCTTGTACCATATCCGTCATTGGAAACGGCTCCGGTATTGAAATCGCTTTCCTGGGCAATGTTTCCCGTCATGCCTGCCGCCTCTGCGTCAGTAAGGCCGTCCTGCCGGTAGCGGTTGTACACGTCCGTGGCCATATCGCCGGTCTCTTCGTACATGCCGCCGGTATCATCGGCCAGATCGGAGGCACCCCTCATGCCGTCATCGAATCCATAGCCCCTGTCATCGGCCATATCGGCCACGCTGCGGCCGCTTCCCTGCCAGTCTCTGGGGACAGTGACGTGGAAATTCTCGCCACGGGCATAGGCTTCATTTCCGGAGCCGTTGTATTCGTCAAAGGGTGTCAGGCCCATGTCACTGGCCATGCGGCCGAATTCATCACGGAGCGGCCTTCCTGCCTCGCCCTCAAAAGCGTCAGAAACGAAATCAACGGCCTCGCCCGCGTCATGGTGGGAAGAACCGTCTCCGGAGCGCTTCCCGCTTGTCATGGTGACAGGCGCTTCCGGGTGGGCCTGGTTCCATCTTGCTACCAGCTCATTGGACGCCGCTTTAGTGGAATTGTTCATGCCTGCCCAGTCCGCATCCCCTGCCACATTGAACACGGGGGCGGAAACATCAGCAGGAGGAGCGTTATAGGATGCGGCATTATCCGCCGATGCTCTGGAAAGGTCGTCAAAACCTGTCGAACCGCCCTGAGAAGCCGGCTCAACGTCCCCAAAGGGGTCGTATACGTCACTTCTCATCACTTTGGTTCCTTCACCGCTTCCTGCCAGGTCGTCGAATCCTGTTTTCCCGGCGCCGGAAAGGTCATCCCACCGGATGCCTCTCACTCTGTCCGCAGCCGAATCAATCCGTGTCTTCACCGCATCCTTTACCCTGCGGGGAGCCAGCTTGGCCCCGCCTTCCACCATGGAAGCCGGGAGGAAAACCTTGTCCCACACATTGAGGGGATTGTCCACGATTTCCTGCACGTACTTCCCGGGCTGTGTCACCGCCTCTTTGATGGGATCGATGACAGGGTCCAGAAGCGTCTGCTTGGCGGTAGAAATCACCGGCGTGCCATCATCATTGGCCACATTCTGGTCATAGGCCTCCATGGTGCCGTGCGCTATGGTGGGCGCCGCCAGAAGGCCAGCCGCCCCGCGTACCGGCGCCGGCACGAAGGGAGTGATGGCCACATAACCGGCAGGAGTGCCGACGGCAGCATCATAGAGGCCTGCCTTGGCCGTGTCATAGTTCTGTCCTTCATATCCGCTGGTCGGGTCCTCATCGTCGATTTCCTCCCCTCCGGCTCTGGCCTCGTAGGCACGGGTGGCCGCCTGGGAAACCTCCTGCCCGTAGGCCTGAGCCGCCTTCCCCACCTTTCCGATGTAACTTGGAAGGGCGTTTTCAATGTTCGTGGTAGTTCTGTCGGCCTGTTCATAGACTTTCTGACCGAAGGCTTTCAGCTTATCTGTAAAGGATGTCTCTTCCGGAGGCTTATAAGCCTGGATATCTCCAAAGGGGTCATAGAGGCCGGAATCGCTTCCTGCATTGTTTTCCTGATTATCAGCAGGTTCTATCCCTTCGAATGGGTCGTACATAACTGATTTCCTCCTTCCCTATTTAATCTATTTGTCATCCGGCACCCAGCTGTCGTAGTTATACCAGCCGTGGCTGTGCAGGAGATTGATGGTAGCATCATGGCCATTGTGGTAGAAACTGTCCATGATGGCTTTGCTCATTTTGTCCTTATCGGCCGCATATCCTTTATTAGGAGCAGTGCCGGAAGAGCCGCCGCCAGTTTGGAGGGCACTCATCAGCGGCCCGTAATGAGGGCTTGCCGATTCGGGTTGGTCCGGATTGTTTTTCATCCAGGCCATGTGCAGCTGGCGGAGGGTGGAAATATACTGAGAGCTGAGCCCACTGGTGCCTCCACTGCCGCCTGTGGGATTGGTCATCCTGTAATTGTTCATGGCGATGTTGGAATTGACCATCCTCTCCTGCGCAATGGCTTTCTGCTGGTCAATTTCAATCTTCTTCATGGTGGCAGGGTCTGTGATGAATTTTCTGTTCCTCACATCCCAGAATCCGGCGGGGGTTCTGACGTACTGGTTGCGCGGATCAGAGAAGTCTCCGGCATCGGAAACGGCTCCGGTGTCTTCATCAATGCGGACGATGTGTCCGTTCTTCCCCTGCATGTACTTATTGTTCGGGCGGGTGAGCTTGGAAATGTTGTCCAGGCTGTTAATGTCGAGCCCCTGCGCCCCTGCATTGGCCGCCATTTCGTTGTATCGGTTAATGGCCGGAATAAGGCCTGGAAGCTTGGAGGAACGGTAACGGTCAACTACCGTGTTGCCGTCCTTGTCCTTGGTGAAGATGAGGGCGTTCAGAATCTGTTCTTTCATGGGGTTCAGTACCTTGGAAATATAATCGGAGCGCTGGGCGTTGTAGGCGTTATCTTCATCCTGCTTCACCCGGTCCAGCGTCATGGCTCTGGCTTCCTCCGGGGAGTAACCGGCCTTGACCGTGGAGACGTAAAGGTCCCTGTAGACGGAGCCATTATCCGCCATGTTCTTCTGGCGGATAGCCTGCCGGTCTGGCACGGCAGGAAGGCCATTTCCTTCCTGCCCTCCCTCGGGCGCCTGCCCCTGGGGCGCAGAATTGAAATCGGGCTGGGCCATATAGCTCTGCGCGGCGTTTGCGAGAGCGGAGGGGATAGTTACGTCCCCGTTACCTGCGGTCGCTCCTGCGCCGTTTTGAGTGCCATTCTGGCCATTTCCAAAAACGCCGTTCAGGATACCGGTAGTAACCGTGCCGCCGCTGGTGGTGGTGCCGGTAATGGGCTGGGCGTTGGCCGTGATGGAAGGCATGGCGCTCTGCACTCCGGAGAAGGCATTTCCTAAAAGCCCGCCGCCGGAAAGTCGGGGAAGCGTTGGCGTCGTATCCTGGGGCAGATAGTCCGCCATAGTCTTGGCCTCCTGTAGCTGGGAGCCCGTGAGGCTCGGGAACCAGGCGTTAGCGTATTCCTTCGCCTCATGGGTCTTCTGGATGTCAGATGCCCGCTTCCCCAGGTAAGTCCCCAGGGCATTTCTCAGAGACTGCCAGACGCCCATGTTATCTGCAGGAATATAAACGACTGCCATATTATTTCTCCTCCTTTCCATCAGCCTTCCCGTTGGCCGCCTTATCCTTGGCCGTCAGCGGTTCGGCAGCGAATCCGTTAGCGTAGAAGAGAGCGCTGTCGTCATCAAGTTCCAGTTCATACACCCTTTCCGCCTTGTTCTTGGTCACGTGGGCCAGCCTGCAGAAACTGTCCACCGTCCACACCTTCATCCCTGCTTTCAGGGCAGAGAGCGGTTTCCTGCCTTCCGGTGTGAGGAACACTTCCGTAGGAGTTGTAGTGACCTTCCTTATGGTGCCGTCAATGCTTGGCACCGTCTCCACGTTGTAGGTCATCTGCTCGCCCATGTCATGCACTTTCTTTACACGGGCCATATGGCCTCCCTGGATGACGACGGTATCGCCCTCCCTCATCTTTTCGATGGGCACGTCTTCATACCCCGTGGACACCAATGTACCCGCCGGGAAGCAGGCGTAGAATGCGGCCGCAGAGTTTGCGGCGGTGCCCAGAAGGTTTCCGAACCATCCGCCGCTTCCCTGCTTGACGTAGGTCTGCCCCGGATTGGCCACGGCGTACCGGTGCCCGCTCATGCTGTCGTACAGGCTGAGGTTCGGGCTCTGCAGGCCCACGGCAGCATTGAAGTAATTGAGTGGAGTAGATGCCGCATCGCTCTGAGCAGCCGCCGCCGAATCGATCGGTTGGTTGGCAAGGCTCGCCTGCTGTCCTGCCAGGCTTCCCTGAGCATTGGCCCCATTGAGGATGTTGGAAACATTGTTTCCGGTAAGGCCTGCCTGCTGTCCAATGCCGGAGAGCTGGCCGGAATAGAGATTAGACATAAGCCCAGCCCGGCCATTGAGGCCATTCAGCTGGTTGTTGTAGGCATTATTCGCAAGGCCTGCCGCCGTGTTCATGTCATTGGTATAGCTGGATGCCAGGGAGTTAGCGGCGTTCTTGGAAATATCATTCATGGCCTGCCCTGCCACGGAGGAATTGATAATCCCACGGTCCGCCAGGGAGGAAAGAGCGTTGCCCATGGTAGCGTCCAGGTCAGACTGCAGGGCTTTCTGCCGATTCTGTGCGTAGGCGGAGGGAAGATCTCCGGAGAGGAGACCGCTCATAATGCCCTCATTGGTCGCCATGGCTTTCTGGTAATCGCTATCCAGGTACTTATTACCTTCCTGGTAAGTCTGCATGGCATTGCCGATGCCGCCGATGTAGCCGTTATTTGCGTTGTTGGCGCCAGTCACTCCGTTCTGCACCTGCGGGATAAGTCCGGAAACCGTCTGCCCCGCCTGCTGGGTGCCGGAGAGGGCCGACTGCAGGAGGCTGTTATAATCCGGCGTTACCTGGCTGTTGTTAATCTGTCCGTTCGCCAGGTTCATGAGGTTGTTAGAGACGCCCAGAGCATTGGAGAGCCAATCCATTTCGTTAGCCAGAATCTTCTTTTCCTCACTGGATGCCTCCGGCACTTTGGCGGAGGTGCTGACGACTTTAGACTTCTTGCCTCCTCCGAAAAGCTGTAGATTGAATTTCAGCATAATGAATCTCCTTTCTTAGTTCAGATGGTTAATGTCACTCAGCATGACATGGTAACGGCGGCCCTGGTAGTCGTAGTCCAGTTCAGGAAGATGCTTCATTCCCCAGCGCCGCTCATGCACCTTTGGCGGCCTTGTGGTTCTTGTGATAATTTCCGTGAGGCCGTTCATGCGCATGACCTTTTTCATGTAGGGGCACATTTCATGGAATTTTCCATAAGTCTGGTTAATGGAGAAATACCGCTTGCCGGCATGCTCCACAATGGACCAGAAGACGAATCCCACATGAGGGAAGAATTTGAAATATTCGTTGTATCCGTCATGGAACCCCCCCTTCTTCTCATCCCAGAAAAAGCCGTCAAGGTTCACCCTTTCACCGGTGCGCCTTGCGTAGTCCTTCACCATGTCATGCAGTGAATCCAGTTTCATCTTCCCCGCCGTCCTCTCAAGATTTCAGAAAGCTGATGGAGGGCGGAGACGCCCGCTTCATCAAGATTCTCCACCATGCTTAAAAGCTCTGTCATAGAAAGATAGGTAACCACCAGTGTAGTGGCCATGGATGCCTTTCCCAGCAGCTCAAGCCCGTTATCCACAAGCACCGCGGCAAGGACTAGTAGAAGGTAAGTCAGCATTTTTTCCCCGAAATTGCGTCGCATGATGGCGGACGAGATAAGCCCCTCTCTATGAGCCTCAGGGATGCCCTTCACTGAGCTGCACAAGTCCCCTGCGGTTCCTGCATCCATGAGGCGCTTATGGGAAATTGCGATCCACCTGGTGAAGAGGTCAAGCATCACCAGAATTGAGAAAATAGAAAAGAGCCCCAGATGGAGCTCAATGCCGATAATCCATGACGCTGCCAGCTTTATGGCCCATTGGTCATAGAGCTTGGCGGCTGTCTGGGAAATACTGTTGAAAATATCAATGTTCATTATTTCGCTCCTTTTGGGGAGAATAACCACGAGTGAGTTGCCGGCACATATTCATACAGGGACTACCAACTCAAGCGGTAATCATAGCCACTCTGTCACAATGGCAAGGACATCAAAATCCGGGAACGGAACGCAAACGGTTTGGTCATATTATGAAAACCTGTATGGAAATGGCTCTGTAAACACATCGAACAGCGGTAACCATAATCATTCGTTCACAACAAATGTGACAGGAGGGGATTCTTCTCACAACATCATGCAGCCGTATCAGGTTGTTTACAGATGGCGGCGCACCGCTTAGGCCGTACGCTTCCAGCGATACACCACTTCGTACGGCTGGAGATTATTGTGAGCCTCCCCGCCGCCGGTGGAATTGATGGTATGGGTGTGAGAACCAGATTTTTGGGTGTAGTTAGTTTTAAGCCATGCGCGTGTACGGTTGTAATCGCCCGTTTGTTCATATTTTGCCGTTTTATCATCTGAGCTCGATTGTGTGCCTGCAAATTCATGATTATGCTCTCCCGCAGAACTCATAGTGTGATCATGCGCAGGCATTTCACTCGTGGTGAGTTTGTGCTTTTCTTCGCCGCCGGTAGCCCCGGCAGTGAAGGTGGTTCCTGTTGCCGCTTTGCCCTGAGCCACAAGAACACGGCCCGCATCCATAGCCACCCAAGTGCCGCCGAATAAGGTAGCGGGGGAAGTGCTGACGGTGGATTCATAGATGGATCCCACCGGGTGGGCATCCAATTTCGCCTGGGCGTACACCTTGGAAAGGTCAGGCGTGGAGAGCTTGATGGTCCTTGACTTGGCATCTGCAGAGAGTGCAATAAGCCCCTCCGCCGTGATGGTGAATGTGTCCTGGTGGCCGTTGGCCGTCACCGTCACATCTCCGATTTTGATGGCAGAGATACAGTTTTCATTCTTCGTAGCCCCTGCTTCGATTTCTTTCAGCTTCTGCTGAAGAGAGGGGGCCAGCTGCTGTGGGTACTCCTTGTAAGAAATACTCTTTACCGTGGATCCGTCCGTTTTGGCAGTGCCCACGAAAAGCCTTACTTTATGCTGCCATGCGGAGCCCGTCCAAACGTACATCTTCGATTCGAGCGTAGAGAACCAGCACAGCCCGGCATCATTGGAGCCTGCAGAAGGAGCGCTGTCCTGCTCCACCGGCGCAATGGTTGTAGAACCATAGGTCAGCGCCCCTGCGTCAGAGCGTTCTACGTAGAGATAGCTGGTGTTATTAGCAGGGAGTGACCATGCGGAGAGCTTGTCCCTTACCACGCCGATGTAATCAATGTTTCCGTTTTCCCCGCATCCGTCGGCGAAAGCCATGATGACCGGATTGACAGAGCCGTTGATAATGACCGCAAGGCCGTCGGAGGAAAGGAAATTCCATGCTCCCGACAGCATGGCCGCCGACAGCACACGCTGGCGGCTTCCTCCTACCGCCCCGCTGGGCTGTGCATTCAGCGCCGCCACCAGGGAAAGGATTTCCTTCCGGTTCTTCTCCACAGCAGAGCGGGTAGAATCCCCCTGGGGGGTTACGTTCAGAGGGTACGTTTCTGCGTAATTCATGAGTGTTAAACCTCCGAATAAGTGTAATCAAACTGCCGGATAGCCACGGAGCCCTTGGCAATGTAGATTTTAATCTGCAGCGACCGGTTCGGCCCGCCGCCAATCTTCAGCAGTTTAGTAAACGATTCATTCGCCAGTGCCGTATTGGCATCATAAAGCGGCCCCGTGTCGTCATAGAGCTGCTTTTCCGAAACTTTGAACTGCAGAGCCTTGGCCTTCTTGTTGGAGATTTCCACCGTGCCGTAGCCTGCTATCTTGTTAGACGTGACGAACGAATAGCTCATCAGTAGGATAAAGAGCTTCTCCGCCAGAAGGTTCCCCGACGTGACCGCCGTTTCTATCTGCTTCCCGTCATCCGTGTCGATAGCCTCGTCAAGGATTCCTATCTTGTTGCCGTAGGCGATGTACACATCATGGTCAAGGTTCTCCGCATCGTGGAGAGCATGGGAAAATGTCCTTGTGGTAAACACGCCTCGGCCGTCCGCAAAGCGCGGCAGGTAGTGGTAAATGAAGATGTACTCCGATTTCTCGCTCGGAAGAATCCACAGCTGCTTACGGGTAGGCACGTACCACATAGCCGCCGACTTATCCGTGATGCGGATGAGCTGTGCATTGATAGCGAGCCCCGTTTCCTCCGGCTGGATGTTGGCGTAGGTGTCCGTCGGAGCGAAACTCATAAGCCCGGCGTTTCCGATGTAGTACGAATGGTCATTCAAAGAAACCGAAGAGCCGGAGCAGTAAGCCGTTTCAGAAAGCGGATCCACCGCCAGCGTCCCGCTGTGCGGGTTGCCCACCACCTGGTAAGCTCTGCCGTATTCTTTGTAAACAATGATGGCCTTCGACAGGAAGGAAACGGAGATAATGCAGCCCTGGTCTTTGTAACCGACGTCAACGTACTGGGCTGATGCGCTGTTGTTGCTGTCATTCGTCCAGCTTGTGTAGTCTCCGATGGCGCTCCAGTGAAGGCGATGGTCCGAAGTGGACGCTGTAATCACTGATCCGGAATTGGAGCTTACGAAATTGCAGGAATCCGGAGAGCCGGAAACGGTCGAAAGGGTATCGCCTGCCCCACTCACCGCCTGCAGCTTGCCGCCGGAAGCGACAAGGACGTCGCCGCCGAAAGTGCAGTACCTCGGCCTGTCCGTCCCGGTAAGAGCTCCCAGCTCCGTGGCGCTTTTCCAGTCCTCCGTCTTGTGAAGTTTCCCATCAGATGTGAAATACCAGCATTTCCGATTCACATCGTAGTAGATGGAGGTGATGTCTTTATCTACAGTATATAGGATGCGGATGCCCGGCACCGTCTGCAGGGCTCCGCCCGTGCCGGAGTACTCGCAGTTATGGGCCTGCACCAGCGCCCTGATGTCTACCGCATCGGCCGGCTTGCTCCAGTCGATGCCCAGAGGAAATCCCTGCGTGCTGGCGGTCTGAAAAACCTGTGCCATGGCGCTCACCTTGCCCTTGCCGCCCTGATGGTTTCCGTCAGCTGCTGGATGAAAGCGTTATCCGCATTGGCGAAATCAATCATCAGGGATTTCTTCTTAACCAGGTAAGAAACAATCTGCACCAGGGCGAAAGTGTACATCTCAGAAAAAGGCACCGCATCGTCCATGCTTGCAATGTGCGGCTTCTTGACGGCATAGAACACATCGGGCACCGTCTTTTCATCGTACGTCTGGAATGTGCCGTTCTTCATGGTAATGGGATAGCCGGATGGCGGCATGAACTGGAGAAAATTGGTAGGGATGGCGTCATTGTTGGCCACGTCCCGGCATGCTGTCACCTCCGGATCATGCATGGGGGCCAGCAGCATAGAAAGCGTATCAATAGCCGTGTTGATGTAGGGAATGTACTCCGTTTCATCATCCAGGATTTCGTTCGTATCAAGGTTGATGGTGGTAATCAGTTTGGTCACCGTCATAATCCCAGTACCCCCTTGCTATTACTACATTGGAACCACCTTCGGAGCGGGCTTTTTCGGCCATCCAGTTCTCCCATTCCTGCATGAGGGCCGTCATGTCCAGGTTCAGAATTCTGGTGACCATGTAATGCACAAGCATGGTCTCCTCGAAATGGTCCCAGCCGCTCTCGTCATTGATCTCCTTATACGAATCATCCACTGCCTCCTCCGGCATGTACTTGGTAATGAGATGGCATAGAAGCTGGTTCCCTTCGTTGTAGTACTCAAGAAACTGGAACGGTGTGTAATTGACGTGAGACGTGTCGCCCACCTGCATGTAAGCCCTGTTGATTAGCTGTTTGATGGTCATGTTCCCGCCTCCTTTCGTTGCAATTTGTTGCAAAATATTGCAAGTTTGATGCAAGTTCGTTTCAAACGAAAAGGGAGAGGAGAATCGCCACTCCCTGAACGTTGAAACCCTGTGAAATTAATGAAAATCAGTCTGCAGCGCCGCCGGTCATAACCTGGATGACGCCGTAGTCCTTGCCGTTGTATACGACTTTTTCAATGCCGGCATCAAAGGAAATGCCGTTGCCCTGGCGGTTGCCATAGTCGCTTTCCTGCTTAATAGCCTCCGGCTCGCGGGTTACCGCATAGCAGGCAGCCTGCTGGCCCAGCAGAAGGTTATGCACCACATTGGCATTGGAGGCGCCGGTCTGGGTGGTGGATACTCTTTCGTATTCGTAGAGAATAACTCCATCGTATTCGCCCAGGGCGCCGGTGAAGATGGGGTTGTTGGAACCTCTAACGCCAGCATGTTCCTGCGCTTCGAGCCATGCAGTATCAGACTTGAGGTCTCTTGCTGCGTACGGACCGATAAGCATGATGTATTTATCCTGACCGTCGATCTTAATCGGTTTTACCTTGGGCGCATGCAGCATGGCCTTTCGCTTAGCCTTGGAAATCATCGCACAGGTCAGCTTGGTGTCAGCGGTGATGGAGGCTTCAGTACCCAGGACTTCGCCTGCGATCGGGGATTCGGTCAGCTTCTTGATGAGGGTGTCATCCTTCCAGTCGGACAGCCACTGCACCAGCGCGGATTTAATAAGCGGCAGGTTTTCGTAGGGGGACTTATGGTCATCGCCCACATAACGAGCCACTGCGTTTCTCACCTGGCTGGTGGTTACTGCGAAATCGTACATGGTGAGGGTGTCTTCATTGTTTTCCAGGGTGTCATTCCCGGTTACGCCGTCTCCAGTGAGATTCATTGCGATGCCGAAAGTTACCTTGTCGCCATTCGCACGTTTCAGGTCTTTATTTGTCTGCACCGGCTTAGAGCCGTCGGTGGAAGTGAACTTCTCGAAATAAGAATCTTTATTGCCTTCTCTCCATACTTTCGCTGCCCATACCTTAGGTACCAGGGCGGCCGGAATCTGGAATTCTTTAGCCATGATAGCTTACATCCTTTCTTTAACCACAGTATTCATCAATCGCACGCTGGATGTCCTTCGGCAGGTCCTTTTCCCTTCCTTCACGCACTGCCCGGAGGATGTCCTCATTGGACAGCTTGGGCTGCGCCGGATTGGCGCCGGTGAGGGCTGCTGCTTTTGGCAGTCCTGCCGCCTGGGTGAGGAGGTTGGAAACCTGCGGAGCGGGGGCCGGATTGGCCGGAGCCGGAGCGCCTGCAGCGGCGGGAGCGCCCTGCATTGCCGCGATAATCTTGTCGCGGAAGGAAAGAAGCACCTTAAAATCTTTCTCCGTGCCCACGCCGTTATCTACACGGCTGTAAGCTTCGTCGATTTCCCGGGCTTCTCCTCGCTTCATGTCGTTCAGCATCTCGTTGCCCTTCTGATAAATCGCCTGGATGTTCGGAAGGCTGGCGAAATTAGCCTGAACGAAATTCACGTTCTGCTGTCTGAGCTGCATGGCATGTTTAACCTGCTCTTCCTGCTCCCATGCAATGGCTCCCTGCTGGCGGACGAAATCTTCGTACTTGGCGGGCTCAGTAAACATGAGATCCTCAATGTCTTTCTGCGAAAGATTCATGCGGCGAGCCGCTTCCTGCTTCGCATAAGCGAGAATCTCCTGCCTGGTCTTCGGAGGAACGGCTGGCGCCTGTGCCTGCGTCTGCGCCTGCCTCATCTGTGCGAGCTGAGACTTGAGCTGGTTCAGCTCATCGCCCATCGCCTTGCGTCGGGCTCTTTCTTCAGCCAGCGCCTTGCCCAGGTCTCCGTGGCCTTCTCCGTCCTGAGGTTTATCGACGTTCTGGTCGTCGGACGGCGGGGCCGGTGGTTCTGCCTGCGGCTTCGGCTCATCGTCTGCAGTCGGTTCCGGGTTCTGCGGAGCGGCCTGCTGAGGTTCGGCCTTCGGTTCCCCTGCAGGGGCGTCCCCCTGCTTCGGTTCCTGGACAAATCCCTTGAGGTCGTCCTCTGTGAATCCGAAATCGGATGCATTAGTCATCTGCTGGTTGTCTTCGTCTTTGTCAAACATAAATGTCCTCCTATGCGGTTTAACGTCGTTCGCCGGACGCAAAATGTAAGCGGTTTCACGGCGTCGCTCAGGCCGAAGATACGGGCGGCTGGTTTAACGACATTAGCCGGGTCGAGTTTCCCGTATCGTACTTACTGATTCAATGGGATGTTAGGCGGCAGTCCGGCAGGCATTCCCTGCGGAACCTGAGGTGCCGGTGCGGCAATAGCCGGGGCAGGCGCCTTCCCCTTCAGCGCCATCCGTTCCGACATAATCTGCTGCGGCGAGATGGTCACGCCAATAGACTGCAGGGCCTGGGAAAGCGCTTCTGCCGGAAGCTGGTCCAGCGTACCGGAGACTTTGACGTCCGGAATCTTCGGGGCCTCCGCCTGCTGCTGCAGCCGCTTCTTGACCGCCTCTTTTTCGGGGAAGTCCATGAAGTCCAGGATAATGTCCATAGGGATGTCCACTCCCGCCTTTTTAGCGTCAAGCAGCTGATAAAGGTTAGCCTGGCGGGCCGTTGCGCTGGCGGAGCTGGTAGTAATCACGATGTCGAAATCAAAGCAGGAAAGGTCATAGAGCACCTTAGCCACCGGGTCGCCGCTCGCATCCAGCAGCGGCGCACCGGTCATTGGGTTAATCTGCGTCTGTACGGTCATTGCCTGTCCCATTCCAGGTTCAATCTGTACGAATTCTTTCTTCCCATCATCGCCCAGGATGCGGAGGGCCTTTTCATGGTTAAAGAACTGGGGAATAAGTCCCGGCTCTCCTTTGTCGCCCCAGAGCAGCTGCACGATCTGCAGCTCGGCATCCTTGGCATGGTCAAAGATTTCGGCGGTCTGCACAGTCGTCACAGTCTGCCTGAGGTCGATAGCCTTGCCACTCATCTGGCCCACAGAGCCGGAGAGGCTTTCCGGAGTGACGCCGGAAATAGAATAGAAATCACTGCTTGACTGCTGTTCAAGCTCAATGTTGCCGATGTCCTGCGATGCTGGCAGGCCGTCGGTGAACGAGAGGCCCGGCGGGAGGAAGATGTTGGCTCCCGGCGTGGTAGAATGCTCTTTGATGTCACGCCTTACCTTGGCATCTGCCTGCCCTTGCCAGTAACGGACGCCCAGGGCCTGTTTATCCACGATGTGCATCCGCTGAGAGCGGTTTTTATTGAGTTCTCTCTGCGGGTCCTTCAGGTCACGAACAACGCCGGCGGGCTCCAGTCCCTCATCCTTATCGCTTTCCCATCCGGACTTATAGCAGTACTGGGCCACCAGCGGGAATTTCCCATGGTCGTATGGGCTTTCGCCCTCCTCCAGCAGCACATCTCCGCAGAATGTCGCATATCGGATGTGCTCATCCGGCACTGTTGTTGGCTGTCCACCGGCGGCCAGAAGAGCCTGGTACTCCGGAGACGATGGGTCAGAGATGATTTCAGCCCCGGCGGTGAACACCTTTTTAGTGCCGTACTTTCTATACCAATACTGCACGACACGCAGCTTTTTAAGCTCGCTGGAGTACCAGAGCGGAGTGGTTTCCACGGTCTCAAGCTCTGTTTCGTCGTAGTCGTGGAACATTGTCCGGATTTCGTCTGCATGTTCCGGGTAGACTAAGCACAGCTTATCAGGAGACTCCCACGAATAGCGGCCGCAGAAAGCGGCGTCTGACAGGTCGTCCTTTGTGCTCTCCGGGTCGATAAACACATCAAAGGGGCTCACGTTTTCAATCTTGATTTCCCCGTCCATTTTTTTGTAGTTAAATGCATATGATGTCCAATAATAACCGACGCCGCAGGTGATGGCGTCTCGGAATGCCCGCTTCTTGGCCTTCTGATAGGCCGCTTTATCAAAGACATACTTGGTAATGCCTTTGGCCACACGGCTCACCCGGTCGTCCTCCTCGGACCGCGGGAGGAAATCCGGCTCGGTCTCATTTTGGGCAGCATAGCCGCAAAGCAGATTGACGATGGGGCGGATGCGGTTGAGTGTGATGGCCGGCCGCTTGGCCCGCCTCATGTTGTTCAAATCCGCATCGGTCCACTGCTTGCCTGCCACGAATTCATAATCCTGCTTAGCATAGTCCCGCCAGGTCTCCGACAGCCGGAGCGCTTCTTTTACTCGCTCCTTGGCGGCCTCGAAATCAAAGCCGCCCGCCTGCTGCTGAGGCAGGTCCTTTTCTTCTTCCAATCCGTTCATGCTCTCACCTCATTCCACCATTTCGGAGCCATAAATCATATTGTACATTTCTCTTAGCTGCCAATCCGGCATCTGCTCCACAAACGCCCGGAGCTCCTGATCAGTGTATTTTCCAGGGATAATCACACCTTTATTCACATGTTCGCCTACTTTGCCTTTGAGCACCCGGAAAGCGTAGTCCCGGAGGCCTTTTCGGCTCACAAACTTGATAGATGATAAATCTGCAATCACACGCCCCATGCTGTGCCTTCCTCCCTGTCCGGTCTTACCAACTTGTACTTATCAATGGCCCTCACTTCGCCCTTTTCCGGCGTGATGGGCCGCGACATCAGGAAATATCGAAGAGAGTCATAAGCATGGTCCTCCTCCTCCGTGTCCACGTCCTCCACGCGGTGCTTGTCGTACGTAAGCGCCGGGAGCGTGCGGATAAGATGGCTGCAGGAAGAAAAGATTTTAAGCTTATGCTCTTTAAGCCTCATGTGCACCTGCATCAGCCCCGCCATGCGGTCATTGTCCGCAGGCACCCAGGGCACGCCCTCACCGGCAAAGATTTCGGCGATTGTCGGCCCATCGTGGCCGGTGCGCTGCCAGATAGCCGGGTCCGCAATGCCAAAGGCTCCCGCCAGGTGCTTGATCTTCCTGGCCACCTCCCGGGCGGTCTCCTGCGTGCCGGTGTTGACTGTGCCAGGCTTGCAGCCGTACCACTCGCCGATGACGTAAACGACGCCGTCATAATCGGTAGCGTACTCGTAGATGGCATAAGGCTTAGTGTAGCCCCAGTCCATAGAGCGGTACCGCGGCCAGTCGGCGGGGACGGGGAACGGATGGATGACGTGCTCATCATTTCTAAATTCCTCAAATACTTGCCCTTCGAAGATGTTCCAGTCCCCATCCCTATAGGCCTTCCGAAGCTTTTCCGGCAGCGTGTCAAGCTGGGCCTTGTAGGCCTCGGAAATGTGCGGATTATCGTCAACGGTGGCCGGCACAAAAGCCACCTGCGAAGCAAAGGCCTGCATTTCCGGCGGCATGTTGCGGGCAATGAATAGGTTCTTTACCCACATGTGCCCGCGGCCGCCCGGGTTGGTGGCGGCGATAAACTTGGTATCATTAATGCCCACCCAGCGGAGACGCATGCGGAGGAAATCAAAAACGCTCTGATCATTGAGCGTCAGCTCATCAATGGCGATGGCCGCAAACTCGGAGGAAAGATATTTAGACGGTTTGTCCAGGTTACGAAAGCAGATGACGCCGCCGCCCAGGCTGTCCGCCAGGATGAAATCGTGGTCCGTCTCTCTGTACTTGCCCAGCCACTCGGGAAACTCCATGCGAATCTTTGATAGCTGGCGGTCTTTAAGGCTTGGATAGTCCTCGCAAAATAGGCCCACGCGAATCCCCTTTATACCGGTGTGCTTGTACCAGGTCAGCAGGAGGTAGACAAGCTCCCATCTGAGGATGTACGATTTCCCGCCGCCTGCCGCTCCGCCATAGAGGATATAGGTATTATCCTTTACAGTCTGCATAAAGCTCCGCTGCCTGGGCGTCGGCTTAATGAGGTCGTTGATGAGGTTAATCCTGCGCGTTGATGTCATCATCCACCTCCAAAGTCACAGACAGGCCGCCGGAAACCTCCGTCTTGTCCACTGGCTTGTATCCGGCTCGGTCCATAATGTCTTTAGCCGCCGCTAGCCTGTCCCGGTCGTCCGCCTGCGGATTCGTAGCAATGCTGAGGATGGCGTCATAGGCTTTTACGGCACCGGCAGCCATTCTTGTACGCAGATTCCCGTAGATGTCTTTTTTATATTCTTCCATAAGTTTTTTAACTTTATCATTTTTCATCAAGCGGCTGCCTTGCATGTAAGCGCTTCGCGGGCTGTACCCTGCATTGATAGCAGCCTGCGTCTGGTTACCGCCGCAATTAAAATATTCAATTACAAATTTCCGGTATCTGTCTTCGGCTGCCATGGCATTCACCGCCTTTCAGAAAAATCAAAAAATAAGCAATAGAAAAACCACACGCCGCTGGGCATATGGTTTTTCTATTCCGTGCAAAATCCGAATCCCTGTTTCCTGATTTCCACACTAGCATTATAGCAGGTTCGGAAGTCTCATTTAGTCCCCAGTTTTTTCTGAGGACCCGGGGGTGAGGCTTTCAGCAATAAGCCTTATTGCCTTCTGGTGTCTCCGGAAGCCTTCTGACCGTTCGATGTGGTGAGTGCGGAAAATGTTTTTCCAGGACATTCCGCACAGGTAGCGGTCTATCATGACTGACTCTAGCTCAGGGTCTTTCAGCGTCCTCAAAAGGCGTATAGCGTCCTGCTTGTAACACTCAAGCTCCCAAAGCCTCATAGTGAGCTCGCGCACGCACCGGTCCCGCTCCGCTTGGATGCGCAAGACAACGTCCAGTAAGTCGGATGTGCCGCCGCCGGAAACATGTGGCTTACTATAGTCAATGGCCTTGGCCGCCGCCAGGTCCTCCTCGATGTGGTCCCTTTCGTAGACGATGGAGTTATAGAGATTCTGGCAGCGGCGCACTTTGTCAAAAAACAGCTTAACCTCTTCTTCCGTCATCCGCTAGCACCTTTCCTTCGGCCTGGGCGCCGGCTTGGAGGCCGGCACCATGGAGCGGAAAACGCGTTTCGTGTAAACGTCCCTGATTGCCAGGTCATCCGCCAGCTCGAAGCCATTTCCCCGCAGGTAGAAGCGCACCGCCTTGAGGCAGGCGAATGCATCAGCTGCCTTCTGGGCTTCTTTCACCTTCCGGGCCTCCTTCCGGAAAATGCCCAGAACTTCTGAAAACGTGGGATCCGGATTATTCGTTACTCTGCCCTTCATGCCATGCTTTCCCATGTGTCCCTCCCTAAACCTTGTACTCATCCACCTGGACCATGAGGCCCGGGTTGACGCCGTAGACTTTGATAATGCCCATCTTGACAACCTGCCTGTCATCGTCGTAAGCCAGGCCGTTCAGGGCGTCCAGCACCACTTTCAAGATGTTGTCGCCGTCTGGCTTCGTTGTCGGCATGATGAGCCCGGCAATAGCCTCCTTCTTTTTCCGCTTGCTCCAGGATTGTGGGATGGGATACTGGGCCTGGATTTTCACGCAGGCGTAGCAGTCAGATGGGAGTTTCTTCCATTCTCCCCGGCACTCTGTAAATGCCTGCCTGATACGCTTTTCATAGTCGGCTGTGCTTTTGGGGGTATATGCCGTGTGAGATTTTTGCGAAAATCGGGGCCGTGCTTTTCCCTGAGGCTTTCCTTCTACGAAAAAGTACAATTACATACCCCAATTACATACCCCCTCTCGCTCCGAAGCGTTTAAGGGCCCTTTTAAGCGATTTTTGATTATCTTCGCCCATACGTTCGTAGCATGAACGGGCATCATTGCACTTTCTGACAAGCTGCCCGAACTCATCCACCACCCAATGGCCTTCCCCCCTCCGGAGAGGGCGGCCGCAGTAAGCGCAATTCCCTTCCGGCGGCATGGCCATGCGTCCGTCATAGTAAGGCTTTTTGGGTTTTGCCGTCACACGGGGCGCCCGGCTTTCCGGCGGCGGGCCTGCCTTACCGCCGGGCTTCAGGTCCTTCACGGAGAGCTCGTCCGGCTTTTCCGGCAGTGTCTCCCTGGGGCGAAGCTCGTCCATGAGCCCTTTGGCCCAGGAACCATCCTCCCGGTTCCCATGCCGCCTGTTAAACTTTCTCGTTCCGTTCCGTCTTCCCATCTTCTGCCTCCTGTCCTTCCTGCCTGTGCAGCACAATGCATTCCTTGCGGATCCTGGCATTTTCCTCCTTCAGCACAGGTTAATATTGGCCTTCGCCTGGCGGATGAGGCTTTCCTGGCTCTCAATCTTATCCTGCAGTCTGGCTTCCTTCCGCTCGTGATTCCATATTTCATCATCCATCTGCTTCGATTCTCGGAGCATTCCGATAAAGGCTGCCAGAATGAAGAAAGCGGACACAACTCCGACGATAGCAAAGCACAATTCTTCAAACGACATTCCAATCACCTCCGTGATGTCAAAACGATGCAGAAAATAGAAACAATAACGACAATAAGCAGGCCCACGATGTCTATTTGCATTTAAGTCCCCCCACTTTTCTTTCATTTCCTGCTCCGTGTGGAGCATCTCACAGGGGAAGAAATCGTATTCAACTGCCCAGCCCACCTGCCGGCGGACCGTGGCGGCCCTCGGGTAGATGGTATCAATCGTGTACTCAAGAGCGCACTTGGGCGTCATGTGCGCTCCTCCTTCGTAGCGTAAAACATAAACCTTCATGCCCTTTTCTTTCTTGAGAGCCTTCCACTCGTCTCTTGTCATGGCGTCCTCCTGTCAAAATGGGATGTCATCATCCTTTTCGTTCGGTCCGTGCATCACGCCGGAGGAGTTTCCCTGCGGCTGGTTCGCATAGTCCGAAAAACTGGTCTGTTCCATAGGCGGAGGCGTCGGCTGGCCGAAGCGTGAGAAATTGCCACGGTCCTGCTGCTGATTCTGGCCGCCTCCCCACTGGCCGCCTCCCCACTGGCCACTGCCCTGGCTGTTTCCCTGGCCGCCGTTAGCGTAGGGGCTCCCATCCAGGCATATGGCCACCAGGTCCGCCACCACCTGGGTGAAATACTTCTTTCCCTGCGGGCTCTCATAGCTGGAGGAGGAATAGCGGCCGCGCACCATGACGCGGGCCCCTTTCTGCAGGTTGCTTCCACATGATTCAGCCAGCGGCCCCCACACCTGGACGCTCACCCAGTCCGTGCGCTCCTGGTCTTTCGCTTTGTAGGAGCAGACCACCGACAGGCGGCAGTAAGGCTTTCCGTTCTGCGTGTACTTCACGTCCGGGTCGCGGCCCAGGCGGCCGCTGATAAAGCACTGGTTATCATTCAACATGGTGGGGTTCCTCCTTCTTTTCAAAACACTCCTTCAGAAATTCCATGTACTGGGCCGCCTTGGCCAGGTCCGTCTCCAGCGTTCCCTTCTTTGGGTACCGGTACAGATACTTGATGATGTTCCCCATGTAGTAGGCTTCCTCTCCGGAAAGGCCCTGTGTCATGATTTCAATCACTTTCTTGCACTCTGTTCCCTTCCAGGTGTAATGATCCGGATGGTGAATCAGGTCAGAGGTTTCGCCCGGTTCATCGTCCAAGTCGATTTCTTTGCCTTGAAACAATACCGTGTTATCACTCATGTCATTCCCTCCCTGTGCTTAATCAATAATCACTACATTTGCATGGCTGATATTAATAGTTTGCCCATCGGGGTGGGCCACAATGGTTTCGTCATCCGATTCAGCATTCAGCCAGTTCAGAATGGCATCAGCACAACAACGCTGGCCGTCGCAAAATTTTTCTGATGCTGGGCACTTGTGGCCGTCCATGGTACTTGACAGAAATTCTGCCAGCTCATCTTTATCCATTGCTTTTATCGCTTCATAGTTTGTCATAGCCTTTTCCTCCTTATCGGTAAATCTTTCCAGTTCTGGTATTTTTCAGCACAATCCGCTCAACGACTTCAAAACCGTAAGCCTTGAAGATTGCTCTGGCCTTGTGGATGGCCTTATCCATCCTGGCGGCATCCGCCTCATCTTGCTTTCGCTTTTCTTCCTGGCGGATTGCTTTGTACGCCCCTCCATACGTCGGATCAGCGTAGCCTTCTTCGTTTTTAATCATCAGCCCAACCCCGCCAGTCTCTGATTCTGCCCTTCCACTCGCAACGCATAGGGGTTCACCATTTCATAGATTCGGCTGCCAAGCGCTTCATCAATCCTGGCAAGGTTGCCAACGCTGTACTCACTGCTGAAAAGCGTCGTAAGATGGTTCAAGTATCGGGCATTAATCAGGTCAAAGACCACTTTCAGCTCATCCCGGTCAATGTCCACCAGTTTGCCGTTTTCTACGCGGCCGGAGAATTTAAACAGGTCATCAATGTACAGATTCGGGCAGGTTTTCCATTTGTGCATCGCCGCATCGTAATCAGCGCTATAACTGCGTGACGCCTTGACCAGCTTTGGGATTTCTGCCCGGTAAGAGAAGTAGTAATGCGGCTCGTGGAATCGCCTGGTCAGGTCTTGGCACACTGCAATGCAGATGTGTGTCTTTCCCATCCCGGATTTGCCGAAAAGCCCAAAGCCAACGCCTCCCGGCTGATGCTCATTCAGATATTTCACGGCCTGGGCTTTCATTTCCCTGGCAACAGGGCTTCTATTGCCATCAAAGGAATCCAGTGTATATCGCTCGTAGTCTCTGGGAGAGATGCCCGACTGTTTTAGCCGTCTGGCTGCCTGCCGACGTTCCCAGCATTCAGGGCAATGAGCCATAGCTGTTGTTCCGTCGTCTCTTGTGATTGCGACCCAGCCGGTATTCCCGCAGCGCTGGCAGTCGATGCCATCTTTTGCCGGTTTCGCTGGTGCTGGGGCCACCGTCCCGCTGTTCTGTCTTGCCTGTGCAGCCAGGTCATTAATCATGGCCATGACTGAGCCTTTCATTGAATCCATACAGCTCACCTCCATCAAAAAGGAATGTTGTCAATCTCCGGTGATGCGGTCCCCTGGGCATCCTGTCCGTCATTTTTACGGGGCAGTTCATGCCGCTGCCAAGTCCGGCAGGTAGCCTGCCATGACTTCATGGGATTCCGTCCCACCTTCCAGCCGTTACTCTCGTAATAATCCATGAAGGCCTCTGCCGGGAATGTGTATCCATTCTCAGCAATGTAGGCCTTGAGTTCCTCCAGAGTAGGCTTTACGAATTTATGAGCAGCAGTTGTTGAGTTGTTGGCAGAGCTTCTCTTCCCACTACTCTCTCTACTATCTCTCTCTACTATCTCTATCTCTAACCTATCTCTATCTCTATCTCTAACCTGAGGTTCCATTTTGGAGCCAACTTGGTTCCGCATTGGTTCCAGTACGGTTCCAGACTGGATACAGGTTGGTTCCACTTTGGAGCCAACTTGGTTCCGCATTGGTTCAGCTAAGACATATTCGCCCTTTTCGTTCACTTCCAGCAGCTTGATTTCTTCGCAATCCGTTGGCTTATAGCGGTCCTTCTTGATGTAGTTATGGATCCGCCAATGCTTGATGGCCATGATTCCGCTTTCAAACGGGATTAAATATCTCTTCGCTATGAGAAGCTTCACGTCATCTGGCGATGCTCCCACAGTGCGCATGATGGTATTGGCATTTTTTAAAAAGCCGTCATCATCAGCTCTCAGCAGCATATGGAAATACAAACATTGCGTACTTGCTGGCATATCCAGGAACATATCCGTATCAATCACAGACTTGCTCATCATTCTTTTATCCGCCACGGTATCCCCTCCTTTCTCTTAGGGTTAAGGATGTGCCGGCAGCACACAAGCACCGCCGGCTAATCCCCAGTAACTCATTCATCCAGGAAGGATTATTCGGTATCGGATTCAAATAAATTTCCCTGGGCACGCTTGCCTTTTATGTACAGTTCCGTTTCATCCAGCAAATGCTGTACGGCTTCCAATGTCTGTGTAGCCAGGAATTCCGGATGTTCTGCGCCGGTAGGGTTCTTCATGGTAGATGGCGGCTCCTTGAGAGCCGGCGTCATGACAGGGACGGACTCACCAGAAAGCGGCAGGTAGAACTTGAAGCCAAACTTCACAGATAATTCCCCGGAAGAGCTGTAAGTCAGAACCACTTCATTGGGAATGATGCGGTGTTCCATGACTTCTCCTGTGAATGACATAATGGCGGCAATGTGGCTGCCCAGATACCTAAAAGCGTCATAGAATTCCGGAGCGGCCTTTTCTTCTGATGTCAGCTGTAAGGTATCCCAGTAACTGTCACGATATTTTTCATAGTTAATCCGGATGCCGCCCTTAACCAGCTTCACCTTTGAAATGATGATTTGCTTTGTTGTGTTCATGTCTGCCTCCCTTTACTTCGCATCTTCCTGATCGGAAATGATTTCGCCGGTCTCCGGATCCACATTCTGAGGAACGGGTTCCGCATCAATGGTCATTGTTTCATCCGACTCATCTTCCATGCTGGCAGAAATATTACTCTTGACCGTTTCATCAGTGGCTACGGCCTTTACGAAATCGGTAGCAATCGGAGCATATTTAAGGGCACGCTTCAAAACCGTCTTCTTGGCCATCGCATCGAAATCAGTCTGCCAAGGCCCATTGCGGAAGCTCTTTGATTTCTTTTGGGCGAATTCCAGCACATCTTCCTTGCTCATGACCTCAAACCCATAGCCGCCAGTCTTGGTGTGCCATACAGCATAGTACATGGTGACCGGGCCGCGGTTGCTCATGGCCGGGATGTGCTTCAATTTCGGTTCAAGGCCCAGTTCGTATTCAAACTCATCGTTTTCATGAACCTCATGCGCCTGGACATCCTTGATTTCTCCGGAACGGTACGCCAAATCCAGCAGGCCTTTATATCCAAGCTGGAACTGGCAGACATTGCCATACGGGATCAGATATGCCTGGCCAACAGGGGTATTCGGTTCAAGGCCCAGCTGAGCGGCCTGCATCATTGCGCCCAGAAAAGACTGTGGGGTACACTGCTGCAATTTAGGCGTGCTGGACAGCGCGGTAAACACCATTCTAGTAAAGCGCTCCGGAGTGATTACAGACGGAAGCGCCTTCTTGATTTCCGGTTCCATGGCCTTGATGAGGCCTTTCAGAGACGTATCCTTCTGCTGCATTTCCTGCATCTGGTTATGCGTTCTCGTTAATCCGCCTTTTGTATTCATGATTATTTATCCTCCTTGACTTCTTTAATGGAAAACCGGCGGCTTGCTTTGCCGGCGGAAATAAAGCCTTTATCCTTTAACGTCTGATACATGTCCGGGTCCGCCTTTTTGAGTTTCGACAACGGGCATGTTTCCCTGCCATTGGTGGTTTTCCAGGTAACTTTGTATAATCCGACGCGGCCCGCTTCCGCATTCCCCAGCATTTCTTTCAGGCGGTTCTGGTTCAAGGAAATCTGTTCTTTGAGTTTATCCATGATTTCCGTATCCCCGTTGATGCGGGCAATCAGTGTATCAGCTTCTTCAGGCAGCATAATTTCTTCATCACGGCTGTCGGCATATCGGGACGCCAACGCCTGAGAGCAGGACAGAGAACCATCAACGGGCGGCGCGGTTTTGGTCTGCACCAGATTCCAAAATTCTTTTTCAGCGGCAATGAGCGTCTTGATGTCCTCTTCGTTTCTTTCAATCCGTTTCCACTTGGCTTCATTCCCACCAAGCAAAACGGCAATGTACCAGTAGTCCGCCCCCGTAACTGCCATATAGTGCAGGCACTGGCAGTAATAGGCATCCGGGATTTCATCGTCTTTCCACTTCCGGTACTGGCTGACGCCGGCAGTCTTGATTTCAAGGCCGGCACTTTCGCCGATAACGGTACGGTCTACATTGGCCAGCATGAACGGGTATTCCCGGCTCCGGAGCGTCCCCAGGCGTCTCACTGTCTTCCCCGTTTCTTCCTGGAACCAATCAGCGATATTGGATTCATTCTTTGTGCCCCAGTATACGTACTGATTGTCTGTCAGATCCGGCGGCTCTACCTGCCCCGTCTTTTCCATCCACAGCTGATATGGAGATTTATAAGAGTTCATCCCCATGATGACAGCCGCATCACTACCACCAATGCCAAGGTCTCTTGTCTTGAGCCATTTTTCATGGTCTTCTGCATCCTTGACCGATAAAATCAAATCACAATTTGTATACGCCATTTTCTTTACCTCCAAAATTTGTTAAAATAGAGGTGGAATTTTATTGGGAAATATAGTTCCGCCGGCCTGCCGTTGGTTGCCTCCAACAGCAGGCTATTTCTATTTCTCCTTAAAAACAGGAATGAGCAGCTTCTGCCCTGGCTGAATCGTTCCGGCATCCGTGATATGGTTGCGGTCCATGGCCCGGTCAATCATGATCCGTACATCTTCCCGGTCGTCATTGATTTTTGAGCAGATGTCCCAAAGGGTTTCATTTTCATCAACCACTACAACCTTTTCGATGTATTCCGGCTCAGCCATCAACGCTTTTACGCCGGAAGCAATCCCAAGGCCAACCCCAAGCATGACGACAACTGCCAGGCCAATCCGCCCCCATCTGTACCGGGTCCGCTTTCTAGGCCTAGTCATTTGCATCACCTCCCATTCAGGAACTTATTGATGAAATACACCTGGCCCTTTCCTGTCACTTTCGGGGTCTTGGTAATGATGTTCACTCCATTACCATTTGTATACGAGCCTTCTTTGATTTCAAAGAGCCCCATTTCCATAGAGCGCTGTGTGGGCATGTTGTAGTCTGTCCCCTGGCGCTTAATGAGATACCCATGCTCGCGAAGCCATGCGAAAAGGCGCCGCTGACCAATTTCTATACCGTTTCCACGGAGGATTTTCGCCAGCTCTCCCACTAGGATAGAGGTGTGGCTTGCAGAGACGGCATCCGCAAAGAGTACTTTCGGCTTTGCGGCCTCTACCTGCTTCTCCGCCTCTAAGCGTTTCGCCTTCTCTTCCTTCAGCTGGGTGGCGAGACGAATCAAGAAGTCCGGTTCTGTGATCGCCTTCTCAAGAGCCTCCTCAGTCATATAGGCCCCATGTCTGCGGATAGCAGGGAGCACTTCGCTTGTTACCCAACGCTTGAATTTCTTGGCTGACGGAAGTTTACTGGAGAGGACTAAACTATAGAGGCCGGATTCGTTGATGATGATAACCTTCTGCACTCCTCCAGGGGTCATCATTTCGGTGACCCCTTTGTCCTCTTCATCAACGTGCTTGGATACGGCGTTTGCAAGCGACTTCCCCGCGCCATATCCCAATGCTTCAGCAACATCTTTCCCTACGAACCATGGGGTTCCGCTCAGCTCAAGAGCTCGTACATCTCCAAATTCTTTGCTATTAAAGATTTGAATATCTTCCATGTTGTTTCTCCTATTACAAGAGTGATTATTAATCACTACACTTTGCAAAAAAAATGCGGTTTCTTTCCTCGGTCGTAAGCGCAAGGATTTCCTGCAGTTTAACTATTTCGGTAGCTTTGAATTCGCTTTCATTCCGCATTTTCTTGAAAAAGGCGGAGCGAGAGATCCCTATTTTTTCGGCAATAACATTTTTAGGAAGCCCGCTGAGTGCAATAGCTGCCTCTAACATTTTCGTGTTAGTCATAAATTTCACCTCCTTTCAGTATCGCTTTATGCGTGATTTTTAATCACATCTCGATTATAATACTATCGTTCTGAAAAATCAACATAGTTCTATTAAATTATTTGAATGTTGATTTTTCAGAACATTACATATAGAATAAAGTCAGCGATTTGATAGATAAAGGAGTGGATAATGATGGCACTAGGAGAAAACATAAAGCGGGCTCGGATGAAGGCTCAAATATCACAAGATGAATTAGCTAAAAGGCTTGGATATAAGTCTCGCTCTACAATTGCCAAAATAGAAAGCGGCGAAAACGATTTAACACAAAAGAAAGTTGCCGCCTTTGCTAAAGCGCTAAATGTTTCAATTGATTTCTTAATGGACGGCGATAGTAACGAAAACAATAGCAAGGGCGTCCGTATCCCCGTGCTGGGCCGCGTCGTGGCAGGAATCCCGTTGGAAGCTATAGAGGACATTGAGGATTATGAAGAAATCCCCCGGAGAATGGCCTCCAGCGGAGAATTCTTCGCTTTGAGAATCAAAGGCCGCAGCATGGAGCCGAAGCTTTCAGAAGGTGATATTGTCATCGTACGAAAGCAGGAGGACGTGGACAGCGGGGATACGGCCATAGTTCTTGTTAATGGAGATGAGGCGACGGTAAAGCAGATAAAGAAAACGGAAGCGGGGATTATGCTCATCGGGTTCAATGTTGAGGTCTACCAGCCCCATTTCTACAGCAATGATCAGATAGAAAATCTGCCGGTTCGCATTATCGGGAAAGTCGTGGAATCCCGTCATAAGTGGTGAGGTGAACGCCCATGAAATATATAATCTATGGCCTATTAGGGGCTTTAACGATTTTCGTGTTTCTTTTTTTCGCCGTTAAACTCTATAGTGCTTGGTATTACAAGAAAAGGCCGGGGGTACGGCTGCATAATCATGCGATGAGATATTTCGCTGGGGTTTGTGGGATGGTAACAAGAATCTGCCAGGATGAAGGGAGGCCTTATACAAAAGAAGAATCTATTAGGGAATTTTTCAAAGATATAGCAAGAGAACATCAAGAAATAGATTTTTCTCCTGTCTGGAAAAAGAAGGGAGAGTATTTCTATGAATTGCTGCTATCACATCCAGAACTAAACACATATCCCCCTGAGCTTTTAGAAGTTACATTTAAAGATATATGCTCTGCCATTGAATTGTGCCCCCAGCTGTTCATTGCCAGAATGATAGAACATTTCTATGGAAGAGAAGAAGCCGCAAAATATGCCTATGACATAATCACGGGTAAATTGAAGTAAGCCAATAGAAAGGCACCGCCTGATGGACTAGATCAGGCGATGCCGTACCGCTCCCCTATCGACGTAAGGAGCGTCAGTAATCCGCGCTTTTAATGTTTTGGCACAACACATTGTGGGCTGATTACCAACTTAATTATACTCTAAAATCAGCCCACTTTCAGCAGAAAGGAGCTGATTTTTTATGGAATATCATTTTTCTACCAGGGAAAAGAACGGTGGAATCTGCCTCATCCTCTCTTACAAAGTCAACCGGAAATGGCGGCAGAAATCAAGACAGGGATTTAAAACGAAGAAAGAAGCCCGCGCCGCCCAGGATGATTTACTGGACGCCGCCCGGAAGGACGCCGAAAGCGGAGCCTCTCCGGAGCTCGCAGATATTTCCCTGGGTGACTTTGCTTTTAATGTCATGATGAGAGACAAGAAACACTCCCTGGAATACGGGACAGCTCAATTCTACAAGCGCGCCATAAGGCGTTTTGGACCCATTCTGGACAAGCCCGTTAGAGACATAACAGAAGCGGAAATAGTCAACGCTTACAACGCTCTTGACGGGCAGATGGTTATGACCACCATGAACTCTTATTTAACGGTGCTTCAGTCGGTTTTCAACTACGCCATGCATCCCTACTCCCTGCGAAAGGATAACCCGGCCATGGGAGTAATCCGGAAGAGAGATAAGCGGGAAAGGAAAATCAAGGCCTTCACGAAATCAGAAGCGGACGGTTTGGTTAAATCAATACGAAATCCATCAATCCGTCTATGCGTCCTTATTGCCCTGAACACCGGAATGAGGTTTTCAGAAATCGGAGGGCTTACATGGAAGGACATTGATTTTTTTAACAGAACCATCACCGTAAATAAGCAATGGGGAAAGCGGCAGGACGGCACCACCGGCTTTAAAGTGCCGAAAAGCAAAAACAGTTACCGCACACTCCACCTTACCGCCGGGCTGTCCGCTGAGTTGCTGAAATGGAAAGATTCACGCCCGATTTCAATAGACGGGAGGATTCTCCCGACTATTACAAACTGCCACCACGAAGTCAATAAAGCCATTTCCAGCTTTAAACCAGGCATGCACATTCATTCCCTCCGGCACACCTTTGCCACCCTCCTCCTTTCGGAAACTCAGGATATCAACTTGGTGGCCGCCGTGCTGGGAGACACCCCGGCCACGGTGTCCCGCGTCTATGTGCACTACACGCAGGACATCAGGAAGAAAGCGAACGATTACATTGATGCCATCTTTGGCAGCTGAAATTTTTGCCGTCCTTTTGCCGTCTGAAAGAAAAATGCGATAAATGCTGGGCAAAACGGGGATAAGCATTATATAAACACAATTACAGGGGTGAACCATATGGCTGAAAGGCTTTATACCATGAAGGACGTGGTGGATCTTACCGGGATTCCGGCCACCACTCTTCGTTTTTACGATAAAAAAGGAATGTTGGCTTTTGTAAAACGCAGCGTAAGCGGCGTCAGGATTTTCACAGACCGGGATGTGGCTATTCTTCGAATGATCCAGTTCCTTCGGAATATTGATATGCCCATCCGGGACATTACCCACTTCATTACCCTCTACCAGCAGGGTGAGTCCACCCGGGATGAACGGATTCGCCTCTTCCGTCAGTACATCAAAACACTGCAGCAGGAAATGGAAGAAAAGCAGGAACAGGTAAAGGCTGCTTCCTACATAGATAAACTGCTCAAAGGCAAACTGGACGCCGGTTTCACGGATAACGACCTGCCACTGACATTGACAAAAAAGGACATTCCACCGGAACTCCAGGATTTCTTTTCCCACCGGGACCGGTAGATACTTTCCACAAAGCATCCGGAATCCCCTGCCAGGGATTATGTAAAAAGGACCATGAGAAATCAGTTCTCATGGTCCTTTTTTACAATACTTCGGTTATTTCAGTTCGTAGTTGTAGTCTTCCTTCAGAATATGGATGGCTCCCGGGTCCCCTTTCATGGCGGCCTTAATGAGCCAGTTCATGGCAGCCTTTTCATCCTTTTGGACCCCTTCGCCGTTGGCCAGGGCATAACCATAATGGGCCATACCGAAAGCATCATCCGCTTCCGCAGCCTTTTTGTAGAATTCCACTGCCTTTGCAATGTCCTCTTCCACTCCAAGGCCCGCTTCATAGCAGAGGCCAAGGGCAGACCAGGCCGCGGGAATATCATTTCTTGCAGCCCGCTTGTAGCATTCAAAGGCCTTGGTTCCATGATTTTTCCGGCCGCTGTGGCTGAAAGCCAGTCCCAGCCGCAGGAAGACCTCTTTGTCTCCCAGGGTTTCTGCCTCTTCCGCCATCTGCCAGGCTTTGCCGGTATCCACGCTGCCGCCGGCGCCGGTGACATATTCGGCACAGGCCACAGACAGGAATCCCCGGAGTGTCATGTCGCCGTCCGGGTCTCCGGCATCCCGGCCCTTGCGGATCCACATTTCAGCAGCCGCCAGGTCTTTCTGGGTGCTGGTTCCCTGGGCATAGAACATGCCGGTCATAAGCATGGCACTGCTGTCTCCCCGCTCGGCGGCCAGAAGGTAGCACTTAAAAGCCTTATCCGGATTCACCCGGCCCATGATGCCTTCATCATACATTTTTCCCAGGAGGGAAGCCGCCTCCGCACTTCCTTCATCGGAAGCCAGCTCCAGGGATTTTCTTGCTTTCCGGGGATTTGTTTTCTTTCCTACCATCCCCCGAAGGTACAACTTGCCAAGCTGCAGAGCGGCATCCCGGATGCCGTAGTCTACGCTGAGCTTATAGCAGTTTTCAGCCTTCGTATCACTTTTCTCCACGCCATCGCCGGTCTCCCACTGGCGGCCGATGATATAAATTTCATAGGCCGCTTCCCGGGCGCCCATATTGGCGGCTTTCCTGAAGTAGGTGACCGCGCCGTCCAAGTTTCCCAGATGGAGGCAGTCCTGCCCCATGGAGTAGTAATATTCCATCATCCTGTCTGATGCCATAATGATCCTGCTCCTTCAAAAATGCCGGACATTCCGGACATTGGAAATATACGAAATCATATCCCTCCTTGGGGAATAAACATTAGAGCCCATCCCGGGCAGGCCGGGGAGTCAGGAGCAGCATACTGTCTTTCCCTTTTCCCTCAGTCCGGATTACCGGAATTCTTTGCAGAGATCCTCGAACAGTTCTTTCGACGGTTTTTCCACATGGTCGATGAGGCGGATATCCTTAGACGGTACGATATCACCGAAAGGAACTCCATCCTTCTCTTCATAAATGACACCGGTCACAAGGCTGTCGGTTTCCGCCAGCAGGTGAAGGGCATCGGCTTTGCTCGTGGGATCGTAGGTCTCACGGACATCGGAAATTTTCTTCAGGTGTTCATTGTACCACTGAACCGTATTGAAATGGTTGAAGGTTACGCAGGGGGTAAAAATATTGACATAGGAGAATCCCTTGTGGTCCACCGCTTTTTCGATAATGTCTACCAGGTTCCTGCCATCGATGGCATAGGCCTGAGCTACAAAGGTAGCACCGGCGGCAATGGCCATGGAAGGCGCATCCAGCGGGGTCAGTGGGTTTCCGTCAGGAGTTGTCTTTGTGACGAAGCCCTTGGAGGAAGCCGGAGAAGTCTGGCCCTTCGTGAGTCCATAGACCTGGTTATCGAAGACCAGGTACGTAATATCCATATTTCTCTTCATGGCATGCATGGCGTGGCCGAGGCCGATGGCGTAGGAATCGCCGTCGCCGGAGCATACGATGAGGTGAGTATCCTTATTGGCGCATTTAATGCCCTGGGCGAAGGGAAGAGCCCTGCCATGGGTGGTATGGGCGCCGTAGCAGTACTGGTAGCCGCCGATACGGGAAGAGCAGCCGATGCCGGAAATCAGGGTGATTTCTTCATTGGCCCAGCCCTTCTTGGCACAGACAGCGGAAATAGCATTCTGGATGCCGTAGTCCCCGCAGCCGGGGCACCAGTTCGGAACGATAGTATTTTTATAATCTCTCGGTGAAGCCATAATCAGAAGACCTCCTTTGCTTTGTTCACAATGGTAGAAGTGGTAAAGGGCGTGCCGTCATACTGCAGGAGAGACAGCAGCTTGTCGTGGCAGTCGAAGTGGATGGCGAAAAGTTCGCGCAGCTGGGCTGTCAGGTCTTCTTCTACGATGAGAACTTTCTTGGCCCCTTCGATATAGGGACGGAGGGCTTCTGTGGGGAACGGAGAAAGGAGACGGAGCTGGAGATGGTTGACTTTCTTACCTTCTGCTTCCAGTTCTTCCACCGCCTCTTCCAGGGCACCGTTGGTGGAGGTGATGCCGATGAGGAGGAGGTCTGTATCCGTGTCTTCATGAGTTACATAGAACGGTTTGATGGCAGAAGGAACACCGGCAAACTTACGATGCCGTTTTTCCATTTCCATCACCCGGTCAGCCTGTCCTTCCGCCGGTTTCCCAAATACGTTGTGTTCGAGGCCTGTGGACAGGAACATGCCGTTCTTTACACCGGGAATGGTTCTCGGGGAAATGCCGTCTTCCACATCTTCGAACCGGTGGAAATAGGCTTTCTTCTTCGTATCCAGTTCCGGCAGGTTTTCTGTGAGGAGTTTGCCCCGGTTAATACCAATGCGGTTCATATCAAAGGCCGGCACCGACTGCTTGCACATGCCGAACTGCAGGTCCGACAGCACGATGACGGGGGTCTGGAATTCTTCGGCCAGGTTGAACGCTTCCTGGGTAATATAGTAGCAGTCTTCGATGGAAGAAGCAGCGAGGACGATCTTTTCCGCATCCCCGTGGCCGGAAGCGATGGCATAGCGGATATCGCTCTGTTCTACCTTCGTAGCCATACCGGTGGACGGGCCGGCACGCATGACGTCGATGATGACCACCGGGATTTCAGCCATGGCAGCCATGGAAATGGATTCCGCCATGAGGGAAAGCCCTGGGCCGGAAGTGGCGGTGAAAGCACGGACACCGGCATAACCGGCACCCATGGCCATCATGCAGGAAGACAATTCATCTTCCGTCTGCACCACAGTACCATGAATCTTATGGACCACCTTGATCATGTATTCCATGATTTCAGAAGCCGGGGTAATGGGGTAGGAAGCCATGAACCGGGAACCGGCGGAAATGGCGCCGAGGGCCGCTGCTTCATTGCCCAGAAGGTACAGCTGGTCCTTCTTCGGCGGTGTTGCCAGACGTCCCAGTTCCACGCCGTGCATGGAAGCGATGGCTGTATCATAGCCTTCCTTGAAAATCTGCTTGTTTTTGGAAACAATTTCTTCGCCCTTCTTGCCAAAACGCTGGGCAATGAAACCGTAGAATGGATCTTCCGGGAACCCGAGAACACCGGCGCTCATACCGAGGGCCGCAATGTTCTTCATCTGCAGGCTGCCATACTTCTTTGCCAGTTCCGTAATCGGAAGGGCCAGTACGATACGACCGCTGTGGGCTTCAAACTTCGGATGAAATGCATCATCGGCAATGATGACGCCACCCTCCGGCACTTCTTTACCATGGAGATCAATGGTCTCCTGGTCCAGGGCCACCAGACAGTCCACATGCTCCCCGATAGTAGCTACTTCCTTCGTTGCAATACGAAGGGCAATGGTCGTATGGCCGCCTTTGATACGAGAAGCAAAAAGACGCTGGCTGAAAAGGGAATACCCTTCCTGTGCCAGGACACGGCCCAGGATTTCGCCGCAGGACTCTACGCCCTGCCCCTGCTGGCCGCCCATTTTCCATATAAAATCACGTTTTGTTTCCACTTCATCTGCCTCCTTGGTGATGAATAAAAGGAAATATAGTATATCGGTGAATCGCTTTTTACACACACTCACACATTTTTATTATATCACCTGTGCATAGATTCATGCTGAAAATTTTTACATACTAAACATGTAACTGTGACGCTGTTACAAACGCTGTAATGGGAGCCAAAGCCCTGTATCCCCAAATACAAGAGAAATTTTTTTGGGGGCTCATCAAAGCTGTAGAAATTCCTGGATGTAGAGGCATTATGCATGCTCACACTGCTCGAAAAGACGGGAAAAGCGTGTGCATTTTGCGGCTTCACTGCTGGATAGTCTGAGAAGACAGCGCGGCGGCGCCTCGGAATCTCAACTTTTTCTTTTTCCGGAAAAGCTGCAAGGCCTTCATTCTCTTACCTCAAATCTCGATTCTGCCCTTTTTCCCATTCAAAAAGCCGGGCGGTATCCGTCCGGCTTTTTTCAGTCTCTTACCAGCATCCGTGCCAATACGTCCTTCATGGTTTTCACCGGAATGATTTCGAGGCCCTGCATGGTTTCATCCAGATCCTTCCTGTTCTCTTCCGGAAGAAGGATCCCTTTCAGCCCTGCCTGCCGGGCGCCGAATGCTTTTTCCGCTACGCCGCCTACAGGCTTCACTTCCCCTGACAGGGATACTTCCCCCGTAACCGCATAGTCCTGGCGGAGAGGAATCTTTTCCACCGCCGACAGTATGGCTGCGGTAATGGCACAGCCCGCCGAAGGACCATCGATGTTGCCGCCGCCGATGACATTGATATGGAGGTCATAGTCCGAAATATCCTTATCCGTCAGTTCTCTCACCACCGCAGCCGCCGTGGCTGCCGAGTCCTTGGCCATGGAGCCGGCGGTGTCGTTGAAGCGGATAGTACCTTTGCCCGTTCCCCTGGCAGGAAAGGCGGCCGCCTCTATTTCTATGGTGCTGCCCCAGTAGCCCGCCACACCCAGTCCATAAATATGGCCGATTTTGGGAATGTCAGTTTTTACCTTTGTCACCCAGGGAGAGAGCCGGCTGGCCCGGGCTGTCCGTTCCATAAGTTCTTTCGTAATGACCACATCATCGGAAGACCCGGATTCGTACACCGCCAGTCCATAGGCATCGGCCAGGAGGCTCACCGCCTTCCGGCCTTCCATGGTATAGGTACTGATAAGCTCAGCCACCCCGTCTTCCAGGGTAACATCCAGCTTTTCTGCGGCGTTATTTACGATTTCCACCACATGTTTCGGCTGCAGGGGATCAAAGAATACTTCCGCACACCGGGACCGGATGGCCGGATTGATTTCAGAGGGCTGCCTCGTAGTGGCGCCGATGAGGATGAAATCCGCCGGAGCCCCGTCCTTGAAGAGCTTCCGTATGTACGCCGGTACGGCAGGGTTGTCTTCATCATAATAGGCGGACTCAAAATATACCCGCTTGTCCTCCAGCACCTTCAGAAGCTTATTCAGCAGCATCGGGTCCAATTCCCCTATTTCATCGATGAAAAGGATACCTCCGTGGGCTTCTGTCACCAGTCCCGGCTTCGGTTCCGGGATGCCGTCGTCCGCCAGTTCCTTGCTGGCCCCCTGGTAAATGGGGTCATGGACAGAGCCGATGAGGGGATTCGTCATGTCCCGCTCATCCCAGCGGAGGGTGGTACCGTCACATTCCACAAAGGGCGCTTTTTCCCCGAATGCCGTATAGGGAAGCTTTTTGGCTTCGTCCAGTACGAGCCGGGCCGCCGTAGTTTTCCCCACCCCCGGTGGCCCATAGAGGAGCAGATGCTGGGGATAAGGCGAAGCAATGCGGGATGCCATGGCCCGGACCGCCCGGTCCTGTCCCACGATTTCCGAAAGATTCCGAGGCCGAACTTTATTCATGATGGTGCCTGTGAGCTTTACCCGGTCCAGGGCTTCCAGTTTTTCCATTTTGTGCCGGCTCTGGGGGGTCTCGGTGTCCGTGGACTCTTCGTCGATGATTTCCTTCCTGATTTCATTGACGTATTCCTGGTGGCGCTCCTCCAGCCGGTCCGTAATCTTTTCCTCCAACTGCCGTTCCACAGCCTGCCGGGCCAGCATATCCGCCAGCTTGTCCTCCAGTTTTCCAAGGATAGCGGGAATTTCCTCATCCAGCGGTATCCTCGTGTAGTCCCTGCTTTCCAGGATGAGCCGTTCCATGCCCACAAGCCGGACCTTTGGGTCCTCGTCATGTATATATTTCAATGCATTATACCGGCTGGCCTGGACTATGATCTGTTCTGACCCCACAATGCCGGCATAAATACTGTAAATGGCATTTACCTGCCGCTTCAGTTCATCTTCGGAAATGCTGCTGCCGTCTACATGATTAATGAGGCGACCTATCAGGTCTTTCACGTCTTCCATCAGCAAGCCTCCTTATATATATATAGGTAAATAATAGAATCCGGAATCCCGGCTCCATTTTATTCTTTCTTGAATGTCCAATACCGGGGTACAAAGATATCCTCAAACAGGTTGATTGCATAATTATCGGTGAGTCCTGAAATATAATCCACCGCCGCCAGGGGAATATTTCCTCCCGCCAGACGTACCTGTTTCTCCGGAAGCCGGGTCTCGTGGTAGGAGCCGTCCGCCCGCTTTTCCGTATAGTAGTTATAGAGCATTTTCACCACGTTGCTGCCCCGCTTCCTGTCCGGAATCAGGGCCCTTGACATGTATACTTCATCAAACATGAACTTCCGGAATGCCGAGAGTACCCGGTCTCCCTCTTCGGACATATGGATGCCATCGCCGTCATCCTGCATGGAATGGGTCACCACATCGGTGACCATGGCGGTAATCATGGAGGAATGGGTAACACCGATTCTCGCCACCACATCCGGCGGCAGATCATCGGGGCCGATGAGTCCCATGGTTTCCGCATCCTCATAGTCATGGCAGAGATAGGCAATGCGGTCGGCATACTTGATGAGGCATCCTTCCAGGGTATGGGCTTTCAGCTGACCGCAGTGGTTCAGTATGCCGTCCCGTACTTCCTTCGTCAGGTTCAGCCCCTGACCGTCCTTTTCCAGTTTTTCCACAATCCGGACACTCTGCTCGTTATGCTCGAAATGTCCGCAGATTTCCTGCAGTGCCTGCTCCCCTACATGGCCAAAGGGCGTATGGCCCAGGTCGTGGCCCAGGGCGATGGCTTCCACCAGGTCCTCATTCAGCCGGAGAGCCCTGGCCATGGTACGGCCAATCTGGGCGACTTCCAGGGTGTGGGTCATGCGGGTGCGGTAATGGTCGCCCCGGGGAGCGATGTAGACCTGGGTCTTATGCTTCAGCCGCCGGAAGGAATTGCTGTGGAGTATCCGGTCCCGGTCCCGCTGGAAATCCGTACGCAGTGGATCCTTCTTCTCTTCCCGGTCCCGCTTCGCATGAACTGCAAAAGCTGCCCGATGGCAGAGTATTTTCTTCTCAATTTCTTCACTCCGTTCCCGAACCAGCATAGGGTCTCCTCCTTTGCAGAAACTTCCCGCTGAATCCTGTGGGATTACTTTAATCGTTTTCTGCCTTTATTATAACATCAGCGGATACAGGGAAATGGGGAAAAAGGAAGAATTGAGGTTCTGCAGTTTTGAGAAGTCAATAAATCTCCTTTGCGCTCGGGAATACCGGCTTTTTTCTCACCGGACTCTGCAGTTGTAATACTGTCATGGTCATTGACCGGAAAGATTTCCCGACTCTTCCTCACATACTACTTTTGCGGCTTCTCTCACTCCACCCCTTACCACCGCTCGAGATGCAGAGGTCCGGCATAGGACCTCTGAGCAGGGCCCAGGTTGGTTCTTTTTCTGCGCAATAAAGCGTCTTCCTTTTGCAGCCCCGCCGACGAAGGATAGATTCTTCGGAATGAGTACAGTATTCCGGAATGTTGACACTTTCCTCCAACCGCCATTTCGATCGGCATCTCCTCGAATAAGTATATACTTATTCGCAAAAATTTCTAATCCTTTACACCTCTTGACAGTCACCATAAACAGGTGTACACTTGTCCACAGATGAAGGAATGATTCCTTCACATAACTGAACGTACCGACAAAGGCGTCTGATAGACCATTCTATCAGACGCCTTTTCTCATGGCGGGGATGCCTTCTTGGGGGAGAGGGCATCCCCGCCTCTTTCAGTTATAAATGAGTTTTAGGCATAAATGTCCCCATCTGATTTGCACAAAGTGCATGGAAAGGAATTCAAAAATGCGCAAGGAACATGATTTTCTGGGAGAAAAGTTAGTACCTGATGATGTATATTACGGAGTTCAGACCATGAGGGCTAAGGAAAATTTCCAGATTACCGGTGCCCACCTGGACCCGGATTTCATTAAGGCCATGGCTACCGTGAAGAAAGCCTCCTGCCTCACCAATATGAAAACCGGCCGCATGGATGAGACCATCGGCAGCGCCATTGTGAAAGCAGCGGATGATGTAATCAGCGGAAAGATGAACGACCAGTTCCCGCTGGATCCCATCCAGGGCGGTGCCGGCACTTCCATCAACATGAATATGAATGAAGTCCTCTGCAACAGGGCCCTGGAAATTCTCGGCTACCCGCGGGGACGGTATGATATCATTTCGCCAAATAACCACAGCAACATGGCCCAGTCCACGAACGATGTATTCCCCACCTCCATCAAGGTGTGCCTCATGTACAAAGCCAGCGTCCTCAATGAAGCCCTCATCGATCTGGCCGAAAGCTTCGAAGCCAAGGGCAAAGAATTCAAAGACGTCATCAAAATGGGCCGCACCCACCTGCAGGATGCGATGCCCATTACCCTGGGCGAAGAAATGGATGCCTACGGTTCCATGGTGCGCCGTTCCATCGGCCGCATCACCCGTTCCCTCCGGAGCCTGGAAGACCTGAACATGGGCGGTACCGCCGTAGGCACCGGCCTCAATGCGGAACCGGAATACATCCGCCTCTTCCCCTATACACTCTCCGACCTCACGGGATACCATTTCGAAACGGCGCCGAACCTGGTGGACACCACGAATTGCACCGACTGCTACGCCGAAGTCTCTTCTGCCCTGAAGGTGACAGCCCTCGCCCTCATCAAGATGGCCAACGACATCCGCCTCATGGCTTCCGGTCCCCGCTGCGGCCTCAATGAAATCAAGCTGCCCGCCCGGCAGCCCGGTTCTTCCATCATGCCGGGCAAGGTGAACCCGGTGATTGCGGAAGTGCTGGACCAGACCTGCTACCAGGTCATCGGCAACGATACCGCCATCAGCCTGGCCTGCGAGAACGGCCAGCTGGAACTGAACGTCATGGAACCGGTCATTGCCTACAACATTTTCAATTCCTTCCGTTTCCTCACAAACGCTGTGAACACATTCAATGAAAAACTGCTGAAAGGCCTGGAAGCGAATAAAAAACAGTGCCAGTACTGGGTAGACCACAGCGTCGGCGTCATCACGGCCCTCCTGCCCCATATCGGCTACGAAAAGTGCGCTGCCACCGCCAAAGAAGCCTACACCACCGGCGAGCCGGTACGGGAAATCATCCTGAAAAAGAAACTCGTCTCTGCCTCCGCCATGGAACGGATCCTGTCGCCCTATGAAATGACCCATCCCGGCATCGCCGGCGGCAAGGACCTCCTGGCGAAGTGACGACGGGAAAATAACCGTTGGCTCAACCATGTGGATGGGGGCTAAGGGTGGCAGGCTTCCTCGCTGCGCTCGTGAGCCGGGTTGTGGCTAAGGCAAGGCTGGCGCCTTACCTTAGCGGGGACGTAAGGGCGTTCAGCCACCATAGGCGGCAGATCCACCTTATGCCCCCGGTGCGAAGCACCTGCAACCCGGTGAACGAGCGCAGCGAGGTTCACCCACCACCCTTATGCCCCATTCATTCCTATCAGCAATGCACCTCGAAGCAGTACCCTCATCGGTACTGCTTTTTGATTTCCAAAATTGCACTTTCGGTCAATAATCGGTACAATGGATAAATAAATCAGGTATCCAAAGGCCCCCTGGGCATTGGAAGGAGAAACCCATGAAACTGTTACACTTTGACCATATCGTCCTCACCACGAGCCATTTCCCGGAATGCCTCCATTTCTACAAAGATATACTGGACATGGAAGTACGGGAAGAAAATGGCCGGTATTCCCTCCACTTCGGCAGCTGTAAAATCAATATCCACAAAAGGCCCGGCGAATTCCAGCCTGCTGCCGCCTATCCCCTGTCCGGCAGTATCGACCTCTGCCTCATCACCGATACCCCCATGGAGCAGGTGCTTTCCGAACTCCAAAGCAAAGAGGCTCCCCTGATCACGGGCATCGTAGACCGCCATGGCGCCCGGGGCCCCATGAAGAGCATCTACCTCCGGGATCCCGACGGAAACCTCATAGAGATTGCCCGGTACGTAAAGCAGGAATCCGCCCCGGTCCCCTTCGCCGCAAATGACGAAGAACTGGCGGATGAATAGAGATTAATGTATACGTAATCGTTCCAATCGTATGAATGGGCCTGAAGGTTGTGGGTTGGCATCGCTTCGCTTGCCAACCGGGTTGTAACTTTGAGAAGGCTAATGCCTTCTCAAAGCGGGGGCATAAGGTTGAAAGGCCGCCAAAGGCGGCGAATCCACCTCATGCCCCCAGTGCAAAGCACCTGCAACCCGGTGAACGAGCACCGCGATGTTCACCCACCACCCTTAGCCCCATTTACCCGATTGAGCTGCTCGCCACGCCATATTATATTCAGAAAGGCAAATCACTTTGAATCCATACCAATCCAACCTTTTCTTTACGGCGGAGTACGTACTCTCTGCCCTGATTATCGCATTCCTGACCTGGAAGAAGACTCCCCTGGACGTGCGTAAGACCATATCCCGGAAAGCCTTCCTGAAGCGGCTTCCCATTGTCATCATCACAGTGATCCTATCTATCGGCCTCATGACCGGAGTGTACCTGCTCCATCTGGACCTCGCAAAGAACCTGGTCCTCATCGGCGCCTTACAGCTGATAATGACCCTGATTTCCAACGTCATCCTCGGCGCCTCCTGGATCCAGCGGTATAGAGTATACCCCAGGGGCAGGGAACTGGCGGCGGTGGTAATCCTCATGTACATCATTGCGGACCTCTTCATGCCCTCCGGCATCAAGTACGCCATCCTCCTCGTGGGGACAGTCCTGGCCTTCATCTTCCCCAACCGCTGGGAAGACTGGGAATAGACCTGGCCTTCCCGGGGCCATAGCCAGTGGGCATGGAGTCTCAGGAAATATGACATGACCCACTCCCATTATTTCGATTGGTGACACGCTTCCCCACGGGTGTGAGTATGCCGCATGACACTGCAACCTAAAATTGCACAGCTTCGAGGGGCCGAGAAATCTTTCTTGTGAACGGGAATACAGGGTATTTCAACTATTCCCTCTCTTTCGCAGATTCCGCCTCTTCGAGGCGGATCCATCCCCGCCCTTTGGGCTGCCCCCTTCTCCAAGGGGGCACGCGTCAAACGATAGAGTCTCCAGCATGAACACGGTATTCCGGATTGATAACACTACCCACTCCCCCGTCATTTCGAGCGGTGGCAAGGGAACTGGAGTCACAGCAGCGAACACAATTTGAAGGAGCGAAGCGACGCACAAATTGTTGTGAGTCGCTGATAGCCGTGCTGCAGGGAGCGAAGCAACCGAGAATCCAGTGACACGCTTCCCCACGGGTGGCAGCATGCTGCATGACACTACAGCTAAGAATCGATACAGCTTCGACGAGCCCCGAAATCTTTCTTGTGGTCGGGAATACAGGGCTTTCCGCCGATTTCCGTTGCAGCGAAGCTGCGGTAGAAATTCAAAAGGCGGCGCTTCCCAATCTGTGCGCCGCCACATCCACCTTGGCCGAAGGCCATTACCCTTGAGCCACTTCGCCCGCAGGGCGTTACCCCTCAGCACCTTTTTTGCACTGTCAGGGTTGTAACACCGTCACAGGCATCTACCCGGGAGATTTCTCGACTCACTCTCTCATACGATTCTTACAGGTACTGTCACTCCGGCGCTTACCACCGCTCGAAATGACGTTAAGGGGAAGAAGTCATTTTACTGAAAACGTTTTTTCTGTATACTTTCCCATCCCACCCCTGTCATTTCGAGCGGAGGAAGAATGCCCCATGACACTGCAGCCCAGAATCGCTGCAGCTTCGAGGAGACTCGAAATTTTTCTTGTGTTCGGGAATATCGAGTATTTCAACTTTTCCATCTCTTTCGCAGATTCCGCCTCTTCGAGGCGGATCCATCCCCGCCCTTTGGGCTGCCCCCCTTCTCCAAGGGGGCACGCGTCAAACGATAGAGCCTCCAGCGTGAACATGGTATTCCGGAATGATAACACTCCCCACTCCCCCGTCATTTCGAGCGGTGGCAGCATGCTGTATGACATTGCAGCTAAGAATCGCTACAGCTTCGACGAGTCGAGAAATCTTTCTTGTGTTCGGGATTACAGGTTTTTTCCCCCATGATATTAGCGTTGTAACACCGTCATATCCATTTATCTGGGAGATTTCTCGACTCTTTCTCACATTTCATTCTTATGTTTTCCCTCACTCCGGCGCGTACCACCGCTCGAAATGACGAGGTGAGGGAAGATATCATTTTGCTGAAAACGTTTTTCCTGTATACTTCCCTATCCCATCCCCCGTCATTTCGAACGGAGGAAGAATGCCCCATGACACTGCAGTCCAAAATCGCTACAGCTTCGACGAATCCCGAAATCTTTCTTGTGGTCGGGAATGCAGGGCTTCCGCTGCGACGAAGCCGCGATAGAGACTCAAAAGGCGGCGCTTCCCATTTTGTGCGCCGCCTCCACTACTCCTCATTCCTAAATCCTCATTCCTAATTATAAAGAAAAAGTCTGTGAAGATTCATTCTCCACAGACTTTTTCTTTATAGAATTACTTCAGATCGTAATTGTAATGGTCATCCAGTGTACCGCTCACATGGAAGAGAGTCGGTGCATCGGCTGCATCGATGAGAAGGGACCGATTCTTCAGTACCGCCGGTGCTTCTCCGTTTGCGGTGCGGATGCGGTTCCAGTTCGGCGACCATTCAGCACGGATGCCCAATGCTTTGGCCACGGCCATCACCGGCAGGTATACGTGGCCGTCTTTCCCGAAGGCCCGGGCATCCAGTTTCTTTCCGTTCACATAGAGGTCGTAGACCTTCACCACGTACCGCGGATCGCCGTCGGAGGCATTGATGGCCTCCTGTACGTCGTCATCGGAAACATAGGCAGACACGCCGAAGGGGGCCAGTTTCTGTTTCACCGTGGCCACATCTAGGGGTTCCCTGCCGTAGCCATCGGGATAGATATAGTACACCACCGTATGGTCCGCTTCTTCCTGTACCACCACCCGTTCATAGATGATGTCCACGGGGATACCCATGACGATATGGTTGTAGAGGTCTTCCACATCCGCCTCGTTCATGCGGACGCAGCCATGAGAGGCATAGGTGCCGATGGCGGAAGGCCGGTTCGTGCCATGGATGCCGTAGTTGCCGCCGATACCGATCCACCGGTAGCCGATGGGGCAGTCCGGCCCGGAAGGAATGGTGACAGACGGGTTGTCAGGGTCCACCCAGGTGGGATCCTTTTCCATGTCAATCACCGTTCTCCGTCCCGTGGGGGTAGGAGAATCGGGCTTGCCCGGGGCAATGGGATACATGCGGATGCCCACGTCCCCCTGGTACAGGGTGAGGAGACGGCTGGCCAGGTTGATTTCAATGCGCTTGTCCTCGAACCGGGGCTTCGCCGGCGCCGTTTCGTCCGCCTTTCTCACTTCTTCTTTGACAGCCGCCGTTTCTTTGGCCGGAGCGGTCTTGGAAGGAGAGGCTTTCTTCACTTCCGTTTTTTCAACAGTCTTCTCCACAGCCTGTTTCTCCGGCTTTTCTTCCTTCACCGCCGTTTTTTCCTCGGTCTCTGTTTCCTGCTTCACGGCAGCCTTTGCCTCTTTCTTATGGGCCTTTTTCGGTATCACCGTTTCGATGACTTTTCCCTTAATGACGGTGACTTCCCCTTCCCGGGCCGGTTCCTGGGCGGAAATATCGGCAGCGCCGATGGTACAGGTTCCCAAAGCCGCGCAGATGGCTGCGGCCAGCATGATTTTCTTTAACAATGGATTTCCCCTCTCCAAAAACAATGAAAAAATAGATAAAAGTGAGGAAACAGGGACTCCCTGTTTCTTTTTAAAAAGCTTCTTCGTGCCTTCTCTTCCGTTCCTCAGACAGACTGCCCAAAAGGTCCGGCATGGAATCACTCTTCCACACCCAGTCCGGTGCCAGGGCCGCCGCCTTTTCCTTGGCCGCCAGAAGGTCGTAGTATACCTGCCATTTGGCGTCCACCAGGCTCCGCCCGCTCTGCCGGAGCAGGTAAGCCGGATGGAAGGTGGGCATCACCGGAATGCCGTGGTAGTCGATCCAGTGGCCCCGGCTGCGGATGATCCCCGCTTCCCGGCCCAGGAAGAATCGGAGTGCCACCTTTCCGAGGCCTACGATAACCTTCGGCTGTACAAGGCGGATTTCCTGCTCCAGCCACAGGGCGCCGCAGAAGCGGCCTTCCTCCATGGTGGGAGTCCGATTGCCCCGGGGACGGCATTTTACAATATTCGTCACATATACATGGTCCCGGGTGATACCGACGGAGTAAAGGGCTTTGTCCAAAAGCTGGCCGGAAGGTCCGATCAGGGGAGCCCCGTAATCATCCTCCACGCCCCCGGGGCCTTCACCCACCACCATGAGCGGTGCGTCTGCGGGGCCTGAAGAAAGAACGGGCCCCAGGCCCCCTTCTTTCCGAAGATGGCAGGCGCTGCAGGTACGGATGGCCTTCGCCAGTTCTTCATGGGAGCCATATTCTGTCCTTTCTCCGGTTTCTTCCCGGAGCTCCCGCTGCCTGCGGGCCGCATATTCTTCGGGATCCTCCCGTCCAAATAAATCCAATGGTATCACCTTGCGATTCTTATACATACGAGCCACAACAGGACGAATAACGGGTTTGCCATTCGGCCCGAAAAGTGGCTGAGGTGGCTCAGGGTTCTCAGGGGGAACGGCCTTCGGCCGAGGGGAAGGTGTGCCGCAACAATTCATAATGCGGCACGAATGATGTAATAAGCGGCGAAGCCGCAAAATACAAACTCCGCGGCGCTTTAAAATATGATGCGCCGCACCTCCCCCTCGCCCGTAGGGCGTTTCCCCTCAGCCACCTTGCCGAAGGCATTCCCCTTGAGCCACCTTGACTCCAATCGTACTCACAAAAATGAGAATATTCCCTTCTTCCAGCACTCACTGCATATCCGGCGGGGGCTCCTGGTTTGTGATTTCATAGAACAGGGTGAACTGTCCGGCGAAGTGGAGCTTCACCGTGTCCACCGGGCCATTACGGTTCTTGGCCAGGATGACTTCGGTCTCATTCTTTCTGGGGTCATCGTCTTCGATTTCCCGGTTGTAGTAAGCTTCCCGATACAGGAAACTGACCATGTCCGCATCCTGTTCCAGGGACCCCGATTCACGGAGGTCCGACAGGAAAGGCCGATGGTCCTGCCGGGATTCCACGCTTCGGGAGAGCTGGGACAGGGCAATGACCGGCACGTTCAGTTCCCTGGCCAGGCTCTTCAGGGACCGGGAAATCTCGGAAATTTCCTGCTGCCGGTTATCCCCGTTCCGGGATACGTTCTTGGCCTGCATGAGCTGGAGGTAGTCGATCATGATGATGTCCAGCCCATGTTCCGCCTTCAGGCGGCGGCACTTGGACCGGATTTCCGATACCGAAATGCCCGGCGTATCGTCGATATAGAGGGGCGCATCCATGAGGACGCTGGCTGCATTGGCCAGCTGGTCCCATTCCTTCTGGGTGGAAATGCGGCCCGTCCGGAGCCGGGAGCTGTCCACCAGGGCCGTAGAGCAGAGCAGGCGCTGTACCAGCTGTTCCCTGGACATTTCCAGGGAGAAGAAGGCCACGCTCCGATGGGCCGAGGAAATACTCATATTCTTTGCGATATTCAGGACGAAGGCCGTTTTACCCATGGACGGGCGGGCAGCGACGATGATGAAATCCCCCTTCTGGAACCCGCTTGTCAGGGCATCCAGGGACGGGAATCCGCTGGCCAGGCCGGTGATGGATTCCTTGTTCTTGAATTTCCGGGTGATTTCCTGCAGTTCGTTCTGTACGGCCTCTCCGATGGGGGTGAAGTCTGACCGCCGTTCATCCCTCGTCACTTCGAGGATGGACTTTTCCGCATCGTCCGTAATATCCGCCACGTCCTGCCTTTCGGAGTAGGCTTCGTCGGCGATGGTGCCGGCGGCATCGATGAGGCGGCGGAGCTTCGCCTTCCCCGCCACGATTTCCGCATGGCGGTCCACGGACTTCGTGGTCACCACGTTGGCCGCCAGTTCATTCACGTAGAGCACGCCGCCCACGTCGTCCAGGCGGCCCATTCGCTTCAGTTCTTCCGTCACCGTCAGGATGTCCGCCGGTTCTCCCCGGTGGGACAGATTCAGGATGGCCTGGAAAATGATGGCATTTGCTTCCCGATAGAAATCGGCAGCCGTCAGCACATCCTCCGCCGTGAGAATGGCGTCTTTGTCCAGCAGCATGGCTCCCAGTACCGATTTCTCCGCTTCAATATTCTGCGGAGGCACCCGGGATACGATCATGGTGTCGGTATCAGATTTTTTCTTCCATTCCTTCTTGGGCTGGAAGTTTTTGTCTTGAAATGAATCAGCCAAATGAATGCCTCCTTGTGTACTTGGTTATGTCTTATATTTTACCATATGGGTGGCATAAACGGGTGAATGGGGCTAAGGGTTGCAGGTCGGGCACCGCTGCGCTGGCCCGACCTGGTTGTGGCTTTGGTAAGGCTGCCGCCTTACCAAAGCGGGGGGCATAAGGTTCTTAAGCGGCTTTGCCGCGTTATATAAGTTTTCCCTTCCTGTTAAGCGAAGCGGCCGCCCGGTTATCCGAGCGCCAGCGAGGGGACCCACCACCATTAGCCCCAGTCACACGCCCGGCGTTCCAGAGAATCGCCTCACTGGGCAATATCAAATTCCGCAGTGCTGCCGTTCCTGGCAGGGGTCACCTTCAGCCGGGCATCAATGCGCTCTTCCAGCTCCGGCACGTGGGAAATGATGCCCACCAGGCGGCCCGTATTCTGGAGATCGATGAGGGTATTCATGGCGCTGTTCAATGCCTCCGGGTCCAGGGTGCCGAATCCTTCGTCGATGAACATGGTATCCAGCCGGACGCCTCCCTGCTTTGCCTGCACCACGTCTGCCAGGCCCAAAGCCAGGGACAGGGAGGCCAGGAAGGTCTCGCCGCCGGAAAGGGTATTGGCGGGGCGGGACCGGCCAGTAAAGCTGTCGGACACTTCCAGGGTCAATCCCCCCTTTCCCTCCGTCGTATCCCCTGCCATGCGGCGCAGGGTATAGCGGTGGTGGCTCATTTCATAGAGCCGTTCATTGGCCATCTTCGCCACTTCGTCCAGAAGCGCTCCCAGCACATACCGTTCCAGGGAAATCCGGGATTTCTCTCCTCTGGCCAGGTTATAGAGTCCGGAAACCAGGGACAGGTCCTTTTCTGTCTTTTTATGGCGGAGGGAAATGTCCTTCACCCGGGCCGCTGCCTCTTCCAGCTGTTTTTTCCGGTTTTCCCCATCCGCCTGCTGTTTCAGGAGGGCCTGGATATCCCCCCTCCGCCGGCGGTCTTCTGCTCCCAGGGCAGCCATGTCGGGCTTATCCTTTCCGGAAAGGAAAGCCTTCTCATCGGACAGTACCTTTTCCGTGCCCTGCCGTTTTTCTTCATAGGCACGAATGGCAGCGGCCACTTTTTCTTCGTCCCCTGCCCTTTCGTACCAGCTCCGGCATTCTGCGAGGTCTTTGAACCCCTCGGCCAGCGCCTTTTCTTCCAGGGCCTGTCTCCCTTTATTGTAATCTTCCACCAGTTTTTCCCGCTGCTCATCGGCTGCCTTGTACCGGGCATCCCAGGCGCCGTGTAGGGAGGCTGCCTTTTCCCGCTTTTCCCGGACCTCGGCCTGTTCCTTTTCCCAGTCCTCAATGGAACCATGGAGCCGGTTCATTTCTTTCCGGAGCACCAGGGGATCCCGGAATGCAGCGGGCACGTCTTCCAGGGTCTTCAGTTTCATTTGGGCATTTCCCAGGGCCGTCACCGCAGACACATAGGCGGTGACCTGGTAATCCCGGGCCATGCGGTTCTTCTCTTCATAGTCCGCCGATGCCCTGTCCGCCTGCGTCTGGATCCGTTTCACTTCTGCCTCCGTGGGCAGCTTCCTGTCGGAAATGGCAGGCTTTGGATGGTGCACCGCCCCGCATACCGGGCAGGGTTCTCCTTCTTTCAGCTGGCTGGCCAGGATGGCGGCCTGACCGAAGATGTAGTCCCGCCGGATGGCTTCCGCCTTTTTCAGTGCTCCATCCCGGACGTTTTTTGCCTTTTCTGCCTCTGCCGTAAGCCTTTCTGCTTCCTTCGACGCTTCATCGGCGCTGGCCGAGAGCCGGTCCACTTCCCGCTTTGCGGCGCCATAGGATTTTGCCTTCGGCAGCCATTGCATCATGACTGCGATATCCTGCTGCCGCTTGCCCATTTCCTCCTTCCGGTCATCCAGCGCCTTCCCCTGGGTCGTCAGGGAATCGAGTTCTTTCACCAGGCTGTCCCTTTCCTCTTTGGCCTTCTCTCTCTGGGCGCTGGCCTTTTTCCCGTCAGCCGTGATTTTCTCCAGGTTTTCAAAGTACGCCGCCAGGGCTTTGGCACTCCGGATACGCTTCAGGTCTTCCTTTGCCTGCTCTACCGCTTCCTTTTGGGAGGAAAGTTCTGCCATTTGGGTCTCCGCTTTCTCCAGCAGTTCGTAGTGGTTTGCTGCCACCGCCGCCTCCTGGTAGTCTTTTCGGAACTTCCGATACTCTCCCTCCAGCCGTTCCTTTTCTTTTCCCCTTCCCTCCAGAAAACGGACGGTGTCCTCTATTTCCCTGGAGAGTTCCTTTTCATCGGCAGCATGGACCATGGAAAATGTGGTGGCAAGCTCCGTCTTTTCTGCGGCATTGGTCTTTGCCAGTTCATTCATGGAAATCCGCAGTTCATTCTGGAAATCGGAGAACCGCTGGGTCTTGAAAAGCTGCTTCAGGATGGCTTCCCGGTCCTCCGCCTTCGCCACCAGGAGTTTTCGGAAATCCCCCTGGGGCAGCAGGATGACCTGGCAGAACTGCTGGGCATTGAGGCCGATGAGCTTGCCCGCCGCCTCTTCGATACCTGTCCGGAGGGTCCTCACTTCTTTCCCATCCTCCAGTTCCGACAGGGACGCCTGCATGGCCGCCCTTGTCTGGCCCTTGCCCCGTTTCTTATCGATGAGCTGCTCCGGGCTCCGGGTGGCCCGGTAGGTTTTCCCGCCGATTATGAAATCAAAAATAACTTCCGTCTTCTGGGACGTGGAGGCATAGTCGCTCCGCATGTGGCTTCCGGTCCGATCGCCGCTGGTCTTCCCGTAGAGGGCGTAGCACATGGCATCGAGGATAGTGGTCTTCCCGGCCCCCGTGGGCCCGCAGATGAGGAAGAGATGACGGCCTTCCAGTTTCTCGAAATCAATGACCGTCTCCCCCGCATAGGGGCCGAAAGCCCGCATGGTGAGTTTCAAAGGCTTCATTGTGCATTCTCCTTCCTGTACACCCTGTCCCAGATGGCGAGAGACAGCTTCTCTTCCTCCTCCGTCAGGTCCCGGTCCCGGAAATGGTGGACAAAGTCCTTCAGGATATCTTCATCGCTCATTTTCTCCAGATGGATATGGCGGTTTCCGCTGTCTTCCTTATAGCCCATGTCCTGCTCTACCCCCAGCGCATTAGGGAACTTCGTCCTCAGCTTCGGCATGGCATCGATCACCGGCTTTTCATCGGACAGCACGATCTGCAGGTAATCCTCCGAAGGCTCCACGCCCTCTCCCATGAGGTCATCAAAAAGCCCTTTGAGAATCCGTACCTCATGAAGGGGAGTGAGCCCATGGAATGTGGTATGGACCTCTCCATTTCCATCGATGGTCCCCACAATGACCCCCTTCTTCTGGTTCACCTCATCAAAGGAATACCGCATGAGGCTTCCGCTGTACTGCATCTTTTCCGAATCGGCCGCCGTCTTCTGGGGACGATGGAGATGGCCCAGGGCCGTGTAGTCGTAGGGTGCAAAAACCGTATCACTGATGCGGTCATAACCGCCGATGGAAAGGGGCCGTTCCGACTCCGAAGGACTGCCTCCTGCCGCGAAGGCATGGGCGAGAGCGATTTTCCGCATGCCCTTCCCCCCTTCCGGCAGGAGGGAGAGCACATGGTCCGACAGTGCCTTCTCTGCCTCTTCAAAAGAATGGACTTCTTCGGCCCCCGGGATTTCCAGTGCATTCATCATGACCCGCACCCGGGCCGGCTCCGCATAGGGAAGCGGCAGGAAAGCCACCTTTCCGTACTCGTCTTCCAGGATCACCGGCTTCACCAACGTAAGGGGCCCGAAGATATAGAGTCCCTGCCGGGAGAGGAGCCGGCTCGCCACCGCCAGCCGCTCGGCGCTGTCGTGGTTGCCGCTGATGATGATAAAGGGAATCTTCCTCTTCCCCACGATTTCCTCGGTCATCCGGTCAAAGAGCTCCACCGCCTCCTCCGGCGGATAGGACCGGTCGTACACGTCGCCGGAAAGAAGAATCACATCCGGCTTCTCCTCATCCACCAGGGGAAGGAACCGGTTCTCCAGAAGCCAGGCCTGGTCCTCGGTCATACTGTGCTCCTTCAGGAGCTTCCCCAGATGCCAGTCTGCGGTATGAATAAATTTCATAATAGTCTCCTCGTAAAAAATAAAAGATTCCTGCTTTGTCATTATTATAACAGGAATCATTTATGGGAATACGGATGAATGGATGCGCATTAAGTGCGCATGCGAACGAATAGGGACTTTAGCCTTTACCATGTGCAGTACAGACACCAGCCTTGTCCAGCGGACACAGCCCCGGCAGCAGGCCGTAAACTTTCTTTATTCTTTTCTCATACTTTTCAGCAAACTGATTTCTTCCTTATATCCCGGAAGTTCATTGGGCGTTTCCAGATAAAAGGGAAGATCCTTCAGCAGGGGATGGTTGATGATGCGGCCGATGGCTTCGAGGCCCAGGGTGCCCTTTCCGATTTTTTCATGCCGGTCCTTGTGGCTGCCCAGGGGGTTCTTGTCATCGTTCAGGTGGATGGCATGGAGCCTGTCAAGACCGATGGTCTCATCGAAGTGACGGAGCACGCCGTCCAGGTCATTTACGATGTCATAGCCGCCGTCGTAGACGTGGCAGGTATCGAGGCATACGCCCATCCGGTCTTTCCGCTCTACCCTGTCGATAATGGCTGCCAGTTCCTCGAAGGTCCGGCCCACTTCGGTGCCTTTCCCCGCCATGGTCTCCAAAAGTACGTATTTCGGCAGTTCTTCCTGGTCCATGGCGTAGTTCAGCATGTCTGAAATGAGGATTACCGCCTGGTCCACGCCCTGCTTCAGGTGGGCACCGGGGTGGAAATTATACATGCAGCGGGGCAGATGGGCCGTCTTTGCCAGGTCTTCCCGAATGGCGGTCCTTGCAAATTCCCGGACATTCTCTTTCGTGGAAGCGCCGTTCATGGTGTAGGCGCCGTGGCAGAGGATGGGGCCGAAGTGATGGTTCTCCATCCACTGCCGAAGGCCCTCCACGTCTTCCTCTACGAGCGGTTTCGCCTGGCCGCCCCGGGGATTCCGGGGGAAGAACTGGAATGTATTGCCCCCGAGTTCCGTGGCGGTCTTCCCCATGGCCAGAAATCCTTTGGAAACTGATAAATGACATCCGATGATAAACATGATGATCTCCTTATGTATGATTGCGGTACTTATGGCCAGAGTCACTCCGATGGAGCCACTAGCTTTTAGCTTCTAGCTGCCAGGAAAGCTGATCTGCCTGCGGCGCTTTTGCACTCGACATTTCCGACAATATTCCACACGCCGTAGGCTGGCCAGCTTTCCTGGCAGCTAACAGCTGGAAGCCAGCAGCCCCATGCCAATGACTCTAGCCATTAGCACCGAATAACAATGCTGATTCTCCCCATTATACCATGGACGAAAAAAGCACCGGCGGTGCCGGTGCTTTTTATCCTAGCCGATTATCCCAGGAAACCTCTGGTCTTCTGGGCTTCCACCACCCGGGACAGGGCCAGCATGTAAGCCGCCAGCCGGTAGGTGACATGGTATTTCTCTTTCAGTGCATACACATCTTCATAGGCTTCCCGCATCTTCTTCTGGAGGCGGGCATTGTATTCTTCTTCCGTCCAGTAGTAGCCGGTGCGGTTCTGGACCCATTCGAAGTAGGAGCCCACGACGCCGCCTACATTGCTCATGACGTCCGGCAGTACTTCGATGCCCTTCTTTTCAAAGTAAGCATCCGCCTCTTCCGTGGTGGGGCCATTGGCGCCTTCCAGGATGAGCGGTGCCTGTACCTTTTCCATGGTGCTGCTGTTCAGCTGGTTTTCCATAGCCGCCACGAAAATGACATCCGCCTTCTGGGCGAAGAGGTCTTCATCCGGAATCATTTCTGCCCCCTCTTCGGTGTATCCCTTCAGAGAACGGCCGTGGCTGTTGGCATAGGTGTACATTTTCTCGATGTCCAGGCCCGATTCCTTGTGCCAGGTGCCGTTGATATCGCCGATGGTGGTGATTTTCACACCCTTCCGGTGCATGAGGAGGGAGCCGACGGAGCCAACGTTGCCGAAGCCCTGGACAATCATGGTGAGGTCCTTCATGTCCTTATGGTTCTTTTCGCACCAGGTCTCCAGAGTAAAGAGGAGTCCCCGGCCGGTGGCTTCATTCCGTCCCAGGGAGCCGCCTACGGACAGGGGTTTCCCTGTCACCACGCCGGGCTGCCAGGTGCCGGAAAGGGCCGCATATTCATCGGCAATCCAGGCCATAATCTGGCCATTGGTATTCACATCCGGTGCCGGTACATCCTTGTCCGGCCCAATGATGGGATAAATCTTCCGTACATAGCCTCGGGTCAGCCGTTCCAGTTCCCGCTCTGACAGTTTGTGGGGATCCACCCGGATGCCGCCTTTGGCACCGCCATAGGGAATATTGCCGATGGCGTTCTTAATGGTCATCCAGGCTGCCAGTGCCTTTACTTCATTTTCATCGGACTGGGGATGGAACCGGATGCCCCCTTTTGCAGCACCCCGGGCGGTGGAATGCTGCACCCGGTAGCCGGAGAAAACTTCTACATGGCCATCATCCATCCGGACCGGGATACTGACGGTGAGTTCCCGTTCCGGATACCTTACAAATTCATAGTCCTCTTTCTTGTAACCCAGCTTTTCTGCTGCCTTGTCCAGTACGTGAAGCATGTTTTCATAAGGATTGTAGTTTGCCATTTTCTACCTCCTGAAGAAATAGTATTTACAGTCTCCGGGTAGTCCCAAAGACCCACTACTGCTACTATAACACCTTCGGTGCCCTTCGAATACTTGTAATCATGCATGAATGACCATTCGGCATAGGTTTTCGGTTTCCTATGATTTTGAGAGAAGGGAAGGAGAGAAAAAAGTGAGGAGTGAGGAGTGAGGAGTGAGGAGTGGTTGTTAAAATGGACCCCGAGTAGTGGACACATCCGAAAGTGAGGCCCCCGGATTTTG